>Ga0306871_1000357_pt1 | contig 17666 bp, 16 predicted proteins | sample AntRauMeHopE1497_FD_190447 | JGI IMG/M metagenome (GOLD analysis project Ga0306871, IMG submission 190447) | Saline lake microbial communities from Rauer Islands, Antarctica - Metagenome Hop E1 #497 (v2) (version 2) | ecosystem: Environmental > Aquatic > Non-marine Saline and Alkaline > Saline ... | reverse complement strand
TGGCTGTTCAGGGCGGCAATGGCGACCAGTTCCAGCGGATGGCGTGCTGTATCGCCTCCGGCGCTGCCAAGATTGGCAGACATCACACGTTCTGCGTCGGTTTGCAGAATGTCGCCGCTGCTGACCAAAGCCGTGCAAATATCCCGCAGGGTCAAGGTCGCTCTTGCCGGCGCCTGGGGTACCTTGGCCTGCTGTACTTTGGCCGGCGGGCGTTTGTCACGGGGAGGCACTGAAGCCATATGCTGGGCGTCCGTTGCAGTCATCGGAAGGAAAAACGTGTTGTGTCAGTAACACTCAGGTCGTTTCGGGCCGATTTACCTTAAGATGAATCATCGCCACAGTAAACAGCAGGAATGTTAGCACGGTTGTTATCACCGGTCCGATGGCGCCCTGGCTCAGCCATGCTGACACCACACCCTGGGTAAAATAGAAAATAATAACGAAGGATAGCCAGATATAGGCACGACTGTTACCGCGATACACCGGCACAACGAACCCCACCAATGGCAGCAGTTTCACAGCAAGTATCATGGCAATGGATACATCTTCTTCAGGCCCCGGAAAAAAAGTGGTTACCAACAGGGTAATCATGGTGGCCACATAGAGTGCGAAAGTAATACGTGCCGTTATAAGTGCCTTCGGGTTACGCAACATGTCAGAAATCCGTAATGGTTAAAAGGTGATTCCGCGACAGCGGGTTAGTCGGCCAGCTTCAGTGCCAGACGAGCCAGGCGCTCGCCAAATGCTTGGCAAAGAATCTGTTCGTGTTCGCTCAGGGGCAGTTGTTCGCCGGTGCCGGCGAAATGGCTAGGGCCGTAAGGTGTGCCGCCGGTTGTGGTCGCACCCAGAGCTGGTTCGCTGTATGGCAGGCCGCACAGCACCATGCCATGGTGGAACAATGGCAGCATCATCGACAACAATGTGGTTTCCTGGCCGCCGTGGAGGCTTCCGGTTGAGGTAAAGGCCCCTGCAGGCTTTCCAGCCAGGGCGCCGGCTAGCCACAAATCGCCGGTGGTATCCAGAAAGTGCTTTAGCGGCGCGGCCATGTTGCCGAAGCGGGTGGGGCTGCCGATGGCCAAACCAGAGCAAGCAGCCAAATCGTCTTTGCTAACATAGGGTGCGCCTTCATCGGGCACCGGCGGCAATGCGCTGGTGGTTTCTGGCGCCACCGGCGGTACACTGCGAATTCGCGCCTGCATACCGGTCACCCTAGCAACACCGCGGGCAATGCGATTCGCCATGTCGGCGGTTTGGCCAGTGCGGCTGTAATATAGAATCAGCACGTAGGGAGCCGGTGCGGTCATGGCAAAAATCCTCAGATGTCAGCGTGGTAAAGTTAATTTACAGAATAGTCAGTACGTTTTCCGGAGGTTGCCCGATGACCGCTTTGCCATTTGCCTGCACAATAGGGCGCTCAATCATTGTGGAAAATCCGGGTAGGTTCTGTCATCTTCTTGCCTGATAATGTGCACGTGGCGGGCGAATATAAATTCGCGGTCGCATAGCTTAACAGGAGGACTTTGTTTGCAATACCCTGTGACCGGTTTTGCCTTTAGTACTAGCCGCCTGACGGCGGCTGCATGTTTGTTTGCCGCGATGGTTGCGCTGGCGGGTTGTAGCAAGATTGAGCTGGAGCGCAATGAAGGTGCGCCACTGGTCTGGAACGAGCTACGCGGGCAATGGGTATTGGTGAATTACTGGGCCGAATGGTGTAAGCCCTGCCTGAAGGAAATTCCCGAGCTGAATGCCTTGAGCCAGAACCCGGCTATTACCGTGCTCGGCGTTAACTTTGATGGCATCAGCGGTGCCGAACTGCGCCAGCTGGGCGAACGTATGGGCATTGGCTTTGATCTGCTGAACCAGGACCCAGGCCCGCAGTTTGGCTGGCAAACGCCCATTGCGCTGCCGGCTACGCTGGTTGTAAACCCACAGGGCGAGTTGCAGCAGGTGCTATTCGGCGAGCAGACCCAGGCCAGTATTCGCGCCGCCATCGGCCTGTAAATGGCCGCTGATAGCGGCCAACTGTATTTGTGTTCTTCGTATTTCCGCTTTAATCAGGATTATCTGCAATGACTGCCCAGACCTTTGTACATCTTCGCATTCACTCTGAACATTCCTTGGTGGATGGCCTGGTACGGGTAAAACCGTTGATCAAACGGGTGGTGGAGCTGGGTATGCCTGCGGTAGGACTCACCGAACAGTCTAATATGTTCTCGCTGGTGCGATTTTACAAAGCCGCGCTTGGCGCCGGGGTCAAGCCCATTATTGGTGCCGATTTGTGGCTTGAAAACCCGGACGAGCCAGAGAGCCCGTTTCGCACAACCCTGCTGGCCAGTAATAACGACGGTTATCTGAACCTGACCGAGATTGTTTCGCTGGGCTATACCGAAGGTCAACGTTTTGGCAAGCCCATCATTAAGCGCGAATGGCTGGAAGCCCGCAGCCAGGGCCTGATTATGCTCTCGGGTGGCAAAATGGGCGATGTTGCCAAGGCGATGTTGTCAGACAAACCCAAGCTTGCCCGCGACCGGGCCTGCTATTGGCGTGACCTGTACCCCGGCAGTTTTTACCTCGAACTTCAGCGCACGGGCCGGGCGGGTGATGAAGATTGCTTGCACCTGAATGTGGCACTGGCGGCCGAGTTGGGTCTGCCGGTGGTGGCCACCAACGATGTCCACTTTATTTATGCGGAAGATTTCGAGGCTCACGAAGCCCGCGTGTGTATTGGCGAAAGCCGCACTCTGGACGATCCGCGCCGCGACCGCCGCTTTAGTGACCAGCAGCACCTGCGCAGTTCTGAAGAAATGATCGAGCTGTTTGCCGACATTCCAGAAGCCGTGGAAAACACCCTGGCCATCGCCCGCCGCTGCTCGGTAACCGTGCGCATGGGCGAATACTTTCTGCCCAACTACCCCGTGCCTGAAGGCCTGACCATGGACGACTACTTTCGCCAGGTATCGGAAGAGGGTCTGGAAGATCGTCTGGCCAAAACTCTGCCCAAAGACGACCCGGATTACGACAGCAAGCGCCAGGCCTATTACGACCGGCTGAAGTTTGAGCTTGATATCATCATCCAGATGGGTTTTCCCGGTTACTTCCTGATCGTGATGGACTTTATCAAATGGGCAAAGAACAACGGCGTACCCGTTGGGCCTGGCCGTGGTTCCGGTGCCGGCTCCCTGGTTGCCTATGCCCAGTTGATTACGGATCTGGACCCGCTGCAATACGATCTGCTATTCGAGCGCTTTTTGAATCCCGAGCGGGTCTCCATGCCCGACTTCGACGTCGACTTCTGTATGGAAGGTCGCGATCGGGTAATCGCTTACGTGGCTGAAAAATACGGTCGCGAAGCGGTATCGCAGATAATTACGTTCGGTACCATGGCCGCCAAGGCCGTGGTGCGTGACGTAGCGCGAGTGCAGGGTAAGTCCTACGGTTTGGCAGACAAACTGTCCAAGATGATCCCGTTTGAAGTGGGCATGACCTTGGCTAAGGCCGTAGAGCAGGAACCGTCACTTAAGGAATTTCTGGCTCAGGACGAAGAAGCCCAGGAAATCTGGGAAATGGCGATCAAACTTGAAGGCGTGTGCCGTAACGCCGGCAAACACGCCGGCGGTGTGGTGATTGCGCCGACTAAAATCACCGACTTTTCGCCGCTGTATTGCGACGACGACGGCGGCAGCCTGGTAACCCAGTTCGACAAAAACGATGTGGAAGACGCCGGCCTGGTGAAGTTCGACTTCCTTGGCCTGCGCACGCTGACCATCATCGATTGGGCGCTAAAAATGATCAATCCGCGGCGGGAAAATCGCGGATTAAAGCCGTTGGACATCAGCGAAATTCCGCTGGATGACCCGGCCTCGTTTGTGATGCTGAAAAAGGCCGAAACCACCGCCGTGTTCCAGTTGGAATCCCGCGGTATGAAGGACCTGATTCGTCGCCTGCAGCCTGATTCCCTGGAAGATATGATCGCCCTGGTGGCGCTGTTTCGCCCAGGCCCATTGCAGTCGGGCATGGTGGACGACTTTATAGACCGGAAGCATGGCAAGCAGCCAATGTCTTTCCCGCACCCGGACTATCAGTATGAAGGCCTGAAGCCGGTATTGGAGCCCACCTACGGCGTTATCCTGTACCAGGAACAGGTTATGCAGATCGCCCAGGTGATGGGTGGCTACAGTCTGGGTAACGCGGACATGCTGCGCCGCGCCATGGGTAAGAAAAAGCCTGAAGAAATGGCCAAGCAGAAGCAGTTTTTTCTGGATGGCTGTGCCGGCAATAATATTGATAAGACCTTGGCGGAAAACATCTTTGACCTGGTGGAAAAGTTTGCCGGTTACGGCTTCAACAAATCCCACTCTGCCGCTTATGCACTGGTGTCTTACCAGACCCTTTGGTTAAAGGCGCACTACACCGCCGAGTTTATGGCTGCTGTGCTCACCGCCGATATGCAGAACACCGACAAGGTGGTTACGCTGGTGGAAGAGTGCCGCAGCCTGAAACTGGATTTGGTGCTGCCGGATGTAAGTACCTCGGAATACGCCTTCACCGCCAACGACGATGGCCAAGTGGTGTATGGCCTGGGTGCAATCAAAGGCCTCGGCGAAGGCCCCATTGACAGCATTGTTTCGGCGCGCAAGGAAGGTGGGCCGTTCACCGACCTGTTCGACTTCTGCCGCCGGGTCGACCTGAAAAAAGTCAACAAACGCGCGCTGGAAGCGATGATCCGTTCTGGCGCTATGGACAAATTAGGCGCCGGTCGCGCCCAGCTGATGGGCAGTATTGGAAAAGCCATATTGCAAGCGGGCCAGCAGTCACGTAACGAAGCAGCCGGCATGGTGGATATGTTTGGCGACATGCTGGAAGCTGCCGCTGACGTAGACGCCTATGCTGATGTGGCCGATGTCCGTGAGTGGCCGGAGAAACAGCGCCTGAAAGGTGAAAAAGACACGCTTGGGCTCTATCTGACAGGGCATCCGTTCGACGAATACGAACGCGAAGTTCGGCGCTTTGTGCGCTCTTCTATTGCGGATCTTAAACCCAATAAATCGCCGCAGCGGGTAGCCGGGCTGGTGGTGGCGCAGCGCACAATGAAAACCCGCACAGGTTCCACCATGTGCTTCATTACCCTGGATGACCGTAGCGGGCGCATTGAAGCTACGCTGTTTTCCGAAGCTTTTTTTGAAAATCGCGAACTGTTGCAGTCAGATCAGGTCATTGTAGTAGAAGGCCAGGTCAGCCACGATGACTACTCCGGTCAGATGAAGATGCGGGTTAACTCGGTGATGGACGTAGCCAGCGCGCGCCAGCAATTCAGCCGTGGTTTGCAACTGAAACTGAATGAAAACCAGCTCGGCAATGGCCTGCTGGATTCCCTGGAGCAACTGCTGGCGCCGCATCGCTGCGAAGGCAGCCCGGTGTGGATTGAGTACACCAGTCCGGCCGCCAGCACTCGCATTGAGTTGGGTTCATCTTGGCGGGTAGAGCCCAACGATAACCTGCTACTGGAATTGAAATATCTGGTGGGCGACCGCGGAGTGGAACTGGTCTATGATTAAGGCTAAATGCTATTATCTCTGACTCAAATTCTGGCCTGGTAGCTTTTGCTGCCACGAATTCAAATGATGGAACACCATGAACCCTAATTATCTTGATTTCGAACAGCCCATTGCCGATCTGGAAGCCAAAATCGAAGAGCTGCGGATGGTGGGCAACGACACCGACATTAACATCACCGATGAAATTGCCCGGCTCAAGAAAAAGAGCGTTAGCCTGACGGAGAGTATTTTCTCTGACCTTGAGCCGTGGGATGTGACGCGTCTGGCGCGGCACCCCCGCAGGCCTTACACGCTGGATTACATCGAGATGTTGTTTGACGATTTCGACGAGCTGCACGGTGACCGGCGTTACGCCGATGATTATTCGTTGGTGGGTGGCACGGCCCGTATTAATGATAGGCCGGTCATGGTGATTGGCCATCAAAAAGGCCGTGAAGTGCGCGAGAAAGTGAAGCGTAACTTTGGCATGCCGCGCCCGGAAGGTTACCGTAAAGCCTTGCGGCTGATGGAAATGGCCGAGCGTTTCAAAATGCCGATTCTGACCTTTATCGACACCCCGGGCGCTTATCCCGGTATCGGTGCGGAAGAGCGCGGGCAGAGTGAAGCCATAGCGTTCAACCTGGCGGTTATGTCGCGTTTGAAGACGCCAATTATTTCCACCGTTATCGGCGAGGGCGGTTCTGGCGGTGCACTGGCTATTGGTGTGTGCGATCAGTTGAACATGCTGCAGTATTCTACCTACGCGGTTATTTCCCCGGAAGGTTGTGCGTCCATTTTGTGGAAAAGTGCGGACTACGCATCGGAAGCCGCTGCAGCCATGGGCGTTACGGCCGATCGCCTGAAGGATCTAGGCTTGGCCGATAACGTGATCAAAGAACCCCTCGGTGGCGCCCATCGCAAACCCCAGGATATGGCCGATTCGCTTAAGGTGACCTTAGCAGAAGGTTTGGCCGAGTTGACCCGCTTGCCTCTGGACGAGCTGGTTGCAAGGCGCTACGAGCGCCTGACCCACTATGACAGCGGGCGCTAGCCACAACGCCCCGGCCTGGCCATCGCCGTTGCGCGATCTGGCCAGGCAGCTTCCTCACCACGATCGCCTGTGCATTGCCTTCAGTGGCGGTCTGGACTCTTCTTTACTGCTGCATCTGTTCGCGGCAATCACGCCCGGCTCCGTAGCCTTATCTGCGCTGCACATCAATCACCAGTTACAGCCTAACGCGGCAGACGTGGAAACTTTTTGCCGCGATACCTGCGCGCGCCTGAGCGTGCCCTTACAAGTTGTAGCGGTAACGGTATCCGTCAAACCAGAAGGTGCCGGGGGCCTGGAGCAGGCTGCACGCGCAGCCCGTTACGGTGTATTTGAACAGCATTTACATGCCGGCGAGCTTTTGTTGCTGGCCCACCACGGTGACGATCAACTTGAAACCGTGCTGTTCCGTCTGTTTCGCGGCAGTGGCGTGGCGGGTCTCGCAGGGATGCCATTCACCCGTGCTCTGGGCGCCGGTGCGCTGGCGCGACCGCTGCTTGAGTTTTCCCGCGAGCAGCTGGAAGCCTGGGCCGAGAGCGTCGGGCTGCCGTGGATAGAAGACCCCAGCAACAGCGATCAGCGTTTTGATCGCAACTACTTGCGCAACAGCGTGATTCCGCCTCTAAAAACCCGCTGGCCATCGTTCATTCGGCGTGTAGAAACATCAGCCAGCGGCTGTGCTGACAGCCACACGTTAAACCAAAAGCTGGCGCAGCTTCAGTGGCATGCCTGCGATGGAGACTATCAACACAGTCAGCCACACTCGCTGGACCAGCGTGCGTTTGCTGAACTGTCGCCCCTGGAGCAGGGCAATCTGCTGCGCTGGTGGTGCCAGTCTTGTGGCTTGCCTGCGCCTGTGTCCGCAGACTGGCAGCGCACTCTGGCAGGGTTAATGGATGCCGCTGCAGATCGTGAGCCGGAGCTGTTGGGGCAGGGCTACAGCGTTCGACGCTTTCAGCACAGACTGTATCTTGTGGTAGCGCAAAACTCCTTGCCGGCAGGCTCGCAGTCGGTATCACCGCAGCAGGCGCTGCGCTGGGGCGAGTGGACATTGGTGTTAGCCCAGCAAAGTAGCGACCACCATCAAGGCAGTGAGCAGCAAATTGGGCCGCCGCCAATACGGGTATCTACGAGGCAGGGCGGTGAACGCATCCGCCTTTACCCTGAAGGGCCGGCAAAAACCTTAAAAAAATGGCTGCAGGAGCAGGCTGTGCCACCCTGGGAAAGAGCCCGTTTGCCCTTGGTTTTTGCGGGCTGCGGCGCCGCTGAAGAGTTAATTGCGGTGGGCTCTTTGTGGTGTTCGGGAAAATACAGTGGAAGCGCTCCTTCAAGTGGCTGGCGGCTGATGGTGGGGCGGGATTGTGATTGAGCAGTTTGGGGCTTTCTGGTAGTCTGACGTCCCATCTTGAGATGACAATCTCCCCCCTCCACAGAACCTGACAATCATGGAATCTGCATGACGCGTTATATTTTCGTCACCGGCGGTGTTGTGTCCTCACTTGGGAAAGGAATCGCATCGGCCTCATTGGCCGCGATCCTTGAGGCGCGCGGCCTGAAGGTAACTATCCTCAAGCTGGACCCGTACATTAACGTAGACCCGGGAACAATGAGCCCGTTCCAGCACGGTGAAGTGTTTGTCACTGATGACGGCGCTGAAACCGACCTGGATCTTGGTCACTACGAGCGCTTTATTCGTACCCCGATGACCCGCCGGAACAACTTCACTGCCGGCCGTGTTTACGAAGAAGTAATTCGTAAAGAACGCCGCGGCGATTACCTTGGTGGTACCGTGCAGGTTATTCCCCACATTACCGATGAAATCAAACGCCGTGTCATTGAAGGCGCTGCAGGCGTAGACGTGGCTCTGGTGGAAGTGGGTGGCACCGTAGGCGACATCGAATCCTTACCGTTTCTGGAAGCTTGTCGGCAGCTGAAAGTGGAAGTCGGTTCCAGTCGTGCCTTGTTTATGCACCTTACCCTGGTGCCCTACATTGCCACGGCCGGCGAAATCAAAACCAAACCGACCCAACACTCGGTTAAGGAAATGCGCTCCATCGGTCTGCAGCCAGACATTCTGCTGTGCCGCTCTGATCACGAAGTGGATGCCAGCTCGCGACGCAAAATTGCTCTGTTTACCAACGTTGAAGAGCGTGCGGTTATTCCTTTGCGCGATGCGAAATCGATTTATGTTATTCCGCGTATGCTGCACGACCATGGTCTGGACCAGCTGGTCATCGAGCGCTTCAACCTGGATGCCCGCGAAGCCGACCTCAGCGAATGGGATAACGTGGTTGAATCCTTGATGAACCCGCAGCACGAAGTGACCATTGCCATGGTTGGCAAATACATGGAGCTGCTGGAAGCCTACAAATCGCTGATTGAATCTCTGCTACACGCCGGAATCAAAACCCGTACGAAAGTTAATATTAACTACATCGATTCGGAAGATATCGAGCGTGACGGCACCGGCTTGCTTGAAAATGTGGATGCTATTCTGGTGCCTGGCGGATTTGGCGAACGCGGCGTGGAAGGCAAAATCCGCACCGTACGGTACGCCCGCGAGAACAAAGTGCCTTACCTGGGTATCTGCCTGGGTATGCAAGTAGCGGTGATTGAGTACGCCCGCAACATGGCCGGCCTGACAGACGCCCACAGCACCGAATTTCGTCCCCACAGCCCCGAACCGGTGGTCGGCCTGATCACCGAATGGCTGGATGCCAGCGGCGAGCGCGAAGAGCGTACCGATAAATCTGACCTTGGCGGCACCATGCGCCTGGGGGGCCAGGATTGTGTTCTGGTCGAGGGTTCCAATATTGCCAACTGTTACGGCCGCAAAACCATTCGCGAACGTCACCGCCACCGCTACGAAGTGAACAATCACTTTTTGCCGCGCCTGGAAGAAGCCGGCTTAAAAGTGTCTGGCCGTTCTACCGATGGCAAACTTGTAGAAGTGGTAGAAGTGGAAGATCATCCCTGGTTTGTGGCGTGTCAGTTCCACCCGGAATTTACGTCTACACCCCGCGACGGCCATCCGTTGTTTAAAGGTTTTGTGGAAGCCGCCCTGGCACATCGCAAGGAGCACTGATTCATGGCCCAGAACACCGTTTTCGTTAGCGATATCGAGATAGCCAACCACAAGCCGTTCGTGCTGTTTGCTGGCATGAATGTGCTGGAGTCCCGTGAACTGGCATTCGAGGTTGCTGAAAGTTACGTAAAGGTATGCGGTAAACTGGGCATACCCTATGTGTTCAAGGCCTCTTTCGATAAAGCCAACCGATCTTCGGTAAACTCGTTCCGTGGGCCTGGGCTGGACAAAGGCTTGCAAATACTGGCAGATATCAAAGCCAAGTTCGGTGTGCCGATTATTTCCGATGTGCACGACGCCTCCCAGGCAGCGCCTGCGGCAGAGGTGTGCGATATTATTCAGCTGCCCGCGTTTTTGAGCCGACAGACCGATCTTGTGGTGGCCATGGCCAAAACCGGTGCGGTCATCAATATCAAGAAAGCCCAGTTTCTGGCGCCGCAAGAGATGAAGCACATCATCGCCAAGTTCGGGGAAGCCGGCAACGACAGGATAATCCTGTGTGAGCGCGGTAGCAGCTTTGGTTACAACAATCTGGTGGTGGACATGCTTGGCTTCGGCATCATGAAGTCTATGAACGTGCCAGTGATGTTCGACGTAACCCATTCTCTACAAATGCCGGGTGGCCGGGCCGATTCCGCCGGTGGCCGCCGTGCACAAGTGACCGAGCTGGCGCTGGCAGGCATGTCCCAAGGTCTGGCTGGTCTTTTTCTGGAAGCCCATCCAAATCCGGATGAAGCGCTATGCGATGGCCCTTGTGCGCTGAGACTGAGTCAGCTGGAACCGTTCCTTGAAAGGGTAAAAGCCGTAGACGACCTGGTAAAAAGCTTTAAACCCATCGACACCGCCTGAATGGCGGTGTTTGAGTATGAGTACGAACAACGGGAGAGAGCGGGGAACGGCTTTGCGAAAATTTGCGTAGCCATGGATGGCGGAGTCTAAGCGTCCCATGGATGGGCTCGAGCGTTTTTCGCAAAGCCGTTTCCCGCTCTCTCTAGCACCCGATTCTGACTAAAAACCCGGAGACCATGAAGAATGACTACCATTGCCAACATCAAAGCCCGCGAAGTTCTGGATTCCCGCGGTAACCCCACTGTAGAAGCAGACGTCATTCTTGAAGATGGCACTTTGGGCCGTGCCTGCGCACCGTCTGGCGCTTCCACCGGTTCACGCGAAGCACTGGAGCTGCGTGACGGCGATGCCTCCCGTTACCTGGGTAAAGGCGTGCTGAAGGCCGTTGAAGCCATTAATGGCAAAATCCGCGATGCGCTGATGGGCAAAGACGCTGCCGACCAGCGTGGTCTGGACAACATCATGCTAGAGCTGGACGGTACCGAGAACAAAGCCAATCTGGGCGCTAACGCCATTCTTGCTGTGTCACTGGCCGCTGCCAAAGCTGCAGCAGCGTCATTGGGCAAACCGCTTTACGAGCACATCGCCGATATCAACGGCACCTCCGGCAAGTACAGCATGCCGGTGCCGATGATGAACATTCTTAATGGCGGCGAGCATGCCGACAATAACGTCGATATACAGGAATTCATGGTGCAGCCCGTGGCCGCCAAGAGCTTCGCCGACGCCCTGCGCATTGGCGCCGAGATTTTCCACAGTCTGAAAAAAGTGCTTCAGGCCCAGGGCCTGAACACCGCAGTGGGTGACGAGGGTGGGTTTGCCCCCAACCTGCCATCTAACGAAGCTGCGCTGGCCATGATTCAGGAAGCGGTAGAAAGCGCCGGTTACAAGCTGGGCACCGACATTACCTTGGCTCTGGACTGCGCTGCCTCCGAATTTTACAAAAACGGCCAGTATGTGTTGGCCGGTGAAGGCAAGAGCTTTGATTCTGCCGGCTTTGCCGATTATCTGGCTGGCCTGGCTGAGCGCTATCCGATAGTGTCGATTGAAGACGGCATGGACGAAAGCGACTGGGACGGCTGGAAAATACTGACCGACAAAATTGGCGACAAGGTACAGCTGGTGGGCGATGACTTGTTCGTCACCAACACTAAAATCCTCAAGCGCGGTATCGACACCGGTGTGGCCAACTCCATTCTGATCAAGTTCAACCAGATTGGTAGCCTGAGCGAAACACTGGATGCCATCAAGATGGCTCAGGACGCAGGATTTACCGCGGTGATCTCGCACCGTTCGGGTGAAACTGAAGATACCACCATTGCGGATCTGGCGGTTGCCACCTGCGCCGGCCAGATCAAGACGGGCTCTTTGTGCCGTTCTGACCGCGTAGCCAAGTACAATCAGTTGCTGCGCATTGAAGAGGCACTAGGTGGAAAAGCGTCCTACAACGGCTTGCGTGAAATCAAAGGCCAAGGCTAAATCGTTCAGATCAGCCTTTTGCTGGCCGTGTGAATGAAAAGGGCATAGCTCATAGTGCAAAAGTCATAGTGCCAGGGTTATAGTGCAAAGGTCATAGTGCCAAGCTGAAAAGCCAGGCACTATGACCTTTTTTAACAGTCAGTTAGCGGCATTTGTTATTCCGCTTTATAAAGGTCTATACTATTGCTGTTGGGTGTTTTATAAGCACTGGACGCCAACCGTACAACAAACGCTTACCGGCAACCCGGAAACTGTTATGGCCGAGCCGTCTTCAAACGCTTTTTTTTCGCCCATCAAGCTTATCTGGGCCTTTATTATCGTGCTGGTTTTGTTGCTGCAGGTACGCTTGTGGATCGGTGAGGGCAGTTTCGCTCAAGTATGGGCGCTGGAACAGGCCATAGCGGAACAGCAACAGGGCAATGACACGCTAGCGACTCGCAACGAGCGGTTGTACGCTGAAGTTCGTAATCTGCGCAATGAACAGGGTGCGGTAGAAGAGCGTGCGCGTATCAATCTGGGTCTGATCCGTAATGATGAAACCTTCTTTTTGGTGGTTGACCAATAACCTCAGATTTCTGCTCCATAACCACGGCGTCCCGGCCCATGCCTGAAGCTTCCCTTTGGCTTATTGTTCCCGCTGCAGGTATTGGTCATCGTATGGCGGCTGAGCGCCCAAAACAGTATCTGCGTGTTGGTGGTGAATACATACTGGATATAACCCTGCGGCGTTTGCTGGCAGCGTTGCCGGTGGCAGGGTGTATGGTGCCGTTAAATTCCACCGACCGTTGGTGGGCCGGCACGAACGCAAGCTCTGACAGCCGAATTGCAACCTGCGCCGGTGGTAACGAACGTGCCAATTCGGTACTGAATGCGCTGCAGGCGTTGGCGCCAAAGGCCGAAAATGATGATTGGGTGTTGGTGCATGATGCGGCTCGTCCCTGTGTGGCAGCTGACGATCTAAAGCGACTGTTGGAAAACGTGGGTGCCCACAATGCCGGCGGCCTGCTGGCCGCGCCGGTGACAGACACCCTCAAAATGGCAAGTCCCCAGGCGCCGGATACGGTTGCATCAACCGTTGACCGCCGACATCTGTGGCGCGCGTTAACTCCTCAAATGTTTCGCTACGGCCTGTTGTGTGACGCCTTACAGAATGCGTTAAATCAGGGTTTTGCAATAACCGACGAGGCTTCGGCGATGGAGCAGTCCGGCCACAGGCCGTTGCTGGTGGAAGGTCGCTCCGATAATATCAAAATCACCGTGCCTGCGGATTTGGCGTTGGCCGGCTTCATTCTTGGCCAGTTGTAATCTGGTCACCTGAGCGGAATTAGCATGCGAATTGGTCAGGGCTTTGATGTTCACGCTTTTTGTGAAGGCGACAGGATTATTCTGGGGGGCGTGAGTATTCCCCATAATCGTGGTTTAAAGGCTCATTCGGACGGCGACGTGCTGCTGCACGCGTTGGCGGATGCGCTGCTTGGGGCTCTTGCGCTGGGTGATATTGGCCACCTGTTCCCGGATACCAGCGCTGACTGGGCCGGTGCGGATAGCCGTGATCTGTTACGTCGCGTTATGCAGCGGGTTCAGGACCTGAATTACAGCGTGGTGAATGTGGATGCCACCATCATCGCCCAGGCGCCCAAAATGGCGCCTCACGTGAACGCCATGCGCGTGAATATTGCACAAGACCTGAACATTACCGCCGGCCAGGTCAGTGTGAAAGCCACCACCAGCGAACAGCTGGGTTTCACCGGCCGCGGGGAGGGCATTGCCTGCCAGGCGATTTGCCTGCTGCAAGCGAAAAACTCATGAGCGACACTCAAAACGGCACTCAAAACGGCACGCAAAACGACAATCCAGAGTCGGTGCAAGGTCATAACTGGTGTCTGCAATGGCCATCATCAACAGGCAAGTGTTTGGCCAGTGCCGATTTCAAGCACAGCGCAGACGACTTCCAGGTCAGTGAGGTTCTGGACAAGGCTAGCATTCTGGGCGAAAACGGCAGCGGCAACGCCGGCGAACATCTGTGCTTGCGGCTGCAAAAAACCGGCGACAATACCGAATATGTTGCCCGGGAACTGGCAACAATGGCCGATTTGCGCCCTTTTGACGTGAGCTTTTGCGGCCTGAAAGATCGCCATGCGGTGACATGGCAGTGGTTCAGCCTTTATCGTCCCGGCCAGAATGACAGCGATGCAGATTTTATTAACAGCGTCGGCGAACGTTGGCCAGTGGTGGACAGTTGCCGCAGCGCGAGCAAGCTGCGCCGCGGAGATCACAGCGGTAACGGCTTTCGTATTATTCTGCGCAATGTGGATGGCGATCGAACCGCTATCGATCAGGCACTGGAACGTTTGGTAAAATCTGGCGCGCCCAATTATTTTGGCCCCCAGCGCTTTGGTCATAGCGGCGCCAACCTGGACAATGCGTTGTTGCTGAACCCGCGCTCGCTGAACCGCCCAGCCAAGGGCCGTGGTAAAGGCCGGGGTCGCGGTGGCCGTAGCAGTCAGGATTCGAAAAATGTATTGTATTTTTCCGCTGCCCGATCATGGCTCTTTAATGAAGTGCTGGCCGAGCGTGTCAACAAGGGTAACTGGTGCCAGCCCATGGCTGGCGAGCCGGATGCGCAGAGGGTTACAGGCCCGCTGTGGGGCGATGGTGGTACCAGCGCAACCGGCGAACAGGAGCAGCTTGAGCGCGCGGTAGTGGCGGCCAATCCGCAGTTAGCCGCGCTCTTTGCCAGCACTCGCATGCAGCCGGAGCGCCGGCCCCTGCAGTTGGTGCCGCAAAACCTGGAATGGGAATGGCAAGACAGCGCCACGCTGGCAATCGGATTTACGCTAGGCGCAGGCCAATATGCAACGACGCTGCTAGCAGACGTCTTTGCGTTGAAGGATCTTGCCCTGAGTCGGCTTGACGAATAACAAATCTATGGAGCACAAGGTGCGAATACTGTTATCCAATGATGACGGCGTGCATTCGCCGGGGCTAATTGCCCTTTACGAAGGTTTGCAGGGCCTGGGTGAACTCCATGTGGTGGCCCCTGATCGCGACCACAGCGGCGCCAGCAATTCGCTGACCTTGGCGCGCCCGCTGACGGTGGAGCAGCATCCTAACGGCTTTTACTCGGTGGATGGCACACCAACGGATTGCGTACACCTTGCGGTAAACGGTTTGTTCGACCAGCCTTTTGACCGGGTAGTATCGGGCATTAATACCCATGCCAATCTGGGTGACGACATCATTTACTCCGGCACCGTAGCGGCAGCCACCGAAGGCCGTCATTTAGGCCTGCCGGCGATTGCGGTTTCGCTGGTTAATAATGGTCGGTTTCATTACGACACCGCCGCACGGGTGGTCGCTAAACTGCTGAAATTTCACAAGCCCATGGACCTTGGGCCGCGTTCCATTCTGAATGTGAACGTACCGGATTTGCCCTGGAGCGAACTGGCCGGATTCCGCGTAACCCGCCTGGGCCACCGGGAACGGGCGGAGGGCGCGGTTCCCATGACCTGTCCCCGTGGCAAGAAACGCTATTGGATAGGCGCTGCCGGTAACGGTGGTGATGCAGGCCCGGGCACCGACTTTCACGCCATTTCTCAAGGCTACGTGTCGATCACACCGGTTCATATCGACATGACCCGGCATCAAGTGATGTCTAGTCTGCGTGACTGGGTTGAAGCGCTGGAAGACAGCTCGGGCAACACCCAATGATTGCGCACTTACAAGGCATAGGCATGACGTCCAGGCGCACCCGCCTGCGCCTGATCCAGCGCCTGAAAGACAAAGGCATTTCGTCATCACAGGTGTTAGACGCCATAGCCGAGGTTCCGCGCCATATTTTTCTGGATGAAGCTTTGGCGCACAGGGCCTATGAAGACACCGCTTTGCCGATTGGCCACAACCAGACCTTGTCACAACCCTATATCGTCGCTCGTATGACCGAATTGCTATTCGCCCACCAACCGAAGAAAGTGTTGGAATTGGGTACCGGCTCTGGCTACCAGACCGCGGTGCTGTGCAGTTTGTTTACCGAGGTGTTCAGTGTTGAACGCATAAAACCCCTTCAGGACCGGGCACGGGAGCGCCTGCGCGATTTAAAGTGTCGTAATGCTGTGCTACGCCACGCTGACGGCGGTATGGGCTGGCCCGAACGTGGCCCGTTTGACGGCATTATTGTGACCGCCGCACCCACAGAGGTGCCCGCCGAGTTGCTGCAGCAGTTGGCAGACAACGGCGTTCTGATCTCCCCGGTGGGGGATGAGCGGCAGAGACTGGTGCAAATTGTGCGCCGCGGCGATCGTTTTGAGCGCACCGAGCTGGAAGCGGTCAAGTTTGTGCCTTTGCTGGGCGGAGTGGTGCGCTGATGAGCCAAAGGTCGCTCACTTCGCACACGAACGAAGCTAACGCAAAGAATACAGGTCTGCGTTCCCAGGGGTTGCCGTCGGTTTTCCTGCGGGGTATTGCCATGGGTGCTGCTGATATAGTTCCTGGTATTTCCGGGGGCACCATTGCGTTTATTACCGGTATTTATTTCCGTTTGCTGGCGGCGATAAATGCACTGCCTAAAGCGCTTTTAACCGACTTGGTTCGGGGCCGTGTTGCGGTTTTCTGGCAGGTTTGCGATGGCAGTTTTTTGTTGACCCTGCTGGGCGGTATTGTACTCAGTATTGCCACCATGGCATCGGCGATCAGCTATTTGCTGACCACTTATCCGATCTTGCTGTGGAGTTTTTTCTTCGGGCTGATTTTGGCATCTGTGTGGCACGTAGGGCGCGAAGTTCGTCAGTATCATTGGCGCCTGGTGCTGCCGTTATTAGTGGGTACAGCCTTTGCGTGGTGGATTACCAGCTTGCCGGCCATGGCTACCGAGCCCTCGGCACCCATGTTTCTGTTCGCGGGTGCGATCGCAATTTGTGCGATGATTCTACCGGGCATTTCCGGCAGTTTTATTCTGGTAATCATGGGCATGTACCTGCCCGTGCTCAGCGCTATAAAAAGCTTTGACGTTGCGTTGCTGCTGTTGTTTGTTGGCGGCTGCGCGGCAGGCCTGTTTTCCATTGCCCGTCTTATTACCTGGGCCTTCGACCGTTTTCACGACGGTGTTCTGGCACTGTTGATCGGATTTATGCTGGGCGCGCTGAACAAGGTCTGGCCCTGGAAAGAAACTCTGAGTTGGCGGGTTAACAGCGCCGGCGAGCAGGTGCCCGTGCACGAAGTCAGCATTAGCCCGGCGTTGTTTGCTGAACTGACAGGCCTGAATCCACTTGTTTTCCAGGCCTTACTTATGGCCGTAGCGGGCATTCTGCTAGTGCTGGTGGTGGAGTGGTTAGGGTTGCGCTTTGCCGGGCGCAAGCGCTCATGAATGTTACTAAATGTAAGGAGCCTTGTTCCCCCGGGTAACATGAGTGCCCGAAAATTCTGCTCTGCCCGTTAGAAAAATTGTCGCCACAATAATTGCTTACAGCGAATATCCCGAATCTACTTAGACACCGGCGCGAGCTTGCATTATTGTTGAGCTGAATTTTTCATAACCGCATCGGTACTTATGTCGTGATTTTCAAGCCCCGCGTTTTATTCAACTATCCGGTCGCAACCCTGTTGTGGCTGACGTTGATGCTGGGCGGTTGCAATACGGCTGCGCTCTACGAAGACGACATTTACAACCCCCCGG
>Ga0306871_1000354_pt1 | contig 17942 bp, 8 predicted proteins | sample AntRauMeHopE1497_FD_190447 | JGI IMG/M metagenome (GOLD analysis project Ga0306871, IMG submission 190447) | Saline lake microbial communities from Rauer Islands, Antarctica - Metagenome Hop E1 #497 (v2) (version 2) | ecosystem: Environmental > Aquatic > Non-marine Saline and Alkaline > Saline ... | reverse complement strand
TCGAGCCCTCGCGCGCTGGCTGCCGCCCTGGCGGACGAGTGTCACTTCGTGGTGATCAGGGCCGCGGGCATCTCACCCGCCGAGGCAGATCAGGCGGCGGCGCAGTGCGAGGAGGCGGCTGCGCTCGCGTCCACAGACTCATCCACCATGGACAGCGTTGCCCTGGTCCGCGACCACCGCGGGGACCAAGACGCGGCCGAGCAGGCCTACCGGGCGGTGAACGCGTCGTCGCCCAACCATAGCAGCGCGCTCCTCTCCCTGGCCAATTTGATTCTCAGGCGAGGTCGCTTCAACGAGGCGATGGTCATCTACAAGAGCATCATTGACAACCCGTCAGCACACCCTCACGACCGCGCCGGAGCCGCCCAGAATCGTATTGCGGCTCACAGCTTCTCGCGGATCACCAGCAAGGCGCTGGTGGGCGCTCTTGAAGCAGCTGCCGACGGAGTCCGCCAGGCACCTCTGGCGCTCGTCCGTATGGGGCTGTACCAGCGCTTCGCCCGCGAAGGAGCACACTTCGATCTCGTCAAGGCGCTGGGCCCGAGATCTCAGGGCATCGTGTCTCGCTGGCAAGGCATCGTGGCAACTGGGCGATTGCCCAGCCTGCTCAGTGAAGCCGGCCATAGCCAAAGTGTTGCGGCCCTCTTTGATTCCAGCAACGTGCCAGAGGAGGACCTGCTCGTTGCAGGGATTGCAAGCACTTCATTATTCTTCCTGATGATGTCCGGGCCCGAGCTGTCGGCTGAGCAGTCCCGCCTCATCGCCGGCGCTGCGGTGGGGTCGACGTCGGTCAAGGGCACGCAGGCGTTTGCCCCGGCGCGAGCCGCACAGGCAGACTCGCGGGCCAAGCAGCCTGGCGCGGCCGGACGTCCGTCGTTCTCTGCATGGGCAGCCTCGTCGGCATCCGGCGTCGGCCTTCGTGGCGGCCCGTCCTCGCGTGGGCTGGGCGCCGCGTCGGTGCCGCTCCGCGTGGCGTACTCCACGTACGACATGCGTCCTCATCCCATGGGGTACATGACGACTGCAATCGTGGCGGCACACTCTCGCCATCGCGTGTCTTCCTTGCTCGTGTTCTACGGCCCGCCGGCGGTGCACGATGCCTGGGGGACGCTTGCGAACGGGTCAGTGCCATGGACCGCGGGATCGGTGCTGGGACGACCGGACGCGCTGATGGCAGGCGGCTTGTACTTGGGGGAGGGGAGGTCGCAGGTGTTTCGCTCTGGTGGCTATCTATCGCACGCGCCCGGCAGGGAGAGCGACCTGGCCTTGGAGTCGTACGGGGCGTCGCTGGGGTCGCTGCTGTCGGGCGTCGCTGGCGAGTGCTGCGCCACGGGAGGCACAGGCGAGGGGGGCGGGTCGGCACACGCCGCCGCCGCGGGTCCCGGCATGCCGGATGACGTGTCCGTGCTGGGACGGCTCGCCAGGGCGACAGCGGGCCGCCCGTCGAGTGTGCAGGCGCCAGCATCGTCATGGTACGCGGCAGCGACCCGGGACAGCGCTGTGGGAGCGCAGCGCCGGTGGCGGTCGTCGATGTGGAGCCGACTCACGGGCGGTCGGGGTCGGCGCGAGGCAGCATCAGGGCTAGACCAGGCGTGCGGGCTTGACCTGTCCAAGCCATGGGTCAGCGTGGCAGCGGCAGGCGCTCGGTGCGCCGACTCCTTCGTGCACATGCCCGTGAAGGCGCTCGACGCGTCGGCGGAGCCGATCTTCGGGGGCGCGGAGCTGGGGGCCATCGCGCCCGAGATCGGTGGTGGCGGGGTCCGCGTGAGTCCCCTGGGCCGCCCCGCGGCCGGTGCTGTGGAGAGCATCACCAGTATCAGCGCGGCATCGCTTGGCTTTGGCAACTCAGCCGCACCGAGAGCCCGGACAGAGAACGCCCCGGCGCTGCTGCGATGGCCATGGGAGGTAGCGCCTGGGTGCGGCAGCCTGAACGTCCGGTGCGACGGTGCCAGGGCCGAGCAGTGGGCGATGCAGCCTAAGCTGATGCCGGACCACGAGCTGGCGTCGTCGCTGTCGGCACCATGGCCGCACAATCGCTCGGCGGTGGGGACCGAGGTCTTCGTCGACCTGATGGCATACACCAGGCACGCAAGGCAGCATATCCTCGACCTGCGGCCTGCACCAGTTGTCTTCCAGTACCTCGGGTACCCCGGCACGTCCGGCACGGCATCTGCCGACTACATGGTGTCCGACCGGACGGTGGCGCCTCCGGAGCGGCTCTTCATGCACGGCACCCGTGCCGCGAGCCTGCGGGCAGTGCGCGGCGCGTGTGTATCGGGTGATGCCTCCGCGCTGGCCAACGCGTCCCGATGGCTTCGGCGGGACTACGAGCCCAGCACCGTGCTCCGTCGCTGCGACGGGAGCCCCGCGCTGCTGGACGGGCTGCCAGGGTGCGAGGCCCTGCGCGGGCGGGGGGCGGCGGCGGCGTCACCGACGGGGTCTGCGCTTGGCGGGTGGCCGAGTGTGCCGCACCCGCACAACAGCCTGACGGAGGGCCAGGTCGTGATGCCTCACGTGTACCAGGTCCACGAGAAGCCGGCGTCGGCCGCCATCTGTCTGATCAGGGGAGGGGCGTGCGCCCGGTCGGCACGGCGGCGCGCGGGGCTCACCGGGGAGGAGGACTCCGTGCTGCTCGGGCACATCGGATCGTCGCAGCGCGTGTCGGAGTCGAGCCTGCGGACGGTGGCTGCGGTGCTTCGGGGTCTGCCCCGGCGCGTGAAGCTCGTCCTCATGGGCAAGAGCAAGACGTCGGGCCTCGGGCGCCGAGTGGCGGACCTCATGGCAGCGTGTGGCGTGCCTCGGTGGCGGGTGCTTTTCCTGCCCAGCCTGAGCCGCCCGGCTCACGTGTCGCGGCTCGCGCTGCTGGACCTTGTCCTGGACACCCGGAGCTACAACGCACACTCCACCGGGGCGGAGGTGCTCGCGGCGGGCATTCCGTTTGTCACGATTGTCGGGGGCCGTTTTGAGTCCAGGGTTGGAGCGTCGCTGGTCCATGCTGCCGCCGCTGGCACGCGTCCGGGATCTGTGCTGCCACGCGCGGCGGCATCGCTGCTGGTCCACCACAGCGCCAAGTCCTGGGGCTCGGCCCTTGTGCTGCTTGCGGAGAAGCCTGCAGTCCTGTGGTCGATCCGACGGCGTCTGCTGCACGGGTCTCTGTCGGCGCCGCTTCACGACACTGCGCAGACTGTGCGGGCGCTGGAGCTCGGGTATCGAGGCGCGTGGGAGGTCCGGACGTCGCAGGTATCCGGCGCGTTCACGGCGGAGCGGGCATGGCTGACCCCGGCGTGCTCCCGGCGAGGCGGCAGCGGTGCTTCTGGGCTGGATGGCGGAGGTGCTGTCGCCCCAGGTCCGCCGCTGGTCCAGCCTGGCGGCTGGGTGCCATTTCACGTCGTGGTGGCCCCTGAGTGGGGGAGGTGGGGGCACGGCAGCCGAAGCGCGAGCGCCGCGGCTGACCGCGAGTGGCGTCTCGCGGGGTCGGCCGTGTCGCATGCGCTGGGCTGGAGCCTGGGGTGTGACGCTGAGGAGGTGATGACGCGGGGCGTGATGCCCGACTCGTTTGGTCCCGGCCGCGGCGTCATCGGGGGCTCTGTGCCGTCGATGAGTCCGGACAGGACGGACCGCGCTGGCGTCATCCTGTCGGCTGCGATGCGCGGTGAGCGACCAGCCATGGCGACATCGGAGCCGGCCTCGTGGAGCTGCGACAGGGCAGCCGTCATTGACGACCGCAGCCCAGGCGGTACGGCGTACAATGTCGAGGCGGCGCGGTGGCTCACAGGCCGGATGCAGATCCGAGAGGCGTGGTCGGACGAGGCCGCGGCGCCGTCACGGATCCTGGCCGCAGTGCTCGCGGCGTCGTCGGAGCTGTGGCACCGCCGGCGTGCGGCGACGCTGGTGGCGCGGGACCCGGCCAGCGTGGTGCTTGCGGCGTCGATGGAGGGACTCGGCACGGCGCTGGCGACGGCGTCTGAGGCCGGAGTGCTTGTGGTGACGACGCCAGGTCTGGGCAGCGGAGGCGCCCGCGTGGGGGCAGGTCTGCCGGTGGTGTGCGGGGCGTGGGATGTGCGGCCCGGACGTGGGGGCGTGCTCGTGCGTGACGTCGGTGTCGGGCTCTGGGCGGGGGCGTCGGACTGGGTGCCTGGCTCGCTTGCGGGCGACGCGGCTGCGACGGTGTCGGGTGGGGCGAGCGTGATGCCGGGCGGCGACGAAGCGATGGGGGATGCGTCTGAGGACGCGTCGGCGGCAGGGTCTGTGAGCTTTGTGGGATGCACCGAGCACGGGTGCGGGAGCAAGTCGGAGGTGCCGCGACCAGGTGACGCCGTGCTTGTCGGGCCGGCCTTTGCTGCGGCAGCATCGTCGGTGCTTGCACGCCTGCAGGCGCACAGCCTGGGGCGCAGGGCGCAGGCAGCCATCGAGGCCGAGCGAGCGCTGGCCTTGGCGGCTGCTCAGGCACCGGTCTCGCTGGAGCAGAGTGCGGCGGTGCTCGACGCGTCGGGAGCGGTGGTGCTCGTGGGCGTGGACGGCAGCCACAGGGGCGTGTCGGGCATGCTTGGGCTGCTGTCCGGGCACGCTGGCGGCCTTGCCGGGGAAGTCAGGAGCGCGGTGGCTCGGGCATTGTCGGCTGTGAGGGCTGTCCCGGCGAGTGCGGGAGTGGCTGCGGCCCAGCGGGCTGCGGCGTCCCACGGGGTCATCGTGGTGGTGTGTCCGGACGACGGGGACGGGATGGCTGCCCTGGCGACGGCAGATGCGCGGATGTCAGAGGCAGCGGAGGCTGCTCGGGAGGCCGTGCTGGCATCGCTGCCAGAGGGCGCGGCGCTTGCCTTTGCTCCGACGCGCGGGGAGACCCTTGCCGTGCTGGCCGGGTCCACGCAGCCGGGTGGTCCGGCGGTCAGGGTGATGCCGCTGGGCGACCTGGCTCGCGGGGTCGCGCCCGCGGTGTCGGGTCGGCTCGAGTCAGACCATGATGCTGTGCGGATGGTGGTCGCCGGGCTCACGCTCTGCCAGATGGAAGCTGGAGGGGCGCTCCGGTCGCGGCGCGGCGAGGGCGCGGGCGGCCGAAGCGCAGACGCGGAGGCGTCGGGCCTTGATCCGGGGCTGACGCTGGTCGAGGTGCGCCAGCTGCTGATCGCGCGATACGCGTCGCTGAGCATGCTCAAGGCCAGCGTCGGTATGACCCCGAGCCGCGGGGCCGCGGTCAGCGCGACTGCGCTGGAGCTGATGTTTCGCATCCCGCTGGCAACAGGTCGGCGGTGGCTGTGGGAGCGGGGGGCCAACACCGACGCCGACCTGGGTCCTGCGGGCGCGTGGTCTCCGCGGCCGTTTGTGCGGCGGCCGTCGGACCAGCCGACGCTTGTGCTGGTGGCGGAGGAGTACGGGGGGGCGTGGTACCCGGAGTGGGGGCCTTGGCACAGAGGGCCCATGGGCGGGAGCGAGGAGGCAGCGTTGTCGGTGGTTGCGGCTCTGGAGCGGCGCTGCGCCGAGCATCGGGCGGACTGTCTGCATGTGGAGGTGTACAAGCCCCACGTGCCCCAGGAGTGGAGGGGTGTCCGGGCTGGGGGCGCTGTGTGGTACCCGACGTCGTGGTTCGAAGCCTCCGGGAAGTGGCCGCCCGGGCCGGCGGGCCAGCCGGTGATCTTCGTCGCATGGCGTTACGCAGCGTCGCTGGGCTTTGTCATCCAGGGCCGGCAGCTGGACCGCGAGAGGGCCGCGGCCAGGGGGCATGCTCCGGGTATTGGTGGGGCAAGCTCGGCTCGCGAGGCGGCGTCGCGGCTCCGGGCGTCGACCGGCGGTGCTGTGGCCGCGGCATACTTGTGGGTGCAAGACATCACCGATCACACCGAGCACGCGGTCCCGGCGTCGCTGTCAGGGATGCTGAGCTCTCTCGTGTGCATCTCGCGATACCAGTGCCAGGCCTCGACCGGGGCAGGCGTGCGGGACGGCCTGGTCCGTGTGGCACCCAACGGGGTGAAGTCGCGCCTCCTGAGTCCATCGACTATCCGTCGGCGGCCGCTGTCTGTCATGTATGCCTCGGCGCCCAACAGGGGGCTTGAGCATCTGCTGCTGGCGTGGCCGGCTGTGCTGGAGCAGGTGCCTGGGGCGACGCTCGACGTCTATTACGGCTTTACTCCGGGCTTCCGGGAGCACTTGCGCAAGCTGCACGGAGAGGCCGCCGCTGCCGAGTGGGAGGCCGAGATGGAGCGACTGTCGCAGCAGCCGGGCGTGAGAAGGCTAGGCATGGTGGGGTCGGACGAGCTGGAGCGGGCCTACCAGAGCACGGAGCTCTTTGCGTACCCGACGAGCTATCCCGAGACTGGCTGCATCGCCGCCATCAAGGCCATGGCACTGGGGGCGCTGCCGGTGACGAGCCGAAACCCGGACTCGGCGCTGCCGGACCTGATCGCGGGCTCAGACCTCGGGCCGGCGCTGCCGGCGCGGTATCGGGGCATGGTGGACGACGGAGGCACCCTGATGCACGCCAATGCGTCGTCATGGCAGCAGGAGGGCCAGTCGTGGCTGCGCTCTGCGGGCTTCCGGCGGGAGTACGCGGAGGCGCTGGTGGCGGCTCTGCGCCTCACGCGCGACAGGCCGGCGGAGGCTGAGCGGCTGCGTGAGATCGCGAGGCAGCGTGTGCGGGACCGCTTTACGTGGGAAGCGACGGCGGCGGCTTTCGTGGCCGCGTTCCGCGAGGATGGCGCGATGCAGTGATCGATGCCGAGAGGGCATGACAATGGTGCGAGTGACATCATTGACGCTCAACACGGTTAAGCACCGGAGTGAACGCCAGCAAGATGCGCATGGCCACACCATGGCAGCCCTGGTTGCGTAGTCGCACTGCGCACCACAACCATGTTGCACATCCAAGCACTCACTGGCTGCAGAGGCTGGCCCGGGCGACGGCGAAGGGAGCCTCTGGTTGCCTGGCGTCCGTCTTGACGCCACGAGCAACTTCGGGGAGGGCCCAGAGACAGCAGCTGAAGCCTGCACACGCGTCGCAGTCTCTTGGGCGGAGGTAGCATTTGCACCAGCCGCTCGATCCTGCTTCACCGATGCGCTGCGATCAGTCGTCACCCATCTCATCACCGTCGTCAGCCATGGCCTCTTCCGCTGCCTCGGCCGCCGCCGCCTCCTCGAGCCCGTCAGAATGCTCGGCAAGCAGCTCCTCGGCCTCGCGCACCGCGGACGATCCTGCCAGAGACGCGTCCCCCCTGTTCTCCTCCTGCAGCAAAAGTGGCAGGCAGGGCATTCGCAAACTGTCATACAAGGCCCTGCTGCAGGAGGGTGCCGGCGGACGCCACACGGCCTCACCAGAAACGCCTCAAGGTCCGCAACCGCCATCTCGATGCGCGCCAGCGAGTCCGGCATCATCGCGGCCGCCTCTTCGATCACTGCTCGCTGGTGCTTTAGGTCAGCCTCATCGGCGCCCGACGCGATCAAGCCCTCGAGGCGCGCTTGCTCCTGCTCGACCTCCTTAGCGTACACGGTCAGGTCATTGGACGTCCTGCGATCCGTGGCCGGATAGATAGGCGCCCATTCGCGTGGCTGGGAGGGCTGCTGGAGCGCGAGGCGGCGTGCCGCGCACCCAGTGCGGCCTCACCGCTTCAGCACACCCATCTTGATCGTGAGCTGGCGCTCCACCGTCATGGTGCTGCGCTTCGCCGCCCGCCTTGAGGCAGCCATGGTCACAATGGCCGGTCAACGATGAGGTGCTGGTCGGATCAGCGAGGCCTGCCCGGCGGTTCAGGGCAGGGCCGAGCGCTCCGACCTCCGGAGGCTGCTGGACAGGGGCGGGAGCACACGACCTTTGAGGGCCCCGGTGCGATGCGGGCTGTGCGGGCGGTTGGGGGCTTACGGGGCATCAGCATGGCCCAGCACCTTGCTTTCATGCAGGCGGCGTGCGGCGCGGGCGAGGACGGCGCGCTCCGCCTGGCACACGACGCTGCCACGTTTTCGCACATGTCGGTCCTGGACCGTGCTCGCGCTCAAATTTCAATCGTGGAAAGTCTTTCCCCAGGGCTGCGCGGCCGCATCGACGGGCTGGATGACTTTGTGGCCAGCCGGGAGGCCGCGGCTGCGTCGTGCTGCGAGTGGGACGCGGGGAAGCCCCGCGATGCAGATTCGCTGCTTCTTGCCAGCGAAAGCTTCGCAGGGGGAGGCATCTCACCAAGCGCCGCTGATCTTCTGGTCAGCGCCGGCCACCGGCTGATCGAGCAACAGCGGCACGTAGTGTCCCACGGCCGCGACGCGCCCCTCGGACGCGACCGGGCGCTGGGTCGCGCCGTGGAGTCCGTGGTTGAGGCCCTGATCATGATTGATGTGTCAAGCGGGCACCTGGCGAGGCAGTGGGGGGCGGTCGCGAGGGCGGTCGCGCTCGGCGCGCAGGGTCGGCCCGCGAGCGGGGCAAGTGCCTCGCTTCGGGAGCGGCTGGAGGCGGGCACCGTCGTGGGCTGGTACAGCCTGGAGGCTCTGGCCCGCGTGGCGGTGGAGGACGCCTCCGCATTCTGCGCCGAGAAGCACGGCGGCGCGCCCGTGGTCAGGGTGCGCGTCGGCGACGGCAGCGGGCGCACCGTGGGGGTCGCCGCGGACGCCGGGCCGATGCGATCGCTGCTGAAGGCTCCGGCAGCGGGCGCCGCCGCAGCGGTCGTGGCGCTCGCGCACACGGAGTACGCCCTCGTCGAGGTCCTCAAGAACGCTATGGGCGCGCACGTGAGGCGGTTCGGCGCCCTCGACGTGGACGACGACGACCTCCCGCCCATCACGGTCGACGTGGGGGCGACGCGGGCCCTGGCCGGGTGGCGCGTCACCGACGCCGGCGGCGGCTGCGCGGACCCGGCCGCCGCGCTGGATATGTTCTCGTCCGCCGCGGCCAAGCGGCTCCCGGCGGGCGTGGGCGGCTCCGCCGGCGGGCCGGGCGGCGCGGCGGAGGGCGAGGACTGGCGCTACTCGCGGGCGTTCGGGGCCGCGTTTTCGGGGTACGGCATGGGACTGTGCCGCTCGAGCTGGTACATGCGGGTCATGGGGGGCACGGGCGTGTCGCTCACGAGCCTGCCGGGGGTGGGGTGCATCGCTTCGGCCATGTTCCCGCGGTCGGGAGGCGTGGAGGACCTCGCGGCGATCACGGCAGCGGCGGCGAGGGCAGACGCCGCTGCCGCCGCGTTTGAGGCCGTTTCGCCTGGGTAAGGGGGCGCCGGTGCGTGTCGTGCCGTCGTGGCCGGGAGCCGTATTCTCGCCCGGGCTTTCGCGCGACCGCCCGTCACCCAGACAGCCACGCAGCGCTCAGCCATGCTGCGCAAGCGGCAGCCGGCGTGTATTGCCTCAGGCGCGCGGGCCGGGGGGGCGGGGCAGCAGGGAGCCGCTCTCGTCGTAGGCGCCGCTTGACATGGCGGACGGACGCCGCCTCACCGTCGGGCCGCTGCTCACCACTGAAGCCTCCACGGAGGAGGAGCGCGACGGGGACAGGGTGGGGTCGGCCACCACCTGGCGGTAGCCCGGCTGGGGCGCCTCCTCCCGGGTGATGTTGCGGTAGGTGGCCCGGGGCGCCGCGTTGCCGAAGCCGAGCGAGAAGCCGACGAAGGGGAGGCCGGAGCTGGTCAGGAGGGACTCGCCGGCAGCGGGGGCGACGCCCGCCGACGCCGTCGCCGTCAGCGACGGGTGCGCCCACGTCCTCGCCGCCACGCTGGCCGCGGCGCCCTCCGTGCCCGCCCGGGCCTTGAGCATCAGGTGCTGGTTCAGCTGCCACGACGCCGCCACGGTGACGGCGTACGGCTCGCCGCGCACCAGCGGCTGCCGGTACTCCAGGCCCACGTCGACGTAGTTGAAGATGCCCTTCACGTGGGCCTCCTCCAAGATGTTCCGCACCCGCCGCCGCATCGTCATGTGGTGCATGTAGGACAGAACGAGCTCCGACGTCGCGCCACGAAGGACCAGCGACGCGTCGTACAGGCCGGGGCTGCTCACAGACACCCCCGCGTCCACGTCCACCCTGCCGGACGCGGCACGCAGGGCCTCTGCGACTGCCCCGGGGGCCGCCTTTCCCACCTCCCCGGCCAGGTCGGCGACGAACGCAGAGGCCTGCACGCCGACCGACGCCCCGCTCCCCCTGAGCATGCCCCACGCCTTGACGGGCTTCCCCGGTCCCGCTCCGACGTGCACCCCCGTCGCCAGCGTGTCGTTGCTCCAGACAGCCCCCGCCTCGGCCCAGTCCGGCAGGCGGACGGGCGCCCCGGGGGATTCCCCGGCAGCGGCCGCAGGGGCGGGCGCGTAAAGCGAGTCCTTGGCAGGCATGGAGCTCATGCCACCCGCCGCGACGTGGCGGCCGTTGGAGGCGCGCCCGACCGTCAGTGAGGGCCGCAGCGAGCGGTACAGGCTCGAGTCGGGCCCCGGCTCGACCCCGCCCACACGCCGCCCGAGCGAGTCGGACAGGGGCACGCGCGCGTACGCCGCGAGGCCCATCTCCGTGTCCACAAGGGTGCCGCGGACCGTCAGAGGCTCGTCGGCTGCGGCGGTCAGGCACGCCTCGGCCAGCTGGCCCGAGGGCAGCTGGTCCGCGAAGGACACGCCGATGGCCGCATCCTTGAGCATCGCCGCTTTCTCGTGGATGTCCACCGCCACGACGATGCGGTCATCGGTCGGTGGGGTGAGGTGCAGGCGAGCCCGGCCTCTTTCCTCGGCGAAGAAATTCCGGAAAAGAACGTCACGGGCCTCCTTGCCGAACATGTACTCAAATGGCGAAGAAGCCATGCCTGCGGGCCGGCGAAGCCCAGCCGCTATTCTGTCGGTGCGGCCCGCAGGCGGGACGAGCCGGGAGGCGGTCACCTTGCTGGCTCACGCGAAAGCGGCTGCGGCGCCGGGTCAAACCGCGGCGGAAGCAGGTCCACGTCAACCGGTCTCTGAGACTCGGACATGGCGCTTCCCATGGTCGGCCGGGTGGTTGTGGCGTGCCGTCGTCGCCCGGCAATGTGTGCTCAATCCATTTCCTGGGCTCTGCGCGCGGCATCTTGCCGGTCGCAGCTCGGGGCATCGAGACCCGAGGGCGGCATACAGACACGCACACGCCTATGCCGCTCGAACGGCGCCAACTTGCGCCGGCGCTTCCTCGGCTTCCAGGATGTCGCTGAGCCCGAGCAGAAATGCTGCTTCGACGCCGTCACAGCGCCCAGCTGAGCGGCCGTGGGCAGCCGTGTGTTAACAAGGTCCGGCCGGGCCGACAAAGGTGCCCGTCGGGTCGCTGCGGCCGTGCGATTACGCTGCCTTGTCCTTCTTGGCGTGAGTACCGCGCTCCGCTGAGGCCCTGACTGCAGCAAGCGATCCGTTAGCACGGGCGGAAGGTTAAGGCACGGCCAGAGCGAGCGTACGGCCGAGCGTGGCCATGAGCTTGGCGGGGACAATGGTGCTAGCTAGGCTCACCAGTCTGCGCTTGCCTGGTGATCGACGCGAGGTACTTGTGGTTGCAGCAGATGACGCATTCCGTCATTGCCCAAAGCAGCGCGCAAAGTCCCAGCATCACGCCTGTGAGCTGCCACTGCGGGCAAGCGGGCGCCGGAAGTCGCCGTTCGATCATGTGGTGCCTGTAAGCAGGAGCACGGGCCCGCTACCCACCTGGCCGATACGACCAGGGGTTGCCTGGCTCTCACGTTTGCTGTATCAGCATCTTCGCTCAAGGGCCAGAACACGGCCAGGAGCGCCCGCATTTGCCGCTGCCCCCTGTGCGCTCGCTGGCACAGCGCTTCTGGTTCGCTTGAGCACCCCTGGTATCGGAGATCTTGCCGTTGATCTCGGTGCTCTTTGCCTGGCCCCGCGTGGTCGGGGATGTGCGAGCGCCGGCCGACGCCGACATAACGTTTCCGGCAGATCAAGCGCGTTCCTCTCGCTCGCCTCGGCACATTCCCTTTTGCCGGGAGCGCCCATGGACCCATCTCGCGTGAGCATGTTGGCAGGAACTCGCTCGCTCCCCTGGTGCGCTCGCTCTCGCAGGCGCACCGCGTTCGCGTCCGGCAAATTCCTGTGCTCCGTGGACCTCACCTTTGAGCCGGCCGGTTTGACCCGCCTCGACCCTGAATGCGTCCGCAGGACCCGGATGATGATATGCGCATGGATCAGCACAGCGCTGCCATGCAAATTGGCGCCGGGTGGGCGGTGGCATCCACCAAGCGCGGCTCGCTGCAGGCGGGCGCCGGGGGAAGCCCCGCCAAGAAGCCGCGGGACGGCGCCCGTCCCGCCTCGCAGGTGGAGGACGAGGTCCGCTCCGCGTTTCGGGCGCAGCAGTCCTTTGGGGTGTCGCTCCGCCGCGCGTTCCACGTGATGGACAAGGACCACCTTGGCCGCGTCACGACGGAGCAGTTCCGGTCCGCAATGGACAGCATGGGGCTTCGCCTCACCCGCAGCGACGTGGACTCGGTGTGGAACAAGCTGGCGGCGGACGACGGCCTCGTCTCGTACGAGCGCCTGCTGCAATTCGTTGAGCTCCAGGCTCCGGCCGGCTGGCGGTCCAAGCAGCCGCCCGCCGGCGGCGCGCGCGCCGGCATGGGGGCCTCCCCCGACGCGGCGGCGGCGTTTGGGCCGGTGGGGTCGGGCACGGAGATGGATGCGGCGATTCGCGGATCGTTTGCGGCCGACGCGGGGGCCGCGGCCGCGGCGGCAGCCGCTGCCTCGGCAGAGGAGGGTCGCCGCATCATCATGGCCGCGGCAGCCGCGGCGTCGGCGTCGGCACCCGTCGCCGGGACGTGGCCGCCGGTGCCCACGGACCCGGCCACTGTGTGGTCCGATGTCGGGTCGGCGGGTGCGTCGTCCCCCGACGACGGCGACGACGGGGAGGCAGCCGCGCAGGGTGCCGCGGAGGACGGATCGGCCGGCAAGCGCGCCCGTCCCAGGAAGCGCCCCTCGTCAGGCGACATCGGCGACGAGCCGGCGGCACCCGTGCTCACGGCCAGGGCGGCGCCGGACGCCGCGTTCCCGCCAGCGCTCGGCCTGATGATGCCGCTTGGGGCACGCGCTCACCCCCACGACGCGAGCGAGCCGGTGACCACTCGGCAGGGCAGCAGCGACCCGCCGAGCGCTCGACGCCCCCGGCTCGACGCGGCCGAGCAGCCAGCCCCCGCGGCCCGCTCCCGTGTCGACCGTCCCTTTGCCATGGCGGCGGCGGAGGCGGCAGCAGCGGGCGCCCCCCCACGGGCGCGAAAGCCCCGCGCCAACGCCGCGGACGCTAGGGCCGCCTCGGCGTCCCGTGCCTTCGCGGCGGCCTCGGCGGCCCCGTTGCGGCCGCAGGCAGATGCTCCTGCCGGCAGCGCCGCCCCCGCGGCCCGCGATTCCTCGCCCGCCTTGCGGCCGGGCTCTGCCGGCTCGTCGCTGAGTGACTTCACGGTGATGGCCCACGCCCTCGCGGCCGTGGCAAAGCTCAGCTCTGCGGGGCAGCTGAGCGCACGGCAGGTGATCGGCGCCAAGCTGGCGGTGTTCGACGTCAACGCCGTCGTCCGGCGCGCAGTGGGGGAGTTCGCGGGCACGCGGGACGAGGCGACGCTGCTGCTGACGATGCAGGCGATCGGGCGGGCGGTGGCAGGCGAGTGACGAGACGACGCTGCCGCTGACGATGCAGGCGATCGGGCGGGCGGTGGCAGGCGAGTGACGAGTGAATGCCTGAGGAGAGAGAGGCGTGCCGGGTAATCCGTGCCGGCGGCTCAGAGGCCCCTGCCTGCCACGCTGCCACGCACGTTCCGGCAGCCATGCCAGTCACACCCGCCTCGCCCGCAGGCCGTCGTCAAACACCCCCATCGGCTCCTCGCTGTCCTCCGCCTCCTCCGGCTCCGCGGCGCTGCCCGGGACTCCCTCGCCCCGCAGCGCCCCTTCCAGCGCCGCCCTGGCCTCCGCGGACCCGCCCTCCCGGGCGTAGAAGACCACATACGCCGCGTCGTCCTGCACCGCGGCCTCCACCTCCTCGTCGCTCGGGGCCGCGCCGGAGCGCGGCAGCAGCGGGCACACTCGGCGGTCGTTCAGCTCGTACCATCGCCCGCTCACCGCCGAGCGCGCCAGGGCCGTGTAGTGGCCGCCGGTGAGGGAGCCGGAGTGGCAGACGGCGCCGAAGAGGGCGTAGCGGCACGCCGCGGGGCTCGCGGCGTCGGGGGCGCTGGGGTCGACGAAGGGCGTCATGTCGAGGCGAAGCGGGTAGCGCACCGGCGTGGTGTTCTTGCGCACCGTTCCGTCGTTGAGGTGCTCGAAGCGGTGGAGGGGGAGGACGAGGACGTCGGGCAGGGTCCACCAGGCGTGGGACTTGACAGCTTCGCGCTCCTCGCTGCAGGCGGAACAGCGCCAGCGCGACTCCACGGGCATGGTCTCCGACGCGGTGAAGAGCCGCAGGCAGCAGGAGAGCGGCACGGCGGGGCGGCGCGCCAGCGAGGTCTCGGCGTCGGCCTGCGCCGCGTCCCAGCCACGCTGCTCCGCGGCGGATCGGAAGCCCTGCTCCGACGCCTCCAGCTCCGCCTCCTCCTCCCCGGCCCTCGACACCTCGAACGACGGTCGCAGGGCCAGCGCCCCGAACCCACGCTCGTGCAGCTTCCTCGGCATCATGTCCACGACCACGGCCTCCGCCGAGGAGCCGGCGGACTGGTGCGGCCGACCGGCCCGCAGCCCCGACAGCGCCGCCTCGGTCTCCTGCAGCGCCACCGCGACCTCCGTCCCGTCCGCGGAGTGCTCTGGCAGCGCCGCCACGGCCCGCCGGGCTGCATCGAGGTCGCGCTCGGCGGCCTCGACCTCTGCCGACCACCGGTCAAGCGCCTGCCGCTCGCGCTCCAGGGCGGCGGGGACGATGTCATAGCAGGCGTGGAGCTTAGCGTCCGCCGCGGCGTGGACAGACCGAAGCCAGTCGCCGTGGTCCGACGACTCGCGCCCGACCCAGCGCAGGTCCAGGCCCGTCAAGCACGGCAGCACCACGGTCCCGGCGGCGTCGCGCACGGCCGCCACCACGGGCCACTCGGTCCCGGCGTCGACCGGCCCGGGGGCCGCCGTGGTCGCCCCCACCACTTCCGGCACCGGGAAGGTCGGCGGCGACCAGGCCTCGCCCGAGGCCGGCACGGGGCTGCGCCGGAGGCCCTCCGGGAGCGCCGCGTTGGCCGACTCGGCCTCCTCCGCGTCGGGGTCCCGCGTGGCGCACAGCGCCGCCCACGCCATCGCCACCACGAAGAGCGCCCGGCCCTCCCACTGCGCCGTGCAGAGCACCGGGACCGACTGGCCCTGCAGGGCCCTGACGCAGCTGTAGAGCTCGTCCGACCTCGCCCGGCGGCCCTCGGCGGCGGCGAGGGCGGCGTTGCCCGGGGCGTTCTGGGTTCGCAGCAGGTAGGGGAGCTCGTGCGACAGCCAGAGGATGGCGCCGGGCTCCTCGTCCTCCTTGGGCACGTCATAGCGCCCCCGTGACGGCGCCAGCGCCGATGCGGCCGACGGGGCACCGGCGCGGCCGTGGAGGCGGGAGGAGGCTGCCGACGCGGCCGCCGCGGCGCCCGCCCCGTCGACGGCCGCGTCCCACGCCGCCCGGCGCGGCGTCCCCGCGGCAGGCACCCTGGGGTGGGCGGAGAAGAAGAGCCGGTCGCCCACCTGCTCCATGCGGGCGTAGCCGGCCACCTGCGCCGGGTCCGTCTTGGGGCGCGGCACCCACGCCTTGACGGCAACGGAGCGCTCCGGGAGACCCTCCCGCCGCCGGAGCGCGTTGGCGGCGTCGAGGACCGTCGCCCCGGCCGGGAGGCGGAGCTCTACCACCCTGACGGGCGGCGCCCTGCCCTCCTGCACGCACGCGGGGTGGTCCTCTGGCGCCGACGCTGCCTGCACCGCGGCAACGAGGCCCGGGATTGCCTCCGGGCGGAAGCCGAGGTCGGCGCCGCGGGGGAGGAGGCGGCGGAACGCGTCGGCTGGCCTGACGGCGCGTACGAGGGCGACGAAGAAGGACCGGAACGGGGAGGGCACCCGCACGGGAGGGCAGACGGAGGAGACGAAGGAGAGCGACGAGGCGCCGCAGTGGGCGCAGGCGAGGCGGTCCGCGAATGTCCCCCACCACCGGTCCATCACGGCGGAGCGGTCCCGCCGCAGCTGGGACGCCCAGGACCGCGCCGCGGCCTCGCGGGACGAGTCGGCGTCGTCGTCGGCGGCGGCGGCGTGCGCGGGCGCGCGCGGCCGCATCGCTCGCGGCGTGACCGCGGAGCCCCCCGGCACCTCGGGGGCGCCGTTTGCGTCCTCGTGCAGCATGTTCAGGAACCACTGCATGAACTCGTGGCTGTCCTGCTGCGCGTACGACTGCAGCTCACGGCGGAAGCCGCCGCAGACCTTGCGGAACGCGTCAGGGTTGAGCGTCCGGATCTGGCCGCCCCAGATTCGCCCCAGCACGTCCGCAAACGCGTCGGACACCATGCCCTTGGATCCTTGCGGGTTTTCACGGTTCATGAACTGCTTGTACTCCCCGGAAATCATGTCAGACACGAGCCCGGGCTCCTGGCTCACGCACTGCGCGTGTGGGAAGCCCCGGGGCCGAATCATTCGCGGCTTCGCGCGGCATATCGGCAACCATTGCGACAGCATCCGCTGGGGGCAGCGGGCGATGGCCGGGATTGCCTTGCCGTGGCGGGAAGGCCGGCAGGCCGGCGTTCCACTCACCTGCAGGACGGAGTTCATGAAGCACGTGTTGCCGAGGTTGTACATGCCCACGATGCCGGCATCCTCCGGCTCGCCCGCCGTGTCCGCGCTGGCGGACATGCTCCCGAACAGGTTTCCGCGAAGCGGCCGGCCGGCGGCATCCCCGGAAAGGACGCAGCACCACCCGCAGCACGTCCACAGCACCGCGACGACGCACCCCACGAGAACTAGCAGCGTCACGATGTCAGCAATCTTCTCCAGGTCGGTGTGGAACCATTGCTCCGCCACCTGGGCAGCGGACACGGATGGCATCGTGCTTGCGAACCACAGCACCGCCGTCACCACCCCCCAGAGGGACGCGACGCAAAGCGTTGTCGCCAGCAGTGTAAGAATCGTCGTCAGCCACGTTTCCATCCGTCGCCGGCGACAGTGGCGTGGCTATCGCGCGCCGAGCCCTTCCTTGTGTGTTGGTCCAAGACCGGCCGCCTTGGGTCTCGCTGCCGCAGTCAGTGCGGCAGTCAAACCAAGACTGAAGGAACCCCACGGAAATCCGGCCCAAACTGCACCGCCTCCCGGCACACCGCGCTCCGATGGCAAGCTCGTACAAGGGTGCAATGGGGAAGGGCGGCAAGCGCGCTGAGCCGGCAAACGACCGGGCCGTGCTCGAGGCGGCTGAGGACGCCGTGTTCGCAAGGGCTGCCAACGCCGCCGCTGTCGAAGACGAAGCCCTTCGCGCCAAGCGGGAGCGAAAGGCCGCCATCCGCGCCAAAGGCCTGGTCTCTCTTCCGGGTGCGAAGAAGGGCGGCGCAGGCGGTCATGCCGACGGATTCCCGCCCGCAGGAGTCTCGGCTGGTGAGGCAGTCGCAGCAGCGCCTTGCAACGTCGCGCGGTTGGCGCGGGGACGCTGACCAGTTCAATTTCTCTCCAGAACGATACGAGCCGGGGTCGGATTCTCCTCGTCCAAGGGCGGGCCGGCCACGCAGAGGCAAGCACGGCTGCCGCCCGATGATGTTCCCAAGCCCCACGCCTCGCTCTTCTTTGCGCCTTGTCGTGGTGCGCAGACGACCCTTTGTACGACAAGCACGCGGGCGGCCTCTCGGCCTCGCAGGCTGCATCCATCGCGAGCCACGAGATCCTCGCCGCGGAGGCCGAGCGCGCCGAGGTGCTCCAGCTGATTGCTTACAAGGCCCGCGTGGCCGACATCCTGGACGAGTTTTTCGTGTCCCAGGACTTCGACGAGGCGCTGCGGAGCTTCCGGGAGATGTCCCCGCCCTCGCTGCGGCCCGAGATCGCCAAGCGCATCCTGATGCTCTCGCTCGACCGCTCCGACACGGACCGGG
>Ga0306871_1000350_pt1 | contig 18181 bp, 17 predicted proteins | sample AntRauMeHopE1497_FD_190447 | JGI IMG/M metagenome (GOLD analysis project Ga0306871, IMG submission 190447) | Saline lake microbial communities from Rauer Islands, Antarctica - Metagenome Hop E1 #497 (v2) (version 2) | ecosystem: Environmental > Aquatic > Non-marine Saline and Alkaline > Saline ... | reverse complement strand
GTCGAGTATGGCCTCGCCGCCGCCGAGCTTGAAGCCGGCGACTCGGGGCTGCGCACTTTTGTGTCAGTGCAGGGCTCGCTTGCCATGACCGCGATACACACCTTCGGGTCAGAGGAACAGAAGCAGCAGTGGCTACCGCTCATGGCAACGGGTGAGGCGATCGGATGCTTCGGACTCACCGAACCGAATGCCGGCAGCGACCCAGCAGCGATGAACACGTTCGCACGCCGCGACGGCGACGATTGGATCATTACCGGGTCAAAACGGTGGATCGGTCTCGCCTCGATCGCCGATATTGCGATCATTTGGGCGCAGACCGAGCAGGGAATCCGCGGCTTCATCGTTCCCACCGACGCCGCTGGTTTCACCGCCACCGCGATCGGGCAAAAGCTGTCGATGCGAGCGTCGATCCAATGCGATATCGAACTCGATGAGGTGCGCGTGCCTGCCACCGCGCTGCTGCCCGGCGCCGGAGGGTTACGGGGCCCGTTTACGTGCCTCAACCAGGCCCGGTACGGCATCATCTGGGGCGTCATGGGAGCGGCCCTCGACAGCTACCGCGCAGCTTTGGACTACGTGCAGAAGCGTGAAGTGTTCGGTAAGCCCGTAGCGGCATATCAGCTCACCCAGCAGAAGCTCGTCGACATGGCCCTAGAAATTGATAAAGGGTTTTTGCTGGCCCTGCAATTGGGCCGCCTGAAAGACGCCGGAAAGTTGCAGCCCCATCAGATTTCGGTTGGCAAGCTCAACAACGCTCGCGAGGCGATCACGATTGCCCGCGAAGCACGCATGCTGCTGGGCGGAAACGGCGTCACGCTAGAGCACTCCCCCATGCGTCACGCCAACAACCTGGAGTCGGTGCGCACCTACGAGGGCACCGACGACGTGCACACCCTCATTCTGGGCAATGCCATTACGGGGCTGTCGGCGTTTCGCTAGGCGCAGACGGGTTAGTCGTCGTCGGCGGCGGCGAGCTGCCCGCAGGCTCCGTCGATTTCTTTGCCGCGGGTGTCGCGCAGCGTTGTCGGAATACCGGCTGCCTCAATGCGCCGCACAAACTCGCGCATGACCGCGGGCTCTGAGCTGGTCCAAACCGAGCCGGGTGTGGGGTTGAGCGGAATCGGGTTGACGTGCACCCAGCCCCGCCCACGCTCGTTGAGCTTGTGGGCGAGCAGGTCGGCCCGCCACGCGTGGTCGTTCATGTCTTTGATGAGTGCGTATTCGATCGACACTCGGCGGCCGGTGGCCTCGAAGTAGGTGCGGGCGGCGTCGAGCGCCTCATCGACTTTCCACTTCGAGTTAACGGGAATCAGCTCGTCACGCAACTGATCGTCGGGTGCATGCAAACTCAGGGCAAAGGTGACCGGAATTTTCTCTTCGGCCAGTTTCAGGATGGCCGGCACCAGGCCGACCGTCGACACCGTGATGTGTCGAGCACTCATACCGAGGCCGTGCGGCTGGGGTTCGACCATCGTGCGCAGGGCATCCACGACCCGGGTGTAATTGGCAAGCGGCTCACCCATGCCCATGAAAACGATGTTGCTCACGCGCTCGGGCGTGGTCTCGCCGCGCTTTTTGCCGCCCAGCTCACCGGCGGCGATGGCTGCGTTGGCCTGCACCACCTGGTCGATGATCTCGGCCGTCGACATGTTACGGGTGAGGCCGGCCTGGCCGGTTGCGCAGAACGGGCAGGCCATGCCGCAGCCGGCCTGACTGGACACACACAGCGTGATGCGGCCGGTGTAGCGCATCAGCACGCTCTCGACCAGCGCGCCGTCATGCAGCTTCCACAAAAACTTGATGGTGTCGCCCTTGTCAGTGCGCAGGCGGCGCACCTCGGTCAGCAGCGGCGGCAGCATGCCCGCAACGAGCTCGTTTCGCACCCCAGCGGGCAGATCAGTCATGGCCGCGGGGTCGCTCGTGTAGTGGGTGAAGTAGTGGTTGCTCAGCTGCTTCGCACGAAAGCCGGGCAGGCCGAGTTCAGTGACGCGCGCCACGCGCTGCTCGGGGGTGAGGTCGGCGAGGTGCACCGGAGGCTTGCCGCGCTTCGGCTCAGCAAACTGCAACACTGGGCGGCCGTCGGGGCCCAACTTCTGCTTCCAGCCCTCGGTGGTGGGGCGCACCTGCGGGCGGGCATCGCCCGGGGCATCTTGCACCCTCGGGCGTACAGGCGCGCCATTGTTTCCGATTCCCCGCGCAGCTGCCATACCTCCAGAGTACGGGCTTGCCGCTGACCCTGACTCCGAGTCACGCTGGGGCCCTATCGGGCGTAGGCGCACGTGCCGGGCTAATCGGTGCCCGAATCGAACGCTGACGCCTCATTGGCAGCATCAACGGCTTCGGCGAGGGCTTCGCGGTCAGCGCTGAGGGGCGTGGCGTGGCCGGTGACCTCGTCGTACTCCCCCGCTGTGATGCTGCCGACCAGTATCGCCGTCGCGCCACCAATCATGCCCTGCGCGGCATACTGCTCGAGTCGCGCGCGCGAATCAGCAATGTCGAGGTTGCGCATGGTGAGCTGGCCGATGCGGTCGGTGGGGCCGAAGGCTGCATCGCCCACGCGTTCCATCGACAGCTTCTCGGCCGAATATGACAGGCCGGGTCCGGTCGTGTCGAGAATCGTGTAGTCGTCACCGCGACGCAGTCGCAGGGTGACGGTGCCGGTCACCGCCGAGCCCACCCACTTCTGAACGGATTCGCGCAGCATGAGCGACTGCGGGTCAAGCCAGCGACCCTCATACATGAGGCGGCCCAGGCGCCTGCCCTCGGCGTGGTAATTCGCGATGGTGTCTTCATTGTGGATGCCGTTCAACAGCCGCTCGTAGGCAATATGCAGCAACGCCATGCCGGGGGCCTCATAAATGCCGCGACTCTTGGCTTCGATAATGCGGTTCTCGATCTGGTCGCTCATACCCAGCCCGTGGCGCCCGCCGATGGTGTTTGCTTCGAGCACCAGGTGCACAGCATCCGCAAATTCGACACCGTTCAATGCGTGCGGTCGGCCCTCGACGAACGTCACCGTCACGTCTTCGGTGGCGATGCTCACCGAGTCGTCCCAGAACTTGACGCCCATGATCGGCTCAACAGTTTCTAGAGACACGCTGAGGTGCTCAAGGGTTTTCGCCTCGTGGGTGGCGCCCCAAATGTTTGCGTCGGTTGAGTAGGCCTTTTCGGCCGAATCGCGGTACGGAAAACCGCGCTCGATGAGCCACTGACTCATCTCAGTTCGCCCACCCAGCTCGGTGACAAAATCGGCGTCGAGCCAGGGCTTGTAGATGCGCAGTCGAGGGTTGGCGAGCAAGCCGTAGCGGTAGAACCGCTCAATGTCGTTGCCCTTGTAGGTGCTGCCGTCGCCCCAAATCTCGACGCCGTCTTCTTTCATCGCCTGCACGAGCATGGTGCCGGTGACAGCGCGGCCGAGCGGCGTGGTGTTGAAATACGTTTTGCCAGCATTACGAATGTGAAAGGCGCCACAGGCCAAAGCCACGAGGCCCTCTTCAACCAGAGCAGCCTTGGCATCGACGAGGCGACTGATCTCGGCGCCGTACTCTTTCGCCCGGCCGACAACAGCCCCCACGTCAGGCTCATCAGGCTGACCCAGATCACCCGTATAGGTGCACGGAATCGCTCCCTTTTCGCGCATCCACGCGACAGCGACAGAGGTATCAAGCCCTCCAGAGAAGGCGATGCCGACGCGTTCGCCGACGGGCAGAGAAGTCAAGACTTTAGACACTCCCCCAGCCTATCGGCGCGCCTGAGGCCGTCGAGGCCAGTGCGTTACGAGTCGGCAGCCACGGGCAGCACCAGGCGCAGAATGTCGGCCAACGTGACCACTCCGCGCATCGTTGATCCCGTCATCACGACAGCCAATTGCACGCTCGACTCGCGCATACGGGCGAGCGCCTCATAGACGGGCGTCTGCCCGTCGAGCACGAACGCGGCACGTGCCAGCTCGCGCGCTGGCCGGGCATCCGGCTCAAGAAGCGCATCGCGCACGTGCACCACCGACGGCAACGTGCCCCGGTCACCGAGTACCAGAATGCGAAGGTGCCCCGAGGTGACGGCGGCCGCCCGCACGTCGGCAACTGTGGCGTCACGCGCGACCTGCGTGGGCACCGTGCCTTCGGCGAGCAGAGTTTCAACCGGAAGGGTTCCGAGGTCGATGAGACCGGAGATCTGCCGTTGCATCTGCGGCTCGAGCGTGCCGACCTTGGCCGAGTGCTCGACCAGCTGGCGAATGGTGGCGATGTCTCGCCCGCCGACAGCGACGGCCTCGACGGGTTCGACACCCGTCGCCCGCACGAGGCGGTTGGCAATGTTGTTGACCCAGCTCAGCAGGGGCCGCAGCAGCCAGATGTAGGCGCGTGAGATGACGCCGATGGTCATGGCCGAAGTTTCAGGATGCGCGATGGCCCACGACTTCGGAGCCATTTCACCCACCACGAGATGCAAAAAGGTCACAACGAACAGCGACAGCGCGAAGGCCGCGCCGCCGGCCGCCCAATCAGGGAGCCCGGCGGAGGTAAAGACCGGGCCCAACCACTCGTCGACTGCTGGCTTGGTGATGGCGCCGAGGGCGAAAGTGCACGCCGTGATGCCCAGTTGAGCCCCAGCAAGCATGAGGGTCAACTCGTTCATTCCGCGCAGGGCAGCGCGAGCCGATCTGCTCTGTGCCGCCCGCTCTTCGAGTCGGTGACGGCGAGCACCCAGTAGGGCGAACTCGATCACCACGAAAAAGGCGGTCAGCGCGATGAGAGCGATCGTAATCAGAGTGACCAGCAGGGGGTCGGTCATCGCTCGTTCTCCTCGATCGCGACCGTCACCAGTCGAACGCGAAGTTCGGTCGGCACGTGGCGCTCGACCGTGAGCACATCCACTTCGAGTCGTCGTCGAATGGGCACGTCGGCGATCAGGTCTGCCGGGTCGATAGGAAGGTCAATGATCACCGTGTCGCCCTGTGCCGGCAGCGCCCCCAACTCAGCAATAAGCATGCCGGCGACCGTCTCGACATCACCGCGAGGCAGGTCAAAGCCGAAGGCACGCTCAGCTTCATCGAGGTGGACGTCGCCGTCCATGACCCAGATACCGTCGCCGTCGGGCAAAACGATTTCTCCGGTATCGACATCGTGTTCGTCGGTGATCTCACCGACGACCTCTTCGGCGAGGTCTTCGAGAGTGAGAAGACCGGCGAAGCCGCCGTACTCGTCGATAACGCAGGCGAGTTCGTTGCGGCTGTTGGTGAGTTGGGCGAGGGCATCCGGAAGCAGCATGAGCGTTGGCAGCACGGTCGCAGGCCGCATCAGACCCGACACGGCGTCGTCGGTTCGCCCGGCTTCGAGGCTGGTCAAGATATCAGCGAGGTGAACAACACCCACCGGCGCGTCATCGTCGTCGATCACCGGGTAGCGGGTGTGCGCACGCGACATGAGCCCGCGCAGCTCACCCAGAGTGGCCTCAGGGCGAACCCAGTCGACCTGCGACCGCGGAATCATCGCGTGCTCAACATCGCGCTGCGGAAAGTCGAGAATGCGGTCAATCATGAGCGAGAGTTCGCGCGGCAGGTCTCCGCTGTCGCGCGAGTCAGCGATGATATGCGGCAGGTCGAGGGCCGAAGCGCTGACGTCGAGGTCGTGAATCGGCTCAATACGCAGAGCGCGCAACAGCAGGTTTGCCGACTTATCGAAGAAGCCGATGAGCCACCCGAACACTGTCAGATAAACCAGGGTCGATCGGGCGAGTCCGCGCGACAGTGGCTCGGGGCTTGCGAGGGCCAAGTTCTTTGGAAAGAGCTCGCCAAAAATCATCTGCACGATCGCGGCGACCACTAATGTGCCGACGGTTCCCACAACGACGGCGACCCCGGTCGGCACGCCAGCGCCACCCAGCAGCACACCCATCGACTCGCCCACGAGTGGCTCGGCAACAAAACCGACCAACAGACCCGTGACCGTGATGCCGAGCTGTGCACCCGACAGCATAAACGTGGTGCGTTTGGTGACCTTTAGCGCGCGCTTCGCGGCAACGTCACCCTCAGCCGCTCGCGCCGCAAGACGCGTGCGATCGACTGACATGTAGGCGAATTCTTGCGCCACGAAATAACCGTTAGCGGCGATGATCACCAGAATCACGAGAAGGCCGAGAAGCAGCGTGAGAATCGGTTCGATCACCGGTTGGCACTCCCGGTTTTGTTCACGGGAAGAATGCAGAGTGTTGCGGGCCTATGGTCCACAGCGAATTCGACGCCTCCAAGGGTGCGATAGATCTCACACATTACTGGTCAACGACGCGTCGTGTTGACGCTATCGGCCCATCGTCAGCTTTCGTCGGCTCATCGTCAGCTTTCGTCAACGTCGCGCTCAGCGCAAACCGAGTTCGTCGGCGAATTCAGTGCGAATGTGCTCGCGCAGATCGACGAGTTCGGAGTAGTCGGTGAAGTACTGCAGCTTCTGTGCCACCACAGTGTCACCCTCGGGCACATCTTCGATGACGAACGTCATGAACGACTCGGCGAAGTCTTCGCCCAGGTTGGTCGCCGCGTAATCACTCACAAAGTCCTCCTCATTGGCGAGGTAGAACTCGTACGCTGCGTCTTCGTCGACGTTCTCGACATCAAGGGCGTCGCCATAGCCAGCCCAGAATGCATCGTAAAACTGGTACAGGTAGCTGCCCTCGTTCGCGCATCCTTCGAAAAGTTCGAGAGTGTCGCAGGAGGTGTCCGTGCGATCGAAGCCGCCCTCGTCGAAGCTGATCACGTGCGCATACTCGTGAATCAGGGTTGCCACGAGAAGCTGCGGATCATCGGCAGTAGCCAGATTAACCGCGAGGCTCCAATACTGCGGGTTGGTGTCTTGATAGACGTAAGCGAGCGTGTCACTGTCGGGAGCATCGCCGGCGCGGTAGCGGATGATTGTTTCGCCTGCCACGTCGGCGCCGACCATGCGCACCCAGAGGTTCCACACCTCCCCTGCCACACCACTCGCAGCGGGCCCAAGCGAACCATCGGCGAGCACGTCATAGACGGCGACTTCACCGAAGTCTTCGTCAGCCTCGAATCGAGGTAGCGCACCCTCGCCGCGTGCAATCGGGATCGAGGCGTCGGTGCGTGTCGGCGAATCGAGTGGTTCATATGCTGCCGGGGCGATGAATGCGATGCCCGCGCCCGCGAGCACCGCGAGCCCCACCCATAGCGCGACAGCAGCGGTGATGATCCGGCCCATGTCGCGACCCTAACCGTTAGTCATGTCGACAGTCCATGCTGTGCAGGCGGGTGCGCGATGATCGAGGGCGAGCCCCACCAACGAAAGCACCCCGTGCCCTCATCGCCTGACGCCCATACGACGCTTGCCCGCCTCGAACGCGGTGCCACCCTCGACGAGACCCTGGCTTATTTCGACACTCTTGCACCGGCCGCCCTGAGCGACATGGTGGGCGCGTGGCGTGGCACCGGCATCCCCACCGGTGGGCCGTTTGATGGGCTACTCGAGAACGTCGGCTGGCACGGTAAAAGGTTCGACAGTGTTGATGATGGGCATCCACTCGTGTTCGCCGACGGCCGTCAGCGCCTTGTCAGCATCAACCCGGGGCGCATGCCGATCAGCCTCGCAGCGCGACACGGGCAGCATTTTCTGGGGCCGGTGACTCGAATTGCGTTCCGGATGCTCCGGCCCGTGCTCGTCACCCGTCGACCTCGCGCGCGACTGCGGTCGGTCGAGTACCGCGGGGTGGTGACTGCCGCGATGAGCTACGACCAACTGCCGATCATTGACGTCTTTCGGAGCGTCGATGCCGACACGCTCATGGGTGCCATGGATATGCGTGGGTTGAAGCAGCCCTACCTGTTCGTGCTGCGTCGACTAACGAATAAGCCGAGCGCAACGCGCTAGTGGTGGTTGGGGGGAGGCCCCTGAAACCTGTTCCGCGATTCACTCGCGTCAGCCGGCACAGTGAACCTGAGTCATGATGGGAGCCATGTCTCGCCGCGCCCTCTTCCTCTTCGCCGGTCTTGGTGTTCTTTGGGGCATTCCCTACCTGTTCATCAAAATTGCCGTCGTTGAGCTGAGCCCAGAATTTTTAGTGCTCGCTCGCTGCCTGCTTGCCGCTACTTTGTTGCTGCCAATCGCCCTGCGCCGACGGGCACTGACACCCGTATTACGGCGCTGGAAGCCTGTTCTCGCCTTCGCGATCGTCGAGATTGCGCTGCCTTTTTATGCGTTGGGCGCCGCCGAGATCAACCTGTCAAGTTCGACGACAGGATTGCTCTTAGCCAGCGTGCCGCTCGTGGCCATCGGGGTGGCCGTCATCATGGGGCGCCGCCACCGCATCACGGTTTTGAACTGGCTCGGTGTTGCCATCGGCATGGCTGGTGTGATCGCGATCGTCGGGTTCGACCTAGGCGGCTCTGACCTGACCAGCGTTGCCCTGGTCGGTGTTGCCGTCATCGGCTACGCATTCGGCCCCGCAATTCTGGCTCGATACCTGAACGATTTACCCGGCATTGGCGTCATAACGGCGGCACTCGCGCTTTGCGCCCTCATTTACCTGCCAGTAGTCGCCCTCACCGGCGGCTGGCCGGCCGTCGTGCCCTCCACTTCGGTGCTGGTCTCCGTCGTTGTTCTCGCCGTTCTCTGCAGCGCCGTCGCATTTCTCATGATGTTCGCTCTGATCGCCGAAATTGGTCCTGTGCGCACGACGGCCATCACCTACGTGAACCCCGCGGTCGCCGTCGTCGCTGGAGCCCTCGTGCTCAGCGAGCCCGTCACGATCTACACGGGCCTTGGTTTCGCCCTCATTCTGATCGGATGCTGGCTTGTCACAAAGCCTGAGCGCCGACCGGCCGCGAAAAAAGCTGAGAGTTCGCCGTCGCTGGAACCAGAACGGCCCCTCGAGGGTTTACCTCTGTAACGACGCCCACCGCGTCGCATCGCATCGCACGACAGAGGAGCAACCATGACCGCCGAGTACCGTGCCACACCCGAAGCCATCGCCGCGCTGACTGACATGCAGCGCAAGGTGACGCAGAACGACGGCACCGAGCCCGCCTTTCGCAACGAATACCACGACCACAAAGAAGCCGGCCTCTACGTCGACATCGTCTCGGGTCAACCGCTGTTCTCATCAACCGACAAGTACGACAGTGGCACCGGATGGCCCAGCTTCACGAAGCCGTTAGCCGCCGAGGCGGTGACGACCACCACTGACCGTGCCCTGTTCATGTCGCGCACCGAGGTGCGGTCATCCGGCGCCGACAGCCACCTGGGTCACGTCTTCAACGATGGCCCGCGAGCTGAGGGAGGCTTGCGCTACTGCATGAACTCAGCCTCGCTGCGGTTCGTACCAGTGGCGGAGCTCGAGGCAGAGGGATACAGCGAGTATCGGTCGCTCTTCAGCGCGTAGCGGCCCCGGTGGGTAGCGGCCCCGGTGCGTACTGGCTGAGTGCGTGCGGTCTCAGTGCGAGGCTGTCAAAGACGTGACTGACAAGGGCTCAGCGATGCCATCCCGAAGGTCAGGGGCAGCTTTCACTATGGGGGCACGTGCACCAAAGTCGACACGCCCTGCCCACGCATCACCGGCAACGTCGTTCTCGGGATCTTCTGACCAGCCGTCAGAGATGCGTAATGACCACGTCGCAATGGGCATCTGTAGCACGAGGGTTGCGGCGAGCTCTCGCGTGGTTGAGGTGCGTACTTCGGCGACTCGGCCCGGAATGAGACGGTTTGTCAGGGCGTCGAGCGCCACTCGCTTCGCCTCGCCGGCCAAGACAGTGAAAGAGCCGAAAAACACCGCACTGCGGTAGGCGAGAGACGATTCGAACGCCGACCGGGCAACGATGACGCCGTCGACGACCGTCACCGACACGCACGTTGGCACGCCCTCGGCGATGCGACGCATCCAGCGCGACCCGGTCGAGCCATGCACGATCAGCGCATCGTCATGCACAACGACCGCGCTCGGAATCACTATGGGGTTGCCGGTGTCGTCGACGAAGGCGATATTTGCCACGATCGTTTCGGCGAGTAGCTGATCGAGGCTCTCTCGGTTGCCGCTCATCAGTTCAGGCATGCGGATGGGGGTCAGGTTGCTCACCCTGCTCAGTGTGTCACCAGTGCAGTGTGTGACCCGCGCGTCTGTGACCACCGCGGCGTGAGAATGAGTCTCAATTACATAGTCATATTGCAATATGAACATGTCTATGGTTGACTCAGAGCGTGGCTGAAGACGATGCTCTCATCGACGCGGCACAGCTGTTCAAAGTGTTGGGCAACACGTCGCGGTTGACACTGCTCGTCTTGCTCACCGACGAAGAGCACACCGTCGGCGGGCTGGAGGTGGCGACCGGCATGTCACAGCCTCTCGTGTCGCAGCACTTGCGCACCCTACGGCAGGCGGGGCTTGTCACAGCCACGCGCGTCGGAAAAGAGATGCAGTATCGCGTGGCCGATCAGCACGTCACCCACGTGGTGTCAGACGCCATCGCACACGCGCAAGAAGGCCGCACTACCTCCAAGACCGACATCACCAACAAGAAGGAGTCATTATGACCACGACCGAAACCCACGCCGAGCACAGCCTGGCCGAGCACGAGCACGCAGCCGACTGCGGCCACGAATCTGTGGTTCACGACGATCACGTCGACTTCGTCCACGACGGCCACAAGCACGCGCTGCACGGCGATCACTACGACGAGCACTAGGCACTACGAACAAGCACTGCGAACTAGCACTGCGCACTCGTCTCCACCTCGGCGCCCGTTGAGCTTCGGCTTGACGGGCGCTTTCGTGTGCACCGGGTGGCAATGCGTTGATGTCTCCGAGTGAGTGGGAGTCGGTCGGCGCGAAGACCGCGCAGGCTAGCTCGGGCGCTCGCCCACCGCTGAGCCCTTCGGGCTCCCCGTGCCAGGTGCGTGCTTCTCACGTTCCACCGAAAGCCAGTGCGGCATGTCAGCAAGCAGCTCGCGAATCTCCGTACTCATCATCGAATCGCTCACTCCGCCGCGCGCCAGGGCCGAGTTTGAGACGCCGAGCCGACGCGCAACCTCGCCACGCAGGTGCGGCCCTTCGCGGCGAAGCGTCGTCAGCCACTCGGGCGGGTTTTCGTTCAACTCGTTGAGCGCAGTGCGCGAAAGCGGAGCCACACGAAACTCTTCGGGGGTTGCCGCTAAAAGAACTCCGAGCTTTTGCGCAGCCGTCGCCGGGCTGAGTAGCTGCTGCTTCGGAGGCTTTGGCTGCTGGCGACGGTCTTCACGCGGGGCATCGGTCATGTAGTCGAGCGTACGGGAACGCTGGGGTTGTGCGGGCGCCCGATCTGAGAGAGCTGGGCTCCCCCGGGTGCCCGATAGCCTGGGCCCATGCCTGATCCGCTCGCCGTCGCCTTCGTGACCGGAGTAACGCCCACCAAGTGGTTTCGTGTCTGGCGCGAACGTCGGCCGCACGGGCGCCTCGACCTGATGCCGCTCACGCAACAGGCGGCCCTCGAAGCCCTCCAGGCCGGCACAGCCCACATGGCTCTCGCGCGTGACGTCTCGGCAGATGACAACTGGCACGCGATCGAGTTGTACCGCGAAGCGCCCGTCGTCGTCGCGCCGCGCGACTCACGCGTCGCAGGCCTCACCGCGCCCACGCTCGATGACCTCGCCGGCGAAACGCTCCTCACCGTCGACCTGCTCGACAGCACAGGTGAGGCGGCAATCGACCTCGTCGCCGCAAACGTCGGCGTGGCCGTTATGCCCCAATCTGTCGCGCGCGCACTCTCGCGACCAGGGGTGGTTGCGCGGGCACTCAGCGACGCCCCCGACACCGCCATTTCGCTGGTGTGGCCGATCGTGGGGGCGCATCCGCTGTGCAATGAGTTCATCGGCATCGTGCGCGGGCGCACCGCGAACAGCTCGCGCTAAGTCCTCGCCGCGGTCGCGCCGCGGTGCGGTGGCATTAGGCACGCGGCGGTGACCGGGACCGCCGCGCCATTCAGTGCACGCGAACCGTTGTCACCTGCCCGCACTACGCTGAGCCCATGACCGACACCGCTCGCGATGCCCTCCGTGCGTTCGTGGCTGAGCGCGACTGGGCCCAGTTCCACACTGCAGAGAACCTCGTTAAGAGCATCAGCATCGAGGCGGCCGAACTACTCGAGTGCTTCCAGTGGAACGCCGACGCCGACGAGCAGGCCGTACGAGACGAACTCGCCGACGTGCTCACCTACTGCATCCTGCTCGCTGACAAGATTGGCGCCGACCCGCAGCAGCTCGTGCTCGACAAGCTCAAGCAGACCCTGGCCAAGTACCCGGCCGAGAAAGCCCGCGGACGCAGCGAGAAGTATGACCGGCTTTGAAATCAGGGGCGTGCCGTTCGACAAGAACGCCGTACGCGACTGGGCCAAAGACGACACCCGCCACAGCAATTGGCCCATCGTCTATGTGATCGATGGCAAACCAGACGGCAAGCCCAGCGGTGGCTTCGACGACGTCTACGTCGGCGAGACGGTCGGCGGCGCCACCCGCCTGCTGCAGCACCTCGACTCCCCCGGCAAGCAGCACCTCACTCAAGTGCGCGTCGTACTCGACGACACCTTCAACAAATCAGTGTGCCTCGACCTCGAATCGCACCTGATCCGTCTGCTCGCCGGCGACGGCGCCTACCGGGTGCTCAACCGCAACGAAGGCATCACCGACTCCGCCTACTACGACCGCGAGCTCTACCGCGAGTCGTTCCGAGACGTGTTCGAGCAACTGCGGGCTGAGGGAATTTTCACGCGCAGCATCCCCGAGATCGAAAACAGCGACCTCTTCAAGCTCTCCCCTTACAAGGCACTCACCACCGACCAGGCGATCGCCGTCGAAGACATCGTCGAAGGGCTGCTCGCCGATCTCGAGAAAGGCATCGGCGAACTGCTCGTCGTGCAGGGTGAGCCCGGCACCGGCAAGACTGTCGTCGCCATTTACCTGATGAAGTTGCTCGCCGACATTGCCGCATCCAAGCCCGACGATGAGCCTGACGCTGATTCGATTTTCGCCGACTTCTTCACTGAGGGGCACCGCGAACTGCTCCGTGACTTTCGGATCGGGCTCGTCGTGCCGCAGCAATCGTTGCGCGAGAGCATCCAGCGCGTATTCAAACGCACCCCGGGGCTGACGCCCGCCCAAGTGATGACGCCGTTCCAGGTCGGAGCGAGCGAAGAGCCGTGGGATCTGCTGATCGTCGATGAAGCCCACCGTCTGAACCAACGGGCGAATCAAGCATCCGGCCCCATGAATACCAAGTTCAGAGTCATCAACGAGACCCTGTTCGGCGCCGACGACACCAGCAAGACCCAGCTCGACTGGATCCGCGCCCGCAGCCGCCACCAGATCGTCATGGTCGACCCCGAGCAGAGCGTGCGCCCCGCCGACCTGCCGCCCGAACTCATGCGCAGCCTCGTCGAGGACGCGAAAGGTGACGGGCGGCATTACCCGCTCGTCTCGCAGATGCGCGTCAAAGCCGGCGACGACTACATCGGCTGGGTGCGCAGCATCCTTCGCCCCGGCCTGCCCGACTTGGATGCTCTGCCTGCGGCCCTCCGCACTTTCGATGGCTACGACCTGCGGTTTTTTGGCGACCTCGGCGAGATGCACGACGCAATTCGGCAACGCGACGCTGAACACGGACTCGCGCGCCTCGTCGCCGGCTACGCGTGGGCGTGGAAGAGTAAGAGCGACCCGACCGCCCACGACATCGAGCTCGACGGCCGCCAGCTGCGCTGGAACACCACCGCCACCGACTGGATCGCCTCGAAGTCCTCGCTCGACGAAGTCGGCTCGATCCACACTGTGCAGGGCTATGACCTGAACTATGCCGGCGTCATCATCGGCAACGACCTGCAATGGAACGAGGATGCTCAGCGCCTCATCGTCAACCGCAGCAACTACTTCGACAAAAAAGGTAAAGAGAACAATCCGACGCTGGGCAAGACGTACAGCGATGAGGACCTACTGCGGTACATCTGCAATGCGTACACGGTGTTGCTTACCCGCGGGATTCGGGGAACGTACGTGTACGTCACGGGCCGTGAGCTCCGGGCGCGAATGGCAACCCTAATCAGAGGTCAGCGCGGCTAGGTCATCCACGGTCGTGACCGGACGCTCGCAGGCGAAATTCCGGCACAGGTAGGCCGTCGTCACGCCGTCGATCGCAGGCCGGTCGACGAGCAGGGGTACGCTGCTGGCGGCATCGCTACTTGCATCGCCTGAGGCCGCGGCCACAACCAGGTTGGGCCGGTAGGTGGAGCGCACGAAGCGCAGCATGGGCAGAGCATCCGGACCGATGATCGCCAGTTCGCTCGGCTCAGAGAGCACAAAGTCGAGGGCCGACAGCCAGCTGGCGAAACCGAGCGGAGCCTGCGCCATTTCGGCGCGCATCGAAGCCAGGGCTGCCTCGGCCGCGTCGGTGTACTTGCTGTCGCCCGTGAACGCGGCGAGCTTGGCGAGCGCCATGGCTGCCACCGAGCCGCCCGACGGCATCGCCCCGTCTTGGGTTTCTTTCGGGCGAAACAGCAGCTGCTCGTGATCATCGCTCGTGTCGAAGAACCCGGATTGCGCGTCGGCAAAGTGGGCCAGAATCAGCTCGGCCAACTCGACCGCTGCATCGAACCACGCCGGGTCGAACGTCGACTGGTACAGCTCGAGCAGACCCTCGGCGTAGAGCGCATAATCTTCGAGGTATCCGTTGAGCTTCGCCTCGCCGGCCGTCCACGTGCGCAGCAGGCGCCCGCCCGGCCCCCGCAGCTGCGACAGCACGAACTCGGCGTTCGCCTCGGCGATCAGCCGGTAGTCATCGCGCTCGAGCGCCCGCGCCGCCTCGGCGAACGCGCTGAGCATCAGACCGTTCCAGCCGGTGAGCACCTTGTCGTCGGTGCTTGGGCGCACTCGCGTGCCGCGGGCGGCCAGCAGTTGCCCGCGGGCTTGGGTGAGTCGCGCCTCGATCTCATCGGGGGTGGTGCCGTGTTCGTGCGCCAAGTCTTCGGGTGATCTCACCACGTTCAGGATGCTCTTGCCCTCGAAATTGCCGCCTGGCGTGACACCGTACGCCTGCATGACAAGTCTTGCGGTACTTGCATCGTCGAGCACCGCGGCGATCTCGGCCGGAGTCCAGACGAAGTAGCGGCCCTCCTCGCCCTCGGTATCAGCATCCTGCGCCGAAAAGAAACCGCCGGCAGGCTCGCGCATCTCGCGCACCACGTAGTCGAGGGTCTCTTCAACGATGCGTCGATAGAGCGGATCGCCCGTGACCTGCCAGGCGTGCAGGTACACGCGGGCCAGCTGCGCGTTGTCGTAGAGCATCTTCTCGAAGTGCGGCACCAGCCACACGGCGTCGACCGTGTAGCGGTGGAAACCGCCGCCGAGGTGGTCGTAGATGCCGCCGTGCGCCATCGCGGTGAGAGTAAAAGTCGCCATGTCGAGTAGCGCCTGATCACCGGTGGCAAGGTGTCGGCGCAGAACGAACTCGATGACTGCTGGCTGCGGAAACTTGGGGGCGGTGCCCCAGCCGCCGTTGGTGGAGTCGAAGTTGCGGGTGAGTCCGGCTGTTGCAGCGTCGAGGATTGCCGTGTCGGCTCGAGTGAGGGCGGGGGTCGGTGCGTCTGCGCTCGCCTCGACCCTGCGATGGACCAGCGCCGCCGACAGCCGCTTGCCCGAATCGACCAGTTCGGCGCGCTGCGCATCCCACAGGCCAGCGATGTGCTCAAGAAGCTGCGAAAACGACGGCAACCCGTGGCGCGGCTGGTCAGGAAAGTAGGTGCCACCGTAAAACGGCTCACCGTCGGGGGTAAGAAAAACGCTCATGGGCCATCCGGCATGCTCAGTCATCGCCTGCACGGCTTTCATATAGATGGCGTCAACATCGGGACGCTCTTCGCGATCAACCTTGATCGAAATGAAGTGCTCGTTCATCAGCGCGGCCGTCACCTCGTTCTCGAAACTCTCATGCTCCATGACGTGGCACCAGTGGCAGGCAGAGTAACCGACGCTGAGAAAGATGGGCTTGTCGAGGGTGCGGGCGGCGTCGAACGCTTCGGGCCCCCACGGATACCAGTCGACCGGATTGTTGGCGTGCTGAAGGAGATACGGGCTGGATTCGGAGGCTAAGCGGTTCGGCATGGGGCGGCTCATTCCTCGGGAGTTACGGGTTTCGAACAGAGGTGGGTCGAGAAGGTGGGTCGAGAAGGTGGGTTGTGATGACGCGCGGTACTGACGAGGCTACTCAGCGTGGCCCAGCGACGTTTTCGGGTCGCGCGTCAGAAATGATGTGACAAATCTCTGCGTCTGTGCAGTGGGCGGGGTCAAGCAGCTCACCACGGTTGATGAGGCCCTCCAGCTCCTTCTCTACGGCGGCGAGCTGCCTTTGTCGGGCCCAAACCTCGCTGATTTTTGTTGACAGCAACTCGCGAACGTGAGCACAGGGCTTCACGCCCTCACTGCGCAGATCAAGAATCGTGGCAATTTCTGACAGGGTCAGCCCCGCACCCTGAGCGCTTCGAATGAACTGCAACTGGCTGAGAACCGCCACGTCGTAACTGCGGTATCCGTTCGAAGCCCGCCGAGGCGCAGAAAGCAAACCACGGCGCTCATAGAAGCGAATGGTCTGGGTAGGCAGACGCGCTGCTGACGCCACCTCCCCGATACGCATGACCCCATGTTAGAGCTTGACCTTGTATCTGAGATCAAGGTTTACAGTGACGGCTATGGATATAACGCTTCTCTACTTTGACTCGTGCCCAAACTGGAAAGTCGCCAGCGATCGGTTGAACATCCTGGCCAGCGAGCGCCCTGACATCACCGTGAGGCACCAGTTGGTTGACACACCGAAGAAGGCCGATCGGTTCGGGTTTTTCGGCTCGCCGAGCATCCAGGTAGACGGCGTCGATCTGTTCGCCGAGCCCGGTTCGCAGACGGGAATGACCTGTCGCCGTTATTTGACTCCGGAGGGTTACCAGGGCGCACCGACGCTCGAGCAACGGTCAAGTCCCTGGTGGTGGTGTAGCCCGTGTTCTTCTTCGAGGTCGTGCAGGTTAGGCGCTGATGGCGGTGTCTATGTCGGCGGCCACCTCCTCCGCGTTGCTGGTGTCGGTGACGAGGTGCAGGCGGGATTTGGCGAGGATCTCGAGGCCGAGGTAGCGGCGCCCCTCAGCCCATTCGTCGGTTTGCTCGGCCAGGACGGCGCCAACCAGGCGCACGATCGCGTCGCGGTTGGGGAAGATGCCCACGGAGTCGGTGCGGCGACGAATCTCACGGTTGAGGCGCTCGTTGGGATTGTTCGACCAGATCTGTGACCACAACCCTTCGGGGAATCCGGTGAACGCGAGAATGTCTGCTCGTGCGGCATCGAGGTGCGCGCAGGCTTCCGGCAGTCGGTCTTGGACGTAGTCGATCAAACGCTCGAACTGGGCGTGGACCGCTTTGCCGTCGGGTTGGTCATAAACCGAGTGCAGCATCGCTTTCACGGCCGGCCACATGCTCTTCGGTGTCACACTCATCAGGTTCGCCGCGTAGTGGGTGCGGCATCTCTGCCAGGCAACACCGGGCAGGTTCGCTGCGATCGCGTCCTTCAGCCCTTGGTGGGCATCGGAGGTGACCAGCTGCACGCCGGTGAGACCGCGAGCGACCAGGTCGGCGAAGAACGAGTTCCATGCAGGCCCGGTCTCGGAGGTTGCCACGCGCATGCCCAGCACTTCCCGCCGGCCGTCGGCGTTGACGCCGGTGGCGATCAACACGACCGCGTTCACCACCCGGCCACCCTCGCGGACTTTCATCGTGAGCGCGTCGGCGGCCACGAAAGTGAACGGGCCCGCCTCATCCAGGGGTCGGTGGCGGAACTGCTCGACGTGCTCGTCGAGTTCTGCCGCCATGCGTGAGACCTGCGACTTGGAGAGGGCGTTGATGCCGAGAGTTTTCACCAGCTTGTCCATCCGACGCGTGCTCACCCCGGCGAGGTAGCAGTCGGCCACGACCGTGATCAGAGCCGCCTCTGCTCTCTTGCGGCGCTCCAGCAGCCAGTCGGGGAAATAGGTGCCCGAGCGCAGTTTGGGCACGGCGACCTCGATGGTGCCCACACGAGTATCGAGCTCGCGGTGGCGGTAACCGTTGCGCTGCGCCAGGCGAGTCGGGGAGGGTTTTCCCCACTCCGCGCCGACGACCGCGTCGGCGTCAGCGGACAGCAGA
>Ga0306871_1000349_pt1 | contig 18209 bp, 15 predicted proteins | sample AntRauMeHopE1497_FD_190447 | JGI IMG/M metagenome (GOLD analysis project Ga0306871, IMG submission 190447) | Saline lake microbial communities from Rauer Islands, Antarctica - Metagenome Hop E1 #497 (v2) (version 2) | ecosystem: Environmental > Aquatic > Non-marine Saline and Alkaline > Saline ... | reverse complement strand
TTTTCCCTTTGCCGTCGTTAAAATTATAAACCGTAGCTACGGCTATGCTTCGCCATCGCTACGGCTCGCCCACAGCTTTCGCTGTGTCGTGCCTAGGCAAAGAAAAAAATAAAATTGTCAAAATTTTTGGGTTATCATTAAGCATGAGTATATTTTGAAATAAAGTGCTAAAGTATAGGAAGTTGTTTTGTTTGGTAACAATGTAAAAAACGCGCACATAGCAGCAGTCAGAGCGAGTATTTTTTATTGCCCAGCTCCCGTCAGTTTACAACTGGTGGTCGCATGAGTAAGAAATAATTATTCTCCGCCCGCCATTACTCCGATATGAAAATTTGTTTCTTTACAAGGTTACTTGTTGGGCGTAACCTGTAAGTAATCACTCGGTAAGCCACTCGTTACAAACGCGTGGTAGCATAGCTAGCGGTCGTCTGTGACGAGTGTCCGTAGGAGTAAGGCACGCAAACCGTATTCAAAAAACCTATTGCATCAATTTAAAAAGCAGGGCCTTCCTCGGCGATATTTCGGGCGCTACTATACTTCCATTGCGTTGGCTCGGTTACGAAGCCAGTTTTCCCACTCCCAACAGTTTGCAACCGCTGGCAATAGAAGTAAGAAATAGCTCTACCCCAACCACCCCTCTCTATCCAAACTCCGATACTGTATGGCCTCCCCAATATGATTCCCGTCCAACTTTTCCTCGTTTGCCAGATCGGCAATGGTACGTGCAACTTTTAAAATACGGTCGTAGGCACGGGCGGAAAGGTTAAGGCGTTCCATGGCAGTTTTTAACAATGCTTTTGAAGCATCGTCCAGTCGGCAATATTCCCGGATTTGTTTCGTGTTCATCTGGGCATTGTAATGCACGTTTTCCAATTCCTCAAAGCGTTTGGTCTGCACTTCCCGTGCGGTGGTAACGCGTTGGCGAATATCCACACTACTTTCCCCTTTTCGGTCTTCCGATAATTTTTCAAAGGGTACGGGCGTTACTTCGATATGAATATCTATCCGATCTAAAAGCGGTCCTGAAATTTTACTTAGATACCGCTGCATTTCTGCCGGCGAAGAGGTAACCGGCGCGTCGGGGTCGTTAAAATAGCCTCCGGGACTCGGGTTCATACTCGCCACCAACATAAAACTACTGGGATAGGTTACGGTAAATCGCGCTCTTGAAATGGTCACTTCACGGTCTTCCAAGGGTTGGCGCAACACCTCCAAAACCCCTCTTTTAAATTCGGGCAGTTCGTCCAAAAATAATACGCCGTTGTGCGAGAGCGATATTTCCCCGGGTTGCGGATAGGACCCTCCACCAACGAGGGCAACATCCGAAATGGTATGGTGGGGACTACGGAACGGACGCTGACTCATTAATCCCATATTCTTTATTTTGCCTACGACACTATGTATTTTAGTGGTTTCCAAGGCTTCGTACAAAGTCATGGGCGGTAAGATGGAAGGGAGTCGCTTTGCCAACATGGTCTTACCGGCACCTGGAGGACCGATTAGAATTATATTATGTCCGCCGGCAGCGGCAATTTCCATACAGCGTTTGATGCTTTCCTGCCCCTTTACATCGGAAAAATCGAACTCCGGGAAATCCAGCTCTTTGTAAAATTCGGCCCTGGTATCGATAACGGTCTGTTCCAAAGGCGTGCCTTGGTCAAAGAACTCCAAAACCTGTTTGATGTTATCTACGCCAAACACCTTCAACTCCGACACAATGGCCGCTTCCTTTGCATTTTGACTGGGCAGGATAAAACCGGCAAAACCTTCTTCCTGTGCCTTGATGGCTATGGGCAAGGCGCCTTTTATAGGCTGTAAACTGCCGTCCAGGGACAGTTCTCCCATGATGATGTATTTCGCTATATCCTCCGATTGTATCTGACCGGAGGCCGCCAAAATGCCCAAGGCCAAGGTAAGGTCGTACGCGGAACCTTCTTTACGGAGGTCCGCAGGTGCCATGTTTATGGTAATTTTTTTTCCCGGAATCTTGTATCCGTTGTTTTTCAAGGCCGCCGCGATCCTGTAATTACTTTCCTTTATGGCATTATCGGGCAGGCCCACCAAATGGTAGCCTATACCCTTATCAATATTTACCTCTACTGTAATCGTCGTGGCCTCTACACCAAAGACGGCACTACCATAAACCTTTGCGAGCATATCTTATTCCTTTGGTCTAAAAATAAGGATTTCTGAGGAGTTCTGAATTTCTTCTTTGTTCATCATCATTTTCCTGTACTTCCCCGCCAGGAACATTTCTGCCTGATCTTTATAATGCGCACTAAAGGGATTCCCGGATTGTCCCGTTGGCAGTATGCTGATGCTGTTTTCCACATCGGAGAAATCTATAACCCTGCGGGTAGATGGCCCTGAACTTGTTTTGTACCTTCCTGTACCATCGTAATTGAAATACATATTATTGATGACCTCCCGTGTACCATGCACAGGGAAAGGCCCTACATTAAAGAACGATTTTAAAGCTTCCACTTGTCCGATGGGATGCGGATGCTCCAAGGTGTGTACCTTGTCCCAAGTCCATGCGGCAGTATCTGTTCCAAAATCCTTTTCCAAGGAAGCTAAAGCCTTTAAAAAGGCGTCTTGCACTATAATGCCGACGGTTTCCTTTATTTCAGGTGTGTCTATATTGTCCCACCAAACGGAGTTGGCCTTGCCCGCCATGGGCGCAATCATGCGCTTGTGGAGGTGTGTGCCCAAAAACTGCTCAAATAGGATACTGTCCAACTCGTCCTTAAATGTGTTTTCTAAAAAATAATATTCCCATCTTGTATAGATTGTGGCCGCTATACTTTCCAATGGGTAATCTCCTTCCCATGTATTGATCTCATCCAAAATTTTCAACTGTCGTTGCGTTAAGGTGGATACGTCCATTTTTTTGACCAAATCGTTTACAATTGAAGGATTTACGGAAGAAGTGACGTCCAATAGCATCTCGCTTACACTGTCCATGTCCCAATCGTTCTTTGGGTCTAGCAGATCAACGATGCGTTTCCCCCTATTTTCGGGTAAATAATAGCCCGGATATAACATCCCCGCGATAGAATCGGGTTGGTTGTTGGCGGAATACACATAGTTCCAAGGCGGATTCACGGCCTGCGGATTTTTAGAGAAATCTAAACGTTCCTTGTTCATCGGCAACCCTGTATGGGGTTCAAAGACCAATTTGGTATTTACACTATCCGGGATTTGATATAATTGGGCACTGGCAAACCAGCCTACGTTTCCTAGGGCATCGCCATACATAATATTAAGGCCGGGCGCATGTATTTTGGGCAAGGCGGTGTAAAACTCCGCTAGATCAGTAGCGTGACCGATGCCATAAAAAGCATCGATGACCTCGTTTTCCATTTGGGTGTACGTCCAGGACATGGCAATGGGACGTTCTCCGGTTACTTGGTCTGCAAGACCGTTCAAAATAGGCCCGTGAACCGATTTTTTATACGAAAAAGAAACGTCATCCGCATCTTTTACCTTTATGGTCTTATTAATGATTTCGTAGGATTCCCAACCCCCTGCTGTTTTGTATTGATTGTCATTGGATGGATTATTCTCTTCAAAATAAAAATCTACATCGTCATTTTGGAACATCGTCATTCCGTAGGCCAAATTTCTGTCATGCCCCAAAACGGGAAAGGGGATTCCCGCCATATGGTAGCCGTATTTGGAATAGGCAGGTGTCTCTATATGGGCCTCATACCAGACCGATGGTTGCGCAAAGCCGATATGCGGATCATTCGTGAAAATCACTTTTCCGTTTTTTGTTTTTTCCGGTGCCAACACCCAACTATTACTACCCTCGAACATAGGAAGGTTTAGTTTATCCAGCGCATCCGAAACCAAAGCAGTTATGCTGTTTTGAACGGAATCTGAAGCTGCGGGCGGATAATTCTTGATCCATTCCAAGTCTGGTGCCGAATCCATTTCTAAATCCTCCAAGTAAGCCGGCCCCAATTTATCCTTGATATTGGTCAATAAAGGGTCGGTTTTATGCGCCATGGCAAAACTAAAGGCCATATAGCCTATGGTATTGTACATATCCCTTAAGGTAAACTCGGCTTTATCGATACCGGTCAAGTAAAATTCAACAGGCGTTGGCCCTTCGGCTATGAATTGATTTACACCGTCCAAGTAGGCCTGCGCCACCTGCACCACTTCTTTATTTGCATCCAATTTGGAAACGGTTACCGCCGAAGCATCATCAATGCCTAAGGCCAGAAAAAACTTGTCGGTAACGAGTAAATCGGCACCAAATACTTCTGAGAGTCCGCCACTCCCTATTCTTCGCAACAGCTCCATTTGCCACAGTCGATCTTGGGCATGCACATAGCCCAATGCCCTAAAAGCATCTTTCTCCGTTTCGCCGTAAATATGGGGAATCCCATAGGTATCGTAATACACCTCTACCTCATTTTCTAGCTGGGCCAAGGTTATGTTACCCGAATAATCCGGTCTATGGGTTTGAACAAAAATGGTGGCGGCAATGGCCAGTATCACTAACAAGACCAATAAAATTAGTCCAATTTTCTTTACAATTTTCATATCAGTTCTTAGGGGAATTAGCTGCCTAAGTTATGATTAAAATTTAAGAAAAAACCCGTACAGCGCGGTATGCTATTGGTCAAACCTTTTAATTACCTGGTTCTATTATTCCTGTGCGCATAAAATAAAGTCCTTATTACCTGACATAGCACCTGCCCTGCAGGCCAAGGGACCTATAACTTAGGACTTGAGCTACTAAGGTGATTTAGATAGATAAATTTGCAATCCTATTGTTTTTCCTCGCAATCATTTTTAGGGTCTGTTTGGAAATAAAATGTCCAAATTATAGGAAGTTATTTTGTTTGCCAGTACGGTGAAAAAAATAGCTATAGGAGTAGTCAAGGCGCATATTTTCAACGCAATTGGCGAGCAAAAGAACCATTGGCAATAGGCAGGTCATTTCTTTAGCGCCCCTCAATCCTTGGCCCCCTTTTATACTCATGCTTACTGAAAGACCGAAAATTTTGACAAATTTATTTTTTTCTTTGCCAAGGCACGACACAGCGAAAGCTGTGGGCGAGCCGTAGCGATGGCGAAGCATAGCAGTAGCTACGCTTTACCCCGACCGTTCGGGGTTAACGCCGGCAAAGGAAAAAAAGAGACAAAACTCGGGTTTTCATTTGGCAGGAGTATACAACACAAACAAGAACCTATAAGCGGCAATTTATGAGCTGAAGTTTGGTTTTCCAATTCTATGAAGCCAATGGCATTTATGTTCTTGGTGTTTGTGGCGGTCGGGTTTTCGGCCCCATGGACAAGAAAATGCAATTAGAGAATTTGATCTGTATGGTTGTTGGACTTTTGAGCGTACCTAAGATGGGCGGCAATCTGACAAAAAGTATTATAAGCCTTGCGATGATTTGGATTCCGGACGCTCGCTAAGCAGTTCCATAATTTCACTTTTAGCTTTTAACAAAGCTGAGATGCAAAGGGATAGTTCCTTTATGGGCTTTACTACGTATACGGACAATGCAACATGGGATTTTGATGCGAATACCAACACTGTCACTATCTATTATGCACACGGGATGCTCAAGGAATTTCGGAAAATAGCCCCCGAGGAATATGCGGAATTCGGCTATCTGGAAAGATTTGAATGCACCAGTTTTAAAATCCTACGACTATCTGAAAATCAAATGGAAATAGAAGAGCTAGCTGCCAACCCGTAGTCAACCCCTGTCGTTGATTGGATTGAAAATATAATATGCAATTAAAAATTTGTACTAACAGAACCAAATTGCAACGAACATAGATAAACTTAGGATAATAATAATCCCACACCTCCAACGCCGCATATAGGGCCAGATTCATTAAACAAATGGACAACCCCTATTAGGTATCCTACCGAATATATGAACTAAGAGGCAAGAAGCAAGAGACAAGAGACAAGCCAAGCTTGCCCGCTGTAGGAGGGAGAAAATGCTTCGACTTGACTAGAAGATATTTACAATTTAAAAAGCTCCCCTCCTTGATCAAGGAGGGGAATGCATTCCGCTTTGCGGAAGAAAGGGGTGGTTGCTCCATAAAGCGGAACAGTCGTTTTCTTCAAAAAAAATGTAGGCGAGGTAAGGCGTTTAACCCGTGGTTATAGGGCATATAGAACGGCCTAGGTTTAACCCTTTCCGCAGCAAAAAGGTATCAAGCGATCGCCACTATTTTTGTTTGCAGATGAATTATGCTCATAATCCCTCCGTCAGCAAGCTGACACCTCCCTTTAAAAAAGGGAGGAGCTTTTGCTTTTTGCTGTGATTTGAAGTTGTGCATAAAGCCAAAAGTTCCCCTCTTGTTTTAAGAGGGGTGGCTCAGCTTTGCTGAATCGGGGAAATGACTTGAGCTGCGGTCAGGGTGTTTTGGTAATAAAACAGTTCGCTCCTTAGTTTCAACAGTTGGGCAACTCCATTTTTATTTAACGATTGCTTTAGCTGAGATTTGTCTCAACAATAAACAAATAAACAACAAAAATCATGAAAACAATTGGACTTATTTTAGGGTTAGTATTTAGCAGTTTTACAGCAACGGCATAAGACAACGAAGGCGTAACGGTAACCGTGGTGATAGAGAACGTACTGTCTGATGAAGGAAAAATTATGGGAGCAATGCACACGGCTCAAACCTTTATGAAAGGGCCAGGAGTAATGAATCAAGAAATGGATGCGGCCAAGGGAGAGCTTACCCTTACTTTTGAAAATATAGAAAATGGCAGCTTTGCCCTAATGCTACTGCACGATACGAACAACAATAATCGAATGGATTTTGACGCGAGCGGTATGCCACAGGAAAACTATGCTACCTCTGGGGTTACTAGCTTTGGCCCACCAAGTTTTGCCGCTTCCAAATTTGAAGTAGCCGATGAAGACTTGGAATTTCGAATCCGATTTTAAAACCCAGTTTATCAAAAACTAAAAAAGGCTTCCAATTTGGGAGCCTTTTTTAATTAAGTTCAGCATCGATTAGATATCCTCTGCCAACCAAGCCTTCATCATCCACACGGTCTTTTCCTGTTCCGTTATAAAGTCGCTCATCATGCTGTTGGTTCCCTCATCATCGGAATCGCCAGAGCTAGCCAATATTTTTCGCTCTAGAATCAGCAATTCCGCAAGGGAATCTACAATCAGGCGTATGGCATCCTCATCCTTTGTGATATTCTTTCCTACGGGAACGGTAGAATTTTCAGTATAATCCTGAAAGGTATGTTGGGGCACACCCCCTAAAGTAAGAACGCGTTCCGCAATTAAATCCACCTTCATATTGGCGTCATTGTACAGCTCTTCAAACTTTACATGAAGATCAAAAAAGCGTTTGCCCTTAATATTCCAGTGAATTCCTCTTAAATTTTGGTAATAGGTCTGAAAATTTGCCAACAAGGCATTCAAATCTTCACTTAATTCCTGTGACTTTTCGGCACTTAATCCTATGCTATTGAGTTTCATAAATCTGCTTATTATTGATTAGAATCAAAGTTAACAAGTATTATTGATGTTTTGTGCCTAATTTGTTAATGGTTTTTATAATTTTAAAGATTAAAATCGTAGACAATGACCATTACACAATTACAATATGTTCTAGCCGTTGCCGAATACCAGAACTTTACCCTGGCAGCTGAAAAAAGCTTTGTAACACAACCTACGTTGAGCATGCAGGTGCAAAAACTTGAAGATGAGTTAGATGTATTGATATTTGACCGAAGCAAAAAACCAATTTCCATAACGGAAGTAGGCAAAAAAATAGTCGCCCAAGCAAAAAATATAGTAAATGAAGCGGGGCGCATCAAAGATATTGTTGACCAGGACAAAGGGTTTATTGGAGGAAATTTTACCCTAGGAATCATTCCCACCGTTATGCCTACGCTGCTGCCCATGTTCCTGAAAACATTTATCAACAAATATCCCAAGGTAAACCTCATTATAAAGGAGCAGAACACGGAAAGCATTATCCGAAATATCCAAGACGGACACTTGGATGCCGCTATTGCCGCTACGCCCCTGGAAATCGAATACCTAAAAGAAAGACCGCTGTATTATGAACCTTTTGTGGGCTATATCCCACCCAACCATAGGTTACGGGGAATCAAGGAATTAACGGTGGAGGACTTGGAAGTTTCCGATATTCTTCTACTGCAGGACGGACATTGTTTTAGGGATGGTGTACTCAACCTCTGTAAAGCACCCGAAAAATTGGGAGCGGAACACTTTAAGCTACAAAGCGGTAGTTTTGAGACCTTGGTAAACCTATCCAACGAAGGACTGGGAATGACCCTCCTCCCCTACTTGAACAGTATGGAACTTAGTCCTGAAAACAAGAAAAACCTCAAGTACTTTAAAGAACCGTCCCCAGCACGGGAAGTAAGTATGATTTACCACAAAAATGAGCTGAAAATACAAATAACCGAGGCCTTAAAAGATGTTATAACTTCTATAGTCAAAGGCGCCATAGCCTTTCAGGACGTAAAAATTATCAGTCCGTTGAACAGATAAAAAAAGCCACTCTGGAGTGGCTTTTTGGTTATGCTCTTAAATAGATTAAACTATGTCTCAATTCTGGTTTGTCCGTTACAAAGTGTTCTAACCAGATTCTCAATTCCTCCGCCTCTTCGGGCAGTAAAAGATCAAGTGCTTTTTTAAGTTCCTTACAAAATAACTTTACATCAAAGCTTACTTTTCTAAGTACAGTTTTGCTGTACTCAAGCATGGAATTTGCCATTATCGTACGGTATTTAATAATTAGTTGTTGCGTAAATTTAAACAATAATAACTTTGTAATATTGTAGTATAAAAGTTAAATAGATGCAAAAAATGTTAAATTAATAATTTCGGCCTGCAACCATTGCGAAGTCGGGCAATAAAATTAATATAGGGTTCAAATATTATGTTGCGCTTAAAGTGCCTGTACAACGGTTTTCGATATGTAATTTTGTTTCGTAAGCTCTCACAAATCGGCAAGGAAGATTACATTTTAAGCATCAGGCACACATCGTGCTTCGTTGAGAAAATATGGGAAAAATGCCAACAAGGGACGCAACCACTTTTATGGGAGCTGCGCATATTATGGAAGCCTTACAAAGCAACACAAGCGAATATTAGGAAGTAGTCAAATTAGTTCATAACCTAAAAACCAAATGAAAAATACAGTGTTGACCTTAATCGCGATAAGCTGTTTTATCAGCTGTACGTCGTCCAAAAAAGTAATCTTTAAAAGCGTAGAGACTACCTTGAACAGCCCTTTTTATGAAAACCAGTTTACCGGTTTTCTAGTGGTAGATGTCAATACAAAAGACACATTGTACAACAAGAATAGCAAGAAGTATTTTACACCGGCAAGCAATACCAAAGTTTTTACGCTATACGCAGCCTTAAAAACACTGCCCAAGAACATTCCGGTGCTGCGTTACGTAAAACAAAACGACACCGTATATATTGAAGGCACCGGAGACCCATCCTTTCTACATCCTTATTTAAAGGACAGCACGGCTTTCAATTTCTTAAAACAACAGAAGAACCTCGCTTTTTTCCCGGGTAATTTTCAGGATACCCCATTGGGGCCAGGTTGGGCATGGGAAGACTTTGATTCCTTCTACTCACCTGAATGTAGTGCACTCCCTATGTACGGCAATCTTATAGCTATTACCAAAACACCCAAAGAAGAGGTCTTACCCGATTATTTTAAGGACAGTGTACAGTACATATCCAATAATACCAATAGGCACCGGCACCAAAACCAGTTTTATTTTGACCCCACTAGAACCGATACCTTGGAGGTGCCTTTTACAACAGGAATTTCCACCTTAAAAAACCTATTGGAACAAGCATTGGAGAAGCAAATAGTAATGCTTAAAAAAATGCCCGAAGGCCAGAAACAGACCCTATACGGAATAGAAGGCGATTCCCTCTATGTACCCTTGATGCATGAAAGCGATAATTTTATTGCCGAACAATTACTTCTGCTCTCCGCTTCCGAACTTACGGACACCTTAAACAGCCAAATCGCCAGAACTTTTGTGCTGGAAAAACTACTTCCAAATCTTCCACAAGCACCTAGATGGGTAGACGGATCCGGACTTTCACGCTACAACCTATTTACGCCGGAGTCCATGGTGTATGTTTTGGAAAGGCTATATAAAGAAATACCCCGAGAACGACTTTTCAAGATTTTTCCTTCAGGAGGCGTATCGGGTACGCTGGAAGATTGGTATTCGGGAAACGAAAAGCCTTATCTCTATGCAAAGTCCGGCAGTTTGGGAAACAACTATTGTTTGAGCGGCTATTTAGTGACCGCATCTGGAAAAACAGTGATTTTCAGCTTTATGAACAATCATTTTAGACAGCCTTCCTCCGAGGTAAAAATGCGAATGGAGGCTATTTTTGAAGAGATTCGGGATACATATTGATTAGTCGGTAGAGGATAGCGGGCAGTGGGTAGTGAAAAAGTTGTCAGTGAGCGGTAAACAGTAGCAGTAAAAAACGGATGTTCAATACCGTTCATGGTGCGTCTTTGCGAGAAGCGAAACGAAAGTTGAAGTGATGAATTGAGAGTTGTTGCGACGTGGCAATGTGCTGAAATAGTGGGTAGAGGGTAGTTGTTAGTTCGCTGTTCGCGTAAGAAATGTAAATTAAAGATATTAGATGGAAAACGATTAAGTAATTGAAAAAAAATAATTGCACCCCTTAAGTTTCGGTGTCATCCACCGCCAAGGCCTTTTTTTGCGGTCAGGTGCATAAGCTATGCGTCATAAAAAACGTCTTTTGACAACACAAAAAATTAATCGGAAAAAATACCGGTCAGTGCGGCGTATTGCAATAGCGTAATGCTTTTTGAATCCTTTATGGCTGCTACAGAAATCATCTGTAAGGCCTCCTCAAAATCGTATTCCAAGATTTCTATATTTTCGGTTTCGTCCTCTGCGCCACCACCTTCGGCAATTTTCATGGTTTCGTCATATTCGCCTAGAAACAAGTATAATTTTTGGGTAACCGAACCGGGGCACATGTAGGTAAGCATAACTTGGTGCACCGTATCTATTTTATATCCCGTTTCTTCCAACACCTCCTTTTTTATGCATTCCGCGGGAGGCAGACCGTCCAAGAGTCCGGCACAAACTTCGATCATCATACCATTTTCATTCCCATTGGTAAAGGTAGGCATACGAAATTGTTGTGTCAACAAAACGGTTTTCCTGTCTCTATTATACAAAAGAATAGCAGCTCCGTCGCCACAATCGTAGACTTCCCTATGCTGGGTTTCCCAGGTGCCGTCTTCTCTTTGGTATTTAAAACTATACTTCGTCAAGTTGGACCAATCCTCGGACAGCACCTTTTTCTGAATGTTACGAACCTTGCCTTTTTGCATGTAGTAATACTTGTTTAGCTTAACAACGCACAAGTTCAAACATTGTTATGGTTTGCCCCAGTGTTTTATTTGGATAGCTGTTCCAGTATTCTTTTAAGCCCTGGTCTATTAATTACAGCGTAAGGGAATTTCTCTTATTCTAAAATGTCCGGTCGCACCCTTAATCCAGATCGGGACGGGTATAGTCGAGCTCTTGCTATAATTATCAAATGGATGCACGTACCGCTCCATTCAAGGTGACAGATTACACTTTATTTGCTGATAGCCTAAAACAGTATTTACGAAATCGAACCGTGATTTCAGTTTGGACTTAGGGTAAATTCTTCCAAAGGATTTAAAATGGATGAGCCTAACCCTTTCCAATCCTAAAATAGCCCGTATATTTATCCATTGAAGCAGTAATTAATTTTTCTTTGCATCCTCAAATACAAACAACCTTAAAAATCATTTTATTTTGAAAAAAATCGTCGGCACCCTCGTTCTAACTATCTTTGTTTTATTCGGATGTAAATCCAAAACCGACAAACCGGAAGAAACCAAATTACCCAAAATAGCTATTGCGGGCATTGGCATCGAATCCAGCACCTTCTCTCCTGCCCAAACCCATGAGGAGGCCTTTCATGCGCTTATTGGCGATTCCATTTTTGGGAGGTATCCCTTTTATGATGAAGGAACGGACATCCGTAAGCGTGCGGAATGGGTGCCTACACTTTTAGGGAAATCACTTCCCGGAGGCATCGTAACGCGCGAGGCCTACGAATCGATGGTAGAAAAAACCCTGAAAATGTTAAAGGAAAATGTACCGTACGACGGACTCTTTTTTGACATCCACGGTTCCATGAGCGTTGTAGGTTTGGAAGATGCCGAGGGAGATTTAATCAAAAGAATACGCAAAGTTATCGGAACCGACGTTTTGGTCTCCACTTCTATGGATCTACACGGTAATGTAACCGAAACCTTGGCCGAACATTCCGACCTGATTACCTGTTATCGTATGGCGCCCCATGAAGATGCCCTGGAATCCAAAGCAAGGGCAATCACTAATTTGTTAGATCGTTTGGAAAGTGGAAAAGGCAAGCCCAAATTCAAGGCTTGGATTCCCGTACCTATTTTATTACCTGGAGAAAAAACAAGTACCCGCATTGAACCGGGGAAAAGTTTGTATGCCAAAATCCCTGCTTTCGAAAAACAGGAGGGTGTCATCGATGCGGCTATTTGGATGGGTTATCCTTGGGCGGACGAGGCCCGTAACCACGGTGTGGTCATGGCCGTAGGAGACGACAAGGAAAAGGTGAGCAAAGCTGCCGAGGAATTGGCAAAGGCCTACTGGGATGTCCGCCATGAGTTTGAATTTGTAGCTCCTGTGGCCACCTTGGACGAAAGCCTGAAAATGGCTCTCGCAAGCGACAAAAAACCATATATGATAAGTGATATGGGCGACAATCCAACGGCCGGTGGTGCTGGGGATGTTACTTGGACGCTCAGGGAACTTTTGGAGCGACCCGAATTCAAATCGGAAAATGGCACTTCCTTGATCTATGCCTCCATTCCAGGCCCTGAACTTATTGAAGCAGCCCTAAAAGTAGGGGTGGGCGGAAAAGTATCGGCCATGGCAGGTGCTCAGGTAGATGACCGTTTTGCCCCTCCGCTGAAACTAGTAGGCACCGTTACGGCTATTAGGGAAGGAGACCGCGACGCCAAGGTAGAAGTTGTGGTGAAAATTGGTAGTATCAGCGTTATCGTAACCAAACAACGTAAACCCTACCACCAAGAAGCAGATTTTACCGATTTAGATCTGAATCCCCGTGAATCGGACATCGTAGTCGTAAAAATAGGCTATTTGGTTCCCGAACTGTACGACATGCGTGGCGATTGGATCATGGCACAAACGCCTGGTGGCGTAGATCAGGATTTGGAACGCTTGGGCTACAAAAACATCAAACGTCCCATGTTTCCCTTGGACAAGGATATGGCCGATCCAGATTTGAGTGCGCGGTTACTACGTGCCTCGGATGGGTTGGAGTAAACTAAATTTCTCAATTATACGCTACTTCAGCATGTATTGCAGCTCCCTTCCTTTTTCAAGGAGGGGAATGAATTTCGCTTGCGGAAGAAAGGGGTGGTTGCGTGATGAGAATCAACAAGGTGATAAATTATATCAACCTAACAAAAATATCAAACTGTAAGTGCATGGTTCAAATACCTTCTAAAAGGAAGCATTTCCAGATATGCTGAAATTACTTTTGCCTCAAAATCATCTTGAAACACAGCTGCCGTAGAAAACTCGGTCGAAACCGCAAAGGTTTTGTTCCGCAGTAAATCGATATGCAGATGGTCATTTGAAAATCCCTTGGGGGAATTGGTCAATTTGACATCTTCGTGTAAACCGCCAAACAGTTCCCTGAATGATTTTTTGGTCAAAATCTTCTTGAATTCCTCCCCGTCATAATCAATGGCATCGCGAATACTTCGCAAACGTTTGGGATCCGGCCGCCAAAGTCCGCCTGCGAACATGCAACGTTCAATTCCGATTTCGATGTAAAAGTCGCCCGTATTGGGTCGCTTGTCCAATCCCGCTCCAAAATGATCTTTGTAAATTGGCTTGTTGGGATGAAACATCAGGTTATTATTGATTCGGTTGATGCCCTTTTTACCGGGCGTATCAAAATATCCATCATCAAGGGCGGCCAATTTTGTGTTCATGCCATCCAACCACCCAATAAAATCGTTACGCACTTCGGTATACCATTTTCGATTGGCGTCCATCCATTCTTTGTTGTTGTTCTTTTGTAGTTCCTTGAGGAAGTTGTTTTGGTTTTTGAAATTCATAGGAAATAGACCGTAGATTTGAGATATTAGATGTGAGATTTAATACCTACGAAGTTAAAGGTTTGAAGTTTTTAACTACCTGACCCAACGGAGAAATTGAAAAAAACGTCTTTGCGGGGCGCTTTTTCGCAACAATGCAAACTGTTCATTTGAAGTTCAAAGAATTATTCAAGCTTTTAACCCCTTTCAAAAGATTGCTTCGTGCCTCGCAAAGAACTTAGCCTGGAAATAATTCAGAAAGCAATCCTCACAAAATATTACGTGAGACTGATAATGCTTATAGTTTTATTAGACAACACTCGTTCGTTAAAAAATTATCCCGTAAACACGTCCATTTTGAACTTGAACTTGACACTTGAACTTGAACTTTAAAACCGTCTATCCCCCCCAATAATATCGCCCAATCCGCCAAGCAAACTCCCTTCACCCTTATCCTTTCCGCCTCTTGGGATGGAAGCCAAAACGCGACCGGCAAGCCTACTAAAAGGTAAAGACTGAATATAAACGGTTCCGGGGCCACGGAGTGTGGCGAAAAACAAACCTTCACCGCCAAAAATGGTGTTCTTGATTCCCCCTACAAATTCAATATCATAGTCTACGGTTTGCGAAAAACCAACGATGCAGCCCGTGTCTACTTTCAGCACTTCGCCCGCGGCCAGTTCCTTTTTCGCCAAAGTGCCGCCGGCATGTACAAAAGCCATACCGTCACCTTCCAATTTTTGCATGATGAATCCCTCGCCACCAAAAAGTCCACGCCCTAATTTTTTGGAAAATTCGATACCTATGGAAACTCCCTTTGCCGCGCATAAAAAAGCATCTTTCTGGCAAATGAACTTCCCGTTTTTTTCGGAAAGGTCGATCGGCAGAATTTTTCCGGGATAGGGTGATGCAAAACTGACCTGCTTCTTCCCCTGCCCCATGTTCAAGAACGCTGTCATAAAAAGACTCTCGCCGGTCAACATCCGTTTTCCAGCAGAAAAAATCTTCCCTAGAACACTGGTATCTTGGTTAGATCCATCGCCAAATATGGTATTCATTTGGATGTCGGAATCCATCATCATAAAACTGCCCGCTTCCGCCACTACGGCCTCTTGGGGGTCCAATTCTATTTCAACGTATTGCATTTCTTCTCCGTAAATGTGGTAATCTATTTCATGGTTTGTGCTCATATAGTTATTTTTATTATATTTGATTTATAATTACCTTAAAGTTAGTCAAATGCTAGGAATCTACACAAGGTTATCATCTGATGATGACTGCAAAATTCTTTTATGGAAACATATTTACCCAAGAATGGCAAGACAAATTCATGAATGAATATTATCCAAATGGCAAGCCTGAAAGGGAAGTGCATTTATTCTTGACGAAAAGAAATTATCGTTAGGAATTTGGAGAGAATAGGTTGTATCTGTTTATGTTCTTACCCCTCCTTAATGAATCACCCCGAAAACACTCCTTCACTAAACTCTTTAAAGTACTATGCCTGTTGGGTTTAAAGTGGGTTTTAACAATGTTCCTTTCCATACTTCTAAAAGAATCAATTATTCACCCCAAACTTTGGCAATCCTATCTTTATGTACTGTTCTGTGAGCCTAAATAGTTGTTTATGGACTTTGTCTACTTCGTTTTCTACAACCGCATCCCATACATTTTATCATCCAGTTCTTTCCAATTTGGAATGTGTTTTGAAAGTTCTGCCCAAAACTCCTTTGAGTGATTCTTTATTTTAGTGTGTACCAGTTCATGAACTAAAAGATAGTCAATTAAGCTGTAGGACAGTTTAACAGCATCAATATTGATAATGATATCATTTGAAGGCGTACAGCTGCCCCATCGCTTTTCTAACTTTCTAATCTTGAGATTATCAAATTCTAATCCTGTAACTCTTGCCCATTTATTAATTCTAGGGGTAATCTTCTCTTTGGCTTTAGTTCTCAAAAAGGTTTCAAAGGCTAGTTTTAATTCTTCTTGATTGTTCAATGATTTAGGTAACGAAACTTTGAATTTAGATTCTGTAAAATCTATTAACACCTCATCAATTTCGTTATTCTCAAACACCTCAACATAATACTTTCTACCCAAGTACTGTATTCTTGAACCTGTTACAATATCATCATCACCAATGGAACTAACGAGGTCTAGTTTGTCCAGTATCCATTTAGCCTTTTCAAGGATTAGTTTTTGTGCTTTCTCATCAGAAATGGATTTACCTTTCAATATTACGCCATCACCCTTGTCCACAGTTATATAATGCGATTTAAGACGCTCTTTCTCTTTAAATGAAAACTCTATTGTTTTATGTCCGTATTGTACGCTAGGCATGCCATTTATCGATTATATATTGGTAGGTCTTTTCTATATCCAATGCATTACTGGATGCAGCACGTCTAATATAAAATTCTTTCCCATCACCTTTATAAGTCAAGAATCTAGGTTTGGTACTTGCCAACACAGTAACTAAAAAAACATCAACTGAATTAATTTCTTCAAACCCATAATTCAAAAGGGCATCAATCGGCTCTGTGAAACTGGATTTTAAAAGATTGTCAAAATGTTGTGCGAACTTGTCCTTAGAGCGATTTTTGAAAGTGTTAATATCGTTTTCTAGACCTAAAATATCACCGTTGTCAGCAACCCCTATTAACAAAGTACCACCTCCAGTATTTGCAAAAGCAGAAATTGTCTTTAAAATGCTCTTTTCAATATGGTCTTGTGACTGCTTTTTCTTAATATCAAATCTCAAAGAAGATTTAAACTCTACATTCCTATTCTCTCCTTGCTTTATTATTTGATGAATAACTGAACTTTCCTCGACCTTAGGTTTAGTTTCAATGGCGAAATCTTTATCTGCCAAAGAAGGATTATGATGTTCCCAAAAGTCGAATGGTGTCCATAATACATTCGGCTGAATAATATAGACATCACCTTCGTCAACTTGATAATCATAATACTTAATATCAGCAGTCCATCCTTGATTATCCCAATTATTCTTCTCGTATATTATCTTTTCATTTTCAAGATTATGGGCAATACTTAAATAATTTACGGATTCATTATATCCAATTATCAAATATTCTTTTCCCTCTTCAAAAATCTCATCATCAATATCACTAATAAGATAAATTCCTATACCTAAATTCTCCTTATTGGACGGGACATTAATTGTCCTACCCCCTATTTTAATTGAAGTATTTCTTCCCTTTTTCCGTATATGACTGCGAATTGCATCGATATCATCCTCACCCTCGTCAATAATATCAATAATACTTCGATAGTAGGCAAATGCCTTTTTTCTACTCAAAATGGGTTCTTTGAGGCTGAACGGTTTCTCAAATTCTTCTAGTGCGAACTCATCTGTTCCCAAATTGTTGGCTAATCTTGCCTTTACCTTGTACTTTATCACCTTATTTATTCTTTATTAATACTTCCACCATCTCCTTAGCTTTCATTTTAGCATCTTCACGGTCTATTTTAGCTGTGGTCAGGTAGCGTCTAATCTTGTTTTCTATGTCTTTTTTAACTTGTCCTTTTCGCTGCCAACCAACAATATTAAGTTCACCCCTTATAAGGTCAAATATGGTCTTTGTAGCGTCTTCTGCATCCTCTCCGAAGATTACCTTCATAGAATCATAAACGGCTCTCTCACGCTCTGTTTTAAAGCCTTTTTGCTCTCCTTCTTTTTGTTGGTCAATAATTTCGTCCTGTATCTCCGTATAAGCCTTTAGCAGTTCTAATTGGGTAATACGTTGTTCGGTTTTTAGCTTCAACAGTTCATCCAACCGCTGTGCCAAAGGTTTATAGAAATCAGGGCTCTTATCCATACCTACTTTTATGGTATGCTTTAAGTTATTTCGCATCTTCAACTCTTTAGTGGCTGGTGATGCATTCATTATTTCCTCTTTAAACTTATCCTTGTCAATAATGGATATAGGTTCTGCCAGCAAACTATCTACTCCCTCTGCTTTCAAATGTTCATCAATCAT
>Ga0306871_1000347_pt1 | contig 18234 bp, 9 predicted proteins | sample AntRauMeHopE1497_FD_190447 | JGI IMG/M metagenome (GOLD analysis project Ga0306871, IMG submission 190447) | Saline lake microbial communities from Rauer Islands, Antarctica - Metagenome Hop E1 #497 (v2) (version 2) | ecosystem: Environmental > Aquatic > Non-marine Saline and Alkaline > Saline ... | reverse complement strand
GTGGGTGATAAGGGACTCGAACCCCTGACCCCCTGCTTGTAAGGCAGGTGCTCTAAACCAACTGAGCTAATCACCCGTTTAACAGAACAGAAATATACGACCTAGAATATACCCATGTCAAGAACTATTTTATCTATTTCGTATTTTTTTCGGAATAAACAATTTGGGACGATGGCTATAGCATAGCATTAAACCCCTTCAGGGTTTATAAATTTACAGGTCTTTGTAACCCAGCGCTTCGCACTGGGCTTTGACATTTTATCCCTTCAGAATATTTTGATCTAGCTATCTCCGCAGATTTGGGTTGAACCTTTATTCGCCAACTAATAATCTTTACGCTTTAGCTTGGTTCCTGAGCGTGGCCGAAGGATTGCGCTATCAGATTCTGAATCACACTCTCCGCTTACGCGGATTTCTGTTCAGAATGACGTTCTAGTTAGACTTTCTCTCATAGCCAGCTAATCACGTTCTCACATAAAAGTAGTATTAAACCCATTATTAACTATCTTCTAATTACCTTTATATAATTTTACTGAACAATAGTCACACATTAAAAATAAATTCGTTCAGGCTATGCTCTCAGCAGTATATTTGGAGTATTGTTTTTTCAAACAAATGCATCCTCTGAAAGTAAATAAGTTAATTTTGTAAGATTAGTCATAGATAAGTTCAGTATGCCAAATACTTCATTTCGATAAAATCTGTCATTCGTGTTATTCAGCCTATCCTAATCTGTCGAATCGTTTCTTAGCCCATCATTCGAATTGACCGAATCAACAAAAATTCCCATAAAATCTGTTATTCGTGTGAGTTCTTATTAAACCCCTTCAGGGTTTATAAATTTACAGGTCTTTGTAACCCAGCGCTTCGCACTGGGCTTTGACATTTTATCCCTTCAGAATATTTTGATCTAGCTATCTCCGCAGATTTGGGTTGAACCTTTATTCGCCAACTAATAATCTTTACGCTTTAGCTTGGTTCCTGAGCGTGGCCGAAGGATTGCGCTATCAGATTCTGAATCACACTCTCCGCTTACGCGGATTTCTGTTCAGAATGACGTTCTAGTTAGACTTTCTCTCATAGTTGCCTAACCATATTCCACTCAACACTAATAAAACCTCACACCTATAACCTAAGCGCAGCGACACCTATAACCTCTCCCCTTTAAAAAAATCTCCTATAATCGAAGAATTGCTTAATTTCGAGCATGAAAAAAACTATCCTTATTACTGGCGCGGCAGGATTTCTTGGCTCTCATCTTTGCGATCGCTTTATCGCTGAAGGCTATCACGTTATCGGTATGGATAACCTCATTACCGGGGCAATGAAGAATATTGAGCACCTGATGCCTCTCAAACATTTTGAGTTCCACCACCATGATGTCAGCACCTTTGTACACGTTGCCGGCGAACTAGACGCTATTTTGCATTTTGCCTCGCCAGCAAGCCCTATCGATTATCTCAAAATCCCCATTCAAACCCTAAAAGTGGGCTCTTTGGGTACACACAATTGCCTTGGACTCGCAAAAACCAAAAAAGCCAAAATCTTGGTTGCTTCAACTTCAGAGGTTTATGGTGATCCGCAAGTCCATCCCCAATCTGAAGAATATTACGGAAATGTAAATCCTACTGGTCCGCGAGGGGTTTATGATGAAGCCAAACGCTTTCAAGAAGCAATGACTATGGCCTACCACCGCTTCCACGGAATACAAACCCGAATTGCCCGTATTTTCAACACTTATGGACCTAAAATGCGGTTAAATGATGGACGGGTTCTTCCCTCCTTTATCGGACAAGCCCTACGCGGGGAGGATATTACCATTTTCGGAGATGGTTCTCAAACCCGCTCTTTTTGCTACGTAGACGATCTAGTTGAAGGCATCTGGTGCTTACTCAATTCCGATTGCAATGAGCCCGTTAATATTGGTAACCCAGATGAAATTACCATCCTTGATTTTGCTGAGGAAGTCATTAAACTAACCGGTACAACGCAAAAAATCATCTACAAAGACCTTCCCGAAGACGACCCAAAAACCCGTCAACCTGACATCACAAGAGCTAAAGAGCTGTTGAAGTGGGAACCAAAAATTGGGCGAGAAGCGGGCTTAAAAATCACCTACGATTATTTCAAAACCCTGAATCAAGAAGAGCTTTACAGCAAAGAACACAAAGATTTCAAAGAATATATCCATTAAACGCTACTGTATAAGAAAGGGTTTAATAGGAAGACCCTTACAACCAATTTGTTTTAATTGCTTCATTTTGCGTGTTCAATCCTAGTCCAACTATCATTGCATTTTTAAAAATCGTTTATTTTCGTGGGTAAATACGAAGCGGGCTATAATACCATAGAAAAATGGTTCGAGTCTAAAAACTGGATCGCATTTCCCTTCCAAAAAGACTGCTGGAAAGCCGTACTTGCCAATAAAAATGGCCTCCTCAATGCGCCAACGGGTTCGGGCAAGACTTTTTCGCTTTTCCTTCCCATTATCATAAAGTATTTAAGCGAAATTGACGCAGCAACTCATAAGAAAGTCAAAGTGAATCAGCGTCTTAGATTATTGTGGGTTTCGCCATTACGTGCCTTAGCAAAAGATTTGCAACGTGCAATGCAGCAAGTCTTAACAGATCTTGAAATACCTTGGGAAGTGGGCCGGCAGACGGGCGATATTAGCGCATCAGAAAAGGCCAAACTACGCAAAGCTTATCCTGAGATTTTAATTATCACGCCTGAAAGTTTACACCTAAGTTTTACCCGAAAAAACCATGAGCTTAGCTTTCAAAACCTAGATTATATAGTGGTAGATGAGTGGCACGAACTCTTGGGCAGCAAAAGAGGGGTTCAGGTAGAGCTGGCCCTTTCGCGCTTAAAAACTATTCAGCCAAAACTAGCAATCTGGGGTATATCTGCCACCATTGGTAATATGCAAGAAGCTGCTGAGGTGTTATTGGGAAGCAGGCAGGCTACGCACGCAAATACCAAAATTATCACTGCGCCCATACAAAAACGGATTGATGTACAGTCTGTTATCCCAGATGATATGGAGCGTTTTCCGTGGTCTGGGCATTTAGGGCTAAAACTTGCGCCCCAAGTCTTAGACATCATTGAGGGCAGCCAATCTACCTTGATTTTCACCAATACTAGAGCACAATCAGAAATTTGGTTTAAAGAGTTATTGGGAAGAAATCCCAAACTTGCCGGGGCTATTGCGCTACATCATGGCTCATTAGATAGAGACGTTCGTTCTTGGGTAGAATGGGCGCTTCATGAAGGCAAACTAAAGGTGGTAGTTTGCACATCTAGTTTAGATTTAGGCGTAGATTTTAGTCCCGTAGACACTGTAATTCAAGTGGGAAGCCCCAAAGGCATAGCCCGATTTCTGCAACGTGCGGGTAGGAGTGGGCATAGGCCTGGTGCCGCATCAAAAATATGGTTTGTTCCCACACATGCGCTTGAACTAATAGAAGCCTCGGCGCTTAGAAAAGCCGCTGAAGAAGCCTCAACCACCAAAAATACCCTAAAAGTTGAAGAACGGCTTCCCATTCTTGATGCGCTAGATGTATTGGCACAGTTTATTGTAACGCTGTCATTAGCTGGGCCAGTAGATCCAGCAGCACTATTTTTGCAAATAAAACGCTGCTATGCTTATCAGGCAATTACCGACGCCGATTGGCAGTTTGTGCTGAAATTTGTAACCATTGGCGGCGACTCGCTAAAACGATACGAAGATTATCAAAAGCTTATTTATGACGAAAATGGTCATTTAATAACCAAGAATAAACGTGTAGCGATGCGCCATAGAATGAGCATTGGCACTATTAGCTCTGAAGTTAGTATGCGCATTAAGTGGATGACGGGCGGGAGCTTAGGAACCATTGAAGAGTATTTTATTAGCCGTCTAAAAATTGGTGATGCTTTTTGGTTTGCTGGGCGAATGCTAGAGTTGGTGCAGACCAAAGATATGACCGCATTTGTGCGTAAAACTAAAGCAAAAAAAGGACCTATTCCTTCTTGGTTAGGTGGCAGAATTAGTCTTAGTTCTGAAATGTCTGATCGGGTACGCAATGAACTTAGCCTTGTGAGTGATGCTACGGAGGCGGTTAAAAAAACCGATGTAGGGATAGAATTAAAGGCACTTTTTCCCATTTTTTCTATTCAACGGCTGTGGAGTATCATTCCCGAAAAAAACACCCTATTAATTGAGCGCAGTATTTCAAAGGAAGGCTGCCATCTTTTTTTCTATCCTTTTGAAGGCCGCTATGTTCACGAGGGGCTTAGCTCGTTAATAGCTTGGCGAATTTCGCAAATAACGCCTATTTCCTTTTCCATAGCTATGAATGACTATGGTTTTGAGCTGCTTAGCGATGATTTTATTCCCATAGAAGAATTCTTGAAACAAGACATTTTCAGCAGTAAAAACCTGATTGCTGACATTAAGCAGAGTTTAAATGACTCAGAGCTAGCTAAAAGACGCTTTCGGGATATAGCAAGAGTAGCTGGAATGTTGTTTACGGGCTATCCGGGTAAAGCAAAGTCGAACAGAAATCTGCAAATGAGCAGCGGTTTACTCTTTGATGTGCTCAAACAATACGAGCCAGAACATAGGTTACTGCAACAAGCTTATGATGAGGTTTTAGCCTTTCAGCTAGATGAAAAGCGTATTCGGGAGGTTTTGAACCGCATCAATACCAATAAAATTGTTTTTAAAGAGACCAAGAAATTTACGCCTTTTGCCTTCCCGATTATGGTAGATAGGCTTCGCGAAAAAATGAGTTCCGAGAAGTTGGAAGATCGTATTCGCAAAATGATTGCTCAATTAGAGAAGGGCTTGTAAAAAAATAGCCCTGATTCAAAGAGATCAGGGCTATTACCTATCAAATAAATGGGCTTTTCAATTAATGATCGGCCTGTTCACACTCACGCACGACCTGATCACAACACTATAACGCACGAGATCACGAAATCTTACGCTAATTTTTGTAATTAAATTTATTTAATAAGTTCACCATAGTAGAGACCGCATTTTAAAATATTGAACTACTATTGACTAACAGATGGTATATTCCTTAATCAACTTCCTCTGTTTTACTTAGTTAACAAAAATTAACTCAACCTAATACTATGTCTACTAAAGACTTAAGTTTGTATTGGAAAAAAAACCTAAAGATCCTTGGCATCTTACTCATAGTCTGGTTTGTAAGTTCATTTGTGCTTGGCATTATTCTAGTAGAGCCTTTAAATACCATTAGATTGGGTGGTTTTAAGTTAGGTTTTTTCTTTGCTCAGCAAGGTTCAATCTACATTTTCCTTGCAATTATAGCCGTTTATGTGATACAAATGAGAAAGCTCGATAAAGAGTTTGAGGTCGACGAAGAATAATATACGTCCAATCTATTTATACCCTAATTACCTAAGAAATTCGTTTACTTCATGGACTTACAAAGCTGGACCTATTTAATTGTAGGCATCACTTTCGCGATTTATATAGGAATTGCTATTTACACTAGAGCAGGCTCAACCAAAGAATTCTATATAGCTGGCGGTGGCGTCCCTCCCATTGCAAATGGTATGGCAACCGCAGCAGATTGGATGTCGGCCGCATCATTCATCTCAATGGCTGGCATCATTTCCTTTGTAGGTTATGACGGCTCGGTTTACTTAATGGGTTGGACGGGCGGCTACGTGCTCCTTGCCTTACTTTTGGCGCCCTATTTACGAAAGTTTGGGAAGTTTACGGTTCCAGATTTTGTAGGTGATAGATACTATTCACAAACAGCCAGATTAGTGGCTGTTGTTTGCGCTCTTTTTGTTTCCTTCACCTATGTTGCTGGTCAGATGCGAGGAGTAGGCTTGGTTTTTTCCAAATTTTTAGAAGTTGATATCAATACGGGTGTACTAATTGGGATGGTTATTGTGCTCTTTTATGCTGTTTTAGGCGGAATGAAAGGCATTACTTATACGCAAGTAGCACAGTACTGTGTATTGATTTTTGCCTATATGGTACCCGCATTTTATATCTCAATGATGCTCACCGGAAACCCAATACCACAGCTTGGTTTTGGTGATACACTCACGGCAGAGCCTGGTGTTTACTTACTTGATAAACTAGATCAGCTTTCTGTTGAACTAGGTTTTACTATCTATACAAGTGGTACGAAAAGTATGGCCGACGTCTTTGCAATAACTGCCGCATTGATGGTTGGTACGGCGGGGTTACCGCATGTTATTGTACGCTTTTTTACTGTTCCTAAAGTAAGTGATGCGCGTAAATCTGCTTTTTGGGCACTATTATTCATCGCCATATTGTACACAACGGCACCAGCAATTGCCTCTTTTGCTAGAACCAATTTACTGCAAAGTGTGCCCGGTCAAGAGTATGCAAAGCTGCAAGAAAACGGCCTTGGTTGGATCAAAACATGGGAAAAAACCAATCTAATCACGTTCGAAGACAAAAATAAAGACGGTTTCATCCAATACTACAACGATAAAAATGTGGATTATTCTATTCTTGCCGAATCTAAAGGATGGAAAGGAAATGAGCTAACCATTGACAGAGATATTATGGTGCTGGCAAACCCTGAAATTGCTGGTTTACCTAATTGGGTAATTGCTTTGGTTGCTGCGGGTAGTTTAGCCGCCGCTCTGTCAACCGCAGCGGGTTTATTGTTGGTTATATCTTCTTCTGTTTCCCATGATTTACTAAAATCGGCTCTAATGCCAAATATCACGGAAAAACAAGAGCTATTAGCTGCCAGGTTAGCCGCCTTTGTTGCTGTATCTATAGCTGCGTTGATAGGCATTTATCCCCCTGGTTTTGTTGCTGAGGTAGTGGCTTTTGCTTTTGGCTTAGCTGCATCCTCTTTTTTCCCAGCCATTATTTTGGGAATTTTCTATAAGCGTATGAATAAAGAAGGCGCTATAGCTGGTATGATTGTTGGCCTTGTATTCACAGCAACCTACATCATTATTTTTAAGGGCGTATTTATGGAGCCATTGATAGAAAACAAGCCAGAAAACTGGTTATTTGGTATTTCTCCGGAAGGAATTGGCACTATTGGTATGCTCTTGAATTTCGTGGTTTCTTTTGTTATTTGCCGTTTTACGGCTGAACCACCTGCGCATATTCAGGAGCTGGTTGAAACCATCCGGATTCCTAGAGGTGCAGCCACTGCTCGAGATCATTAAACAACGCTGAAATCTTTCGAGCGTGTAATCGGCCTATTTTCAAACTTCTAAAAACCTATTTAAAACAGCTTTTACAGAGAATTCTGTGTTTATCGGAAAAAAACTCTTGTTTGGCATCACATTACATTTGATTTGTCGGTTTTGAACCATCATTTTATGCGTTACTGTTTGGAACCGCTACCAAACCATGCAACACATACAATTGCCTATACCGATTTACCTTTTTTTATTATATCTAGAGCTCAATAAAGCGCTAATTAAGTGAACAATTATTTTAACCTATCAGATTTAACCATCCACTAACTCAAAATCAAGATCCGACCAATATGTGGCTAAATATTAAGAATTTTGAAGAATACACCGAAAAAGTAAAACTTGCCAGCGAAGACCGTGTTCGATTTTGGAACCACGAAGCTGGTACCTTTTATTGGCGCAAACGTTGGGATAAAACCTTCAGCGGTTCCTTCGAAAAGGGCGATATAAAGTGGTTTGAGGGCGGGAAACTCAATATCACTGAAAACTGCTTAGACCGCCATTTGAATACCGTTGGTGATAAAACAGCATTCATTTTTGAGCCAAATCACCCTGATTCTTTCCGTCGTACAATCAGCTTCCGCCAGTTACACACCGATGTTTGTAAAGCTGCTAATATGTTGGATAATTTAGGCGTGAAAAAGGGCGACCGTGTAGTTATTTATATGGCTATGACCCCCGAATTAGTGATTGCTGCTTTGGCCTGCGCACGTATTGGTGCGGTACATTCAATTGTTTTTGCAGGATTTTCTGCCCAATCTTTAGCAGATCGTATTAATGATTGCGACGCAAAACTCGTATTTACCAATGATGGCTTGAGACGTGGCGAAAAACACGTTCCTTTAAAGAATATTTGTGATGAGGCCTTGAAAAACTGCCCGGGTGTTGAAAAAGTAATTGTTGGTCAGCGCACCAACCATGAAATTGATTGGGTTGAAGGCCGTGATTTATGGTGGCACATGGAAATTCGCGATATGCCGGCTTACCACAAAGCCGTGGAGATGGATGCCGAAGATCCGCTATTTATTCTGTACACATCTGGCTCAACGGGTAAACCTAAGGGCTTGGTGCATACCTGTGGGGGCTTCATGGTTTATACCAGTTATACCTTCAGCAACGTATTTCAGATGGAGGAAAAAGACGTATTTTGGTGCTCTGCAGATGCTGGGTGGATTACCGGACACAGCTATATTATGTACGCGCCACTGTTAAATGCCGCAACAGGAATTATTTTTGAGGGAATTCCGACCTACCCTGATCCGGGACGTTTCTGGGAAGTAATTGAGAAATATAAAGTTACCCATTTTTACACCGCACCAACGGCAATTCGTGCCTTAATGGCTTCTGACCTAAGGTTTGTTAAACGTTACAATCTAAAATCGTTGAAGGTACTTGGCTCTGTAGGCGAACCTATAAACGAAGAAGCTTGGCATTGGTATCACGAACATATTGGCGGCGGTAGATGCCCTATTGTGGATACTTGGTGGCAAACCGAAACGGGTGGCATCATGATTTCTCCGCTAGCAGGAGTTACGCCAACCAAACCCGGTTACGCAACACTTCCGCTACCGGGAATTGAACCTATTTTAGTTGATCAAAGTGGGGTAGAAATTGAAGGAAATGCCGTTGAAGGAAACCTCTGTATCAAGTATCCTTGGCCAGCAATTGCCAGAACCATTTATGGCGATCACGACCGCTATTTACAAACCTACATGACTAGCTATAAAGGCTTTTATTTCACCGGCGATGGCTGCCGAAGAGATGAAGACGGTTTTTATAGAATAACAGGTAGAGTAGATGACGTATTGAATGTTTCAGGCCATCGCTTGGGAACCGCCGAAATTGAAAATGCCATAGATGAACACCATAATATTATTGAAACGGCTGTTGTGGGTTATCCACATGACATTAAAGGGCAGGGAATATATGCCTACATGATTTGTGAGAAGGTTCCTGAGGATATGGTTGCCTTCAAAAAGGAAATAAACGACCTTATCATGCGCATTATTGGTCCGATTGCTAAAACGGATAAAATTCAGATCGTTAGTGGTTTACCAAAAACTCGTTCAGGTAAAATCATGCGTCGTATTCTACGAAAAGTAGCCAGCGGTGAGCTAGACAACCTTGGTGATATCTCTACGTTGGTAGATCCTGATGTAGTAGAAGAAATCAAAAGAGGTAAAGCTCATTAATTAGGCATTTCCCTTTTAAAATTCATTAAAACCACACCTAAGCCATGTGGTTTTTTTGTTTGTGGTAATGGTAATCCCTGCTTCCCAATAGCTTTCATGGTTGGGGAATAACGCTTCTGGATAGTTCCCCCCTAATCCTATAATCGTATTCTTACATAACCTTAGCGTAGCGACACCTATAAATGAATTCCCACCAGCATCCGGGGATGGGGTTTGACGTGCCTTGCTCGTGTTCCTAGTGGTTAACCCTTTTGCTTTATACCAAAGTTACATTAGGTATGAAAGCGATTTTCTAGTTTCTTTATTAGCGCTAACCTTAATTAGATTCAATTTATTTAAGCCTTTATTCTATTTATTTTAAAAAAATGAGGTGCACCCCTTGTATGTTTATGAATAAAGTGAGTTCTTATCGGTGTAGAAATTATATGACATTATTTATTTGACCTTGACCCTAATAGATTAAGCCCAACCGCAAGTTGGGCTTTTCTTTTTTCTACCCATTTGTAACTGCCCTTTAAACCCCACCTGCCATCATTTAAGCATTACAGCACTCCCTCAATTATCTACCTTGCTCTTATTTGATATCAATATCTAACAGCACGCGTAAATCATTTTTTGAAGAATCTTGGAAGCGCTTTTTAAAACCTGCATCTACCGCCTCAATCAATTTAGGCATCCTTGCCGTGCCAATTTCATCCGGCAGCTTCAACATTACATCCCAGCAGAACCTATTGTACTGTTTTAACACCAACGCCGGCGCCGGACCTAATATCTGGGAAGGGTCTAAACCCGCTTTTTGCCACAATTTTTGTAGCACCTCGGTCAATACCGTTGCTGCATCTGCCGTCATTTGTGCATCAAGACCTTTTAGCCGCCACGCTAGTAATTTCCCAAACGGCGGATAGTTTAATGCCTTTCGCTGTTCAATCTCGTGCTTAAAAAATCCATCATAATTGTGTGTTTTCACAAAAGCATAAACGGGATGTTCAGGCTGCCAGCTCTGTATTAGCACCTGACCCGCTTTTTCTGCTCTACCGCTTCTGCCCGCCACCTGGCTTAGCATCTGAAAACTGCGTTCTGCCGCATTAAAAAAGGGAAACCCCATCTCTTGGTCGGCCATCAAAACGCCCACCAAGGTTACATTTGGGAAGTCTAAGCCCTTCGCTACCATCTGGGTTCCCACCAAAATATCTGCTTTCTTTTTCCCAAATGCGGTTAAAATCTTCTCGTGGCCATCCTTTTTACTGGTGGTGTCATGATCCATTCTAAGCACAGCCGCTTCCGGGAATAACTTAGAAATGGTTTCCTCAATAGATTGCGTACCAAAGCCTTGAATCAAAGTATCGTCTTGTCCAAAACGCTCAGCTATGCGCCAAAAGGCTTCTGAGTATCCACAATAATGGCAACGTGCACTTTTATCGTGATGATGGTAGGTTAAACTGACAGAGCAGTTTGGGCACTCGGCTATCTCGCCACTAGCAGATGACTGAATGTATGAGCCATAACCTCTTCGGTTTAGCAGTAAAATCACTTGTTCATTCTTGGCCAACCGTTGCTCAATAGCTTGATGAAGTGCTGCCGTAAAGGGACCTTTCATGGCAAAACGATAGGCTTTCATATCTAATATTTGCACATTGGGAAGGGTGGCTTCGCCGTAACGATGCGCTAAATTAAGCAAGGTGAATTTTCCCTCAACCGCCCGCTGCATACTCACTAAATTTGGCGTAGCTGAGCCCAAAATTACGGGGATTTGCAGCATATTGGCCCGCATTATAGCAACATCTCTAGCGTTATAGCGCGGCTCTGGATCGTGCTGACGGTAGGAGTTATCATGCTCTTCATCTACTACAATAATGCCCAAATTCGGGATTGGCGCAAAAACCGCAGAGCGTGGCCCTAGCACAATTCTATACCTTCCCTTTTTAATAGCGCCCCAAGCAGAAAGCCGCTCTTTAGGGCTTTGCTTAGAATGTAAACTCACCACCACATCGCCAAATACATTAATGAACCTAGCTAGCGTTTGTGGGGTTAATGCAATTTCTGGCACAAGAATCAACGCATTTTGCCCGCTTAACAACGCCTTTGCAATGGCATGAATATAAACCTCGGTTTTACCCGATCCTGTTATTCCCTTCAATAAAAAACAGTGATAGCTAGAAGGGTTTTTCTCCGTTTTTACATACGGTTCTACCGCCTGAAAAGCCTCTTCTTGTGCGGGATTTAATGCGCTAAGATTGGCACGGAAATCCATGCTCTTGGCAGTTAGCAGCCCGGGTAATGCCGTTCGCTCTTCCTTTATTAATACGCCAGATTCAAGGGCTTTACTCAAACAATAGGGGCTAAAACTCTCCCACTGCTGCACCTCTGCTAAAGGAATACCATTTTGTTCCGGCTCTTCAATAAAAGCATAAACAAATTTCACCCATTTCTTCTTTACGTCGGCGGCGTGTTGCTCTAGCCAAACCTTTACTTCTTCAGCGTTATTAGTTTTTAACCAGGCGAGAGTTGGATATTCAATAGAAAGCGTGGGCTTCAGCACTTCTTCAACCAAGCCGTCTTTTATCATTCTATCTATGAGCTTTGTGGTCTTAAAACGCTTTTCAATAGTGGTTCGTGGAGCTAAAGACGTTTTAGCAATGGCATCAAAAACATGTTGAATTTGCTTACCCAAGCCAAAAGGATTTGCCTGTTTAGCTATTTGCAAGTGTGTAACTGCCTGGAAATTCATACCAGAAGGCAGCGCAGACTGAATGCACATGCCTGGGGAAGAGGCGTAATAGGTACTCATCCATAAAATGAGCTTCAATAAATCATTATCTATGATGGCTTCGTCGTCCAAAAGGCCTTCAATAAAGCGAAGTGATGCGCTATCGAAGCCTTGCTGCGTTGCTAAATCGAGTTCATTAACGGCCTTAATTCGGGTAATCATCCCTATCTGCATAGCCTTCCCAAAAGGCACATACACACGCTGCCCTACATACGCTCTGTTGCTTAGCGATGGTGGAATTTCGTAGGTAAAGGTTTGCCTAAGGGCTACCGGAATAGCTACCTCTGCAAGGGTTTTCATTTGGGTCTATACTTGGGTGTTAGGAAAGCTAGGTTTTGTTGTTCGGATTCTCAAAAAATGTTAGGGAATTTCGTACCTTAAAGCCGAGTCAAAATTACCTTTTTTTTATTCACCCCAAAAATTTACCGAAGAATGGCCAAAGAATTTGATGTCATCGTAGTCGGATCGGGTCCTGGCGGTTATGTTGCCGCCATCCGTGCGTCTCAGCTTGGATTTAATACCGCAATCGTCGAAAAAGCCAAATTAGGCGGCGTTTGCTTAAATATAGGATGTATTCCTACCAAAGCCCTTTTAAAGTCGGCTGCCACTTTTGATACCATTAAACATGCAAAAGATTACGGTATTACCGTAGGCTCTCCAACTATAGATTTCCCTGCTGTTATTAAACGCAGCCGTGGTGTTGCAGATAAAATGAGCAAAGGGGTTCAATTCTTAATGAAAGCTAATAAAGTAGCCGTATCTAACGGTTTCGGTAAATTAGTTGGAAAAAAAGAAGTTTCTGTGGTTGACGAAAACGGCAAAGAAAAAGAACGCCTTAAAGGTCAGTATATCATTTTAGCGACAGGCGCTCGCCCAAAAGAATTGCCACATATCCCTATAGACGGGAAAATGGTTATCAACTCTACGCACGCAATGATGCTAGAAAAGCAGCCTAAAAAACTGGTTATTATGGGCGCTGGCGCAATTGGCGTTGAGTTTGCTTATTTCTACCACACCATTGGTACAGAAGTAACCTTAGTAGAATATCAGCCAACTATTTTACCAGTTGAAGATCAAGATATTGGTAAAGAATTAGGTAAAATCTATAAAAAAGCAGGTATGAATATTCATACAGACGCAACCGTAGAAAAAGTGGTTAAAAAAGGAACAGGCGTTTCCGTAACCGTTAAAACCAAGAAGGGCGAAGAAACTATTGAAGCCGATATGGTTCTTTCTGCAGTTGGTGTTATTGGTAATGTAGAAGGCATGGATTTAGACAAAGCTGGCGTTAAAGTTGAGCGCGGTTCTATCGTGGCAAATACCAAAGACTATTCTACTGGCGTTGAAGGCATTTATGCTGTTGGCGACGTTATTGGCGCACCGTGGTTGGCTCACAAAGCCTCACACGAAGCTATTGTTTGTATTGAACTGCTTGCCGGCTTAAGTCCACACCCCATTAATTACGACAATATCCCGGGTTGTACTTATTGCGAGCCACAGGTGGCTAGTGTTGGTTTAACCGAGAAAAAAGCCAAAGAAGCGGGCTATGAAGTAAAGATTGGGAAATTCCCGTTCCAAGCTTCTGGTAAAGCATCTGCTTCAGGCAAAGTAGACGGTTTTGTTAAAGTAGTTTTCGATGCCAAATACGGCGAATGGTTGGGTTGCCACATGATTGGCGATTCTGTTACCGAAATGGTAGCTGAAGCCGTTGTTGCTCGTGATCTAGAAACTACTGGACATGAAATTATTTCAGCGATTCACCCGCATCCAACCCTTTCTGAAGCGGTAATGGAAGCAGTGGCTGAAGCCTATAACGAAGGCGTTCATTTAGGAACTCCTGTTAAGAAATAGTTTTGATCTCAGATACATATTTTTGAATCACTTTTGTTTGTGACTTCATTGAAAAGGGGTAGCCATTTATTTGGTTGCCCCTTTTTTTTCGGGAAGTTATTTGACACAGAGGCACGGAGACTTTGAGGTTTTAGATTTCTCTTCGTTCTGGTTTATAGGTGGAAGCAGCTCATTCCCTATCAATATTTCATTAATACTATCTCCGTGTCTTTCACCCAAAATCTCCGCGACTCCGCGTCTCTGTGTCTTTCACCCAAAACTCCGAGCCTCCGCGTCTCCGTGTCTTTCACCCAAAACTCCGTACCTCCGCGTCTCCGTGTCTTTTTACCCAAAATCTCCGTGACTCCGCGTCTTTCACCCGAAGTCTCCGTGCCTCCGCGTCTCTGTGCCTTTCACCCAAAATCTCTGTGCCTCTGCGTCTCCGTGTCTTTCACCCGAAGTCTCCGTGCCAACGTTCCCTGTGTAGCTACATAACTTATAATTCATCAATTTATAATTCATGCAGGTGTTATTATGAGCAATTAAAAGAACTAAATCTAACCAAATTATCTTGCCTGAATTTTCCCTAAATCAACGATACACTAGCGAAGGTGAACCAGAATTAGGTATTGGCGTACTTCAAGACATTAGTAAAGGGCGAGTGATTATCCACTTCCCTACGCCAAAAGAAACACGTATTTACGCCACCAATAACGCACCTCTGCGACGCGTAAATTTCAAAATAGGCGACACTATTTTTGATAAAGACCATAAATCTATTCTAATTGAGCGCATTGCTTTGAAAGACGGTTTGTTCATTTATTATGGAAAGGAAAGATCTCTTTCAGAAGCCGATTTAGGCGATAATAGAGTTACTTATGGCTTTTTCGATAAACTTTCTTTTGGTCAAATCGAAGCGCCAAAAGCCTTTGTTTTACGCAGAGAAACCCTTCAAAACGACTATGATCGCCGAATTTCAGAAGTAAAAGGATTTTTGGGCGGACGAATAGATCTCATTCCACATCAGTTATATATTGCACATGAGGTGAGTTCACGTTATGCGCCACGAGTTCTTCTATCGGATCAAGTTGGTTTGGGGAAAACGGTTGAAGCTTGTTTAATCCTGCATCGCTTATTGCTCGGCGGACAAATATCCAGAGTCTTAATTATTGTTCCCGAATCACTTGTGCACCAATGGTTTGTGGAAGTTTTACGCCGTTTCAATTTGTGGTTTCATATTTTTGATGAAGAACGCTGTGCCTCATTAGATGAATCCGCGCCAGACGGAAACCCATTCTTAGACGATCAGTTAATTATATGCAGCATAGAATTCTTAGCAAGCTCTGAAAAGCGTGCTCAGCAAGCCATAAACACTGATTGGGATATGCTGGTAGTTGATGAGGCCCACCACCTAGAATGGTCGGTTGAAGATGTGAGTACTGAATATTCGATTGTGGAGTCACTGAGCAAGGTAGCCAAAGGTCTATTGCTCTTAACCGCAACGCCAGAACAGTTAGGTTTAGAGAGTCATTTTGCGCGTTTACGGCTGTTAGACTCTGATCGATATTCCAATTTTGAGGATTTCAAAAATGAATCGATTGATCATAAAAGCACAGCAAAAGTGGTTGAAAAACTGGCATCAGACAAAAAACTAACCGCAAAAGAAGAGAGATATTTAACGAAGATTTTCAATCCTAAACGCATTCAGTCCCTAGCTGATGGCGGTGATGATGCACGAAACTCCCTTATTGAAGATTTATTGGATCAGCACGGGCCAGGTCGGGTTTTGTTCAGAAATACACGGTCGGCTATGAGCGGATTCCCAAAACGGAAAGCCTACTTGCATCCTATTTCAATTGAAAAAGAAAGGAATACTTGGATGCTGCGCTTAAAAAATGAATTCAATAGAGAAGCGCCTATTTCAAAATTGGAGGAAGAAGAACAGGAGCTTTGGTTTAATGATGACCCAAGAGTAAACTGGCTCAAAAACCAGTTAAAAGAGCTTCCTTCCAAAAAAATTGTACTTATTTGTAAGACGAAAGAAAAAGTGTTGGCTTTAGAAGAGGCATTATCTACCCGATTGAAACTAAAAGTAGCCGTTTTTCATGAAGATTTGAGCATAGTTCAACGCGATAAAAATGCGGCTTGGTTTTCGGAGCTAAATGGCGCTCGAATTCTACTTTGTTCAGAAATTGGAAGTGAAGGCCGAAATTTTCAATTCGCGCATCATCTCATTTTATTTGATTTGCCCGTGCATCCCGAATTATTGGAGCAACGAATTGGCCGCTTAGACCGAATTGGACAAACCGAAGATGTGAACATTCATATTCCTTATGTGCAAGGTAGTCCGCAAGAAGTGCTCGTTAAATGGTATAACGAGGGGCTAAATGCGTTTGAAGAAAATAGCGAAGGAGGCAATAAAATCTTGAAAGAATTTGGCGAACGACTTCAATTAATTGCTCAAGTAGAAGACGAAAGCGAGCTTAAAAAAGAAACAGCAGACTTAATAAAAGAAACCCAGCTTTTTCAGGAAGCGTTAAAAAAGACCTTAGCTGAGGGTCGTGATAAACTCTTGGAAATGAATTCATTTCGACCAAAAATAGCCAAAAATTTGATTGCGGAAATTCAAGCAGCTGATCGGGATAAGAACTTGGAAACCTATATGGGTCAGGTCTTTGAGCACTTTAATATTGAAATGGAAGATCTTGCGCCACGCACCTACTTTTTACACCCAACAAACGAAAATGCTTTGGCCTTTCCATCCGTTCCACTTGAAGGGATTTCCGCCACATTCGACAGAAAAAGAGCGCTCATTCGAGAAGAGATTAGTTTTATAACATGGGATCATCCTATGGCAACTGGTGCAATAGACATGGTTTTGACTTCGGGAACAGGAAGTGTGAGTTTTGCCGAATTGCGTGGTAATCACACACCTGGATTATTATTTGAAGTGCTATTTGTGATGGAAACGGCAGGAAAAGGAAGTAATTCTGTAGATCGATTTCTACCAAATACCCCACTGCGAATTGTGGTTGATCATAGCGGGAGAAACGTAACAGATATATTCACCTTAAAAAGACTAGAGAATAAGTTGATGCCTGGCCCATTTGACGATTTAATTGGAAATGAACAGCTGATGGAAACTGTTTTGCCAGATATGATTGAAGCTGCTGCTGAATATGCCGAAGAGCTAAAAAGCATGGAAATAGCAAAAGGTCTGAAGCGCATGAACCGAAGCTTGGGACATGAAATTGAACGCCTAAAACAGCTCCAAAAGACTAATAAAAATATACGAATACAAGAAATACGGTCGGCTGAAAAAGAGCAGAGAGATTTAGCCGTGCTCATAAGTCAAGCAAGAGTTCGAATGGATGCGGTTTTACTGATCAAGAAAGGGAATTTTTAAGAAATAATCGCTTTGCTAAACTATTAATAGGCTCTGAGCCACGTGGCGTTTTCAAATGGTTGAATCATTTTGAGAACAACTTTAAAACACGTACTCTTTAGCTATAGACCCTAAAAAAACTGAATACCTACACTATTAGCCATTATGAGAAATATACTAAGCATACTTATCCTAACCGGAATCCTATTTTCGTGCACACAAGCTGAACCTGTTAAAGAAAATGAAGCCAAAACCTCAGCACAAGCCGAAATAATAGACTACAGCGCAATTGACTCAGACGAAGCCCTAATTGCAACGGCACTTATGGCGGCTCCAGAAGATAAAAGAGCGGAAAGTAAGGTTATTGGCTTCAATATGGCGGGCGAATTTGTAACCTTTAGAGAAGGAACAAACGAATTTATATGTATTACAGACAACCCTAAGCAAGATGGCTTTAATGCTGCAGCTTATCACAAAGATTTAGAGCCTTTTATGGCAAGAGGCAGAGCATTAAAAGCAGAAGGCAAGACGTTTAAAGAGATATTTGATATACGTGAGACTGAAGCTAAAGCTGGTAAACTAGACATGGGAAAAGCCGGTTCTACGTTACACATCTATTACGGAAAAAACGCAAATTACGACAAAAATACAGCTGATGTGGAAGGTGCAACTTACCGTTATGTAGTGTATATGCCATTTGCAACGGGAGAATCAACCGGATTACCAGAAGCGCCAAAAGTGTCGAATCACCCCTGGTTAATGGATGCAGGTACACATAGAGCGCATATCATGATAAGCCCTAAAGAGTAGCTAATAACAAGAAGTTGGGGAGAGCTCTATCC
>Ga0306871_1000346_pt1 | contig 18236 bp, 10 predicted proteins | sample AntRauMeHopE1497_FD_190447 | JGI IMG/M metagenome (GOLD analysis project Ga0306871, IMG submission 190447) | Saline lake microbial communities from Rauer Islands, Antarctica - Metagenome Hop E1 #497 (v2) (version 2) | ecosystem: Environmental > Aquatic > Non-marine Saline and Alkaline > Saline ... | reverse complement strand
AGCTACATCGCTAACCGATTCATTAACTTCCATTGAGCGTAATTTTTTAGTTACGAGTCTTCCATTATATAATACTTCAATTGTGCCATGCCTTTCCTCAAAACAAATTTCAGACTTAGCCAATACAGAAAAAAATTTATTTTCTGTCGGCTTAGAGTTTTGCAGATACAATAAAGTACATGCTCGGTAAAAGGCTCCCGAGTCAAGCACTTGTAAGCCATGAATTTCTGCTAATTTTTTGGATGTCGAACTTTTTCCCGATCCTGCTGGACCATCAATTACAATAATCATTAAATCTGCTGTTGTGTTTAATAGTAAATGGAGGTAATTTGAAGAGCTGTACTTAAAGCACAATTTAGACAATATTATACAGATATGCCCCAGCACCAATCAGCCATAAAACGTGTTCGCCAAAATAAAACGAGAAATGAGCGCAATCGTGCTCAAAGATCTCGCTTACGTACTTTGGTAAAAAACACCTTGGCATCTACTGAAAAAGAAACTGCACTTCCAATCTATACTCAGGCTGTAGCCTACTTAGACAAGATGGCTGTGCGTGGTATAATCCACAAAAATAATGCTTCTAACAAAAAATCTCGATTGACGAAATATATCAATCAGCTTTCCTGATAGGCAGCATAGCTTAGTTTTAGCCTTTTTAGGGCAATTCTTTACCGAATTGCCCTTTTTTTGTTTAACATACCCACTTGCTTTTACAGGTGCACGAACATACTTTTAGTCTGCATGCTGAACTACTAGCATGAAAATAGCGTTTAGTCTGTCAAAGTTACTTTTCCCCAATTTTTGAATTTATTATTTATGGAAGGAAATTTCTCCAACAAAGTCAGAGATGTCATTCAATACAGCCGTGAAGAAGCCTTACGCCTAGGCCACGACTACATCGGAACCGAGCATTTAATTCTTGGAATTGTGCGTTTAGGTGATGGTATTGCAATTCGAATTCTCAAAAATCTAGATTGCGACGTCAACAAATTAAAAAAGACCATTGAAGATACCGTACGCGGCACCGGTGGTTCTATAACTGTTGGTAACATTCCACTTACTAAACAAGCAGAAAAAGTACTCCGCATTACTTATCTGGAAGCCAAGCTCTACAAAAGCGATACTATTGGTACAGAGCATCTACTTCTTTCACTACTGCGAGATGACGAAAATATTGCAGCGCAAATTTTGCAGCAATTTAACGTCAACTACGATGCAGTACGAGAAGAGTTAGACGCTATTTATCAAGGAAAGTCTACAAATGAAGACCAGCTAAACGAGGATGAAAACCCAATTCAATCTTCTGCTTCTAGCACAAGTTCTAGAGAAACGCCAAAATCTGGTTCTTCAAGAGAACAAAAACGCGAGAAATCGAAAACTCCTGTTTTAGATAATTTTGGTAGAGACTTAACGGCTATGGCCGAAGAAAATAAGCTTGACCCTATTGTTGGTAGAGAAAAAGAAATTGAGCGTGTTGCCCAAGTCCTTTCTCGCCGCAAAAAGAACAATCCTGTACTAATTGGCGAGCCTGGTGTGGGTAAAACAGCCATTGCTGAAGGCTTAGCAATCAGAATTGTTAAACGTCAAGTATCTAGAATTCTCTACGATAAAAGAGTGATAGCCCTAGATGTTGCTGCATTAGTTGCGGGAACCAAATATCGTGGACAATTTGAAGAGCGCATGAAGGCGGTAATGAATGAGCTTGAAAAAAATGACGACGTCATTCTTTTCATAGACGAACTTCATACCATTGTTGGTGCAGGTGGAGCGAGTGGCTCACTTGATGCATCAAATATGCTAAAACCTGCACTTTCTAGAGGTGATATTCAAGCAATTGGCGCCACAACGCTGAATGAATACCGCCAATATATCGAGAAAGATGGTGCGCTTGAAAGACGTTTCCAGAAGATTATGGTAGATCCTACCACACCCGATGAAACGCTTGAAATACTTACAAATATTAAAGAGAAGTATGAAAAGCACCATAGAGTTTCCTACACTCCTGAGGCTTTAAATGCTTGTGTTAAGCTTACAGATAGATACATAACCGACCATTTCCTTCCAGATAAAGCTATTGATGCTTTAGATGAGGTGGGTGCCAGAGTACATTTGTCTAATATTACTGTTCCTGAACAGGTTGTTTCGCTTGAAAAAGAAATAGAAAAAACCACAGCAGAAAAAAACTCTATGGTTAAAAAGCAGCGCTTTGAAGAGGCTGCAAGATTACGCGATACAGAGAAAAAGCTTGCTGAAGAGTTAAGCGAAGCACAGAAGGCTTGGGAAAAAGCTTGCGACGAAATTATTCATACCGTAACTGAAGACGACGTTGCCAAAGTTGTCTCCATGATGAGTGGCGTTCCGGTAAACCGTATTTCACAAAGCGAAGGAAAAAAATTGCTTGAAATGCGCGACGAAATGACCACCAAAGTTATTGGTCAAGATGAGGCCATAGTTAAGCTTACCAAAGCAATTCAACGTACAAGAGCGGGTTTAAAAGCGCCAAACAGACCTATTGGTTCATTTATATTCTTAGGTCCAACTGGTGTTGGTAAAACTGAAATGGCCAAAGTTCTTACCAGGTATTTATTCGATACAGATGATGCCTTAATAAGAATTGATATGTCTGAATACATGGAAAAATTTGCAGTATCCCGTCTAATCGGTGCACCTCCAGGATATGTTGGTTACGAAGAAGGTGGAATTTTAACAGAAAAAGTGCGTAGAAAGCCTTATTCAGTAATTCTTCTTGACGAAATCGAAAAAGCTCATCCAGATGTGTTTAATATTCTTCTTCAAGTACTTGACGACGGAATTTTAACCGATAGCTTGGGCCGTAAAGTTGATTTTAGAAACACTATCGTAATCATGACATCAAATATTGGTGCTCGTGAAATCCAAAACTTAGGTCACGGTATTGGTTTCGCATCGAACGATTCTCCATTCGATTACAACAGCATGAAAACACAAGTACAGGATGCACTTAAAAAAGTGTTCAATCCTGAATTCTTGAACAGAATTGATGACGTAATCGTATTCAAACCACTTGAGCAAAAAGATCTATTCAAGATTATAGATATTATGCTCATTGAGTTGTTTGCACGCATCAATGAACTTGGTTACTTAGTTGATATCACTAAAGGAGCTAAAGACTTCTTGGCGGAAAAAGGCTACGATCCTAAATATGGTGCAAGACCACTGCGTAGGTCAATTCAGCGTTATGTTGAAGATCCACTTGCTGAAGAGATCTTAAGTGCTTCCCCTGAAGCAGAAGGCGCTACTGTTCGTATCAAAATGAATGGAGCACGAGATGGCTTAGCCTTTGAATGGAAAATGTTAGACAAAGGAAAAGCATTAGAAAATACCGAAGAAAAAAAGGGCTAAGCACGGCTTATCCCCTTTTTATAAATCGTAATGATTAAGAGAAAAGCCGCTTGTTGCGGCTTTTTTTGTTTAATTAATCGTATATGCTTCTTTTATACCAGAGATAATAATATCCCCACCAAGGTATTTTAACTTAACTGGTAGCGTAGAGTGAACTCGTGTAAAATCTTTTTCAATCTCTTTTTTTACCATTTTACTTGCCTTAAAATCAACTTTCCGAATTTCACTATTTATTACAGATTTATCATCCACACTACCTGTAAGAGCATATAAAGTTAAAGTAGTGGCGTCTAACTCTACATCAATTAAGGTAGTTCTAAAAGATGTGCTGCCATATTTTTTACCACTAGGTAGGCCGTAAACTATTGCCCTTTTTGAACTAAATAGGGTGAAGTATTCATTATCAATAGAGAATTCAATGCCAATGGCTTCGAAATCCTTGTCTACTTCAATATCCATTAATGCATTTGCTTGACGGTCAAAAACGGAAATTTTCCCTTCGCCATTCGCTCTTGATGCCGTTACTAAGGCTACAAAGAGTCCATTATCGCTAACACCTACAGCCTCGATTTTATCCGTAGCAGTGTACAATAAGTTTTTAGTTCGTTCACCATCCCAAATAGATGCAGCACTTCCTTCGCCTTGTGGCGTTTTGATTATGGGATTTGTCAAAACCCACAATGACTGTTGCTGATTTGTATACCACTCTGAGATGCCCTCTCCAAGAGCAGAGCCAGAGCTGTTTGATAAGGTATGAATCAACCTGTTATTGGCATCAAACATTTCAAAAATGGACACATTTGATTGAGTTATAAACCCACCGTTAATCAGTGGAATAAAATCAAAAGTCGGGTCTGCAAGAAGTAATAAAGTTTGCTCCCGCTCTACAACCACATCGCCATAATTAATGCTATTCCCAAATGCTCCACTAGGTAATTTGGCACTAAACAAGCCCGTTTCATATACCTTAATAATATCTTCGTCTGTCTCAACCCAGTATTGTTGCTCTTGAGCGGTTACTTTTTGCGATGTAATAGCAAAGAGAATTATTAACAGAAACCAATTTTTAGAATAGTGTGTACAATTGCGCATAATGAATTTTAAGCGTTTTTTGAGATAGTGCCTTAAAATAGAAGCTTAATCCTAGAATAGCCAAAGCAAATAGCCCTCAGTTTTACCTATATTCCCACCTGAATTAATTTAGTTATGAATAATATTCCCAAAAAAGTAGTAATCGTTGGTCCTGCCTTCCCTTTTCGTGGCGGGCTTGCTGCTTACAACGAGCGTTTGGCCAAAGCCTTTATTGAAGCTGGCTATAGTGTGCATATTCTGACGTTTACGCTCCAATACCCCAATATTTTGTTTCCAGGTAAAACTCAATACGCAACTTGGGATGCCCCTACTGACCTTCATATAACACAGTCACTTAGCTCTATAAACCCCTTTAGCTGGCGTTCAACCGCAAAAAAGATTCAAAAGTTAAGCGCAGATCTAGTGGTATTCAAATTTTGGTTACCATTTATGGGTCCGGCTTTTGGGAGTGTCGCTAAACTCACAAAAAAACACCTTCCAAATACGCCAATTGTGTGCATTCTTGATAATGTCATACCTCACGAGAAACGTATTGGTGATACAATACTCACTAGATATTTCATTAAACATGTCGATGCCTTTATTGGTATGTCTAGAAGTGTACTGAATGATTTAGCGTTATTTAATAAGAACAAAGCTCGAAGATTTAGTCCACACCCTATTTTTGACAATTTTGGGAAAAAGAAAACAAAAGAGGATGCTTGCCAACAGTTAGGTTTAGACCCAAAGCTTAATTATTTACTATTTTTTGGGATTATTAGAGATTACAAAGGACTAGACTGGTTGATTGAAGCATATAAAGCTAGTTCTGTTGATAAGAAAAATATCAAATTACTGGTAGCTGGTGAGTTTTATACCGATGCTAAACCTTATAAAGAACTCATAAAAAAACACGGTTTAACAGATTCAATAATTCTACACGAAAAATTCATCCCTGATGAAGAGGTTGCGAACTATTTTTGCGCCGCTGATATGATTGTGCAACCTTATAAGCACGCTACACAAAGTGGGGTTACACAAATAGGGTACCATTTTGAGAAGCCCATGTTAGTAACTAATGTTGGCGGCTTGGGAGAAATTATTCCGGATAAGGTTGGTGGTTATGTTGTTGAACCAAATATTGAAGCTATTTCGCAAGCTTTAGGAGATTTCTACGAAAATGATCGTTTATGCGGCTATACAGAAGGTATTATTGAAGCAAAACAACGCTTTACTTGGGATAAAATGATTGGGCAAATTGAACTATTATTAAAAGATCTCAAAGATGAAACTAACTAAAATATATCGTTCAAAGGCTCCATTGCGCTTAGGATTGGCTGGTGGTGGCACCGATGTGGCACCTTATTCTAATGAGTTTGGTGGCAGTATTCTTAACGCAACAATAAATATGTATGCGTGGGCAACTATTGTCCCAAATAAAGAAAACACCATTCGTTTTTTTGCTGAAGACAAGGAAATACAAAAGACCTTTACGTCAACCCCATTGCTAGAAACTAATCATGAACTGGGCTTGATTGCAGGAATTTATAATCGCATTGTTAAAGACTTTTGCGACAATAAAGCGCTCTCTTTTGATTTATATACCTCTGTTGATGCCCCTGCTGGCTCTGGTCTTGGTACTTCTTCTACCCTTGTAACTGCAATTGTTGGTGCTTTTGTGGAATGGTTAAAACTTCCCCTGGGTGAATATGATATCGCTAAACTGGCTTATGATATTGAGCGAGTTGATATGGCCATGTCGGGTGGAAAACAAGATCAATATGCCGCTACTTTTGGTGGGGTAAATTTTATGGAATTTAAAAAAGACGACACAGTCATCGTAAATCCTCTTCGAATTAAATCAGAAATTTTACACGAACTAGCCTATAACCTAGTGCTATTCTACACTAATACGTCTAGAGAAAGCGCCAAAATAATTGACCAACAGCGCAAAAATGTTGAACAAAAAGCTACTGATTCTATATCGGCAATGCATGAGCTAAAAAAATACTCTGCTGATATGAAAGAGTTACTACTTCGCGGAGATTTGCACCATTTTGGAGAGCTATTAGACAAAAGCTGGCAGAGCAAAAAACGTATGGCTACTAATATTTCAAATCCAAAAATAGACGATTTGTACACTACAGCAATAAATGCTGGCGCAACTGGCGGGAAGATAAGTGGCGCTGGTGGTGGTGGCTTTATGTTCTTTTGGTGTCCTGGCAGTAGTAAGTCAAAAGTAGTTAAAAAATTGAAAGAGCTAGATTTGGTACATAAACGTTATGACTTTGTTGTAGAAGGACTCAAAAGTTGGTCTGCATCTACTCACTTTTAAAATATTATCTTAAATCATGATTATAGACAGAATAAAATCGGCTATAGCACTAAAACAAGAGCTTCTTAATGATGCTAAACTACTTGCAACTATTGAAGATGTTGCAATTAAACTCTCCGCTTCTTTTTTAGAAGGAAATAAGTTGTTTCTTTGTGGGAATGGCGGAAGTGCTGCAGATGCGCAACATTTGGCTGCAGAGTTTTCTGGTAGATTTTACTATGATAGACCGCCTTTGCCAGCTGAAGCCATGCACGTTAATACATCTTATTTAACAGCTGTTGCCAATGATTATGGCTATGAACATGTTTATGCAAGGTATCTAGAATCCACGGCTATACAAGGCGATATCTTAATAGGCTTATCTACCTCCGGAAATTCTAAAAATGTTGTTCAAGCCTTTATTAAAGCTAAAGAATTAGGCGTTAAAACTGTTGCGTTTACGGGAAAAGGTGGAGGAAAACTAGCACAACATGCCAATTATTTAATAGAAATACCAAGTACAGATACACCTAGAATTCAAGAATGTCATATGCTAATTGGCCACACTATTTGTGAATGGGTAGAGAACTCTGTTTTCCCTAGGGTTTGATATTTAATGATATAACGCAAAGACGAGGAGATGCGAAGGTTTTTAACAAGGAAGTAACGAACTCGGGTGCCAGTTTAAGTCATACCCGTGAACACGGAAATCCAGTTGTAAAATACGGAGACAGAGAGCCGCGGAGAATTGCAAAAATTGACAATTCATCCAAAACAAGATCCTGAAGGAATCCAATATTTATAAAGAATATGAATACAGCAATAATTTTAGCCGGTGGCTTTGGTACAAGACTCAAGCATGTAGTTAGTAATGTGCCTAAACCAATGGCTCCTATTAATGGTATGCCCTTTCTGCAAATACTGCTTGATAGTTTAGAAATTAAAGGAATAAAAAAAGCAATACTAGCAACAGGTTATAAACATGAAATAATAGCTGCACATTTTGGCTTTGTTTATAAAGAAATAGACATTATATACTCCGTAGAAAATGAACCCCTAGGTACTGGTGGTGCCATTGCTAATGCCTTTAAATATATTGATACCAATATTGCTACTACCTTGGTTATAAACGGTGATAGTTACTTTAACTTAGATTTAGAAGCATTTGAAAAACAGCATAGAAAATCTAAAGCTGACATAAGTATTGCATTAAAAAAAATGGCTGATTTTGATAGGTATGGTGTTGTAGAGATTGAAAAATCAGGAAAAATAATTCAGTTTAAAGAAAAGCAATACACCTCAGAAGGGCTCATTAATACAGGTTGTTACTTGATAAACTATTCATGCAAGAATATTCTTACAAGCATAGAGAAACCCTTTTCATTTGAAGAAAAAATCCTTGAAAATAATAGCCTTCCTGTATCTTTGTATGGAGTTGAACAAGAAGGCTATTTCATAGATATTGGCATACCTGAGGATTATAAAAGAGCGGCTGATTACTTTGTGTAGTGATATTACCGTATTTCACAATTTTGATTAAATATTAGTTTCTACTTTTAGAGGGATCATTAGTACTTTAGCAAAGGTTTCAGTTCTTTACAACACTCTATATTAAGCCCAGTTTTCAATTGGTATTTGAGTCCCTACTTGTTGAAAAACCAAGATATAATAGATGGATGTGATTTAGCAACTTTACTCAGACACCAATTTTTGCTAATCGATTAGTTTAATAATTCATTAGTATATAAATCAGTAGCTATAAGCGATTTATGTTCTAGTTTTTTTTCATATAGCCATGCTAAGAAATTATCTACCGTTTTTTCACGTAATTCGCCCCAATTATTGCTTTCTCCAAAATGGGGTGCAGTTAAACTGAGTGACTTGCTTAGATCTGTATTTTTATCGCTTTGTGGCAAGAATTTGGCCAAAATATCTACACTTTCTTTTGGATTTTCTTTGGTAAATAAATAGCCTTTTTTTGTGGCCGCTAGAAATTGTCGATAGCTAGAGTGTTTTTCGGTGATATAATGCTCATTACAGACTAAAACAGGTGAGTACGAATATGGAATATTGAAATCACTTAGCAGAAAATATCTGAAATCTAGATTTTGTGTTTCAGCTTGAACACCTTCCCAATTAAGAAAAATCCAAGTTGAATCATACGAGTCACGCAAAATAGTATCCCAAATACCCAATTTATTAGGATAAACCAGGGATATATCCCCCTTCCCACCATCACTAATAATCATCTGCTTTACTATCTCATCTTCATACTTCGCCTGGTATGACGCATAAGACTTTCCATCTAAATCTTTTGGTGATTTGATATTAGATTGTTTCTTTACTGCAATTGCACTTAAATCTTGCTGTAATATTGCTGCTATAGCTTTTAAAGGAAATGGGGTTTTCTTGGTTCTATAACTAATTAAGCTTTCCGTAGGGCAAAGTGCAAAGTCAGCTAAGCCCTCTTCAACTTTTTTCGCCGGGGTTAACTTATAAGCATCCTGTGATGGGTCTATTATTGCTAACTCGATACCATTATCAAGATAAAAGCCTTTTTCTTTGGCAATAAAAAAACCAATATGGTTGATATTGGGTGTCCAATCTAGAGCAAGGGATAGTTTTTGCATGAGTACATTTTTAATCAGTTTATGGATTATAGATCATGATATAGCCGCAATAAACTATACAAATAATGCTGCAAATGGTATAGCATATTCGGAACCAACACCTTTATTTAGAAGTAGCTTTACATTAAAAAGTTAATCAGAATATCTTTACTTAAACCAAGTAGCACCCGTAACATTATCGCAGTAATCCCAAAGTTTAGCTCTGAGTCTAGGGTCTAAGGTAAATTTAGGATTAAATGTATCTACCACTTTAGGGTTCCCAAACATTCCTGCCATTCCCCCAGGACCTACAAAACCACCATTTGGTACAGTTTCGTCTACAAGTGCTTTAAGTGAAGACAATGCCCCTTGCTCAGATTTCATCATAATTGTACTTCTGAAGAATCTAAATAACATGCCAATTGCCCCTTTTGCCTCATCAAACAAGGGAGTAGATGTTACGCCAGGATGAGTGGCTATAACATGAACAGAACTACTCAAATCTGCTTCTTTCATTCTTTCCAGTAAACCATCTCTGAACTGACATGCTGCTATTTTAGTCATTGAATAGACTTCCCAAGGATCATAGCTTTTTTCTGAGTTTAGATCATCCCAAGTTGCTTTATGTTTTATCTGATTACTTGCACCAGAGCTAGTAGATATCACTATTGATTGTGGAGCAGCTAACAATTTCTTCATAAGCAGGGATGTCAAAAGATGATGCCCTACCACATTGGTAGCCATTTGCATTTCAAGCCCATCAACGGATAATCTTCTTTCAGGTATTCCCATAATTCCCGCATTCAAAATAAGCCCATCTATATGATGTATTGTATTGTCGGACATGATTTTTTCAGAGAATTGCTTAACGGACGCTATTGAAGAGACATCTAGTTCTAGTGGTTTAAAACTAGCTAACATTTCATTATTTGGATGTGATGCTTTAATGGCATCTATTGACTTAGGAACATTTCTATTTGCGCCAATTACTACAGCACCTCTTTTAGCTAATTCATAGGCCATTACTGTACCAATACCTGAGCTAGTTCCTGTAACGATATACGTTTTCCCTTCTAAGGAATTTGGCATATCTGCAAGGGTCCATTGAGCCATAATAAATTACTTTTAAACGTTGAAAGAATGAATCATTGATTGGATAGGTAACAAATAGACACTTGATTTTTAATAAAACTAGATTCTACCATAACTATTCCGACATATTTGCAATAACTTAGCCATAAATAACCTAATTCTACCAAATCCATACAATTTCTATGAAAAAAATATATGCTGTCCTAAACTCCATTCTAATCGTATTCGTCATCTATTGGAATTATTGGGTAAATACGGGCAATATAAATGATAAAACCATGGGGGAATTAAGCGCTGAGTACGCCAACTTATTCACTCCAGCCGGTTATGCTTTTGCAATTTGGGGTATCATATTCATTGCGCTAGTGGTATTAGGCTTAAATCAAATCCGTTTAGCATTTTGGGGTGGAAAGCATAGTGATACTATACTAAAAATAGGTCCTTGGTTACTTCTTACCAATCTTGGAAATGCAGCATGGTTATGGTTTTGGTTGAATGAGCAAACTGGTATAAGTGTACTGATTATGCTTTTTATACTTGCTACATTAATTGTTATAGTGAATCGCTTAGACCTTGAGAATTGGGATGCACCCTTATCAGTAATTGCTACTGTTTGGTGGCCTATAACTATCTATTTTGGTTGGATTTCCGTAGCTACAATTGCAAATATATCTGCTTGGTTGGCTAAATTGTCGTGGTCTTGGTTATTAGATGATATTCAATGGGCTGTAGTGATGATTAGTATTGCTGCAATTTTGAATATAATAATGGTGCTTTATAGAAATATGCGGGAATTTGCGGCTGTTGGCATTTGGGCTATTACAGCTATTGCGGTAAGACATTGGGATCAAATTGCGCTAATACAATGGGTATGTATTTTTTGGATTGGTATTTTAGCGTCTACCGTTTTGGCTCATGCATATAAGAATAGAGCAATTAATCCGTTTAAAAAATTGATGGGGTAATGTTTTAGTGATGAGCGGTGAAATTGAAGAATGGAGAAATTTATAATTACCCTGTTACCCCAATATAAATGTCACCCTGAACAAGGAATCCTATTTATTGGATGACTAGATTCAGGGTCTCTTTAATCATAAGTTGATGAATTATTTGGAACCGTTTTAGAACCTAAAACCTGAGCCGTAGGCGAATTAGCATGAGACCCCAGAGGGGTCAAATGTTTCTAGCCAAGATTTGGGATTTTTATATACGACCCCTCCGGGGTCGAATGAGTCGGGTGAGTTACACATTTTTATAAACATTTGATCCCTTCAAAATCATTTATATGCCAGAGGTAATTAATCCATTTCCCGTTGAATAAGCCCTTCGAGAAGGCTCAGGGACCACGAAGTGAGTGAATATTCCCTCGTCGAAGCCGAATTACCACTGAGTAGCAGTATTACCTCGAGATTCTGTCTGCCTGTGGCTAAACATTTTTTTTACTACGTTATGCTGTTCAGAATGACATTTTCCCTCGTCAGGCTCACGGATTGCGCATTGAGTTCAACACTCAAGCGCTTACCGCTCAACGCTTACTTCATTAGCGTCATTTTCTTGCTCATACTTCCGTAAGGGGTGCTTATTCGGTACACATAAAGCCCTGTAGGTAAGGCCGAGGCATCGTAGTTAAACTGATACTGACCTGCGGCTTGTACGCCATTTACTAGCACTGCAATTCGCTGACCTTGCAAGTTAAATACTTCCAACCTTACCGCCGATACTTCTGGCAAGCTATAGCTAATTAAGGTACTCGGATTAAACGGATTCGGGTAATTCTGCGATAAGCTTAAACTATTTGGTAACGCATCTTCCTCTCCAATAGAAGTAGTAGTCTCTGGGCGAACTACCAACACCACCCCATTGGCTACTGAACTATGTTCTTGAGAAGGAATAAACACCCCATTTAATGATCGTATGTCCACACTTAAGGTAGCTGCGCCATCAGCAGATTCAAGGAAATATTCCCAGCCATCGGCTAGATTTTCGGTATTCCAGCTAATTTGTATTGGTGAGGCGCCATCGTTGGTATAATTAATAGCGATTCGCTGTTCATTGCTTAGGTCGCTATCAAGTACTTTTACGCGGTATCCCAGCTCGCTTAGTTGCATACGCGCATCAAAAGCACCTTCTGGTGGTAGTGGAGGAAGAATACGGTCATCTGCATTATTTACGCCTAAACCACCATCTTCTGATAAACCCACTCTTAGAGGAATAGAAGCATTCCCATCACTAACAGTTAAAGTGGAGAAGAAAACATCGTTATTTATTTGTGCGGCAAACTTACTTACTATTTGATCTTTTGTAGAGCTTGTAGCTGGTTGATTAAAAGGAATGTCTATGCTGCCAGCGCCAGAACTTTTTATCCAATAGGCCTCAGATGGTGCTACTTCTGTTACAGATACATAGCTATTATTTTGAAAGCTAACAGCCGATGAGCGATCTAATAAATTGCCGCGATCAACCAATTGAGTGAGTGGTAAATTAAAAGAACTTGAGCCTAATAAATTCCAGCTTGCACGCACACTTCTAATCATTGGTGGATGCGAGAAGTCATCCCAATCTAGACTTCTTGCCTGCTCAGACCATAACCAATAGCCTCTACCTGAGAGCAAACTATCTACCTCAGTATAAGCGCCGTTAAAGCCATACACTTGAGCAGCACTTGCCCATGGGAAAATAGCACTTACGGTATTTGAGCTTTGAAAAACCGGCACACTCACTAAATTCCAGCCGGCCTGTAGTTGTTGGGAAAGTGTAACCTGGGTGCGTTTTCCACCCGTTGTAACCGTAACCCCAGCATTAGTAGCTAGTTGCTCTAATGCTGCTACGCCCGTATCTGAGAACTGCGATGGATAGGTAGTAACGCTTTTTACCGTTGGTTGCAGGCTCTGTTGGCTCATACTAACTAGCAAGGCATCAACATTTTCGGTGCTCATAGCGGTATTACCTAGGAAGCCAGCCACCAAGCTGTCTTGCGCAAGAATGCGGAAAGTAAGTTCACCCGCCTCAAAAGCTAAGGTGTCATTGGCTAAATCATTTGGTATAAGCGTGCCATCGGCGTCATACCAAAGGGTATCTCCTGCGGCGCGTACATCATCTAGCTGGGTAACTGCCGTTAAATTCCATGAACTTAGGTCTCCATCAAAACCAGTGGCTCCATTAAACATACCTGCCATTGAGGCCACGTTTTGGGTATTCCAGCCAGATACATCTTGATTAAAGCTTTCAGCGCCAGAGAACATGCTACCCATATCAGTAACTCCGCTCATATCCCATGGTAAAGAGTTTATGGATGCTTCAGCAGATTTTGAGACACCAGCTGGCTTACCGCTATTAAAGGATGTTGCACGCAGGAACATTCCAAAAGTACTAAATGAATTACTAGTATCCCATCCAGATAAGTCTTGGTTAAAGGCTTTTGCCTCACGGAACATATAGGTAAAATCTGTTGATAAGCCCACATCCCAATTACTTATATCTGCATTAAAAATAGTGGCTTTATCAAACATATATGCCAGATCTGTTACTTTGCTTACATTCCAACGGCTTATATCTCTGTTAAAGGAACTTGCTTGCCTGAACATATAACTCATATCGGTAACCGAGCTTACATCCCAATTGCTTATATCACTGTTAAAGGAACTTGCTTCCCTGAACATATAACTCATATCGGTAACCGAGCTTACATCCCATGCACTAATATTGCTATTAAACGCTGTTGCGTCTTCGAACATAGAATTCATATCCGTAACAGAGCTCACATCCCATGCACTAATATCGCTATTAAACGCTCTTGTGTCTTCGAACATACGATGCATATCGGTAACTGAACTCACATCCCATGCACTAATATCGCTATTAAACGCTCTTGCTCTGTCGAACATAATGCTCATATCGGTAACCGAGCTCACGTCCCAATGGCCTATATCTTCATTAAAGAATGGTTCACTAAAGAAAAGTCTAACCATATCGGTAATACCAGAAGTACAAGTAGTTGCGGCATTTTCATTAGTAATTTCTCTTTTTACTCGCTTGGTGAAGGTTACAGCCTCTCCATTAATGGTAACCACCCCAGTTTCGCCTTCTGCCGCATCTGGGCAAACTACGGTAACGCCGTTTGAAGCTAGGCGGAACGATGCGAGTGGTTGAGGGCAAGTTCCCCAAATAGGTTTATTTGCATTAGCTAAAGCACTATTACTAGCAAAATCAGTAGGCTCAGAAGTTATGTTAGAAACACACCAGCCACTAAGGTCTTGATTGAAGGCTCTTGCATCAAGAAACATAGAATGCATTCTTATAACCGAGCTTACATCCCAACTTCCTATATCCTGATTGAAGGCTCTTGCATCATGAAACATTTCACTCATATCCGTAACCGAGCTTACATCCCAACTTCCTATATCCTGATTGAAGGCACTACCATTTACACTAGCAAACATAAGACTCATATTTGTAACCGAGCTTACATCCCAACTTCCTATATCCTGATTGAAGGCACTAGCATCAATAAACATAGCACGCATATTTGTAACCGAGCTTACATCCCAACTTGCTATATCCTGATTGAAGACACTTGCATTATTAAACATAGAAAGCATGTTTGTAACCGAGCTTACATCCCAACTTGCTATATCCTGATCGAAGACTAATGCTGCAAAAAACATATTCGTCATATCTGTAACCGAGCTTACATCCCAACTCCCAATATCCTGATTGAAAACTTCTGCATGGTAAAACATACGTTGCATATCCGTAACCGTGCTTACATCCCAGTGGCGGATATCTTCATTAAATGTTCGTTGAAAATCAAAAAGGTTGCTCATATCCGAAATACCTGAAGTACAGGTATTAGCTGCGTTTTCAGCTGTAATCTGACCTCTGGTTCGCTTGATAAAAAGTCTATCACTTTCATTTATTGTAACTAAACCTCTATCACCAATTTCAGCATCTGGGCACACAACGGTAACGCCATTTTCGGCTAGGCTGAAATTTTCTGATTTAAGACCTAAATCTAGTTGAAAGGTGAAAACAATCTCATCGCTTTCAAAACCTTCTACATCTTTACCTACTTCAAAACGTACGGTTTGGGTTAAATCTTCTTGAGTAATAGCTCCTTCAATATTCTCTTTTATTGTTATGACTGCCACTCCTGCGGGGCCTGGGAAATTCCCTCCTACCTGATACATTTTGTTATCTAGATAGGGGTTAACAAACTTCCCATTAATGGTAGGTCTATCTTCAAAATCTCCAGTTGCTGCGGCTAGTTGGTTACGCTCTGCTACTGTTAAAGGCTGCACTTCTTCATTCTCTCCAGTACCCACTAGCTTTCTTATGTCATAATTAACTCGGTACTCTTGGCCTGCTGTAAGGGTTTCATTTGGACGGTCTGCGACTTGATAGGCTGTTTCATCCGCCAATTGATAGGCAAGCGCTAAACGAATAGGTATCAATTCCACCGTAAATGGAATTTCTAAGGTGTTAGATGTCGTTTCACCCAATATTACAGCTACTCTGTAGGTGAAACTTCCGTTAGCACGGCTTGCTAAAAGATCAGCTACTTTTAAGCCCCACTGTTGTTTTTCTGTATTGAATGATGGTGCTGCATAGTTAATTCCTGTGAATTGCGCTATCTCTTCATTCCAAACAAAAGAAAAAGAATTATCTAAAGTCACACCATCAGCTACTAAGCTAAAAAATAAGGTATCCTCTGTAGCTACGGTTGGTGTTTCGGTGTAAACAGAGCTAAGTGTAATGTTAGCTATTTCTAAACCACCGTCGGTAATGGTCCAAAAATTAGTATCTGTTAGTGATTTACGCGCACTAATGGTACTTGCATTGTACTTAGCAGGTGCAGCTCCAAAAGGAATTTTCGCTGCACTTGTTCCCGTTTTAACTTTCCCAGAAGCCACCCAGCCTTTTAGGGTGTTGCTGTAGTTTTCGGTGCTTGTAGCAGAGTTATTTAAGAAACTATCGAAATTTGCTACTTGGCTAACATCCCATGCACTTAGATTTTGGTTAAAAGCAGCTGCTCCTGAAAACATACTACTCATATCTATAACCGCTGCAACATTCCAACCGCTTAGATCTCCGTTGAAGGCAACTGCGTTAGCAAATGCACTATTCATATTCGTAACGGCTGAAACATTCCAAGAACTTAGGTCTTGGTTAAATATACTAGCTCCATTAAAGATATCATCTATAGTTGTTACTAAGCTAACGTCCCAATGAGAAATATTGCCGTTAAATGATGCTTCACCATTAAATAATGATGACATATAGGTTAAACCTGTTGTACAAGTAGCATCTGCGTTTACTGCTGTTATTTGATCTTTAGCGCGTTTAGTGAAGGTTTTTTGCTGGCCTTTATACGTTATCGTTCCAGTAGCCCCTACTGCCACATCCGGACAAACTACAGTAACGCCATTTTCTAGCACACTAAAGCCGTTGGCACAGCTGCCCCAAGTTGGTAGTTGGGCTGCTGTTAAGCCGCTATTGCTGTCAAAAGAGCTTGGTTTTGCGCTAATTAATAATGTACACCAGCCCGTTAAGTCTTGACTAAAGGCTGTTGCATCTGAGAACATGCCAAACATATCGGTTACTTTTTCTACGTTCCAGGCACCAATAGCTGCATTAAATACGGTTGCTCGCTCAAACATCAAGCTCATATTGGTCACCTTTTCTACGTTCCAGCCCGCTAAGCCATTACCTGTGAAAGCTGGTGCATTGGTGAACATGGTGCTGAAATTGGTATTCTCTTGTGCAAAAGTCCAACCGCTTAAATTTCCGTTAAAGGCTGTTGCATTGGCAAACATTGAGGTGAAGTTGGAAACACCAGAGACATCCCACGCCGATAAATCTGCATTAAATTGGCTAGCAAAACCAAACATACCCTTTAAGCTACTTACACCAGCTAGATTAGGCGAATCTGTTGCGGTAAAACCCGTTAAGTTGGTAGCTCTGAAGAACATTTCTTCCATACTTTCCCAAGCAATTTCCCCCCAAGCATTTACATTAATAAATTTAGCAGCGTCTGCTGCGGTATTCTCATCATGCTTTAACTGTGGGAAGCTTCCTGCAATGCGGACAATATAGCTAGCTGGCGCAGCATAGCTATGGCTTGGATCTGGATCTGCACCTGAAATGGTTTGCACAGTACCGTCGCCCCAATCAATCACAAAATCATAACTGCCAGAACCGGTATTTATTTTGATAGACTCATTGGGCGCTGTAGTTCTCCAGGTAGAAATGAATGGTTTGCCAGTTATTTCTACAGAAGCTGCGCCAGTAGCATCAACATAACTGGTCCGTTTTGCAGTAAAACTCAGGGCATTAGTACCTGCAGTTTTTGCTACAGGAACCGTTGCAGTGTACACCCATTTTTGTGAAGTTGCGTTATAAACAGGAGAAATACTTGTGGCTGATACAGGATCTGTAATTTCCCAAGTAATGCCATTATCTGCGGTTTGAACTACCTCATTTTGATCTTTGAGATCTAAAATAAGTGTGTAATTGCCACCAGGTATAGCTTTAATACTTGCTTGAGCAATACTAAGTCGTAGCTCTGGATTCACAATTACATAGGCCGACTCTACTACTGTGCTACTGCTATAACCGGTTTTTATGGCAATAGTTTTTAAGCTTGCACTGCTACTTATTGAAATAGGAGCTGAATAAACGGTTGAGCTTGCACTTGGGTTACTACCATCTAAGGTATAATAAATACTAGCAGTAGTTGTAGCCGTAGTTATCGTTACATCTTGCGCGCC
>Ga0306871_1000345_pt1 | contig 18251 bp, 10 predicted proteins | sample AntRauMeHopE1497_FD_190447 | JGI IMG/M metagenome (GOLD analysis project Ga0306871, IMG submission 190447) | Saline lake microbial communities from Rauer Islands, Antarctica - Metagenome Hop E1 #497 (v2) (version 2) | ecosystem: Environmental > Aquatic > Non-marine Saline and Alkaline > Saline ... | reverse complement strand
AAATTAAAAAGCAAGGATCGCAAACTCAATGCTAAAAAGTCAATCAAACCAGTAGTTCATATTTCATAACACACGGTTAAACGTCAAAAACGCACGGTTTTGTGCGGTCAGCGTTGTTACTGCAAAATGGTTGTGGTTGGGGCAGGGAGGCATAGCGCAAATGCTTAGTAACTGACCAACTCAACAGCAGCACGCATTTTGTTCTCGTTCAAATCAATGTAGCGCATGGTTGTGTTCAAGTGTTTGTGCCGCGCTAATGCCTGCACAACACGCGCATTCACGCCTTTATCAGCAAGCTCAGTTACAAATTGACGTCTACCGCTGTGGGAGCTGGCACCAGTTATAGCAGCAGCTTTGTACAGCGTTTGAAACAGGTTCACTATAGTTTGCGCAGTGAAACCTGCGCTTTTTGCGGAGAACATGATGGGTGCACTTGGTTGCTGATGGCGCTTGGGATATTGAGCAGCATAGCGCTTGAGTGCAGCAGCAAGCTTTTTGTTCACCAGCACAGTGTTGCCTGTGTTGCCCTTAGTTTGCGCTGCGCTCAAGTAAATCGTGTCACGTACCGCGCCACCAGCTTCAAATGCATCGCCAACACGCAACCCAGCAATCTCGCAAGCACGTAGACCTGCATAAAAGCTGAGAGCAACAGCTGTGTGATTGCGCGTTGCATAGCGCGTGCTGTCAATCACAGCTGTAAGTCGTTTGCGCTCCGCATCTGTAAGTAGCTTTGCTTGTTTCATCGTCTTGTCCCCTACAACGTGTGGTATTGTTGTAAATGACTATAAATTCTAACATTTGGCAAAACGACCTAAATCAGTATTTTCAGCAAGTCATTGTTTTTACTGGAGATCATGTCGAAATGTTATAGATTAACTAATCTATAACATTTTAGCTGTTGGCATCTTCAGCTTTTTTCTTGCTTTTACGTTTACGCGTGGTGATGGCAGATTTTAATTCAGTTTGTGTAAATTTGTGCAACTTTATCGTTGCTTTGACGTCAACCAACGCTGCTGCACGTTCGCTCTTAAGCGCCGTGTCAATTTTCTCGTTTAGTTCGTCACGTTGTTTGATGAGATCCGTTGCATTGGACATACTTTTTTCCTTCATATGTTAATATTAGTAATGATCAAAAATTTCACAGTATTGTCAAGTTCAAGTTAGCAAACATCTGCAATGCAGTGCTGATTGGTTAAGTGATCGAGTAGCTGTTGTGCAGTTGTAGCTAACGCATGTTGCTGCGCTTTGGTCAGTTTCGGTTTTAGCTGTTGAGCGCGTATGCTGCGCAAGCACTGCACAGCTGCATCAATGCTGAAATCGCGCCCAGTGTGTTTTTGATATGAGTACCAGTTGCTGTTTTTGCCTAAATAGTTTGTGCTGAAGGTAGCAGCGCAGTTCACAAGTCCTGCGCTGCTCAGTTGCCTGTATGTGTTCTCAAGTAATGTCATTTGTGTATCTCCGTTGTATTTAATCCTTTGTGTGCCTGTATGCCTGTATGCCTGTATGCCTGTATGCCTGTGTGCCTGTGTGCCTGTGTGCCTGTGTGCCTGTGTGTTGTTGTTGATGTTCTATGTTTTGTAATATGTGTTTGAACATACTTACGATTAGCAGCAGCTGCGCAAACTGTGCCTTCGTGTCGTCATAGTCGTGTCATGTGCCTGTAAGCTGCTGTATGCCTCGCAATTCAGCAGTGCGGTGCCTTTACCGTGCCTGTAGTTTTAGTGCAGTTTTCATAATTTGTATTTCCATAGCCTTGTAAGCCTCATTTAATTGCCTGTTTGAAATTCTGCTTGTTATGCGCTTAATCTGCGCTTCCGTGTCAAATGTGCCTAAGTCCATGCCTGCTGCGTTTGTGTGTGATATTTTTTCGCCTATAGCATCTGTATCTAAATATTGTGTGCCTTTAGCTGCGTACGCAATCGCTGCACGCGTATTTTGTATTGGTGTAATCCAGTTGTGCGCAACGTCAGCTGTGCTCTTGTGCATGTTTGCCCAAAGCGCGTTCAGCACAGCACAACATGGTCTTACAGCTATTGGTGATTTTGCAATAAAGTGTACGTGCAAGTTGTGCCCGTCGCTGCCGTACTCAGTAAAGCACCAGCGCTGCAAACCATAACCGTTGTCGGCTGCTTGTCCAAAAAGCGTTCTGTCCACTTTGTGCCAATATGCACCTAAAAGTGCCGTTGCTTTGCCTTTGCCGATTGTGCGTCCGTTATAAAATTTCAACGTTCCTGCAATATCGTAGCCACCGTCAGCTAGCCAATCAGTCCAGCCTTCTTGCGCCATCTTACCCCAAGTTGTCATCATAACTGTCTCCATTCACAGTTATTTATCCTTTGTGCGCAAAGACCGAATATTTCAGGTCGTTCTTGTTATGTGATGATCGTAAATTTGTAGCAGCACATGATATGAGGAGCTGCTGTGATGAGTTATATTGCCAAATTGAACTTGAAGACGGTGCAACGCACTGTGCAAAAAGACCCAGTACTAGCACGGCGTGACAAACTGATGGCTGGGATTGATGAGCAGGGCAGGGTGCACGCTGCTGCACTAGCTGGCACTGAGTATACTGTGAAAGCCAAGCGCTGGCAGACAAACGAAGCAGGCGAGCGAGCGCGTGTTGAGCATGAAAAGCGCGTACGAGCTTGGTTTTTCGAACAAGACGGTGGCTATTATGTGCAATGCAGGTACGGCAGTCGAATTTTGAACATTAACGGCAAAAGCAACGCTGTGTTTGTGGACACACTTGATGACGTTGCTGGCGCGCTAAAAACGTTCAAAAGTGCTGCTGACAGTGGCGAGCTGGACAAGGCTGTTGTTGAAGCTGCTGCAAAAAAGAAGTGATCCAGCAACTTAAGTTACTGACGCACTGCACCTAAAAATGCAGTGCGTTTTTCTATTTGCCATTCAAAATTTTAAGCAGCGTTGCAGCGTCAATTTTTCCATCACTCTTAGCTTTGAGCGCTTTCATTGTGATCGTTTCCGTAACAGCATAATCCGCCCTAGTTGTGCCAAGTGCAGCCAACAGTTCAGCATTTGTCAAAGTTCCTGCTTCCAGCATCGCAAAAGTCGTCTCAGCAATCGCATCACTGTTGTTCACTGTCGGTTTAGTTGCTGGCTTGCTGATCCTACCACTGTGCAAATTGGCGTTTAGTAATGGGCTATATTTGCTGTAATGCTTGTCCACCATCGCAGTGCTGTTGCCAAGTTGCTTGCTCAATGTGTGCGCGCTCATGCCGCGCTGCAAATCCTGCGTCGCGTAATAGGCCCGCCAACTGTAAAGCGTGCGTTCCTTACCATCTGCGCCAGTCTTCAATTTTAGCTGATCCAGCAGCGAGTTAAATGCGGAGATCAAGTTGTGCATATTTACAACCTCGCCCAAGCTTGTTGTAAAAACAAAGTCATCAAGCTTGGCATTTATAAGGCTATCAAAGTCTTTAAAGCTGATGTTTGAGTTAAGCTTAGATTGCCGTACCAAGTAATCTTCAACCCTGTCACGCGCCACTGCTGCACGTTTGTTTGTTTTGCCGTCAACGTTCAACATCAAGTAGCGCTCACCGTCTTTTATTTGCCACTCAATATTACGCCAGCGCAGTCCAAGTGCTTCCGTACCATGTCGCACGCCAGTGTTTGCAAGAAACAGCACATAGTTGCGCAGTGTCTCACGTGTTGCAGCAGCTTTTGAGCTTGCAGTTGATTTATGAAAAGTGCGCAGCGCTGTGTAAATCTGTTTGTATTCAGCGTCTGTAAAGGTGCCCTTGCTTTCGCTCTTTGTGCCTTTGTTAAGCAGGGTAGGGCGCAAAGATTTAACCATCCAGCCATGCAGTTCGGCTTGATCAAAAACACGATTGAGCGCTGCATTATGGTTGTTGATGCCACTTTGGGAGAACTGTTTGTTGTTTGTTTTTGTGCGCCATGCGTCAAACGCAGTCAGCTTAGCCAAGTCAATTTTCTCAATGTCTGTGTCGCAAAAATAAGGTATCAGCCACTTTCGTAACGCCGACATGTAATCTTTATAAGCTTGCTTTCCGCCGCCAGCGTTCAAATCATCTTGCATGCGTTTGATCGCAAATTCAGCCACGTGCTTGAACTTGCGCGTTTGTGCTGGCAGGTTGTTGTTAACGCGTGCTTGCGTTTCCACAAGCAGTTTCCAAGCATATACTTTCGCGTCATCCAAATTGTCAGTTTTTGTACTGCGCACAATGCGCTTGCCGTTGTCCAGCGTCAGCCGCGCATACCAGTTCTCACTGCCCTGCCGCTTATCTAGCTTCAGTTTTTTGTGCACTTTTATTGTTTGTACACCACAGCTCATAACCAACCAACTTTGTTAAGTATCTGTTCAACATACACTAGTTGGGAAACTGTCAAAAGCAGAGCGAAAACTGCAAGCGGACTGTATACAAGTTGTGTACAAAAGTGCACTGACTACATGTTGTGGTTTGTGGTGTGTTTTTAGTTAAAAAACACAATATGTTGGAGGCGAGTAGGAGAATCGAACTCCTGTACACGGATTTGCAACTGCGTTAGAGTTCTTTAAGTACTTGAACAGCAACGCATTTATCGAGCCAAAAGCACAATGTGGACAATTTTGTATACAAGAATTTCTCACAAGTCCATACTCTGCAAATTTAATCGCAGCAAGCGTATAAGCACAAGGTAAATGCAACAAATTTGGTTGCAACTTGCTGGCGCTTACTTCAAAATTTGTAGTAACGTTCAGGCGTCAACGCGCTTGCTACAGCGGGTTTGGGGCTTGGTCAGCAGTGCTTGTAGAATTTAACAGGGATGATAGTACTTAATTTAATTAAGTGTGCTTTCATACGCGGCAAAAAAATGAAACTATCATTCCGAAAAAAAATATAAGGTTGGCAAGGCGATGAAGACACTAACAATTTTGATGGTTGCAGTAACGTGTTTTTGTAGTGCGAATGCTGCAATTGCTAACTTGCAAGATTGCGACAGTGCAATGAGCGCGTATGATGAGTTGAATGTACGTTTGCATTGCGACGTTGTAGAAATTGTTGAAGCAGCAGAGCAAGGTGATGCACGTGCGCAGATCATGTTAGCCGAATTATACTTAGAGGGTGGATTTGGTGTTGATAGGGATAGTGTGGCTGCATTTAGGTGGTATACAGCTGCGGCTGAACAGGGCGACACAGATGCGTTGCTTGGATTATCGAGATTGTATGGATCAGGTAACGGTGTCACACAAGATTTAGGCGCAGAATTTAGATTGATAATTGCGGCAGCTAAGCAGGGAAACAATCGGGCACAGTTTAAATTGGGTCTCTTTTACCACGTTAGATTTGATGAGTATGTGCTAGCATATTTGTGGATTACTATTGCTGCAATGAATGGCAATGTTGAAGCGTTAGAGCGCAAGATTTTTATTGAAAGATATCCTATTGAACATCGTTTGTCGCAAGCTGATTTAGTTGCAGTGCCAGAGCTTGCACGGAATTGCATAGCTAGCGGATATGAGGTTTGCGAAAACTAGGTTTAATTAATCAAAAAAGAATTATGAACTGGTAAGCAGAAAATTTCATATTACTTAAAGCACCAATATGTTAGCGATCAATTTAGGAGCCAACGTCAAACTTTGAAGTAACGAACAGGCGCCAACGAGCTTGCTACAGCGTGTTTAGGGTTTGGTCAGCAGTGCTTGGGTGCAATTTAACAGGATGGCGGCTTTACGACGCTTGTATTGCGCTTGCTGGGCCATCGCAGCAGTTTGTGCACGGTAGGCGCAAATATACTGTGCATTTTCACGCTTTCAAACAGATACACACCAAGCTAGGCTGCGTTAAAGCACTTTGCAGCAAGGCGCATTATTCATGTCAGCACTAGACCGTATTCTTCAATCGTATAGATCAGCAGCAGTTACTGAGCGCGAAAAAGGCACGTATTTTGAACGCCTTGCGCTTGTGTACTTGCGCAACGATCCAATCCAAACACAACAGTACAGCGAAGTTTGGACATACGGCGATTGGGCGAAAGAGAATGGCTGGACGGGCAAAGACACTGGCATTGATTTGGTGGCTAAGCTTGCAGACGAAGAAGGCTATGCGGCGGTGCAGTGCAAGTTCTATGCGGCAAAGCATCGTATACAAAAAGGCGACGTTGATAAGTTTTTAAGTGCTTCGTCAAAGTCACCTTTTGTGCGACGTGTGTTTATTGACACGACTGAAGTGGATTGGGGCGAGAACGCAGAAGAAACTATACGCGGTCAAAGTATTCCTGTTGTGCGTGTTGGACTTGATGCGTTGCGCGACAGCGCGATTGACTGGAGCATTTATGAAGCAAGCAAAAAGGTTCAGTTGCGCAACAAAAAGCAACTGCACTCCCACCAAAAGCTAGCTTTGGAGCATGTTGAAAAGGGCTTTGAAGGGGGAGATAGGGGCAAGCTGATTATGGCTTGTGGTACTGGTAAAACATTTACATCACTAAAAATTGCAGAAGCTGTTGCCGGTAAAGGGAAGCGCGTTTTATTTTTGGTTCCATCATTAGCGTTGATTGCACAGACTGTACGTGAATGGACTTACGACACAGAACTGGAGCTTAGGTCATTTGCTGTTTGCAGTGACGCGCAGGTGGGCAAACGACGCAAAGACAGAGACGACGTTGCTGAGATTGAAGTGCACGAACTTGAATTTCCCGCAACAACAAAGCCAGAAAAGCTTGTTGAAAAAGCTGGCGCTGATGATGCCGAACGCATGACTGTTGTGTTTAGCACGTATCAAAGCATCCCAGTTATCACAGCTGCGCAGGAACAAGGCTTACAGCAGTTTGATCTTATCATTTGTGATGAAGCGCACAGGACGACTGGTGCAACGCTCGATGGTGACGGCGAGAGCAATTTTGTGCGTGTGCACGACAACAAATACGTGGCTGGTGCAAAACGACTTTATATGACGGCGACACCACGTATTTTTGGTGACAATGCACGGACAAAAGCAGCGGAAGCTGCTGTTACGCTTTGTGACATGGACGACGAAGCAATTTACGGCCCAACGTTTTTTACACGTGGGTTTAGCTGGGCTGTGGAAAACGGCATGCTGACAGACTACAAAGTTATCGTGCTTGCAATGGACGAAACACTTGTAAGCAGGGGCGTGCAGGGGCGTATTGCTGCGGACAACGAGTTGCAACTGGACGATGCAACTAAGATTATTGGTTGTTACAAGGCGCTGATAAAGCAGGGCAGTGACGACGAGTTTGCTGTTGATAAGCAACCAATGCGACGCGCGATTGCATTCTGTAAAGATATTCGATCAAGCAAGCTGATTGAGCGCGAGTTTGGGGCGGTAGTTGACGAGTTTAACGGCGTGACGGTGTTAGATGACGACGACGAACAGCACGTAAGTTGCGAAGTTAAGCACGTGGACGGAACCTTTAATGCTAAAACGCGTGGGGAACTGCTGCACTGGCTGAGTGACGATGTAGAAAGCAACAGCTGCAAGATTTTGAGTAATGCACGTTGTTTAAGTGAAGGCGTTGATGTGCCTGCGTTGGACGCAATCATGTTTTTACATCCACGCAAATCCCAAATCGACGTTGTGCAAAGTGTTGGACGCGTGATGCGAAAGGCGGAGGGCAAGAAGCTTGGATATGTAATTTTGCCAGTTGTCATTCCAGCAAACGTAACACCAGAAGCAGCATTGGATGACAACGAGCGTTACAAAGTTGTGTGGCAGATTTTGAACGCGCTGCGTGCACATGACGACAGGTTTGACGCGACTATTAACAAGCTTGAACTTAACAAAGATGCTGGCGGCCAAATTGAGATTATTGCTGTTGCTGAAAACCTTCCACAAAAGCAAACGGCTGGCGGCGAAGGTGTTGGCATTGGTAGCGGCGGTGGCGATGACGGCAATGATGGCGGTACAGCTAAAAAAACGCGTACGGACGATCAGATAAAATTTATTTTTGATGAATTCCCAGCAGCAATACGTGCCAAAATTGTTAAAAAATGTGGCAGACGCACTTATTGGGAAGATTGGGCAAAAGACATTGGCAAGATTGCGCAGCAACACATTGAGCGCATCAAAGCGATTTTGGACACAGGCGCAGAAGAACGTGCTGTGTTTGAAGCGTTTTTAGCAGAAATACGCGACGATTTGAACGGTGCTGTGACGGAAGACGAAGCTGTTGAAATGCTAGCACAGCATTTAATTACCAAGCCTGTGTTTGATGCGTTATTTAGTGATTACAACTTTGCAGCACAAAACCCAGTGTCCCAAGCCATGCAAAAAGTTGTTGCTGTGCTTGAACCGAAAAATATTCAGAAAGAAGCGCAGGCGCTTGAGGGCTTTTATGACAGTGTAAAGCGGCGTGCTGCTGACATTGATAACGCTGAGGGCAAACAGAAAATTATTGTTGAGCTATACGACAAGTTTTTTAAGACAGCGTTCCCAAAACTAACTGAAAAACTCGGCATTGTTTATACGCCAGTGCAAGTGGTGGATTTCATAATACACAGCGTTAATGATATTTTGAAGCAAGAGTTTGGACAAACGCTTGGCAGCAAAGGTGTGCATATTATTGACCCTTTTACGGGCACTGGCACGTTTGTAACGCGCTTGCTGCAAAGCGGATTGATTGATGCAGATGAACTTGAGCACAAATTTAAGAACGAGATACATGCGAACGAAATTGTGCTGCTTGCTTACTACATCGCTGCAATCAACATCGAAGCTACCTACCATAGTTTAAGTGGCAAAGATTACACGCCGTTTACTGGTATTTGTTTGACTGACACGTTTGAAATGTATGAAAGTGACGATATGGTTGCAGCATTGATGGCTGACAACAGTGAACGACGTAACAGGCAGAAGGCGCTTGATATACGCGTCATTATTGGCAATCCACCTTATAACGTTGCGAACACTGGTGTTGTTTATAAGGACTTAAACAAGCGCATTGTTGACACCTACGCCAAGCACACAAACGCAGTTAATAAGAACTCGATTTATGATAGTTACATTAAGGCAATGCGGTGGGCTAGCGACAGAATTGGCGACAACGGTATTATTGGCTTTGTGACGGGAAACGGTTGGATTGATAAGTCATTTGCAAGTGGAATGCGAAAGTGTTTTGGGGATGAATTTACATCTATTTACGTGATAAATTTGCGTGGCGACATACGAAAAAACATGCTTAGCAAAGGGCGCGCCAAAGAAGGTGAAAATATTTTCGGACAAGGTAGTATGACTGGTTCAGCTATCACATTTTTGGTGAAAAGCCCAAGTAAGACTACTTGTGAAATAAAATATTATGATATTGGTGATGACCTAAAGCAAACACAAAAATTGATTTTTCTACGTAAGCTTAAGGAAGTAAGGGGGATTGGAGACGCGTTTGAGAAAGTTATTGCTGATGAGCATAATGATTGGATAAACAAGCGTGATACAAATTTTGAGAAACATCTTTTGATTGGTGATAAGAGACAAAAAACTGATGATTTGCTTTTTACAACATATTCAAATGGAACAAAAACTAATAGCGATGCTTGGATGTATAATGCTTCTAAGTCTCTACTCGCAAAAAATATGAGTGCTATGACTGAATTCTATAACAATGAGGTACAGCGATATACTGAGAGCGATAAGACCATAAGTATTGAAGAGTTTGCCGATAAGAATGAAAAAAAGATAAGTTGGCACAGCTCCACTTTACCAAAAGCGAGCAGGGGAATTATCGCTAAATTTGACAGTTCGAATGTTGTTGAGTGCATTTATAGACCTTTTACGAAAACAAATCTGTTTAACGATAAACACTTTATTCAGCGTGTAGCACTAATGCCGAATATCTTTCCAGAACCTACACTAGAAAATAGAACGATTGGAGTTTGTGGTGTTGGTGCGAGAAGTGGGTTTAGTGCACTTATGAGTGGTGGACTTATGGATCTAGAAATTCTTGAAAAGGGTCAAAATTTCCCACTCAAGCTTTATGAAAAAGTCGAAGCTAACGATGACTTGTTTGCAACTGAAGGCGTTGAAAACGGCTACAGGGTGAAAGACGGCATAACTGACTATGGCTTGAAACACTTTAGGGATGCTTACAGCAACGCAGACATCACAAAAGAGGACATCTTTTATTACGTGTATGGCCTGCTGCACAGCGAAGATTATCGTACGCGTTACGCAGATAACTTGAGCAAGCAACTGCCCCGTATTCCAGCTGTAAAACAGGAAGTGGACTTTTGGGCGTTTAGTAAGGCTGGGCGTGCACTTGGTGACTTACATGTTAACTACGAAACAGTTGAACCTTACCCAGTAACTATTGCTGAAGGCAATCTGCTTTTAGCACACATTGCTGACCCCAAAAGCTACTTTAGAGTTGAGCAGATGCGCTTTGCTGGGAAGCGTCCAAACTTGGACAAAACTACTGTAGTTTATAACTCAAATATCACTATGACCGATATTCCACTTGCTGCGTATGATTACGTTGTAAACGGTAAGAGCGCACTTGATTGGGTGATGGAACGACAACGGGTTAAGAAGGACACAAAAAGTGGGATTGTTAACGATGCTAACGACTACGCTAACGAAACAATGAACGATCCAAAATATCCGTTTGAACTGTTTCAGCGTGTTATTACGGTTAGTTTAGAGACCATGCAAATAGTAAACAGCTTGCCCAAGCTTGAGATAGATTGAGCGCTGATGGATGGCTCACGAAGCTAAAATACGACTGCACAAGTTGCAACAAATTGCTGAGCAGCTCAAGCGCGGTGAAATCGTGCAGAACAGAACACTACAAGCTTGGTTGGGCGAGGCAGCTTATGCTGCTTACGAAGAGGCTTGGAGCGAACAGCAGGAGCTGCGTGCTGAGTTGAAAGAAAAGCCAGATGCAGTGCGCGAATATGAAGCGCGGTTGCGCGCTGCTACGTTAATTTACAACAAGGGCGAAGTTGCCAGTTTGCGCGGTAAGGGTGAGCTTGCTAGAAAATTGATGAATGAAGCAGATGGTCACTTTGAACGTCTAAATGTGTATTTGCAGGAAATTTTGGCGGCAGACGTTGGGCTTGGTGTTTGGTTTGACAGGAACGAAGATGTAAGCACTTATGGACTCACGCCAGGTACAGTACCGATAGTTGTTACGAGCAGGAGCATGCACAATAATAGTGGTGGTTTGCTTACTCGAAAACGCACCAAACGCGACGTAAAGCTTGATACTGTTGAACACGCAATTAACGACTTGGAGCGTGGGGCGATTGGTGAAGATGAGCTGGATGATGTACAGAAGGTGCAACTTGGTGGCTTTTTGAAGCAACAGGACGACGACGATTATTTGGCGTGAAATTTTCGTGCATAAATACTGCACTAGCCGAAATGGGTCTTGCAGCTTGCATTTTTCGTGCAGCAGTTTTTGCTAGGCAAGTACTTACAGATTTGAGGTGGTGGTTTTGTACATATGGGAGATATTGGGCGCTGCTGCAAAGCAACAAACCAAGCCGAAACGCACCAAGCGTGCACAAGCTAGTGATTTTGATAAGAACACGACGCGCTTGAAAAGCAAGGATCGCAAACTCAATGCTAAAAAGTCAATCAAACCAGTAGTTCATATTTCATAACACACGGTTAAACGTCAAAAACGCACGGTTTTGTGCGGTCAGCGTTGTTACTGCAAAATGGTTGTGGTTGGGGCAGGGAGGCATAGCGCAAATGCTTAGTAACTGACCAACTCAACAGCAGCACGCATTTTGTTCTCGTTCAAATCAATGTAGCGCATGGTTGTGTTCAAGTGTTTGTGCCGCGCTAATGCCTGCACAACACGCGCATTCACGCCTTTATCAGCAAGCTCAGTTACAAATTGACGTCTACCGCTGTGGGAGCTGGCACCAGTTATAGCAGCAGCTTTGTACAGCGTTTGAAACAGGTTCACTATAGTTTGCGCAGTGAAACCTGCGCTTTTTGCGGAGAACATGATGGGTGCACTTGGTTGCTGATGGCGCTTGGGATATTGAGCAGCATAGCGCTTGAGTGCAGCAGCAAGCTTTTTGTTCACCAGCACAGTGTTGCCTGTGTTGCCCTTAGTTTGCGCTGCGCTCAAGTAAATCGTGTCACGTACCGCGCCACCAGCTTCAAATGCATCGCCAACACGCAACCCAGCAATCTCGCAAGCACGTAGACCTGCATAAAAGCTGAGAGCAACAGCTGTGTGATTGCGCGTTGCATAGCGCGTGCTGTCAATCACAGCTGTAAGTCGTTTGCGCTCCGCATCTGTAAGTAGCTTTGCTTGTTTCATCGTCTTGTCCCCTACAACGTGTGGTATTGTTGTAAATGACTATAAATTCTAACATTTGGCAAAACGACCTAAATCAGTATTTTCAGCAAGTCATTGTTTTTACTGGAGATCATGTCGAAATGTTATAGATTAACTAATCTATAACATTTTAGCTGTTGGCATCTTCAGCTTTTTTCTTGCTTTTACGTTTACGCGTGGTGATGGCAGATTTTAATTCAGTTTGTGTAAATTTGTGCAACTTTATCGTTGCTTTGACGTCAACCAACGCTGCTGCACGTTCGCTCTTAAGCGCCGTGTCAATTTTCTCGTTTAGTTCGTCACGTTGTTTGATGAGATCCGTTGCATTGGACATACTTTTTTCCTTCATATGTTAATATTAGTAATGATCAAAAATTTCACAGTATTGTCAAGTTCAAGTTAGCAAACATCTGCAATGCAGTGCTGATTGGTTAAGTGATCGAGTAGCTGTTGTGCAGTTGTAGCTAACGCATGTTGCTGCGCTTTGGTCAGTTTCGGTTTTAGCTGTTGAGCGCGTATGCTGCGCAAGCACTGCACAGCTGCATCAATGCTGAAATCGCGCCCAGTGTGTTTTTGATATGAGTACCAGTTGCTGTTTTTGCCTAAATAGTTTGTGCTGAAGGTAGCAGCGCAGTTCACAAGTCCTGCGCTGCTCAGTTGCCTGTATGTGTTCTCAAGTAATGTCATTTGTGTATCTCCGTTGTATTTAATCCTTTGTGTGCCTGTATGCCTGTATGCCTGTATGCCTGTATGCCTGTGTGCCTGTGTGCCTGTGTGCCTGTGTGCCTGTGTGTTGTTGTTGATGTTCTATGTTTTGTAATATGTGTTTGAACATACTTACGATTAGCAGCAGCTGCGCAAACTGTGCCTTCGTGTCGTCATAGTCGTGTCATGTGCCTGTAAGCTGCTGTATGCCTCGCAATTCAGCAGTGCGGTGCCTTTACCGTGCCTGTAGTTTTAGTGCAGTTTTCATAATTTGTATTTCCATAGCCTTGTAAGCCTCATTTAATTGCCTGTTTGAAATTCTGCTTGTTATGCGCTTAATCTGCGCTTCCGTGTCAAATGTGCCTAAGTCCATGCCTGCTGCGTTTGTGTGTGATATTTTTTCGCCTATAGCATCTGTATCTAAATATTGTGTGCCTTTAGCTGCGTACGCAATCGCTGCACGCGTATTTTGTATTGGTGTAATCCAGTTGTGCGCAACGTCAGCTGTGCTCTTGTGCATGTTTGCCCAAAGCGCGTTCAGCACAGCACAACATGGTCTTACAGCTATTGGTGATTTTGCAATAAAGTGTACGTGCAAGTTGTGCCCGTCGCTGCCGTACTCAGTAAAGCACCAGCGCTGCAAACCATAACCGTTGTCGGCTGCTTGTCCAAAAAGCGTTCTGTCCACTTTGTGCCAATATGCACCTAAAAGTGCCGTTGCTTTGCCTTTGCCGATTGTGCGTCCGTTATAAAATTTCAACGTTCCTGCAATATCGTAGCCACCGTCAGCTAGCCAATCAGTCCAGCCTTCTTGCGCCATCTTACCCCAAGTTGTCATCATAACTGTCTCCATTCACAGTTATTTATCCTTTGTGCGCAAAGACCGAATATTTCAGGTCGTTCTTGTTATGTGATGATCGTAAATTTGTAGCAGCACATGATATGAGGAGCTGCTGTGATGAGTTATATTGCCAAATTGAACTTGAAGACGGTGCAACGCACTGTGCAAAAAGACCCAGTACTAGCACGGCGTGACAAACTGATGGCTGGGATTGATGAGCAGGGCAGGGTGCACGCTGCTGCACTAGCTGGCACTGAGTATACTGTGAAAGCCAAGCGCTGGCAGACAAACGAAGCAGGCGAGCGAGCGCGTGTTGAGCATGAAAAGCGCGTACGAGCTTGGTTTTTCGAACAAGACGGTGGCTATTATGTGCAATGCAGGTACGGCAGTCGAATTTTGAACATTAACGGCAAAAGCAACGCTGTGTTTGTGGACACACTTGATGACGTTGCTGGCGCGCTAAAAACGTTCAAAAGTGCTGCTGACAGTGGCGAGCTGGACAAGGCTGTTGTTGAAGCTGCTGCAAAAAAGAAGTGATCCAGCAACTTAAGTTACTGACGCACTGCACCTAAAAATGCAGTGCGTTTTTCTATTTGCCATTCAAAATTTTAAGCAGCGTTGCAGCGTCAATTTTTCCATCACTCTTAGCTTTGAGCGCTTTCATTGTGATCGTTTCCGTAACAGCATAATCCGCCCTAGTTGTGCCAAGTGCAGCCAACAGTTCAGCATTTGTCAAAGTTCCTGCTTCCAGCATCGCAAAAGTCGTCTCAGCAATCGCATCACTGTTGTTCACTGTCGGTTTAGTTGCTGGCTTGCTGATCCTACCACTGTGCAAATTGGCGTTTAGTAATGGGCTATATTTGCTGTAATGCTTGTCCACCATCGCAGTGCTGTTGCCAAGTTGCTTGCTCAATGTGTGCGCGCTCATGCCGCGCTGCAAATCCTGCGTCGCGTAATAGGCCCGCCAACTGTAAAGCGTGCGTTCCTTACCATCTGCGCCAGTCTTCAATTTTAGCTGATCCAGCAGCGAGTTAAATGCGGAGATCAAGTTGTGCATATTTACAACCTCGCCCAAGCTTGTTGTAAAAACAAAGTCATCAAGCTTGGCATTTATAAGGCTATCAAAGTCTTTAAAGCTGATGTTTGAGTTAAGCTTAGATTGCCGTACCAAGTAATCTTCAACCCTGTCACGCGCCACTGCTGCACGTTTGTTTGTTTTGCCGTCAACGTTCAACATCAAGTAGCGCTCACCGTCTTTTATTTGCCACTCAATATTACGCCAGCGCAGTCCAAGTGCTTCCGTACCATGTCGCACGCCAGTGTTTGCAAGAAACAGCACATAGTTGCGCAGTGTCTCACGTGTTGCAGCAGCTTTTGAGCTTGCAGTTGATTTATGAAAAGTGCGCAGCGCTGTGTAAATCTGTTTGTATTCAGCGTCTGTAAAGGTGCCCTTGCTTTCGCTCTTTGTGCCTTTGTTAAGCAGGGTAGGGCGCAAAGATTTAACCATCCAGCCATGCAGTTCGGCTTGATCAAAAACACGATTGAGCGCTGCATTATGGTTGTTGATGCCACTTTGGGAGAACTGTTTGTTGTTTGTTTTTGTGCGCCATGCGTCAAACGCAGTCAGCTTAGCCAAGTCAATTTTCTCAATGTCTGTGTCGCAAAAATAAGGTATCAGCCACTTTCGTAACGCCGACATGTAATCTTTATAAGCTTGCTTTCCGCCGCCAGCGTTCAAATCATCTTGCATGCGTTTGATCGCAAATTCAGCCACGTGCTTGAACTTGCGCGTTTGTGCTGGCAGGTTGTTGTTAACGCGTGCTTGCGTTTCCACAAGCAGTTTCCAAGCATATACTTTCGCGTCATCCAAATTGTCAGTTTTTGTACTGCGCACAATGCGCTTGCCGTTGTCCAGCGTCAGCCGCGCATACCAGTTCTCACTGCCCTGCCGCTTATCTAGCTTCAGTTTTTTGTGCACTTTTATTGTTTGTACACCACAGCTCATAACCAACCAACTTTGTTAAGTATCTGTTCAACATACACTAGTTGGGAAACTGTCAAAAGCAGAGCGAAAACTGCAAGCGGACTGTATACAAGTTGTGTACAAAAGTGCACTGACTACATGTTGTGGTTTGTGGTGTGTTTTTAGTTAAAAAACACAATATGTTGGAGGCGAGTAGGAGAATCGAACTCCTGTACACGGATTTGCAACTGCGTTAGAGTTCTTTAAGTACTTGAACAGCAACGCATTTATCGAGCCAAAAGCACAATGTGGACAATTTTGTATACAAGAATTTCTCACAAGTCCATACTCTGCAAATTTAATCGCAGCAAGCGTATAAGCACAAGGTAAATGCAACAAATTTGGTTGCAACTTGCTGGCGCTTACTTCAAAATTTGTAGTAACGTTCAGGCGTCAACGCGCTTGCTACAGCGGGTTTGGGGCTTGGTCAGCAGTGCTTGTAGAATTTAACAGGGATGATAGTACTTAATTTAATTAAGTGTGCTTTCATACGCGGCAAAAAAATGAAACTATCATTCCGAAAAAAAATATAAGGTTGGCAAGGCGATGAAGACACTAACAATTTTGATGGTTGCAGTAACGTGTTTTTGTAGTGCGAATGCTGCAATTGCTAACTTGCAAGATTGCGACAGTGCAATGAGCGCGTATGATGAGTTGAATGTACGTTTGCATTGCGACGTTGTAGAAATTGTTGAAGCAGCAGAGCAAGGTGATGCACGTGCGCAGATCATGTTAGCCGAATTATACTTAGAGGGTGGATTTGGTGTTGATAGGGATAGTGTGGCTGCATTTAGGTGGTATACAGCTGCGGCTGAACAGGGCGACACAGATGCGTTGCTTGGATTATCGAGATTGTATGGATCAGGTAACGGTGTCACACAAGATTTAGGCGCAGAATTTAGATTGATAATTGCGGCAGCTAAGCAGGGAAACAATCGGGCACAGTTTAAATTGGGTCTCTTTTACCACGTTAGATTTGATGAGTATGTGCTAGCATATTTGTGGATTACTATTGCTGCAATGAATGGCAATGTTGAAGCGTTAGAGCGCAAGATTTTTATTGAAAGATATCCTATTGAACATCGTTTGTCGCAAGCTGATTTAGTTGCAGTGCCAGAGCTTGCACGGAATTGCATAGCTAGCGGATATGAGGTTTGCGAAAACTAGGTTTAATTAATCAAAAAAGAATTATGAACTGGTAAGCAGAAAATTTCATATTACTTAAAGCACCAATATGTTAGCGATCAATTTAGGAGCCAACGTCAAACTTTGAAGTAACGAACAGGCGCCAACGAGCTTGCTACAGCGTGTTTAGGGTTTGGTCAGCAGTGCTTGGGTGCAATTTAACAGGATGGCGGCTTTACGACGCTTGTATTGCGCTTGCTGGGCCATCGCAGCAGTTTGTGCACGGTAGGCGCAAATATACTGTGCATTTTCACGCTTTCAAACAGATACACACCAAGCTAGGCTGCGTTAAAGCACTTTGCAGCAAGGCGCATTATTCATGTCAGCACTAGACCGTATTCTTCAATCGTATAGATCAGCAGCAGTTACTGAGCGCGAAAAAGGCACGTATTTTGAACGCCTTGCGCTTGTGTACTTGCGCAACGATCCAATCCAAACACAACAGTACAGCGAAGTTTGGACATACGGCGATTGGGCGAAAGAGAATGGCTGGACGGGCAAAGACACTGGCATTGATTTGGTGGCTAAGCTTGCAGACGAAGAAGGCTATGCGGCGGTGCAGTGCAAGTTCTATGCGGCAAAGCATCGTATACAAAAAGGCGACGTTGATAAGTTTTTAAGTGCTTCGTCAAAGTCACCTTTTGTGCGACGTGTGTTTATTGACACGACTGAAGTGGATTGGGGCGAGAACGCAGAAGAAACTATACGCGGTCAAAGTATTCCTGTTGTGCGTGTTGGACTTGATGCGTTGCGCGACAGCGCGATTGACTGGAGCATTTATGAAGCAAGCAAAAAGGTTCAGTTGCGCAACAAAAAGCAACTGCACTCCCACCAAAAGCTAGCTTTGGAGCATGTTGAAAAGGGCTTTGAAGGGGGAGATAGGGGCAAGCTGATTATGGCTTGTGGTACTGGTAAAACATTTACATCACTAAAAATTGCAGAAGCTGTTGCCGGTAAAGGGAAGCGCGTTTTATTTTTGGTTCCATCATTAGCGTTGATTGCACAGACTGTACGTGAATGGACTTACGACACAGAACTGGAGCTTAGGTCATTTGCTGTTTGCAGTGACGCGCAGGTGGGCAAACGACGCAAAGACAGAGACGACGTTGCTGAGATTGAAGTGCACGAACTTGAATTTCCCGCAACAACAAAGCCAGAAAAGCTTGTTGAAAAAGCTGGCGCTGATGATGCCGAACGCATGACTGTTGTGTTTAGCACGTATCAAAGCAT
>Ga0306871_1000343_pt1 | contig 18335 bp, 18 predicted proteins | sample AntRauMeHopE1497_FD_190447 | JGI IMG/M metagenome (GOLD analysis project Ga0306871, IMG submission 190447) | Saline lake microbial communities from Rauer Islands, Antarctica - Metagenome Hop E1 #497 (v2) (version 2) | ecosystem: Environmental > Aquatic > Non-marine Saline and Alkaline > Saline ... | reverse complement strand
CGGTCATCCGACGAGGGCGCCACGGTGACAGTGACACGACGGTCGACGGCAAGCAGCAGTGCCGGTGCGCCCTCTAGCACCGCGTATTCGCCCAGCAAAAACAGTTTGCCCGGGGCAGAAACTGAGATGGTCTGGTCGACAGCGACCGTCATGACAGCAGGTGTGCGCCGCTACCCAGAGCGCTGACTTTGGTCTCGTGCACGCCGACAACTCGGCCCAAAGCATCCGCCACCCCAGAAGCGTGCTCGGGCAGGCACAAAGCCTTCACTTGAGGGCCGGCATCAATGGTGAAATAGACCGGAATGCCGCTGGCGCGCAGTTCGAGCACGGAATGCATGGCCGCCATCGTGCCCGCGTTCCAGTAGACGAGCGCCGGGCGAGTAGACATCATGAGCGCGTGCAGTTTGAGGCAGCTGTGCTCGGCGAGCTGCCCGAGCTGCTCGAAGTTGCGGTTCGCGATGGCGAGCCGCATCGCGGCGAGGTCGTTTTCACCGGTCTCAACCCAGGCCGGATAAAACGGCGACGTCAGCGCGCTTTCGCCCATTCCTACCGTCGAATTCACGCTCTTCTGCCCGAGTTCGGTGATCGCGACGACAACGTTGAGCGGCCACGCTTCAGGGGGCAGGACGGGCTCGGCGAAGCTGTCCAGGCCGTCTGAGCGAGTTCCGGCGTGCAGCTCGACAAGGCCACCGAACAGCGACCGGGCGGCCGACCCTGAGCCGCGTCGGGCAAGAATCGACAGCTGCCGGTCATCCAGCGACAGGCCCGCAGCAGCGCTGGCTGCGACCGCGAGCGCCGCGAATCCGGATGCGGACGAGGCGAGCCCCGCAGCCGTCGGAAAGTTGTTTGTCGATTCGACCACGGCTCGGCTGTCAAGCCCGGCGCTGCCCCGAACGAGATCGAGGAAACGGGTCACCCTGGTGGCGTCGACGCGATTTCCGGCCAACCAAAACTCATCCTGTTGCAGCCCAGCGCGAAAGGTGACCCGGGTGTCGGTCGAGAGCCCGTCGAGGGTGAGTGAGATCGAGCCGACGGCGGGAATGTTGAGCTCGGCGTCGCGCTTTCCCCAATACTTGATGAGTGCAATGTTGCTGTGTGCGCGAGCGGTCGCGGTTCGGTCTTCACCAAAAGCTTGGTTCACTGGGTGCTCCGATCGGGTTCGCTCTACTTTAGTGAGGCTGCTCGTGCCGATCGCGCGCACGGGCGGCGACACGCACGCCCGACGCAAGGCTTGCTAAAATCGACCGCGCAGCCGAAAAGCAGTTGCGATCGACCAACTCGATGAAAGTGCAAACGGTAAAAATTGATGCCTGGAATAAGCGGTCTCTCGCTCTACATCCCGCAGTACCGCGTTCGTCTCGAAGACTGGTCTGAGTGGAACGATGAATCGTGGGGCAGAGTTCAGGGTGTGGTGGGCCGATCATTTCGGATGCGCGGCCCCAAGCAGAGTGTTTACACGCTGGCGGCCAACGCGGTTTGGCGTCTTATCCGCGACTACGACATCGACCCTGCACGCATCGGAATGCTGGCTCTGGGCACCGAGTCAAGTAGTGACAACTCTGCGGGCGCGATCATCATCAAGGGCATGATCAATGACGCACTTGTCGCGCATGGCCGACCTGAGTTAGCCCGCGACTGCGAAGTACCAGAGTTCAAGCACGCCTGCTTGGGCGGTATTTACGGTCTTAAAGCGGCGCTGCGCTATCTGTCTGCCGATGGTGCGGGCCGCCTGGCGATCGTGGTGTGTGCGGATATCGCTGAGTACGCCATCGGGTCAAGCGGTGAGCCGACCCAGGGTGCAGGCGCGGTGGCCATGCTGGTGGATGGCGACGCAAAGCTTCTCGAAATCGATCTGACCCAGGCGGGCAGCGATTCGGAGTACCGCACGGCAGACTTTCGCAAACCTTTCGCGCGTTTTCATCAACCGCCGCGCGACGACGGCCAGATTCAAGACCTGCCAGTGTTCAACGGTCGTTACTCGACGAGTTGCTACATCGATGCAACCCACCACGCCATGAAGGCGATGCTCGCCAAGCGTGCCGTTGTCAACGGCGAGGGCTACCGGCCGGTCGACTACTTCGATGAGGTTGATGCTGTCTTCATGCACCGGCCCTACCACCGCATGCCCGCAACCGGCTGGGTGATGGCCTACCTGTTCCAGCTGGCGGCAGACGATGCCGGGCGTGAGCAGTTGCGCGCCTACTGCGCCGATGCCGACATCGACGCTGATGCCCTGATCGCCGAACTCATCGCACCGTCACCGTTTCGCGGCAACGGTGTGACCGTGGGCGAAGACACCGAAGACGTCTTTCCGCTCGCCAAAGATTTGCGCCAGTATCTGCGCAAGACCCCGCTGTGGGCGTCGCTCGTGGGCCAAAAGCTCGGGCTGGGGTCAGAGGCCATGCGCGATCTCGGCAACCTGTACACGGCGGCGCTGCCGGCGTGGCTCGCTTCGGGTCTTCGCCAGGCAGTGGATGACAACCTCGAGGTTGCTGGGCAAGAGTGGCTTGCGCTTGGCTATGGCAGTGGTGACGCCGCCGAAGCGCTGCCCATGCGAGTGAGCGCCTCCTGGCGTGATGCCGCCGCCCGCATCAACTTCGAAGAGGCCCTCGCAACGCCGTACGACCTCAGCCAAGCCGAGTACCTCGCCCTGCACGAGGGGCGAACCTCACAGGTGCACGCGACGCCAGCCCACGACGAATTTGTTGTTGACCGCGTCGGTACCCTCGACGGCCCCGATTTTTACGATCTCGGAATCGAGTACTACCGCTTTGTGAGTTCTGCGGTGAGCGACTGACCACGCCAGGTTCACCCGTTGGGCTGGAGGTTTCTCGGTGTGGCCGCGGTGTGGCCAGCATGTGGCCTGCGTGGTCCAGAGGGTGGGCAAGGCCAAAGAGCCCTGCCTTCTGCTGATTCCGTTATCGCGCTTCGTATATGTTGCGGCGGTGGCCGACTCTGAGGACGAGGACGATCAGGTGGTCGTTGTGGATTTCATAGACGAGGCGATAGTCGCCTGTTCGTACCCGCCATTCGCCGTTGCCCCCGACGAGTTGGACCGCTTTGGGCGGTCGTGGATCCGAAGCTAAGAGATCTATTGCGGCTTGGAGCCTGCGTCGAACTTGAGGGTCAAACTTGCGAAGCTGTCGTTCCGCGGCTGGGGCAATTTTCACCAGGTAGGTCATATGAGGCCAAGATCTGCCTTGACTTCGTCCCACGGCGTCGGTTCTACTTTCGTGCGAAGCATCTCTTCACGTGATTCCTCGGCCGCGCGAATATCCGTCATGTCTTCGGCCAGCTCGATGAGGCGCTCAAGGTCGTCCGCGTCGATTACAGCAGCAACTCGACGTCCTCGTCGCGACAGGAAGACGGGTTCATGGTTGCTTCGAGCGCGGTTGATGATGGAGGCGAGCTGATCGCGAGCATCCGAAACACTCAGAGAATCGGCAGTGGACATTTCTTTAGTGTACATGTGAGCGCTACGGTGTACAAGGTAGACCCGCAGTGTCCATCTCTCACATTACGCTTGTCCACGCCCCGCTTCGAGGCCCAAGTTGGTCGCCACTGAGGTCTTCTCCCTGCTCTGACCGCTGTTTTCGGAATCTCTTTAGGACATCTGACCGTGGAGGCTCGCAGTGACACACAACATCGCTCAAAAAGTCATCTGCTCTCACCTGTTGGGTGGTGAGATGACACCGGAAACCGAAATCGGCCTGGGCGGCGTGGGCGGCGCGAACCGCATCATCGAGTACTACGGACTGGGCCTAGCGGCCCTCACCGCGGGCGAATCCGGTGATAGAAAGCCCCACAGCACATTCGGCACCGTAACCTGAAGGCGATCCCCTGGTTATTCCGGCATCAAACTTTGCCGCGCATGAAAGGAGCCTTGTCACTGTGACGTATGTCATTGCTCTTCCCTGTGTGGACGTGAAAGATCGATCGTGTATCGAAGAGTGCCCGGTCGAGGCGATTTACTACGAAGATGATCTGCCGCAGAAGTGGGCCGACTATTACCAGGCCAACGTCGAGTTTTTCACCGAGATCGGCTCCCCGGGCGGCGCCGCCAAGTCGGGCGTGTTTGCCAAAGACCACCCCTTGATTGCAGCCCTACCCCCGCAGGGCGACAACCGTTTGGCGTAGCGGCGTTCGTTGCCGCCGCGTCGGCGGCGAAAACTCTCGCTCCGCTGATGTATCGGACACCTGCCTGTCAGGCCGCTTCACTAATTGCAGAGGGTCACCTCAGAAGGTGAGGCTGATCTAGGGCACGCTGATCTAAGCGTGATGCTTGCGGCGGCCATCGCCGCCAAATCCGCAATAGGAAAACCGCCCCCGGGCGAGAAAACCCGGCCGAGAGCGGTTAGTGGTGGACCTGAGGAGATTCGAACTCCTGACCTCCTCGATGCGAACGAGGCGCGCTACCAACTGCGCCACAGGCCCGTGAATCGCTGGCAACATTACCAGTCGCGCGGGATGGCCTCGAACCGGGTCAGCTGGCGGCGCGGCGGCGCTGCAATACGTCATCGAGGTCGGGGGCCTGAGTGGGCAGGTCGTAGACCCGACCCATACCAGCGAACCGACTGGCCGCGGGCACGGCGGCGGCGGGCAGGTTTTCGGTTTCTGCTGAGGCTGCGGTCGTCGCCCGCTGCGCCCGCTCAGCCTGCGCGGCGGCAGCAGCGAGGGCCACCGCGTGATCAAGTGCCGGAGCCACGGCTCCAGCAGGCACCATCGGAGCGCTCAGGTAGCTCGGCTTGGGTAGCGGCACGGGGGTCCACTCGCGACGCACGACAGGAGCAGCGCGACGCACCGGCGCCGCCACGTCGACAAACTGGGGCGCCGCCACTCGACCGACCGGGGCTGTACGCCGACGTTGAGTGCGAGCAAGCCCCACCAGTAGTGTGACGCCACTCGCCGTGACGAAGCCGGCGAAGCCAGCCCACGCCCACGCCGACAGGGCGAGCGCGACGCCGACGCCGACTACTGCCAGCAGGGTGGTCACAGAAGTCAGGGCACGGGAGCGTCGCAGGCGTTGTTGGCCCAGACGCGCAGCATCCATTTCAGCCACCAGGCCGGGCGACGTCTCGGTCAGACGCGCGCGCAGAGTGCGCTGGGCAGCTGCATCACGGGCACGCTCGATCGCGGCACGCTCGCGCTGTTGGGCGGCAAGTGAACGCTGCTGGGCGGCCACATCACGTGCGGTCAGTTCAGCGCGCACCGACTCCGGAACCTCTGCCGCATGCGCCATAATGCGCAGCGTCTGCTGCAAACGGATGGCGTTGCGCTCAGTGGCCAAGTATTCGCTGCGGCGACGCCACATCGGCACTAAATACAGCAACCAGAGGGCCGCTGCAATGGCAATAAGAATCGCTGTACCGCTGCCTGCTGAGCCCATGGGGCAACGTTACGATTCGCGGGCCGCTCTGCACCGCAGGCCTGCGGAGTGTCTGCAGAAATGACTCACAAGCTGTCAGTGACCGGATGCCCCGCGGCGCGCGGCCATCAGGTCGGCTGAGGGAACAGTCGCCGCACCCGGCGGCACTGCACCCGTCTTCCAGCGTTGCAGTACCCCCTGGGGCACCTCGTCGATGGTGAGCGCAAAGCTGAAGTGGTCGCGCCAGTCACCGTTGATGTGAATGTAGCGGCGACGCAGACCCTCGTAACGAAAACCGAGCTTCTCAACCACCCGAAGTGATGCCTCGTTCTCGGGTCGAATACAGATCTCCATGCGGTGCAGCCCGGTGGTGAAAAAAATGTGATCAGTTGCCAGCGCTACGGCGGTTGGCGTCAGCCCTCGGCCGGCGAACCCGGCGCCCACCCAATAGCCAATCGTTGCCGAGGCCAGTGACCCGTAACTTATGCCGCTGACATTGAGCTGGCCAGCCAACTGGCCCTGCGTCTCAATGATGAACGGCAGGCCCGTGCCGACCCGCGAGGCGGCGAGGAGATTGCGAATGCTGCCGCGGGTATCCCAGTTCACGGGAGCTGACGGACTCGTTGCCTCCCACGGACGCAACCACCGTCGGCTTTCAATCAACTCGGCTTCGAGGGCGCGCGCGTCGCGAACCCGAATGGGGCGCAGCACGGTGACCCCGTCACGCAGAGTCGGAATGGGTGAGGCCATGAATCAGTCGAGACGCGAGGCGAACTCGCGCAGCCAGGGCCGCAGTTCGGGGCCCAGGTCGTCGCGTTCGACAGCCAGTTGCACGATCGCTTTGATGTAGTCGAGACGGTCGCCGGTGTCGTAGCGGCGGCCGCGAAAAACTACGCCGTACACGCCGCCGAGCGCGGGCTCGTGGGCAAGCTCTAACAGGGCGTCAGTCAATTGGATTTCGCCGCCCTTGCCCGGGGGCGTGTTGGCAAGAATGCCAAAGATTTCAGGTCGCAACACGTAGCGGCCGATGACCGCGAAATTCGACGGCGCCGTGCCCGGTGCCGGCTTTTCGACCAGGCCGGTCACGCGCACCACGTCGGGATCGTCGGTGGTTTCAACCGTGGCAATGCCGTACAGGTGCGCCTGCGAGGGGTCAACTTCGAGAAGCGCGATGACGCTGGCATTGAGGTGTTCATGCACGTCGATCATGCGATCGAGTAGCGGATCACGCGGGTCGATGATGTCATCGCCGAGCAGCACGGCGAAAGCCTGATCTCCCACATGCATCTGAGCCCGCAGCACAGCGTGACCCAAACCGAGCGGGTCGCCCTGGCGCACATAGTGCACCTCGGCCAAGTCGGTGGAGTGCTCGACTTTGGCGAGGCGCTCAATGTCACCCTTCGCCTGGAGGCGCGCTTCAAGTTCACCCACCCGATCGAAGTGGTTCTCGAGCGCGGTTTTATTGCGCCCCGTGATCATGAGCACGTCGGTGAGGCCCGACGCTACTGCCTCTTCGACCACGTACTGAATGGCGGGCTTATCAACCACCGGCAGCATCTCTTTGGGCATGGCCTTTGTCGCCGGCAGAAATCGCGTGCCAAGCCCCGCGGCAGGAATCACGGCTTTCGTCAGTCTCTGGGTCATGGGGCCAGCGTATCGGGCGGCACCGACTCAAGCAGGGCTAAATTGCCGCCAGCGATCTACCATGAGGATTATGACTGCCGACAAACGTGCCCTGCGGGCCGAACTACGGCAGCGCCGACGCGTTCGCCCCCAGCTTGAGCGCGAGGCCGCCACCGAACTGTTGACCCGGCAGCTCATCGCCGTTGCCTCGACTCTCGGGCCACAGACACTCTCGTGCTACCTCTCAACCCCCGACGAACCCGACACTCGGCCGTTCTTGGCCTGGGCCGCCGCGCAGGGCATTCGCGTACTGCTGCCGGTCTCGCGTGATGACGGGCTACTCGACTGGGCGCCCTACGACGCGGCCGATGAAGAACTCGACACCAGTGGCATGCCGGTACCGACCACCGAGTTGCTTGGCCCCATCGCGATCAACGATGTGGGGCTGATCTTCGTGCCCGCTGCCGCCGTTGACCAGACCGGTATGCGCATGGGCTGGGGACGCGGCTACTTCGATAAAACTCTCGGCTCGATGGATCGCCGGCCCCTCGTCTTCGCGGTTATTTTCGACGGTGAACTGCTCGACACGCTGCCTCGCGAACGGCACGATCAAGCCGTTGATGGCGTCGTCACCCCGAATCGCATCGTGCGCTTCACCGTTTGACCTCGCGGTCGGGTGGATGCTGCAACGCCCCGTACTCTGGAGGGTGGAGGTTTTTTGATGCCCACGTACTCGTACCGTTGCACGCAGTGTTCGACCGCATTCGATATTCAGCAGGCCTTCACCGACGATTCGCTCACCGAATGCCCAACCTGCCAAGGTCTGTTGCGCAAAATTTTCTCGGCCGTCGGGGTTACCTTCAACGGCTCGGGCTTTTACCGCACTGATAGCCGCGCCGACGGAGCGAACAAGTCGGCCAAGGCGGGAGCCTCTGCAAAGTCGAGCGGTTCAAACGACTCAACCGGCTCGGGCGGCGGCGGCTCAAGCGATTCGAGCGGCGGCGGAACGAGCGGCAATGGCGGCGGAACCAGCGGCACGAGCACTCCAGCGACCAAAACGGCGACGTCACCGGCCCCTGCCACCAGTTAGCATCGCGGCCCGCTCGCCGAGATAGGCGCCCTGCTGGCACGACCTAACGCCGCTCAGTAGTGCGGCGGCTTGTCTGCCTTCAAACGCTCGTCATTGCTGGTATTGACCCGGGGATCGCTGTCGCTGGGCTGCCGTGGCGGCTCAACACTCGGATTCGGATCTGACCCCGCCGGCGGCGGAGTCGTGACCCGGCGCGACGGGCGCTTGGTCACTGAATGACTGCGATCTCTTCCGTGGCGGGGCTACTGGCGTCAGTAGCAAGACGGCTGAGCGCGCTACTCAGCGGCCCACCCGGTACGCCGCCGGCGAGCACGAAAATACGGTCAGCTACTGCCTCAGGGTTACTGAACAACTCAAACACGCGCACGTGGGCATAGTGCCAACCCAGACGGCGCAGCAGGTCGGGGCGAAGCCGCAGAGTCTCGCGCAGGCTGAGATGCGCGAGTGAAGCATCCGTCTCAACCGCGACGCAGTAGCCAGCGCGGCTGGCCACCAACGCCAACTTGCCGCGGTGACCCAGAGCCACCGTCATACCGCGCGCCTCAAGACGACGAGCCAAATCAATGAGCATCGGATCGCTGTCGTCGGGCAGTTCAACCGCGGTGCGACGTGCCTCGACGTCGTTGAACAGGTCGGCGAGAGCGCGGGCTCCGTGCGACAGCCGATCATCATCAAGATCACTCGGGCGAATGCTGCTGACAATGCGCACAAAGCGACGAGCACGTGTCATCGCGACCGCCAGTAGCCGATCGCCCCCCGCACGCCCCAGCGAACCGAACTCGCTCAACACGCGGCCGTGCGGAGTCAGGCCGAAGCCGATCGAAAAAATGACACGATCGCGAGACTGGGCCACCGACTGCTCAATGGTGAGTACGGCAAACGGTTCAGCACGATCCCCCAACAGCACGTCGTGCAGGTCAGGTCGGTGCACGAGAGCCTCGAGAACGGCCGTGTGCACGCGCGCAGCATGCTTAGCGCTGGCCGTGATGACCATGAGCGACTCTGCCGGCCGCGCCGTCGCATGCTCGACCACTAACTCAACTGTGCGCTGAACTTCAACATCAACACTTTCGATGGCGCCCGTGACGTCATCGGGCATGCCGTAGCCGTCGTCGAGGTAGTCGACTCCGATCGACGGATGCCCCAAAAACGACCCCGCCCACGGCAGCGATTCAATACGCCCGGCGTAAAACCGGCGATTCACCAGTTCAGCAAGGTCTTCACCACCCGCGCGATAGGAGCGCGTCAGTGACAGCGCCGGCAACAACTCGCTCAGTTGATAGAGGGCCGAACCTGCATGGCGGGCATCGACGTCACCGTCGTCAACTGGGTCACCGACCGCCACCGTAAACGGCGCTGGAGCCTGCGTCACCGGGTCGCCCACGGCAACCACCTGGCGCGCGCGGCGCACCGAGTTCGCCACCTCTGCCACCGTTACGGCACCCGCATCAAGAATCAACACCGCGTCAAACGGAATCTGATCGCTAATTTCATGAACGTCGTACGGTGACGCCAACCAGACCGGCGCAATCGGACGACTCAAATGCGGAGCCTCGCGATGCAAGCGAGCGGGCGACACCGAACCGTCGGTCAGCATCAACTTCAACGCGGCCGCCTCATCGGGCCAGTCAGTGATGCCGATCGACCAGTTCTCGGCCAACTGCCACGCCAGAAGCTGCGCACTGCCCGCAGCGTGTGCCTCATCGACGAGCCGAAAATCTGCTTCAAGACGGTCAAGCACGTCAGGTTCAGCGCCCAAGAGTGCGCGGTCGTGCTGAAGCAAGCTGTCTAACGCGGAACGCCACCACGCCAACTCCAGCTCAGCTGCCACCTGATCGTGCGGCACGTGACGCGCTGCCAGATCACTCAACAGCGGGCCAACATCCCAGTGCTCAAGCCGGTGCAGCAGCGTTGTGCGCTCCTGCAGATTTGCCAACACGTCACTCTCAACGGAAAGCTCAGCCAGCAACGTGGTCAGCTCAGCCAGCGGACGGCGGGCAAGCTGCTGGTCGCGGCTGTGCAAGCCCAGCGGGGCATCCAGCACCTCAAGATCGTGCTCAACCCGCTCAAAGGCGACCGCAACCTCAGCGATGCCCACCGGAACCGACGGAGTGATACCCGCCGGGGCAAAACGCTGCCACAAAACGCGCTGCTGTTGAATGCGCACCAACGACTCGTGCAAGTCGCCAACCGTCACTCCGGGGCGCACATACTCTTTTGCGAGAGCCTTCAAACGCCGACGAGTCGCGCCCGGCATCGTGCTCGACTCACGCCGCGTCGCTGTTGCCGCAATCAACTCACTCAGCGAACGGTCAAAAACAGCGGGCTGGAACTTGTCGAGCGTGTCACGCAAATCAGTCAGCAGCCGCAGCACAATACCCAACTCGGCAATGGACTCAACCGGACGCATCGCAGTGGCGGCAATGAGCGCGTTTCCGCGCTCCACAAGCCGCGGCACCAGATCGTTGTGCAGCTCACGCACCAGCACCTGCGCGTGCACTGCCTCATCACCCGTACGGAACTGTGCGCCGTACCAGGGTGAATCGTTCGGGCCATACGTGAACTGACCCAGCACTGCCGCCTGGGCCATCGCCTCCGCAGCCACACGACGGTCAACCGCCAGTAGCTCAACAGCGGCACGGCTCAACCGCGCCCGCGTCGTCGGCGGAGTAGGCATCAATTGCAAACGACTCAGCTCGGCAATGCAGTCGAGCACGCTGATACCCAGCTCGGCATCAGGCCTCGTCAGAGCGCCACGGTAGTCAATCAGCACGGCGCGCAGACGCGTGAGCGCATCATTCACATCAGCCACGCGCGGCTTCTGCATCTTCTCGTTACGGCCAATCGACCGGATCACGTCACGCCGCAAAGTTGACGCAGACACGGCCGCCCCCTGCAAACCGATATCAGTCAACCGCCGAGAAATCGTGCGCAGAGTCGCTCGACGAGGGCTCACCACCAACACGCGCTTATTCAACGCAACCAAGGCGCCGACAGCGTTCACCACCGTCTGCGTGCCACCCGTGCCCGGAAGCGTCTTCACCACGACAGAATTACCCGCCGCGATAGTGGCGATCACCTGCTCTTGTTCAGCATCGGCGTCTAACAGCGATAAGTCAGTCTCGGGCGGGCGCTGATCAGCAGGCACGGCGTCAACCGACGACTGGCTTTCATTGACCGCCCAGCGGGCACTCGTGTTGCCCGCCAAAGCATCGAGCACCGGATGCGCCAAATCATGCGCATCGGCCACCATCGCCGCGCCCACCTCAGCGAACGTGCTCACCACGAGGCGCGGAGTGATCGTGAAACCCTCAAGGTGTGCGGTCACACCGCGCAGGCGATCCAACGGCGGGTTCGGCTTAAACGCTTCACCATCGTGAGCCAACGCCACAAAAGCTGCCTCGTCTAAGTGCACCTCGAATTGATCGGCGAGGGCACTCACCAGGGCGAGATTCACCGTCACACGGTCGGTCAGGGTGAGCTCAACATCCCGACCCCGACGACGCAGCCGCAGCGGACGCAGCAGCAGCGGAGCGCAAAAATCAACAGCCTCATGGCGCCACGACACCAAACCGATACCCAACGCCACCGAATCAATGCCGCGCGCACTCGCCAACTCGATACCGGCATCAGCAATGCGTTCAGCGGCCACCCGAGCGTGGCGCAACGCCACATCGTCGCGCACCAAATTGCTCAACAGGGTCGGGCTACCGGCAATGAACCGCGCCAGCCCGCCCGGATGACTGGTGCCCAACTCGATACGAGCCCGCGGGTCATCGACAAAGTGCAACAGCGTGCTGTCGCCACCGACGCGCGCAAGTTCAGCCCGCCAGCGTTCCCAGACCGGAGCGGCCACATTCATCGGAACAACCCGAGGGTCGTCGAACCGCACCGAAGACGATGCGAGTGGGTTTTCACCACTCTCCTCTTCAGCGTCACTCACAGGATCGTCATATCGGTCGGCACGCCACACGCGGCAACCCTACGGCCGTTTGAGCAGTTTCTTGGGTATTTCACACCGCCGGGCGCGGAATTAGGCGCCATGTTTTGCGTTCTCGCGTCACGCATCCGGCTCGCGCCGAGCGCTTTCGATCCGTGGCGCGTCGCGTGCCTAATCCCCAGTGACCTTGCACCTGCCGCAAGATTCGGCTCCGTAGAGTTGGAGCGTGGAGTTCATCGGCGACATCGTGGCGGCCATCGTCGTCGGCGGCTTCACGGTGTTACTCGCCGCAGCCGCACTCGTGGTGGGCGGCATCGTGATCGTGGTGCGCCGCAGCGGGCGGCCCGGGGTAGCTCGCAGCTCTGGGCGCACCGGTCGGTTGGGTGGCGGGGCAGGGTCGGGCTCAGATCGGTCTGGGTCTAGGTCTGGGTCAGGGTCAGGGTCAGGGTCTAGGTCAGGCGGAGGGTCAGCACCATCGGCATCGACGCTGCCAAAATCATCGCGGCCGAAACCGGCTGATCAGGCGAGGCTCAGCAAGCGGAGGTGGGGGTGGTCTGGAGGGAGCGGGCAGGCCGAGCGAGCATCCGACGATGTGCGCCGCCGGGCTGGGTCAGCTCTGGTGCGCGCCGACACACGCATCGGCGAGGGCGAATCTGATGTCGAGTTTGCCGTCGCCCAGTTTGGTGAGCGCGCCGCGCAGGATTACCGCGCCGCGCTGCGTCGAGCACACGCTGACCGCGATGAAATTTTTCGGATGCACCGACTCATCGACGACGACCCCGACGCCGGGCTGGCGAATCGAGAACGTGCGAACCGCATTGTGATGCTCGCCGACCGCATCGATCGTTCGTTGGGTGAGCAGGCGGTAAGTTTTCGCGACCGCCGCGCACTTGAATCGACTGCGGCTGACCGGCTTTTGCGCCTCACCGTACGCATTACCGAAGCCCGACTGCACCTCAGTGCCATCACTGTGGCGCGGGATTCCCTACTCAGCTCGCACGCTCGCCCAGCGCTCGGCACCGCCGTCGACGCTCCTGAGCGTGCGGCCCGCTCACTCGACCGAGCCGAAGTTTTGGCAGTGCATTCCGCGCCCGGCATCAGCGCTCCCGCCAGCAGTGTGATGTCGACCATCGCTGAAGCAGAGCGCTTGCTGTTCTCGGCCGAGGATGCGCTCGAGTCAGTGGACGCAGCGGCACAAAGACTCTCCGCTGCCGGCGACGCTCTACGCCGGTTGCGGGTTGACGCACGCATAGCGCGCGCCGCGGCGCTTGAGGTTGCGGCGTCTGCCCCCGACGGCGACTCGGGTGTGGCAATAGCTGAAGCCGTGGCGCAGCTTGACCGCGCGGCCGCCGCCGGCCCAGCAACTTCAGCTGCGTCCGCGGCTCTTTGGACTTCTTCGACATCTTCGACTTCTTCGACTTCAGCATCCTTGTCGACCGACGACACCGTTGACAGTGACGAAACTGTCGAGAGTGACGGACCTGTCGAGAGTGACGGAACCGCCGAGAACGCCGGACCTGAGAGCGCTACAGGCTTTGTCCGTGCGCAAAAGCTGGCTGGCACAGATGCCCGGCCAGCCCCCGCCCCGGCGTCTGATCCTCTTGAGCAACTCGACGACCTGCGCGAAGCGATGGATGCCGTCGAGGTGTCTCTCGCCGCCTCACGAATGCAGGGCCAGCGCCTCGCGCAAGCCCGGGAGGCGTACCACGCAGCGCGCGTGCAAACGGAGTCGCAGCTCGTGGTGGCCCGCGATGCTGTGGCGGCGGGTCGATCAGCGGGTGCGCGGGCGCGGCTCGATGATGCGGTTGACGAGCTGCGGGCATCCCGCGCCATGTTCGACACTGACCCAGTTGGCGCCCTCGACGCCGTGCGACGCGCGCTGACTCATGCCCGCGACGCTGAAGTGCTCGCCCGCTACTGACTCCGCTCGGGCTCGCACTGCCCGTGCGCGCGCTCTGCCCGCGTGGGCAGCCGTTCCTAACTCAGGCTGAAGTGACGAATGTGTCGGGTTGGAGCTGCACGATACCCATCACAGCCTGAGTTGCGACCAGTATTGACGACTCGATGAGCAGCGTCACTACGACTGCGAGTCGCACCGCGCCCGAATTAAAAACCCGCGGATCACACCAGCGTCCCGTTCGTAACTCATGCTCAACGCGCCGATGTGTCGTGTTTCCACGTCACGTCAGCGGGCTCAGCCTGAGTTAGGAACATACGCCCAGAGCAGCCGGGCGGCGGGCGCGAGCGGTACGGCGAGGGGCGGCGCGCGGGCGCGAGCAGGCGCCGGAGCGTGAGCGGGAGCGGGAGCCGGACCGGCGGACTCGAGTGAACCGGGCTCAGCCGAGCTCAGCCGGGCTCAGCCGAGCTGCAGGGCGACCACGGTCACGGCAATTGTCACGCTGATGGGCGCCTGCCATTCGACGAGCACCTTTTCGACTTTCGCACGGTCTTGGTGAAAGGCGTTTGGCCCCATAAAGACGGCGTCGAGCGCCTGCTCGACGGACAGCTGTACACGGTTGCGCACCTCGTGCGAGCTCACCAGGCGTGCGTCAGGGATGCTCAGCGCCACCTCGTCGGCTTTGCCGGCGGGCACCTTCATGAGCTTGAGTCCGTGCCCCAGCTCGCGCAGGTGGTCAGCGTGCGGTACCACGAACACGGCAGTGCCGCCCGGGGCGAGGATGCGCCGCACTTCGTCAGCACTACCGGGCGCAAAAATGCGCAGAGCGACGTCGACGCTGGCATTGCGCAACGGGATGCCCGTCCAGACATCAGCGCTCACCCCAGCCAGCCGCTCATGCGCTCGGGCTGCGATGCGCACCGCTGCGGGAGAGGCGTCGAGTACGAGTCCGCGCAATTCGGGCCGGGCATCTAGCAGCTGGGCGGCGTACCAGCCAGTGCCACCACCCAGGTCGGCGAGCCACCCGCGAGCATCTGCCGGAACCGCTGAGAGCACGGCCGCCGCAATGTCGTCGTGAAACCCGTCAGCCTGAAATCGTTCGCGCGTTTCGAGCATTTCGACGGTGTCTCCGCTGGCCGGAGCCCCCTTGCCTTTGTGCGCCGCGCGCAAACTCAGGTAGCCCTGACGGGCCTGATCGAAGTGGTGCCGGTTGGCGCATGAAGCGCCCCCCTCTGCGGGTGACAGAGGTTCGCCACAGCTCGGGCATTGCAAAAGGTCAAAGGCTTCTTCGAGAGTGCTCACGGGTAACGGTACCGCGCGCCCCGGGCAATGCCCGGCGAGGACGGTGTCAAGGGCGAGGGTGCGGAGGATGAGGGCGAGGAGGACGACGGGGGCGGCGACGGGGACAACCAGCGCAGTGAGCGGGCCGCCCGGCTGGTCGTGGTCGGTAGGCTGGCATCGGCGACTCCCGAGCAGGTTCGGCGGCCATTCTTCTCGTCGAAAGTTCGCACGTCATGGCCCTCGTCTTTGTTCTGGTGAACGCCCTCTTGATCGCGGCGACCAACGTGGTGGGTGGTGTCGGAGCCCGCCGACTGCCGGTTCCGATCGTCGTGTCGATCGCCGCACCGACCACGATCGTGCTGGCGCTGATGATTGCTCCGCTGCTGCCGGGAACCCCGAGTATGCCGGGCCTCTGGGTCGGATTTCTCGCCGGCCTCTTCGGCGGCGCCGGTCTGCCGGTGGCCTACCGCGCGTTCGCGTTGGGCCCGGTCGGCATCGCTGGCGCCGTCCTCGCCGTCGTTGGCACACTCTGGCTCACACTCGTCGGAGCCATCACCGGCGAAACTTTCACACCCCTGCGGGTTATCGGGCTGGTGCTCTGCGTTATGGCGATTCTGCTGGTCACCTACCGCGCTCCCGTCGACGGGCGACGCGCCAGCTTGCGGGGCCCCATGCTCGCTGTCGTTGCGGCGACGCTGTTTACCGGTTTTATTGTCACGATCAACTCCGCCCCGCAAGCTGACGGCTTGTGGCCGGTTGTTGGGGCACGATTCGGTGTGGCGACCGTTGCGCTAATTCTTTTGAGCTGGATGCTCTACCGCGAGGGTCGCCGCACCGTCGCCGTGCACTTTCGCGGGCGCTACGTCCTTATTCCGATGGCCGCGGGTGCGCTCGACATTTTCGGCAACGTCGCTCTGGTGTTTGCGTTGCAGACGGGTGACCTGCTGCTTTTGGCCATCTTGGCTCCCGCGGCACCCATTTTCACGGCGATCATCGGGCGTATATTTTTGCGCGAGCTGATGACTCGCTGGCAGATTCTTGGTCTGGTCGTCGCCTCGGGAGCACTCGTACTCGCCTCGTTGTAGCGCATGAAAGCGCGCGAACAAGCGTGGCGTCAGCGGCCCGTCGCATCAGGCGAGCGGTCAACATCGCCCCGCCACGCGCCGCTCTCGAATCCGCTCGACTCGATAAGCCCTTTGAAATTTTTCAGGTCTCGGTCAATCTGAAGGTCGTCGATCTGCAACAGCGCACCAACTTTTTCGACGACCCCCTGGGGTGTCCAGGTGAGCTGTAGGGCGATGCGGGTGCAGTCGTCGGCGATGCGGTGAAAAGTGACTACGCCGGAGTGCTCTGCCCCGCCGACAGAATTCCAGGCGATGCGCTCATCGGGGTGTTGCTCGACAATTTCGGCGTCGAACTCGCGGTCTACGCCCGCGATCGATACTTTCCATGAGGTCATCGTGTCGCTCACCTGGGTGATCGACTCGATTCCCGACATGAACTGCGGAAATGTCTCGAACTGTGTCCACTGGTTGTAGACGGTGGAGATGGGCATGTCGACGTCGATGGTGGAGTTAACGGTGGCCATAGTGGTAACCCTTCGCTAGGTGTGTGGCGCCACGCTAAAGCCGCGGGGAGCCAGCCGTCACGGGGTTGACATCACAGGTGAGCATCACGGCCCACCCGGCGCCCTCAGGCTCGGGCGGCGGCAACTTTCGCGAGTGCGAGTCGGTCGGCGGCATCCAGAGGGGTGATCGCTTCGGCGGCTGCAAGGGCGAACACTTCGGCCAGCGTGCCTCCGATGCCCCGCAGTCGCGCATCGACAGAGGCTGGGCTTTCTCCGCGACCGGTCAGGGCGAGGTGAATGACTCCGCCGGCGCTGACGACGTAGTCGGGGGCGTACAGGATGCCGCGCGCGGCCAGCGCGTCGGCTCCGGCCCTCTCGGCCAGCGGATTGTTCGCCGGCCCGCACACGGCACGCACGGGCAACTGTTCGACCACAGGTGCGGTGAGAACGCCGCCGAGGCCCGCGGGTACGAACACGTCGGCGGGGGTGACTACGGCCGCGTCGGGTGAGATCCAGGTGGCGCCGAGCTCATCGGCGAGGGCCCGCATGCCGGGGTTCAGGTCGGTTACCGTGAGCACCGCTCCGGCGGCGGCAAGGCGTCGAGCCAGTCGTGAGCCGACCTGCCCTAGACCCGCGACGACGAAGGACCGACCGTCGACTGCAGTGGAACCGAAAACCGTGAGCAGCACCTGCTCAAGAGAGGCGAAGATTCCTACGGCGGTTGCGGCGGCGGGCTCCCCTGCGCCACCGTGAGCCGCCGGTAATCCCACCACGTGCTCGGTGCGCTCGCGAACGATGAGCATGTCGTTCTCGGTCATTCCGACATCTTCAGTGGTGATGTATGTGCCCCCGAACGATTCGACGAGGTCGCCCAGGTCGAGCAGGGCATCCCGACGCCGTTCACGGGGCAGTGCGCCCTGCACCAGGTCGCCGGGTTGCAGTGCGATGACAGCTTTTCCGCCGCCTGCGCCGATGTCGGCGAGCGCGTTTTTCATTGTCATCGCCTGGGCGAGCCGCATGGCGTCGGCGACGCCGTCGCTCCAGTGTTCATACGTCCACAGCCGGCACCCACCCAAACCGGGGCCGATGACGCTGGAGTGCAGGGCAATGGTCACCCGCAGACCCGAACGGGCACCCGTGACTGTCGTCACGCGTTCATGGGCGAAGTCAGGCGCAGAAGTCGCGTTCACAGGCACAGCGGGCGCGTTGACAGGCACAGCGGGCGCGTTGACAGGCACAGCGGTCGCGCTGAGGCGAGCTGCAGCGCTCACGCCAGGCCTTTCACGAGAGCTTCGGGCTCGACGTGAGCCGAACGCGTGGGCGTGGCGTCAGCCGCGTGGACTGGCGCAGTGGCTGCGAATTCGGCTGCCGGACGAATCGTGAGGCGCTGTGCGAGCTCGACTAGTAACCGAGGGGCATCATCGCGGGGCACCTGCACGCGGATGAACACGGCGGCCTCGGGCGCCGCAGCAGCTTCGGCGAGCGCCGTGCGCAGAGACCCAGCGGTTGTCGCCTCGAACACGCGCACCTCGTTGCCGCCGAGCGCGGCAGGTGTCAGCGACCAGTTCCACG
>Ga0306871_1000341_pt1 | contig 18356 bp, 6 predicted proteins | sample AntRauMeHopE1497_FD_190447 | JGI IMG/M metagenome (GOLD analysis project Ga0306871, IMG submission 190447) | Saline lake microbial communities from Rauer Islands, Antarctica - Metagenome Hop E1 #497 (v2) (version 2) | ecosystem: Environmental > Aquatic > Non-marine Saline and Alkaline > Saline ... | reverse complement strand
GCCCTCGGCGCGGCCGGTGTCGCGAAGGAGCGCCGACACCAGCGCGGGCCTCGTGGCGACGCCCCAGGTTCCGGCGAGGACCACCTGGTTCGCCGTCATGAGGCCGTGCGTGCTGGAGGAGTCCGAGCTCGAAGCGATGGCTCCGGGGGCCGGGAAGGCGTGGAGGATGCCGGCGTCGGACGCAATAAGGGAGGTGTCGACGCCGTTGGGGTCCTTGATCTCGATCCTCAGGTCCGTGCCGCCGCCCGGCCAGGTGGCCTCGATCTGCGCTTTGCCGTCCCCGAGCAATAGCGTGTTCAGGATCGATGCGGCCGGTACCCCCGCGATGGCAGCCACCGCTGCACGGACGGCCGGGTCGCCGGAGGAGCAGTGCACCGCGCCATCGGACGGGTCTGTCGACCAGAAGACCATCACGGCGTATACCCCGACGCCGTGCACCGAGCTGGCAGCCGCACTAACGTCGGGATGACCGACCACACCGGCGGAGCTCGCGGGCACCGCGCCGAACCTGAGCTCCAGCCGGTCGAGAGCCGTGAAGCCGGTGGCCACGCTGCCCGGGTCGGTGGCCTCCATGGCGGTGAGGAGAGGGAAGCATGCCAGGGACCTCTCAGCGCTGGCCGTGCCGGCAAGGCAGTCACGGCAGGCGGCAGCGGCGCTGCTCGTTCCGGCCTGGAAGCCGTACGTATTGGCCGGGCAGGGAGAGCACTGGGACTGCGCCGAGAGGCCCGTCACCGCCCCGAAGGTGGCGACGGGGCACGCCGCCTTGGACCCGCCAGTGCAGAAATGCCCCATCGGGCAGGCCTGGGCCGCGGCCGAGCCCTGGGGGCAGTACTCGCCTTCGCTGCACGGCGAGCCCGCCGCCGAGCTGATGGGACAGAAGCTACCGACAGGGCAGGGGTCCGCGGCATTCTGGCCAGCGGGGCACACCTTTCCGGCCGGGCACTCGCTGGCGGCGGACGCGGTGCAGACGCTGCCGCCGGGGCAGTCCTGCCCAGACGTGGAGCCTTGCGGGCAGTACCTGTTGCCCGGGCACGCCTGCTTCTGGGCCGGGGTGGCGCACACGGATCCGGCAGGGCAAGGCTGCTCTGCTGAGGCTCCGCTGGGGCAGTGGCTGCCGGCCGAGCACGCCACGCACGTCCCACCGATCAGGACCGTGCCGGGGTCACAAGGCTTGCATCCGTTGGCCTGCGTCGTCTTGCGGGTCCCGGTCCCGACGGTGTGGCTGGGGCAGGCGCTGCGGTACGTGCTAGCTGCGGCGCCGAGAACGCCACCGGGGCACCAGAAGCCGTTCTCGCACGACTTGCAGTTTCCGTCGGCGATCGATTGCGGGTCTGCCGGGTAGGTGCCCGCGCCACACGAGTACTGGTACGCGTAGGCATCTTCCAGGTACGTCCGCGCGCATGCCATCTGGTTGCAAGACCAGAGCCTGCGGCCGCCACGCGAGGAGTTGCCCGCCGCCGCTAGGCTACGCCGCCTGTCGTCGCAGTCGCAGTTGTTGCTCTTGGCGATGACGCTCACAAACCTGCCGGACCGGCTCAAGTCAGAGTGACGGATCGTGCTCCAGCCGTCGGAGCCATCCCAGGCATCGGTGTCCGTGCACTTTTCATAGCCCGTCGGCCCGAATCGAGCGTCGTTATGGCCGGCGTTGTTGCCGACCGTTACGTACATCCCGCGGGCCTTCTGCCAGTCGTCGCGGTCGCTCCCACGGAACTGAATGACCACTTCGTGAACACGCATCGTCGTCTTGAACTCAAACGCTGTTCCGACGTACCTGTTTCCGCAAGCGGTCACGTCCGAGGAGCCGCGACCTGCGCCAGAGCAGACGAACGCACTAGGGGCATGGCGGTACGGCGCCGTGCGTCGCTGCTGCGCCGGGGGATGGCCGTGCCAGCCAGTGTTTGACGAGGCCAGCCGCTTCCGCCGCGGCGCTCACCGCCCCATACCTCGTCCTCATCGCGCCCGCGCAGTTCCGTATAAGTGTTCCTTCCAAACTTGAAGCGAAGGTCGATCCTGTCCTCGCGGTAGGCCGAGGTCGTGATGTGTTGCCTGTCTGCGCAGCGAGGCCGCGTACGAACAGACAGCACATCGAGGGCAAAGCGAGTGCAATTGGCATATAGTAAGAGCGACCGGGCACGTCTGCGCCCCCGTGAAGGCCTGTCACTGGCGCAGGCACTCGGCGCCTGTCCGACGGCAAAACCTTCGCTTCAAGCCATGGGGATTTCTCACCGGGGTCATCACCGCGGCAAAATGCAATCACCAGCAACAGGATGCATCCGAGCGGCAGGAGCCTCCGCATGCTTGGCCAGACGACCGCCGTTCGCGCTGGCGGACGTCACTTGGCCGGCGAGCTCGGCCTGTGCGTTTGCTGCAAGTTCCTGGGGGCGCCTGCGCGTCCGCTGCTGGGCCCTGCTGGTAAAACTATGCTAGTGAGGGGGTGGCCTTGAGCTTCAGGTTTCTGCGAAGCCTCGCGGTGTGGCCAGGGCGCGCGCTTCAAGCAGAGGCGCGTGTCTCACTGTTTCCGCCGCTCCGAGCCAGAAAGGAAGCGCTCTCGGGAGCCCGGGTCCATGGCATTCGCCCGAAACCATTGCCGGGAGTGAACTTGTGCGCTGGAAGTCAATCGCTCGCGGGGAAGCCCGCCACGGGACGCGGCAACGTTGGTCGGGGCATCATCAAAGTCTCCGTCGGCCGGAGCGACTGCTGGACGTCATCACGCTCCCCGCTCGCCCTCCTGCCTTCCCCGGTCCCGTGCCATGCTCATCGGGCTCTCATCATCGCGTTGGCATACCAGCGATGGCAGACTTGGTCTGACACCCAAAACCTGCAAGCGGCAGAGGTCAGACCCCGTTTCCGCAAGGGGCACCCTCGTCCCAACTCGAGGCTGTGGGCTGATCAAGCCTCGCATTTTCTTTTGTAAAGATGCCTCGGTGTCGTCGGCCGCGCGAGACAAGCGCAAGCACAAGGCTGCCGCCTTGCGTCGTCACCCGGCGCAGCATGCTGCTGCTTGCTCCTGTGGTGAATCCCAGCCCCGTTCCTCCTGGCAGCACGCTTGAACTCCTCTTTGCCGCCAGCTCGTGCGAAGAAGCGGAGCGCCGAGCCTTGGAGGCGGTGGTTGCGGCATCGCCTGCGACCGTCCGTAGCGTCGCTCGCGAGCCGCCGTCCACGAGCTACCGCCCACCATCTCCTGCTCGAATCCGTGCGTTCAGTCCACCAGATCGCTCAGCATCGGGCGGCTGGGCCACGGACGCGACGGCAATCGCGGAGCCTCTGACGCCGGTGATGCGGCCGGCCTGCGAGACGCCCCCCCAGCGCAGCGGGCTCGGTGACCCTTGTGATATGCTGGCGCTGCGAGTGCCGCCGCGGGCTATGGCCCGTGCCTTCTCGGTCAGTACTGAGGAGGCCTCCCCGGCACTGACGGCGTCGCCGGCTCGGCCGAGGCGACGCGTCGCTTCCACGACGGGAGTTGTTCGGCCGACAGTGCTGTTCGGGGACGCGGCCCAGCGTGGCCAGCAAGCTGCCACTGGGGATGGGCGGCAAGGAGTGGCCCATGAAAGCCGCGGGTGGGCACCAGGGTTCTGGGCTGAGGACGATGGCTACGCCGCCGGGCCGGACGACGACGGTGCGTAAGGTGTGATGACACGTGCCGGGGGCACGGAATTGGACTGCGAGGCACAAGTTGTGTGATGACGCTTCAAGGCGAGTCATGGGATCACGGGCGATGCGCCCATTCGGTCTGCCCACGCGAGCGGGGCAGCTTTGCAATGCGACCGCGGCTGATGGCACAGCCTGTTCGCTGTTCTGGAGGCAGTGCGCTACACGCCGTCGCTCCCAAGCACCTCAGCCTCCGTGACATCAACGTCGTCGCCTCGAAGCGCTGGCCCGGACGCGCCAGAGCTAAATCCCGGCGCGGGCCTGGCGCCCGAGGGCCGTGCAACGTCGTCGGAGCCGTCATCGTCGCTGCTCCACGCGGCGTCGGTCTCCGGGTCCCTCCACACCGCCCGCACGTCAGCCCACCCCATGTCAGACACCGCGGACGTTGCGCCCTCCTCTTCCTCCTCCGCGAGCTCCCTGAGAGGCGAGCCCGTGCAGCCCCCGACCTCCAGCCCGGGGCGGAGGGCAGCCCGCCAGCCGGGGCTGCAGCGGTTGAGCAGGCTCGCTGCCCCGGCGAGGGCCGCCGACACGGCGTGACCCCCCGCACCGTGCGTGGCCGAGGTGACCACGCTCGGCGGAACATCGGCCGCGGAAGCGGGGCCACCCTCGGCAGGCAACCCGGCGGCCTGTCCAGAGGCGGGCCCGGGCGCCAGCGACACCGACGCCACGTCGACGGAGCAAAGCCCCGAAGCGTCCTTGGCGGACACGCGCACAGCCACCGCCGTCGGGTCCCAGGCACCGCCGCTGCCGCCGAGGCGCCCGGCGAGCGCAAGCACCGCGCCTCCCGCCTCGGCGAGGGAGCGTCCGGCGTCGCTGACCGCCTCGACCTTTTCGCACGCCGACGGCGGTGCTGAGTCGGCTGAGAACACGCGCAGCGTCGCCTCATCCGACGTCCCGTCCTGGTGAACGCCAGCGAGCGCCCAGATTTCCCGCGCCGAGGCCGCCACAGCCGCCACCCCCAGACCAGTGCCGCACCGCAAGACTGCCTTCTTCAGGAGGTGCTGCTTAGCGAGCGCTAGCACCTCATCAAACCTCTCAGGGATCCGAGGCAGGGTCGGTTCGGCCCTGGTCGTTTCCACGAGGTCGGCCACGGCTGCCGCCAGCGCCTCGGCCACAGTGCTGAGAGCCCCGGGAAGCTGAAGCTCGACGCCATGGTGATGGATCACAACCAAGACCCTAATGCTTCCGGCCCTCGCGAGGGCCACCGTCAGGTCGGCAAACGCAATCGCCGCGGGGCGGCGGCCCAGGGACGACAGCGAGCACCGCTCCGAGAAGGAGAACACCAAGCCTGCAGCGATCGACGAGATAGCGCGGCCCGTGGCGTGCTGCGCCAGGACTCGGCCGCCCTGGGAAAGGAACAGCACGCCGAGGCTCGGAGACGAGGTCCGTCCGGCCATCCTCGCCCGGGGCGCGTTCGCGCCTCTCTGGGTTGCTGCAGCACGAAGGGGCCCACGAGTGTGGGTCAATGGATGCGCGGTTGAGGTCGAGGTCGCGGTGTAGCCGAGGGTGGCGGGGACGAAGGCAAGCAGAGAGGGGCGCAACGAGCCTGAGCGGTGCCGCGGGCGTTTTGGCCAAAGACACCGAGGAGTCGGGGGGCTCGTGCGCTGCTTCGTGTTCGGGTCGGTACATGGGGCACTCTCTCGTCACTCGGTCAGATCTTGGGCGGAGTCATGGAAGCGGGCTCGGCCAGGGCCCGTGCGAGCCCTACGTCCAGGGCACCGTCAGCGGCCATGGCGCCTGCGATTGCAGCACCCGCCCACGCGTCCAGGGCGGCGTACTGGAGCTGCCTCGACTTGAGCGGGAGCGATCCCCAGTCGCTCATTTGCAGGGACGACCGCTTCCACGAGCGAACTCCGCACCAGTGCTCGGACAGCCGCGAGAGGCCCACCTTGTTGACCCCGCGGATGAGGTCCAGCCGCTCGAGGGTCTCTGCCACGTGCGGCAGCCCCGCCAGGCCGCCGCGGCCAGCGCTTGGGCGCCGGCCTCGCTGACGACGGGAAGCGCCGTCGGCGCCCCACGCGCCGCCCTTTGGGCGCCACGTGCGGAGCTCCAGGGGGAGCTGCTGGCTCGAGCCGACGGAGAGCACGCCAGCCACGTCGTGCGTGTGCTCGTCAAGGACGCCCGCGAGCAGGCCGACCGTGTGCGGCATCGAGAGCTCCATCGCGTATCTGCACCGGGTCCCGGTGTCCGTTTCCAGCGCCTCTACGTCGTCGGCGATCCCGACGCCAACCTTCAGGAGGACCTCGGACTCGAGGACTGCGTTCAGCAGCGCCGGCAGCGGCCGGCTTTTCCTGGCCGGCCACAACAGGACCGAGTCCCCGCAAGACACCTGCACAAGGGCCAGCCCGTCCATGGGTCCCTGCCGCAGGAAGTGGGGCGTGTCCTCGCTGTCAAAGCCCACGAGGGCGGGTGCATCACACGCCCGTCGAGACGACGCGGCGACCTCCGCCTGGAGGCCGGGGCGGACGCCCCTGCCCCTCCTCACGGGGAGGTGGGCCTTGCACTCTTGCGGGGCCAGCCACTCGTCCTCGCCGGGCATCGCCCCGGTCGCCTCAAACCGCGCCGAGGCCTGACGGCCGAGCAGCCTTCGCGCCACCCAAGCGTTGGCCTGCGCCTCCTCGTACGCCATTGTCACCACAAGGCGCCCGACACGAAGGGACTCATCCACCGCCGGGGGCTGGACGCCCAGGACAGTGGCTGGCAGCACAGGGACGGCGCGAACAGCCGCCGCGTTCTTGACGGCTCCAGCGACCGACGCCCTGAGCATGACACCTGCGGCCGGGAGAGCGTGCCCTGCTGACGCGGGGGTCCTGCGGCACGCACCTTCACAAGGGGCGTGCGGCGGGTCCTGCCCCCGCGAGTGTGCCGGCAGCCGTCTGGCCACAGCGGCGAGCAACGTCAGTTCGGCGGCGAGCCTGCTTTCGGCCGCCGCCAGGTCGGCTCGCACCTGCGTTGCGGTCCTCTCTTGCATCACAAGCACGCCCTCACACAATCACACGCATGCTCCCGGAATCGCAAGCACAAGCAGCCGTGCGCAAGTTGCTGGAGCCGCGCTCCTCAGCGCTTCGCGCCGTCGGGCTGGGATCGCCCAGCGGCGGCGGCGGCGTCGGGTGATGCCTGGCCCTGCTCGGCCGGTGCTGCGGCCTTGAGTTCGGCGCTCAGAGCCTCGGCGTCAATGGTCAGCGGCGTGCCCTCGGTGGTGCCTGCAGCCGCCGCCGCCGCCGCCGCCGCCGCCTGGTTCTCCTCGTAGAACTTGGGGTCCACGGGCTTCATTGCCAGGTGCGTGAGGGTCGCGGCCGCCATGACGCCCGCCATTGTCTGCATGGTGGTGTCGTACAGGAAGGGCGTGGGGTCGGGCGTGCCGGGGGGGCAGACCTCGAGGAGGGAGGTGATGGTTACGCGCTTCTGCTCGATGAGCCGCGCGGCGTCCTCGATGGGGGCGCGGAAGCGCTCCGCGAAGGCGGCCGGGTCGGCCTTGGACAGGAGGTCCTCCACGGCCGTGTCGGTGGACCGCTGGCGGAGGGTCATGAGCGCCCCCGGCCCGGCCAGGGCGGCGGCGCTGGAGCAGAGGAGCATGCGGCCGTGGTTGGCGCCCACGTGCTTGGATCCGAACATGTCCGACTCGTAGGCCGGGAGGATGGCGTAGGTGCCGCCCATGAATGAGATGGCGAGGGTGCAGCAGGCGGCGTAGGCAGCGAGGGAGGCCTGGGAGCCGGTCGCCACGACGTCGGCCACGAGGTAGGGAGCGACGAAGTAGAGCGGGATGGAGCCGGCGGTGAAGAGGATGAAGGTGTTGCGGCGCCCGATCCGGTCCGACACGGCGGCCCAGCCGAGGCGGCCGGCCAGGTTGCCGGCCGCGAGGAGCATGAGGAAGGTGGATGCGAAGTCCGAGGTGGCGGCGCCGGAGGAGACGAAGACGTCCTTCACCAGGGGCTTGGCCACGGCGAGGAGGGCCATGCCGCCCGAGGCGAGGCCGATGAAGGAGGTGCCGAGGAGCCAGAACTGGGGCGTCCTGATCACCGTGGCCGGGTTCACGTTCCCGGGCGCGGCCGGGACGCCGCCGGCCGCCGCGGAGCCACCGCCCGATCCGTCGGCAGCGCCCGCCGGCGGCTCGAATCCCTCCCACGGCCGCCGGATGGCCAGCGCCGACGCCGCCATGATGGCCCCGTACACGCCGCCGAAGAGCGCGAGCGACTCCGCCACGCCGGTAGAGCCGGTTCCCACGTAGTAGTAGCCCTCGGCGAGGGAGCCCAGGCCCGCCTCCCCGAGTGTGGCCGAAGTGGCCTCCACCACCTCGCGAAGGGCCTCTGCCGAGTCGCGCACGAAGGTCCTGCCGCCGTCCTCCTCCACCGCGGTGCCGGCGAGCGCCCCGGCGAACTCGGGCGCCGTCTGGAAGTGGTTGAGCAGGCGCTGCGCGGCGGGCGCGAAGAGCAGGGCGCCGCTGCCAAAGCCCGCGATGGTCACCCCCGAGGCGAGGCCCCGGCGGTCCGGGAACCAGTTGATGAGCGTCTGGATCGGGGGCGTGTACCCCAGCCCGACGCCCGTCCCGCCGAGCACGCCGTACCCGAGGTACAGGAGGCCGAGGTTGTGGGTGGCGACGCCGGCGGCGGCGAGGCCGAGGCCGCTGGAGAAGCACCCCGCGGCCAGCATCATGGACGCACGGGGGCCGATGTTCGCGAGCCAGGGGCCGGCCGCCGCGGCGGAGAGGCCCTGGAGGGCGAAGACGAGTGAGATGGGCAGCGTGGCCTCCGACAGCGACCAGTCGGCCGACGACGAGGCCACCACGCCGAGCTCGCGGGTGAGCGGGCTCGACATCACCGACCACGCGTACGGGTGGCCGATGCACATGTGAGTGAGGAACGCCGGGGCCATCATGAGCCAGCGGGTGGAGCCTCCGTCCTTCTTGGCCATCTCCTTGTCCCCGCCAAACGTCGACACGAGCGACGCGGTAAAGCGGTCCCAGAGGCCTTGCGCGGGCGCGCCTGGTGATCCCGCGTTGTCCTCTTCCTTGCTCCCGCCGGACAGCGCCCTGGCATACGCTCCCCCTGCGACCGTGGCGGGGCGGTGCCAGACTCCGGGCCTAGGGGCGCTCCCCAGTGCACCGGCACCCCAAAGCCTCCGTGATGCGTTGCGGGCCGTGCCTGCAATGGGTATCAGTGGCGTTGGGGGAGAGCAGAGTGGCTGGCGGCCGAGCTACGCGGCGTACGACGGTTCGAATCGTGCCGCCGCCGGCCTCCAGCGCTGGGGATCATCGCTGAGCGTGCAAGCACCGCCAAAGCAGCGTGCCGCATATCCTTCACACCAAGGGGTGGCGTGGCTGCCGCATGGGCCGAGGCGGAGGGCCGGCAGCAGGCGCTCAGACTCCGGGGTCGGGTCATCCGGTGCCCTTTCTGGAGCAGAACGGACAAGCATCTCACGCTCGGCGGCGCGGCGAACAGATGACTGCATCGCTGGCGCTCTCCGCAGCAGCGCAGCGCGTCCTGTGCGTCGATGTGCGCGGGCCGCGGCGCGGCCGGACGGATCTCAAGGCTCTCTGCCCTGCGGCGCCCGTTTGCCGGAGGGAGCGCACACTGTCGCGACAGCTGCGTGGGCATCTTGCTGGCAGCCGCGGTCTCGGCGACTAGCATGCGCGCGCTCGCAGCTTTGGCTCTCTCGGCCTCGCTGGCCTCGGCAGCAACCACCTTTTTCGTCTCGCCATCGGGCTCGGACAGCAACCCCGGCACGTCCAGGCAGAAGCCATTCCAGTCGCTCGAGACAGCACGCTCTGCTGTGCGGTCGCTTCTGCGGGATCAGCGCAGCGACTGCGATGGATCCGAGGGCGGCCGTTGTCCGGCAGCCGCCCCTGGTTCCCCGACTGCCGAGGTGGTGCTCCTCGACGGCACGTGGACGCGGCAGGCTAGCGGCTTCTCTGCGTTTGAGCTCTCGGCGGAGGACTCCGGTCCGTCTCCGTCCAACCCTGTGGTGTGGAGGGCGGACAACCCCGGCAAGGCCGTCATCTCCGGAGGGCTTTTCGTCCCCAAGGCGAGCTTCAAGCCGTGGTCTGGTGGCGCCAAGGGCGCGCTGGTGGCGGACATCGCGGGTGCGCCGGACACTGGGACCATGGTCAGCGGGGGGCTCAAGGACTGCCAGCACAACATGTCGGCCGTGTACCTCGACGGCGCGTCTCCCTACCTCGCTCGCTGGCCCAACGTGTGGCCGAATGGCACGTGGCGATTCGAGTACGCGGTTGCCGGCGGCAGCAGCGCCTTCGTCGCGAACTCCACGCGCCCGCTGGCCTGGGCGAAGGAGGCCGCGCCGGCTCTGCACGGGTACTGGTTCTTCGGCTGGTGGGACACGTACACCACCCTCACGGGCGCGTCCGCCGCTGGCGCCGGCCAGTCGCGTCTCACCTTCAGCCCGTCGGTGGACGTCAAGGCCAAGGCTCGTTTCTACGGCGTGAATCTGCTCAGCGAGCTCGACGACGAGGTGCACGGGGAGTTCTACTTCGACAGGGCCGCCTCCTTGCTCTACCTGAAGCCGCCCGCGGGCGCGGCGTGGGAGGAGGGGGGCGCCTGGGTCTCCTTCGCGGACACGGTGGTGTCGCTGCGCGGCGCCTCGCACGTCAACCTGACTGGCCTCACCGTGCGCCACGGCAAGGGGACCGGTGTGAGCGTTGTGGGCGGCGACGCCGTGTGGCTCAGCGGCGTGGAGTCGGCGATGCACGGCGCCAACTGCACGTACATCGCCGGAACCACGGCCGGCGGCATCGTCGGCGGCTCGGCGTCCGACTGCGGGTGTATGGGCGTGAGCCTTGTGGCGGGAGACAGCCGGACGCTGGCGGCCGGCAGCGTCCTCGTGCAGGGTGCGACCATCACCCGAATGGGCCGGTGGAAGCGCACGTACCAGGCGGGCCTGTTCTGGGGCGGCGTGGGCAACGTCTTCCGCGACCTGGACATCTCGCACGGCCCGCACAACGGCGTCCTGGGCGGCGGCAACGAGGCGGCCGGGGTGAGCACGCTGTTCGAGAACGTGACGATCTCCCACGTCGCGTCCGAGGTGAGCGACTCGGGCGCGTTCTACACCTGCGGCCAGGCGGGCCAGGGCTGGATCAACCCCAACGTGACGCTGCGGGGCTGCACGTTCCGGCACATCCGCAACGTCGTGCCGTGCAACCTGGGCTATCCGTCGGTCCAGGCCGTCTACCTGGATGACATGATGAGCTGGCACACCATCGAGAACTGCACGTTCGAGGACGTGCAGCGGGGCGTGCTCGTCGGCGGCGGCCGGGGAACCACGGTGCGGGGAAACACGTTCCGCAACGTCGACATTGCCGTCGACATCGACGCCCGCGGTCTTTCGTTCGAGTCACAGAGGTGTAACAGCACCAGCGGCGACCTCTGGAAGGGCCTTGAAAGCATCGGGTACGACACCCCGCCGTACTCGCAGCGCTTCCCTGGTCTCGAGTCCTTCAACGATGGCCGCGCCTGCGTCCCTGAGCATAGCGTCTTCGAGTCGAACACGTGGTGTGGTGGGACCTTCACCACCGTGTCCCCCGGCGAGCAGACCGCCTGGAACTGCACGTTTGCGGCGAACACCGGCACGACCGGCACATGCCCAGCGTGAGGAGCCCACCACCCCGGAGCGGCCGCAGTCACCCCGCCGCTTGTGTGGCAATCGCACCAAGAGCCTCCCGGCCGGCTGCCGAACGTGTTGCATCACGTCCAGCCCCTGCCGACCCAGCACTCACGCTGCCGCTCGGCGAGCACCGCGGCACGGTTGCCAGGGGGCGACCAAGCCGGGGCCGGCCATGGCAAGGTGGTCAGGCCTGCTTGTGGTGGCCGTGTGCTGGGCAGCCTCGGCAAGCTCTCCATTCCGCTTGCGCATCGATGGCGCTCCAGACGGCGGGACCGTTGTCGGGCGTTGGCCTGTGGGAAACAGCACGTTTCGGTCTCGCGTCTTCGCGTCTGCATGGGTGTCTCACCCCCTGGGGGCAAGCTGCCGCGTCAGGCTGCACCTCGTCGGCATGGGCTCCCAGAATACGATCTCGATGCCCCTGGTACCATCAGAGTCAATGCCTGGTGTATTTTCGTTTACTGCGTGGCTGGAGCTTGCTGGCGAGGTGTCTGCCTCCACGGTTCTGGCCGAGGGAGCAATCTTGTGCCCGGCTGCCGAGGCCCAGCAGCTCGGATGGCCAGGGGCTGCGGGAGGCTCCGGCGGTGGGGCACCAGGAATGGCCACAGGCACAGAAGCGGACCGCGAGTCGTCGGGAACGGTCGTGGTGGCGATCGAGGAGGCCACATTCGAAGTCATCCCGACGCCGGAAGCCGACACGCCGCTTCTAGCTTCCAGCTTGGTCCGCCGGCGCGGCTCGGATGCTCTCGTGGTTGGCCCGTTGTCGCGGTCTGCCCCCATCGTTGCGGCGTACTCGGGCCTGAGCAGCAGGCAGATGCAGCACGCCATCAGTCGTGGTGCGGTTAGCTCTCCCCGAGTGCTTGCGCCCGCGAGCAAAGTGTGCTTTTGGTTCGATGGTCAGCTGTCCGGAGTGGTCACGAGCTGGCTTGGGCTCGTGCGTGGGTGGGGCGCAGCTCCCACAATGCCCCGGCCACGTCTCGTTGCCATGAACGAGCCGGCGCCGGATGTGATCAGCCTTGCAGGCAGGGCGGGGGCAGAGCTGGCTTCGCTGCACCGGTCGGTGGGGCCGGACGGAGTCGGGGGAACGGCCCCGCCCCTCGAGGTGAGGCCCGGTGTCCGGCGCCACGTACTCATCGCAGCGATGCAGCTGCGGGGGCGCCCGCAGCTCACCCGAGGAGGCCTTGGTGGCATGCATAATACCACGAAAGGGCACTGGGATGTCGGCATCGAGGGCATGGAGGGGCTTTGGGACCCCGGCCACCCGCTCGTTCGCCAGACGGTCGAGGCCCTTTGCAAGTGGAATGCTGACGGCCGACCGTTTGGTGCGGACGGAATTTTGCCGCCGGAGGCTGACTCGCTCGCGGCGAGCAGCCGGCCAGGGCTAGAAGAGGGCGCCAAGAAGCTGCCGCTGGCGACGCTGACCGAAGCGTGCCAATCACCATCGTCTTGGCTTCCTGACCACGCCGCCTGGGCCCTGCGGTCTGCTGCTGTCATGATCCGCGCCCTCGAGGGCTGTACCGTCGTCGTGTCCCCGTCGGATGCAGCGGACGACAGTGTCCTGTTCTCAGGGCTGGCGGAAGCGGCCGGAGCGCGTGCCAGCCTCACAGATGTCATCGCAGGGAGAGCGCCGCTGGGTCGGTCGTCGCGGCGGCGAGCCTGCGACGAATCCGCGACGGCGACACTGACCTGGTCCGGCGCGATCCGAGACATGGTGGCTGGCAGGTGCTCGGCCCTGGGCGTGCCAGTCTGCCGCGCCGGCCGCCTGCTGCTCGGGGGGCGCGGGCTGGAGCCGCGAGACGCAGCGGCGTTGCTCGCTTCGCAGCCCACCAGCGTGATTGGTACGGACTTGCGCCTGACCTCGGGCCTCGGTCCGTCAGACCTGCCCTGGTGCTCCCTTGACGACGTGACCTCGTTGTCAGCAGTGCCACGGCTGCCCATCATCACGGCACCGGTCGGTGTGCCCAGTCTCGGGGCCCAGCCACGTGCCAGAAGTGATCGCCCGAGACAGCGCAGAGTGGTGGGCTTTGCCGGGCGGGTCGAGCCGGAGAAGTCCATCGGGCTCGCGCTCGTCGGCGCAGCGATGGCCATCCAGGCTGACGATCCTCCGACGACGTTCAGGGTCATCGGCTGGGGGTCCATGCAGGGCCCCATGGCCCGGCTTGCCGGCCGCCTAGGCCTTTTCCGCCCGCCTCACTCGCTGGAGTTTGCCGGCAGGCTGACCGGCGCGGAGCTCGCAGCAGCCGTTGCGGACCTGGACGTGCTGGTGTTCCCTTCGCTCCGGTCAGAGACGGAGACGTTCGGGCTCGTGCCGCTCGAAGCCATGGCGGCCGGCGTGCCTGTGGTGGCTTTCGGGGCTGGCGGCTCGTCTGACTTCATCGTGAACGGCACCACGGCCGTCGTGCCTGAGACCCTGGACGCCCCAGGCGTTGCCGCTGCGATCCGTACGGCCATCAGGGACGCTGCCGTGCTCCGGGAGTCCGGGCGTCGGCTGACCCTCGGGCCGGCGTCTGAGCCCCGGCGAGCCGCGCACTGGGCAGTGCTGCTCGACTGCATGGGCTCGTGCCCAGAGGGTGGTGTGGGGTCGCTGGCCTCGTGGATGCTGGGCCAGGCTGGTGGGCTCCTGCGACTTCGGCGTCACAGAGAATGCGCCGTGAGCTGTGCGGAGGCCAGCACGGCAGCCAAGATCAGCGGGCCGGCAGTACGAGTGATGAGGTGAGTGTGTCTTGTTTGACAGCGCGGCTTATGCATGACACGCTGCGGGAGCACGTTGTGTGAAAGAGGGGGTCAGTCGGGCCGAGTTTCAGCGCGCTCTCACCACACGTCATCACCATCTGAGTCAAGGTCAGACGGGGGCTCGGCCGGCGCGGGCTCCATTGAAGGCGCAGGCTCCGGCGCGGGGGCAGGCTCAGCCGCCGGTGCAGTGGCAGGCTCGGGTGCGAGGGCAGGCTCCGGTGCGAGAGCAGGCTCCGGTGTGAGGGCAGGCTCCGGTGCGGGGGCAGGCTCCGGCGCGGGGGCAGGCTCCGGTGCGGGGGTAGCCGCCGGTGCGGGAAGGGGCTGCGGTGCAGATTCCGGCCAATGCGCAGCTGAGGCTGCTGGCGCGGGTTCCGGTGAAGGCATCTGTGCGGACCCATCCAAAGCAGAAGGCTCTGCCGCCGCGCGCGTCTCGGAGGACGCCCTGCCCGTCGATGAAGCTGCAGGTTCGACTGCCCCGGGCCGCGGTGCCACCCATGCCACCATGCTCGACATCAGGGCGGACCACGTTGAGAGCTTGGCGGCTGATGGAGCTGTAGGCCCAGGCAGGGAACCAGCCACGGCATCTGCGACGGCGGTCTGGTCGGAGGGCCCGCCAGCTGACTCGCCGGTGGCCGCTGCAGCGATGCCAGGACGCCCTAGATCAGCCGCAGTGGCTTGTGCAGTTGTTGCGGCCGCCTCAGCGCCGGCTGGATTCGCTCCTGCCTGGGCAAACGGCTCTGCCGCAGGACCACCGTACTTCTCGGTGTACTTCCGCTGCTGCTCTGCACGGTCCGCAGCCCGCTGGGCAGCTTTCTCCTTGGCCAGCTTCGCAGCTTCCCTGGCCTCTCGCTTGCTCGGGAGATGCTCCAGGCCGCCATTGGCGTCTGCCATGGCCGAGAGGCTGGGTTGCAGCAGCGCGAACGGCACATGGCCAGTGCTCGCCCATGCTGCAAGGGTGGCCTGCAGCGCGCGCTGCTGGAGCGCAGCGCGGCCATCCGACTTAGCAGTCCTGCTGCTCGAAGCCGAGGCTGCGGCCGCAGGGGCTTGAGGCGGGGAAAGGGCGCTGACCAGGACATCCTCGACTGCGCCCATGATATCGTCTCTCAGCTGCAAAACCTTCCCGTGCGCCTTGGCTGGCTCCTCTCCCACGATTCCCTCGAAGACCCCGGCAATCCATTCCCGAAGTGGCGCGATCCTGCCACCAGCTGCCACGACGGCAGAGAGCGTCCCGCTGCCAGCGAGCGCCGCGAGCGCGCGAGCTGCCTCGTCTGCGTCGGGACAGCCGCTCGCTGCAAGACGCGGGAGCAAGGCTTCACGAACGGCCTGGTTCGATCTGGCTCCTGGAGCCGGGATGCCTTCCTGGGCAACCGCGTCTGTGCCGGGAGCAAACGCCTCGAGGAAAGTTGGCCCGGCCGGGCCAGGGAGACGGGAGAGCACCGTGAGGACACGGAGGGCGATCCCGCCAACGATGCCCGCAAAGCCAGGCGCCGCCGCCCAGCAAGCCGTTGGCCTCCGGAACGTGCGCTTGCACACTTTGGATGCGAAGGTTTTCAGCTGCTTCCACTTGCTCGAGCGTTGCACAAGCTCTGCCAGCACTGGCCAGCGCAGCAACTCGAGGGCATTAACCTTCACTTGGACAGATCTGCTGGCTCCAAGCGCGACGCTCCCGAGCGATTGCTGATGCGACACCGCGCGCATGTCCTGCCCGAGGAACGCAGCGCCGTAGGTGGTAGCCCAGACAGCTCCGCTCCGCTGCTTGCTGGTCGGCGCGAGGTCAGCGAGGCGCCTGCCACAGGCAAAGGCGTGCTCGCGGGACATGGACCCGAGACCAACCCCCTGAGCGGCGAGGGAGCTCGCGGTCTCGGCAGCGGTTGCGGCCAGATGTTCGAAGGCCATCTCAGTTCTGTGCAGCTGGCTGAGCTGGAGGCATGCCACTGCCACCGCCGTGGGAAGGCGGACCTCGTCTTCGCCGGCACCCGGCTTGACTGATTCCCCGATGCTGGCGTACACGGCATCAGCGACGAGCTGACCCTTCTCAGGGGCCTTGGCCGTGAGCTCCGTCATCGCAGCAGACTCCGCTGGCGAGAGTTGCTCGAGCGATGCGACCGAGGCAGAGACCCTGTGCGTCATCATGCGAAGCATGAGGGTCGCGAGAAGCCGCACTTCTGCAAGCTGGGTGGCCTCATCGGGTAGGCCGGCCGCTGACACGAAGCCATCAGGACCCACCAGGTCAGCTGCTAGCGATCCAGCATCACCGAGCCTCTCTGCCGCCGTCTCAAGCAGCCAGCCTCGGGACCGGCGGAGCCCTGCGCGCCACCGAAGAGCACACGCGGCGACGCCAGCGCTGCGCTCAGCCAGAGCGACGGCGCACTCACCGGCCTGCGCAAGCGTCTCCACCACGTTCGACACCATCGAGTCGGCCCGGGCCTGAGCTGACTGTACCAGCTGGTGCCCAGCCGAGTCCGGCGATGTGATCCAGTCCGCAATACGACCTAGGACCTGCAGGTCACGCGGGCTGCTCAGGCTCTCTTCACGGTGCAGGTGGCCGCCTTGGCGCAGCTGCTCCACGAGCAGGGCGTCCGCAGCTGAGGGCTCGGCGCGGCACACGGCTGCTCCCACGGCCACAACGGCATCCAGCACTTCAAGGCCTGCCGCTCCGCCCACTGTCCTGCCAAAAAGCACGTCGACGGGAGAGCAGGGCGGGCCGATGGTCGCCGGCACGACTGGAGCCACGCCCGGGCCGGAAGGCGGGTTTGGTGCGCCGGGTCTGGGTCCCCTAGGCCCTGCCGGCCGCCCCGGCGGTCTAGCCCCTGCCGGAGGCATCGATGCTCTGGGCCCTGCCGGCCGCCCCGGCGGTCTAGCCCCTGCCGGAGGCATCGATGCTCTGGGCCCTGCCGGCCGCCCCGGCGGTCTAGCCCGTGCCGGAGGCATCGATGCTCTGGGCCCCGGCGTTTGCCTCGGCGCTCCAGCCCCTGCCGGGGGATCCTTAAGCAGTCCATCGCCAGCCTCAGGCTCCCGAAGTGTGGCACACATCCCGTCAACATCGTGAAGCGGCAAAGCAGAGCACAAGTCCAGAGCACCAGCCACCGCACTGTGCAGCTTTCCAGCTGCCTTTTCGACCTCGTCATGCGCATCCGTCAGCGGTGCGAGCTTCGCACCCTTCGGCAAGCCCTTCCGCCCCTCGGTGTTGGAAACCTTAAGCAACGAGAGAGCGTCATCAAACGGCCCGAAGAGCGGCCCCCAAAGCAAATTGCGGTGCTTGGGTTCAACCGCGGCGAGCGCCATGAGGCGCCACATCTCGCCGCCACACTCCCGAAGGCTTCCACCCAGACCAGCCATCGCATCAAGCCATGCGACGTGCTGCTCGTCACTGTCGTCCTTGGCCACCGCCAGCGCCAAATCGCCGAGCGAGGCCGGAGGGCCCAGCAGCACTGCTTCCGAAGCTCCATCAGCCTGGTGCGCCCAGCTGGCTGCCGCCTGGATCAAGCCTGAATCGGATTGGCACGCTCGAAGCTGGCCTGCCACCTTTGTCACTGCCGATGCCTGGCTGGCGGCAGTCTTGCGGCTCTCAGCCAGGTTCCAGAGCGGCAGCACGATGGCCTGGGCCGCACATGCTCGCAGAGCAAGAAGCGGCACGGGTGTGCCCGGCGACTGAAGCACTCGCTCAGGATCCACGTGCGCAACCAGTGTCGTGGCTTGCGCGCCCCAGCAGGCCGTCCCAATGCCGTACGCGCCGGTGGCGTTAGAGAGTGCCGCCCAAAGCTGGTCCCAGTCTGCGCATGCAGCCTGAGGAGGCGGGGGCAAGGCAGCCGCTGCCCCGGACTTTGCTTCAGCGTCATCAGCAGCTCTGTCGTCAAGCTCTACGAGCCGAGAAAGCCTGGGCGGCTTTTGGGCTCCGGATGGTTTCGTCGGCGTCAGCTGAGCGGCCGCAGGCTTGTCTGCCATGGCCCATAAAGCCTCTAGGTCCAAGTCAGTGCCACAGACTTCCGGGTGCCGGAGTACCGCGCCCACGGCGTGCCTGGAGGAGACGAGCGCGAGCGCACGGGCTGGAACGTTCCCAGCTGTGCCTGGCGCAGCCTCCGCCGCCGGGCCGAGCACCAGTGCCAGGCTGTCAGCACAGGCAAGCACTGCCTCGACGACAGCGTCCGAGGCGGATGCGACGCTCATGGCCGTCACGTCTGCGCCGAGAATGCGCAGGACACTCTCTGGGTCTGACTGGCACTTCTGGAGCAGAGCTGGGGCGGAGAGAATTCGGGCCAGCTTGACGTCAACGAAGCCCGCGTTCTTCACACGAGTCTCGACCCGCAGAAGCCGAACTTGGGGCGTTTTGCCCTGGACGAGCTCGAACCTGGGCACCTTGCCGG
>Ga0306871_1000340_pt1 | contig 18360 bp, 14 predicted proteins | sample AntRauMeHopE1497_FD_190447 | JGI IMG/M metagenome (GOLD analysis project Ga0306871, IMG submission 190447) | Saline lake microbial communities from Rauer Islands, Antarctica - Metagenome Hop E1 #497 (v2) (version 2) | ecosystem: Environmental > Aquatic > Non-marine Saline and Alkaline > Saline ... | reverse complement strand
TGAGAAAACCTCATAGTACATGGGAGACTATACTCACACATAGTATATACTTTTCGGCGCCTACTGGCATACAAAGACATGCGTACCCTCGCTGACCAGCACGTTGGCATTTTGTACCGGACACGCTGGCCACGGGTGGATGACCCTATCCCTTTAGACCGTCAGTTGGCAATGGTAATTGCTTGGAAACTCCGCTCTTCTTCAGACAACTACGACCCGGAGTGGACCCGTTTTTTGTCCCGTTTACGCGCGCTTGACTACTATACCTATCTGGCCTTTCTTATTCACTTGTCCTGGACCTACGACCAACAAGCGACTTCAAAGTCTACGACCACCGAGTCACCTCGGTCCGACACGACCGACCGTTCGCCTAGGACCCCGGACACCCCATCGCTTCCCCTCCACCCAGCATTCTACGTGGTTCCAGATAGTCCCACCACGCGAAAAGAAACTGTACATAAACGGTTTGAACGGCGACAGCGCCCGATATTGAGGCGGACGCATAATATTAACATGTAATAAACAAACTGTTCTCTATCCTAGTTTACACTCCTACATCTATGTATGAGTGTTCAAGTGGAGCGAACGCCTGGCGGGTGTAACCGACAGCCAGGATAGCATGCAGAGGGTGTCTCCGTTTCTGAAGATGCCGTAGGCGTATCCAATCCAGATCGTATCATGGTTTGAGATACGCGTACGCGTATACACTCTGGGTGCGACGTCACTACGCTGAGCGATTCGCACAAATGCGGCCTTGACAATAAATCGGCGTTATATACACATCCGGGAAGGTACGCTTCGTGAACACGAGCCATCTCAAGCGCCGCAACAAGACGAAGGGGCATATATTTGACAGTTGCATTGATGTAAGCGGCTGTCAGCCTACTTGATAGTTCAGCAGGCCTTCTTGTATACATCTCACACACGTCGTCTTCCCAAAACACACGGTCACACTCGCGCTTAAACTCAGATGCTTCATGGTGACGTTGACAAAGGTCTTCCGCAAGCACGGCTGTGTCCCATAACACCATAACGGGAACATTGACCCTAAAAGGCACAAAGATAACAGTACCTAGACGGCCGTAGGCTGTCTGTCCGCGACGACCTACGTACTGTACGCGTGCACCAGGCCAGATCGTTACCGACATATCCACATCTAAAGACTGTGCCACGGAACGAGTCCATATATATTTTTCGCGTGGTTCCAGGGATCGTGTGAGATGTAACACCTGTCCATCAGGCGCTATTGTATGGAGGTCGATAACCGCGGCCAGGCCATAGGTCGCTTCATTTCCTTTGCAGATAGAATATTCTCGGAACATCCGTTCATAGTCGATCCGTTCGCGTGTATTCTTCACAATGCGAGGGTAGTAGTAACACTCTGTGGTAGATGCCGTGTGATTCCGCGCCCAATCCTGAAACGTATTCTCCCGTTTTATCACTGTTTGAGAGGAAATCGATATATCGAACATCTTAAGCCAATCCGAGCGGCGCTGTGTATCTTGACGGTGATCGTCCACTGTATGTGGAATAGACCACGTCGTTGCGGGGGACAGGGGCATGTTCGTCGTCACAGAATTGACAGTAGTTGTCTTTGATTTCAAGACAACGCGCGATGGACCTGAATAAAAGATCTCCTTGCTTTTGGGAATCGAACGCGGAGAAGAATGTTCAGGAAGGCTGAACGTATCGAATACGTGAGTGCCTTCTTTACGGTTAAACCAAAACTGGGCAAGTTGTTCTACAGAAGCAAGACGTGAACGACTCGCGCGTATATGAGGATCCGATGTCCGCATAACCGTTCCTAATTGCAACCTGTTGTTGAGCTTGCTATACTGCCTCATATACTCAGATTGCACTGATTCTGACACTAGCCACCGAGTCTGTGGCTGAACAGCGTTCACCAAAAGCGTAAGCATCGCAAACATAGTACGGCGACTCCAGAGATCAACATCATCCACGACAATCAATCCGACTGTTTTCAAGAACTCCGTTATACGTTCGTCGTAAATGATCTCGTCCTTCCGTTCATACATGTCCACGTATTGATGTTCTGGTACTCCCAACAGCTCCCAAACAGTGCATCCTCCTACCGTGCGCGCATGTTGTGCAGTCAAGCTAATACACACTATAGTAGAGCTGGGGTGCATCTCAGCCCACATTTTACAGGTGCGAATAATGCACCGTGTCCGTCCGCCACGACGACCACTGCGTATACACATATGTCGAATAGTGTGTCCAGGAGGTGTTTGCATCCAGTTGATAATACGCTTCCATGTATTGAATTTATATATCGGCTGCAAGTCACGCAAGGGCCATTCTTGCACAATGGATCCGTACAACCAGGGCAAAGTAGTTGCTGTCGGCTGGCTAGTACACACACCTTGCTCTGCATGTGGACCTGTCGCTGCGTCCTGGTCATGTACACATCGCCATACGCATGGACCGGTATCCCACTTCTCAAGTTTCTTAGTCGGCGTTGCAAACGGTTTTTTGGTGTGCGCGTCACAACAGTACACATTGGAGGGGGTATATTTTAACCGTTCAGCCTGCGATAACTTACGCACAGACACACACGGTACCGTGGATCCTGCACGGCTACTGCTTCCTGATTGTATATCGATATATACGGTTGACGACGACGACGATGTTGCCTTGATAGAGACGATTCCTGATGTGGATCCGGCATACTGAGTAGCCATATCCTGCAGGATGTCTTCTGACGGCGGAATACGGGCGTACGGTATCCCGCCAGCGACGTCAGGTATCGTCTCTATCAAGGCAACATCGTCGCTTATGTTGTCTGTTTTACCCTCCCAGGTCCACAGTGCTGAGTCTTCAGCTGCGTCGGCATCTTCATCCTCTTCATCATTGTCGTCCCGTGTATGTTTGCGCGGTACACGCAAACTCTTGGAATACGATGTGTCATTATACGCACTTTGAATCGCTGTCTCCAGGGTATTTATATGCTCTTCATCCGACCACTTCGACCATGCAGATAACCGAGTAGCAGTCGTAAGAGGAGTTGTAGAAGCACCCGCTGTAGAAGAGAGAGTGTCTTTGCCTAGACATGTTGTCATTCCGTATTCCAACTCGTCGTTGACATATTCAGTATGGTACTTTTGTACGTAAGCACTTTTCTTCAAGTCTTGTGACGAACTGCGCCGGCGCAGTTCACTTGGCTTATCCATAGGCGGTCTCAAGGGGTTCTTCAGCGACGTGCCAAGGCGACCATTGTCCACACTATTACGTGCAGCTGGCTTTACGCAAGGCATTGACGTAGAGCGCCTAGCAAACAGGCGGGGTTATTACGGCTTGTTTGACACATACACATACACAACTGGCATCGTTTATCTATATATTTATTTTAGTTATCGTAGTTGTGTTTGTTAGTGTTCTCACCACGACTCGTCTGTTTATATAAATACGTCTAATGATAGCTCACCTTGTTCAACTGTACTTAGGGTAGCCCGGGAAAAAAAAAATACCATTTCTTAATTTTCATATATCGTAGTATCTGTACGGGTTGGTCGTGTTGGATGAAGTGAGCGTAACCGCTGGTGAGCGTGTATATGTATGTAGAACTCTAGATACTCATAAACGACTTATCCTAAGGCGAGACCCTAAAGCTTGCATAAAAAAAATAATAGAAAGAGGATACATTTGACCACACGACAACAGGAAAGGGAAAAGGGAAAAGGGAAAAGGGAAAAGGAAAAAGGAAAAAAGTAGCACTCTAAAAGAAATACACAAGGTAACCAAGGACGAGCTAGTGGAACAACTAGCACTTGGAAACACACTTGGACCCAAAGCTTGGAAGGGTAACGTCGAGTTTATATTGATAGTGGTTATCGTTTTCACGATGAAATGTAAAAAATAACAGACGCAGGGTATTTATACACATCTGTCTCCTGATCTTTTTTTTTTTTTTTTTTCTTGGAGGTTCGTTTTCGTTAAACATGGCAACCTAAGGAGGGTCACTCTTTACACGAGTGTAGATACACAACTCTGTCATGTTTCATTACATACCGTCACGCTGTCACGTGGCAACTCTGAAGGCAGTTCACACTCTTCGTACCATTGAGACAGCCGGCCAGCTAGACCAGGACGAGAAGGACGTTCAACGCACCGTGAAAAAGTACACCGTAGCAGTGTCATGGTCGACTCAGGCGCGTACGTCTTCATGCTAGCAAGCGCTCTTTCCCAATGACTGAGGTCCACGCGGCACTCCTCCAATATAAGTTTAAACTGCGCCGTCTTTGGACGAAAAGCGCAAAGGTCCAACTGAACCGGTCGTGTAGTGGAGTCCTTTATCCCAATCATGTGTAGCGTATGTACACTAGGGGGGAGAGTCTTCATCAACTGTTCGATAGACACTGTGCCTCCAGTCATTCGCAGTGTTCGTAACGACTGGCAGAGGGTCAAACACTCGGGTATATAATGTGCCTCTCCACCCTTATAATCACCCTCATCGCCATCGCCGTCACTCACCCTCTGCCTTAAAGTAGGCTGTGCGATGTGTACATCAGTAATACCTACAAGCGCCGCGCATATGTAGTCCTGCACACTGTTAAACAACGGTGCACCGGGAGGAGATGTAGCAGACATATACGTGGTACGTAGTTGAAGAGCCGGAGGGTAGTTTCTCACTACTTTCTCGATAAATTTCTTATCGCCGCCTTTTCCAGCTCCTTGTACTGCTCGCCAAAGACTCAATAGCTCAGTATATTGCGTTTCAGGTGAGACGCGCTGTAGCAGATCCGGACACCCCATCCAAACAGAGTTGACTAGACCCGTTACTTGGAACAGATAGAGATGCTGCGCTGCCAGGTTGATAAACTCCGTCACACCCCAAAAGAGTGCACGGTGAAGTACTTTCACAGCATAATCAGGTCGTTGTTGTTGTCGTTCAAGCAGACCCGGCAGCATGTCAAGGGGACTGTAGTGTCTCGCGATAAGAAGACCCGTCCACATAAAGGCTGGAACATACTTAAACGCCTTGAGCGTAGAAAAGTCCGACGGGTCGTTCAACACTGGCACGCCTAGGGTATCCAATATCTGCGCACCCCATACCGTCGCTTCTAGATCGGCTCGCTCCACACTGTGCATACGTATGCAGTGGTGATATCCGCTGTACCCCCATGCATCTGCATAGATTGCAAGCTCGACCAGCAGCGACTTGGGCCAGTCCGTGTACAAATGAGGCGCTGCAACAAACTTATATAACAATTCTAGGTGTGTCCAGGCTTTCCGATTGTATAATGTCGTATTGCCTTTATGTTGAAGCCCCTTGCACGCCTCGTCATAGGCCTTTGCAAGAGTCCACGTGTCTGAGATAGGGGTGCCCTTAAAGCCGGTAGGGAGAGGGAAGAGTTGCTGCTGGTAGGAAGGACAGACGGATGCTGTATACTTGGCCTTTGTCTTCACGAGCCAGTTGGGTGTTAGCGACCATGACACTATGTGCCCTAGCGCATCCACTGCAGCATCCAGTCTCTCGGCAACTTCGTCTACTTCGGAAGATAGTACACTGAAACGGCGAAGCGGAGACGCAGCGGCATTTAGGGTCGCTCGTGTTACTAGTCCATTTACAGGCGTACCAGCATCGGATACGTCTGTAGACGACCCAGACGACCTACGACGGTCGTACGGCTGGAACCGACTCTCTTTAAGAGACTTAAACATAGTGTTTAAAGGTCTGGGTAGGTGTAGTTCACTGTCTTGTTTAATAGACAAGACTGCGTAGGATATCAACAGGTCACAGCTATTCCACCCAAAAAAAAACTGGATGTTTCGTAAAGACGTCCGTCTGTCAAGTCTTTTATATAGCAGATGGGCGTGTGTGTGTACGCGCGCAAGAGAGAGAGAGAGAGAGAGAGAGGTGGCAAGATTAGGTCGGGATATTAAAAAAAAACAACAAGTGTTTACATGGCAACGCGTAGGACCCTCTCTGGTATTTAAACTAACAAGTGTTTACATAGCAACCAACCTAAACTGCCCAGGTTCACGTGTGTATGACCCTCTAGGGTAGTGTTCTATCGTTTTAGCGATGTAAAAAAATCGGTTATACGCGTCGCGCTTGGAGTTGTTCCTGATGTCGCTGTATGCCGGGGGAGTTCAGGATGAATTTTGATGGAACTGTTTGTAGGCGGAGTGATAGGAACATAAAACGTTCCAATAGACGGCTGATGGTATCTATTACACCAATCGCACAGGTACTGAGGAAGGCGCGATGTTACCCAGTGTGATGCCGACTGGTGTGAGATCGGTTGGGGAAACGACGTTTCCACAGGGTGTGTTCGAGTCGACTGTGCGTGAGAAAGTACACGTTCAAAGGGTGTCTGACATTGAAGACATATGATCTGCTCACTTGGTCGAGCGCCCACAAGATGGTCCAGTGTTTTTTTGCTCTTGGTGGTTCTTCGTTGTAGTGCGGGGACTGTTGACATTCCTTCCATTGAATCATCCTCTTTGATGTTTGATATACCCACAGGTAAGGTTGCTCGGTCTTCACGCTCTGCCAGCTCTCGCGACGACCACTGGGAGCTTCCTAAGCTCCAGTACATTTGCCGTGCCTTCCGCTTCATCGGGCTACCGTCGCCCGTAGGTGACGGTAGTAACTTGCATTTAGAAGATGTAAATACACACACGCAGATATCGAAGGGCGCGGCGTGTAACTGCTTGACTTCTTGGTAGCCTGGGCCAAACTGGACACGACCACGCGACAACCAGATCTCCGACCCGTAACGGATAACGCACGATTCATACCACGTACTGCCTAGGGTCGCGGGAATCAAAAAAACAGCGACACCGGGGGTATCTTCCGGGAGAGTCTGAAGTGTTGTAATAGCTTTGTGCATGAACTGTTCTGTGTTCGGCGACGAATAAGGCGGATTACAGAAGACCGAAAACTGTCCACGTTGGTTAACTTTATGTTGAGCATGCTCCCACCAATCGGTATGTAATGCATCCTGCTCTGGACTGATGAACACTGGAAGGCAACTGATGTACTGGTTTTGTGCACACGCATCCAGTACAAAGTCAAACCTTTCATTTAAGAATGCAAACAGATGCCGGGGGGTGGTCCATTGGTCAGACGCGCGTAGCATATAACGACGCCCGCCATTTGACATGACTTCCACGGCATCTTTCTTGGTCATCAACGGAGCAACTGCCACACCCGTCTCAGCAACCTCCTCCAACTCTACAGTCGGTTTGTTTCTCATCCATGTACGGCTCACACTTATTTTTCCGCCACCTTTCCTTGATCCAGAAGGAGGTTTCATAGTTTGTGACTTTGCCAAGACGCGTGCTTCTGCCGCGGAAAGGTGGGAGGGCCCAGCTACGTCAGCATCCTCGTCTTCCACCTCCGCCTCCACCTCCGCTACTTTTGCTTCATCTTTTTTTGCAGTCATGTCATGGATCACATCGGTTTGAGGTGCGTCCGACACCGTTTTCTTGGCACGTCGTCGCATCCGCGCCCGTTCATTGGTTCGCTGGCGTGCCAGTTCCTTCTTGTCTACTTCCATAGGCGAGTCATCGCTAGCTCCGTCTACATAAGTGTATTACCGGAAAAGCTGGTTAGCGTCGAAACCCTTAGGGTGTGGAGTAGCCTCATCGCGTAGTATTAGATAAGACCTACCCTGTAGGCTTTTGTTTCCACGCCCGTTTTTTCGACGTTTCTTCGGCTGATCGAGCGGTCTTTCTGGTGGTGACGACGGTTCTGGACTCGGCTCAGGAGACCGCATTCCATCGACGATGCAGCTTTCAACATCGTACTCCATTGAAACACTCTCTACATCTTTCAGAGACGATGACTGAAGTCCAGACGTCAAGGCCATCGTCTCTCCGTCCGTCATAGTCGGTATGCTCTCCCCTTCGTCACTTGTGGTAGAATTTGACATAGAAGGAAACGGTAGTGTAGTTACCGGTGTCGGTGACGGTGCGCGTACCGGCCCTTTGCGAAGGCGCCGGCGTTTGGAACAGGGCGCATCGACTTGCATTGTGTATACTTTGCTTAACACTACGATTAAAAGTAACCGACCACCGGTACGAAAAGAGGCCTTAAAAAAAACATGTGTGTTTATATATTACTCTTGAAAGAACGATGTTTACATGTCTTCTGCTGCTACAAGCCGCCTCTAGAACAGTCTAGATTTTCTAGAGGAGTGAGCGTACGACCTACGCCTTTTTTTTTTTCCTCACGATAGGGTTTCTAAGCGTTTCGCGTCATGAAACTACATGACCACACGTAACTATATATATATACATATATAGCAGGGGGGTCTGAAATAAAATGGTTTACACATGTGTACTTGACTCGCTACTTACTATCAAGTGTATACTTTGCATCCTAGTGTTTACTTTGTTCGATTAGAATGGCGCCTCTCTGTATTCAAGTCCCACTGGAAACGTCTATCAATTCGACTCAACACTCGCACCTGAAAGTCGAATATACGCAGATACCTAAGGTAGCATCGTCCAAACAGTCGGCTGGTTTTATCAACGCGACGGTTGATAAATGGATTGAATGGATGCGCCGGCAAAAACCTGACTTGTTGAACCAGTACGTGATCAACATGGCTACTCTAATACCGCCTATTCTCCCACCCACACCGCCTCCTACACCGATGAGTATCAGTCCTGTCAGCTCTGCGCCATCGTCTCCTACTTTAGGACTCAAACTTCTGACGCTTTTCCCCGACGCCGTCATTACTGTAACTAACAATAAGCGGCCTACACAGACGTCGCCGTTAGCGTCACGGACATTAAAACGACTACATACCGCTGAACTACCTGTGACAAAAGATACCCTTTATTCCGATTTGCAGTGTGTGTGTGTATGTGCCTGCTCGATGGCTTTTCTCGTCCGGTCGACCAGGCAGACGGTTCCCGGAAGAAGCAAAAATGCAACAGGCAATTGTAAGTGACCTGATGCGGCGCTGTCTCCCTACCTGGCGTACCTGGTTGAGCAAGCAAAGTGCAAACGACGACCGAATGTCCGGTCACATGGATGTTTTTGAGTGCTTGACAGACAACCATTTGTGGTACACTGGGATGAAGTCTCCAACAGACATGAACCGCGCCTATACAGACGAGGATACAGAACCCGGAGACCCGTGCTTGAACTTACTGGCTCTGTTTCTGTTTCTATTTCCATCTGAGACACCCCCTCCGCGCCTAATCGACCATTGGTATGCGTTGGTTGAGCAAACTCTGACACACTCTATGTGGGCGCCGGTGACACTCGCAACGGCACGCTCGTCGCACGCTATTGCCCGCTGGGCCGCCTTACTTCGACGCGTGGACGGAAATACACGTCCATGTCATCACTCAGTGTGGAGCCCTCTTGGACTTTATCCCGAACATCTTACCTCGATCCCCGAGGAAGACTAGTAGACTAGATTTTGTTTCGTTTTTTTTTTATTGTATCGTAGGCTGGGTGAGCGTACGTTGTCGTGATGGACCATCGCCACTTTAAAGTGTAGTGTGTACTAAATATGATAATAGTGTATCACACATCACTCGTGTAGCAAAGTCATCATGTTACATTCAGCGGGATTGGGTACAACTCAACTACGCCTTCCGTATAATCAGACTTTTAAACTCTACTGGGACCAGACATGTACGTTGCCCGAAAAGACGAAACACTTAGTGTCACCATCGCATGCACGTACTTTTAGTAGTTATGAATGGCCATGTCTACCCGGAACAGACACGTACTGTCCTCCTTCGAGTCCGCTCCGACGACCTCTTGAGGCATCGCGTGTTCGACATCTAGCCCAGTGTACAAAACCCGTGGAGGAACTCAACGACTATGGGATTATTCTACCAGAGACAAGCAAGTCGGCATGGTTCCAGGGATGGGCTGTATGGTATACACGCACTCACCGTCGCCAGCGAACTCAGTCATGTCCGGAGCGTAGTGTTACCCAACTTCTTGAACGTCGGACGTGCGATCCTATCCATCCTTTTTCCCGTTTTTCGATAGAATCGGACGGTCCGGCTAGTCATGCTTTGACTTTGTTAGCGCGTGAACCGTCTCGAAACTATGCAGTGGGGCATACTTACAATACAGTTGCATGCTGGGCTCATTCACTGGGAACTACCTCGGTGTTTATACGCGATACTTACTATCTATTTGGGACAATGTGGCATCATATTTGGCAAACTCTACTTATCCATCATCCGAGTGTGGTTGTACATGCCTTCATGTGTGAAACGCTTTTTCGTCGTGATATTCTCGCTTGTGTAAAAACATTGGACTCGGGTCATTGGCATACTCTATGTAGTACGGCATTGCAGAACAATGCCACCTTGTTGATTCACTGTCTATTTTGGCAAGCCGCCGCGTTATTACATAGTCCATATGCAACAATCCTACGTGAACGCGCCAGTAGAGTGTTTCGAGATCTGGTCCTAGTCAATCTTGTACACCAGTATCACGACGCGTCTGTAGCTGAGTTGTATCACTGTATTCACGATTCCCTGACTTTTTACGACCTTCCAGAGGCGAAGAGGGTACCGATAACAACTGTACAGCTTCCTTTCTTTTCCGATTCGCATTTGACACTTACTCTAGCTTCGTGCCAGTATGCTTCCGCCTTTTGGATATGGGGACACAGTGACCACATGGTATGGGAAGGTGACCTGCTGTATGCCGCACACCGTTGCTGTTGGTCCGGCGATCTGTGGGCGATACGTACGATCCTCCAACTGCCGAACGGTGCTATGTCACCATGTACGCTCTATGAGGTAGCTCTTAGTGCGGAACAATGGACCGTGGCTTGGTGGCTCGTCTTTTCGGGCGTAAGGTACGGCCCCTACGGTTTACACCAGCTCACGTATACTTATAATCACCTCTTTCCGGGTCCGCACATGACTTCACCTCCGACTCAGACATTGCCTCGGTTGCGCGGCGTTCGCGGAACATCAAAACGGCTCTTGCACCGCCTCGCGCCTTTTCTGGGCAGTACTGAAAGGCCGACGATGACGACGACGTGTACCGATCTACGGTGTGGTCGTGACTCTTTGAAAGAGGCACAGCAGTACACGTTACTCCTACTCCTAGTGCAACTAGCTTTCTTGCCGCTGGACCTCTTTTATAACTCGCGGGCTCCAGCACCTGAACATCCAACGGGTGCTTTATGGGGATATGCGACGCCCACCCGTCTAAACTTTTCGCATTGGATGTATAAAATGAGTGCTAGGGAACACCGACTTACTCAGTTCCATCGACGACAACCGGATGGAACTGAAACACTGCCTTATGTAGGCATACGACTATCGCTTAATCCTTGGGTACTTCGTAGTTCCGGCTCTTCCTTTTCCCGGCATCACCTTACAGAGCAGGACATATACAGAACACACACTGTTTGGATGTTACATCGTCCTATGTTTACGCAGTATACAAACACTCCGCCCTCGATCCACACGGGAATATGGACATGGTTGGCCATCCCCTTAAAAAAATTCTACAGCGGTTGATTTTTTTATTTTTTTTTTGGGGGGCACCCGATCAGCCATACACTATTTATAAATGATGTACCTTATCACTTGCTAGTTGACAAGAGTAGGCATGTACTCCTTTCTTTTTCTTTTACTGGGGTCGCTTTGGAGTACCATCCATGCCCAGAGCATCCATGTCATAAACTTCTATGATACCTTTTCTGATGTTTTAGTAGGCAACGTTAGTTCCACTACAGGATTCGACCGGGTAGAACATATAGCTCTTGATGCACGTACGATGCGTGAATTTCGCGCCGAAGTTCACTTTAACCGTGACGTTGATGAGTCGTTTATACTGCTTACGGAGATCTATATGGAAAGAGAGCTGGGTGTGACCCTAGAAGAACCTCTTCTATTATTTGCACGCTGGTATAGCCATCATACCGGAGACCCTCATCAAGTGCACGTCCCTTGGGTGCCTGAAATGCACCGCATGCGAAACTATTATCGTATTTTTGCGGACAAGCCGAGCTATCCATGGTTAAACGAATGTGCCTTGGACCGTTCCCAAAATGTGCCTTATGGATACTGTTGGAACGGTAGTTGGTATGTCTTGCCGGGTGTGTACCGTTTTAATCTGACCCTTCGTCGTGCATATACTCGGACTATTGTTCAAACAGCGGTCTTGCGTGTAGCGTTCTTTGACGCCGTTACAGTCTTTCCGACACTATCGGACATTTGTATACCGCCGTGTAACGCTATCAGTGGGAGATGTACACTGTTTGGGTTTTGCGAATGCAATACTGGATATACCGGTACGACGTGCGACCTGGCCGTATGTCTTCCGGGATGTGATCCCAACGGTGTGTGTGTCGGTTTTAATAATACGACCCGATGCGAATGTTTCCAAGGATTCGCCGGTGCCGCGTGCCAGATTTGTGCTTCGGGATGGACGGGTGACGACTGTACCGTCCCGCAGTGCAGTGAACCGTGTGCTAATGGCGGGCGTTGTAACGCTCCTAATGAATGCGACTGTTCGCCGCCGTTTACTGGTATAACCTGTACTGAATGTGAGCGTGGAAAGACGGGAGACCAGTGTGACATCGTAGTCTGCTTGCCGGAATGCAGTTCCAATGGAAAATGTACGCCTCACCAAGACACTGCCCGATGTGAATGTGACGACAATTTCACCGGAACTACGTGCAGCGTCTGCACGCAAGGCTGGGCGGGTGTCAATTGCACAACCCCTTTATGTACCACTCCCTGCGCCAACGGCGGCCGATGTGTCTCTCCTAATACCTGCGACTGTCCGTCACCGTTTGCTGGTACGACCTGTACAGAATGTGAGCGCGGAAGGACGGGAGACGACTGCGATGTCCCCGTGTGTTTGCCGCCCTGTAGCCAAAACGGGCACTGTGTTCCTTTTAATCGTAGCGCGCGATGCGAGTGCGACGACCGTTTTACTGGCACCACCTGTAGTATATGCACCCAAGGATGGAACGGACCGCGGTGTATGACACCTGTATGCGTACCCGACTGTGCGAACAACGGGACGTGTAGTGCGCCGAATCAATGTGACTGTATACCGCCCTTTACTGGAGCGACTATCGCGTGTACTGCCTGTCTACCGGGATACGCAGGTGCTGCGTGTGACCGAGAAGTCTGTGACCCCGCGTGTGTCGATGGCCAGGGTGTATGCACAGGACCTAATCGCTGTACATGTGCGGCCGAGTACTATGGAGACACCTGTGCACTCGCAGTACCGTCTGCCCAAGCATTAGCCGTGCGTCCTCTTGGCTGGACCACATCAACGTCTATTATCCTTTATGTAAACAGCGGAGTGGGGGTCATGGCTACGTTAGCGGCTACCGGTGCGGCCTATTCAATGCAGTACCATGAGGTGATCAAGCACACCGGTATCAAGTATATTCTTCACTATACCGCGTTTGTTCTGGTCCTCTTCCTTACACCGCTGTGGCTGCTTGGGACCGCTGGGATTGCAGGATGCTCTGGCTTTCTACTCACAGTCGAACTTGCGTTTGCAGGTCTGGTCGGTTGTGTAGTCAGCCGAAGTTTCTATATCCATCTTGTCCATAAAGGTCTGGTAGAAGCGCGCAATTTAATGTACCTCTCTTCATCGAAACGGTATATGAAGCAGTTTTTTTATATGTACGTTTTGGCGTTATGCGGAGGTGTGTTAACCCTTGCATGGTTGATCACTGCACCGCAATCGGGACAAGTTGTCGAAGGGTATGGGGCTAATCGCGGTTGGCAATGCGCTCCTCTTACTGGGCAAGTAGCACTGTGGTCAGACATGCCGATCTCAGTGTCTCGGACACTTTATTTTGTAGGCCTCAGCCTCGTTATGCTGTTCAATGTCGTATTTGTCGTCGGCCTGGGCCTTGTGTCCATTTATATGATCACACGTATTCCATCCACCTACCGCGAAAAGGAGACTATATTACTCTGGCTCGGATCTGCATGCTTTCTGGCTTTATTACTCCCGCTACTGTTACTTTTAGGGATCCTCCGATATAAACACGTGTCTATTTTAGTTCTGGCCTTGTTTGTCTACGTCGAGGCATGGCTTTCGCTGTTATGTCTCGTTGCTGGGAAGGTCGCATTCGTTCTTCTGGAACCCTGGTTCCCTATGGTCCAGGAAACATCACACCTCAGCAACTCGTACGCAACATCGAGTGTCAGCCTGCCCCCTGGAGCATATAACGTCAAGGATGAGATTGCCAAACAAAGATATCCGACACCCACGGCAGATCTACCCATGTACCAACGTACCCCCATCGTTGATGCTAAGACCCAACGTCCGTACAATCACCCGCTGCTACCAGAAGAGTGGTCGCCTCGAGTATCAGAATCGAGCGATGACGCGCGGACCGACCCTGCATTATACATCCACCGCGCCGCTGCGACTGTACCGGTGCCAAGAACATTGTGTAAGTGTTTTGTACTAGCATCCGTTGCTATAGTGTAGTCATCGATTCAGCCATACTAATTACACTCTTATATACATATATAGCTCAACGCGCAACTCATACATTTGAAGGACTTCTGGCAGTCTTGGCCGCGCCGACCTACCCACTTGATGCTACGTTGTAACTAGGCTTGACCGCTGTATACTTCTCCATGTATCTCTTCATCCAACCATGTAGTTGCGGCTTCACCCCTGTTGGGAGATAAAAGTACCTGTGCGAACTTAGAGCTTGTATAGACTCCCCGTCTCCAATCAACCCGTCCGTTCGACCATGGGTAGGGGCGTGGGCTTTGTTTGTCACAACGACGCGTCTGAATACGACGATGCATACCCACTGTCACTACATGGCGTATGAATTCAGCTAGCGTCAGGAACAAGAAAAATATAAGACACATAAGCACAAACAGCTCGTCTAGATTGCACTCCGGAGCATCCGACTCCTGTTCATGGTTATGAATGCACTGTGTGTATTGCTCGTTCGTCATACAGGGTACAAAATAACCAAAGGCCGCTACATAGAGGCCACTAGTAACAACGTGGCACCACTTCATGGTATGCATCAGGGACTGGCGTTTGTATGCGTCGTAATGATTAACATTAAATTGAAATGCAAGTACCACCCGCTTCCTTTCTATCAGATAACGCCGCCGGTCATCGTTATAGATAATGGCGTCTCGAATAGACACACCCCACATTTGGTAGGCTAGAATGAAGCCTTGGCCTATTAACAAAGTATAGGTCGAGGCTCCCAAATAATAGGCCACAGTCAACCAAAGAAGGGTATTCACTATCGAGAGCTGAATAAAACACCGATGGGCATCTTCTTGCATTGTATTGAAGATACTCTGTGTTTCTCTTGCTATAGTGTTCGTTAGGACCGGGTCAAAAACAGAGTTCCATTTGATGTAAGGGTAAGCATCTAAAACGGACAAATACACGGCCATAGTTCGATGCGCCGCAGGAATCATCCGGATCTTGGACTTCATACTACGCATAAACTGCATCCTTTCCCTACTGTCGACAGTTCCAATGCCACGAAGGACGAATTCATCCACCCATCTTGCCACCTTGCTCCAATGCAGGGTGGGAGGAATATATTGAATATTCGACCAATCGCCTCGCACAGCTTCCATACATAATTTGTCCGTGCGTAAAACCTCTGGCACGACGTCTAAGCTAATAAAGTCATCCCGTTCGTGATCATCATCGAAGCATGGCAGCATAGAGTCGAAAGACTCCATTTTCCCCACTTTGAAAGGGGTGGGGGTGGGGGGTGGTACTATGGGAAAGTAATGATACTTTAATAATGTGTGCTATAACGACATTCAATGAATCATCTATCACCCAAAAAAAAAAAAAAAACGTTGAGTCTTGATTAAGTAGATGTGGTTGTTTTTGTTGTTGTAAGTTTTTTGTTGTACACTCCTACTGCTGCTGAGAAGGTTGCGAACGATGTAACGAGAAATGCCCATAGTGAACCAACCATAGATAAACCTAGTGCCCGGTTATCATAAACTAGACATGTTCCTTGGGATCGCTCTATACAATGTATGTCGAAAATCCAGCCTAGAAAGACTGGGCCAGGAATGCTGCCCAGCAGCCGGGCAAGAAACAATTGAAGTGACATCATCAGACCTTCCAGCTCGGGGTGTTCAATAGACTTGAGTAACAAGATAGGGAGGAACGCGTCGCTGATAAAGAAGAGTGCTTGTACAGAAAATAGAATAAGGATGAACGTGGCCAGCCATGGCATAATGAACAGAGGGACTATTGTTATCATCATCAGACTAGCGCCGCATCCTAGAAGTCCCATGGAGCGGAGTGACAGTTTATATTTGTAAACGCATACTCCCGAGACCAGAAGCCCAACGAGCGATCCGGGAACTGCGACGCCGCCTACTACATAGTTGGCTTCGTCGGCGGACAGTTGGGTAAACCGCTCATCAATCCATTTAGACATGAATGAAATAAGACCGGAAATGACAAATGCGCGTAAAACGATGGTTGCTAGTAAAAGACAAATGTATGGGTTCCGAACAACCCGCTTACTGAACTGAACAACCCGTTGAGATGGCGTTGATTTAAGCCTCGTCTTATCTTCTTCATCGTTCATATCGTCGGTCTTCCTATCGGTCTTCATTACACCATCTTCAACCAGCGCTGCACTGCCGCTTATGTCTTTAGATACCGCCGCCGTTAAATTAGCTGTCGATGGAGTAGAGGCTAGTACGTCCGATACTGATGTCGTCAAAGTACTATTCACGCTTTTAACACTGCGTGTATCGCTACCACATTCGGTCCCTTCCGTTATAGACGTAGTTTTCGAAGCTGTGTTTGGTTGTTCGACAGCATTCGATGAAGATGTCCTGGCTATCGTGGATCGTACGCGCTGTACAACACTCCATACGATTACGTATATACCTTGCATAGCGGCAAGTAGTAGATACGGGATGCCCCACTCTTTTGCCGTCATACCTGAAAGGACAAAGCCCGCAGCAGCACCCATTATTGCTCCTGATAAAAATATACTAATGTTGAAAGAGGATGTAGCGGGTGTTGCTTTATGTAGAATATACAGTGGCATCAGCGTATACAGAAAACACGACCCTAATCCAATAAGACTCTGGCCAAGCACAAACGGGACAAGCACCCACTGTGTTTTAGCAGTGTCTTCCAGTATCAGATACGGGGATGCGAACAAGGCCATACCCACGGCGTTCAGTGCAGCACCCACAGCGACCCAATTGAGTAAAGAAAAGGAGCCAGGACATAGAATCCCCACTGGGAATACGGCAATCAAATTGACCACTTCGTACACGATCACAATAACGCCATACAAGGTACTGGATAATCCGTAGCCTTCAATAACAGCGTTACTTCCAGGAAGGAGGCCATTTTGCATACAGCTACTACAGAAGGCTAGAAACACCCCAATCCAAACGGACTTTAAAAACATTATACACAGATAAAAGACTCTAGACTACGCTTGCAACGTTCTACCCCTCCACTCAACATGACATATATACTGCCGACCCCCCCACCCCCACCACCACACACACACACACACACAAAAAAAAAAGTACGTACGATATATATATATATATATATATATATAGACTGAAGCTGTAAACAGATGCTGATTACTTGTTGAGAAAAGGTACTGGTTCTACTAAACACGGGAAGATCGGTGAAATACCGAGCGTCGTCGTCGTGCAACCGCGGCATGTTGACGACGGTATACCCGTCTTCATCCCACATTGCATCGGTCTTTATATACTCCTACTACATTATATACTCTACATATATGTGAAAGGTGTACACCCACATGAGTTCCTCCTAAAAAAAAAAATAGTTACTATAGTAGTAGAGGGGGGATGGAGTGCATTGGACCCTACCCATGTACATACTCATTGAGTGCTGGTGATCAGTGATCCACCCATGTATCATGGGATGAATTTGCGCATTTCCGTAGAATGGATAAGTGTATGTGGAATCGGATCCAGTGGGGTGTACACTCACACCTATGTCCCGTGATGAATTTGCGCATTTACATAGAATGGATCGGCACGTCGTGCGATGGAGTGGCGTGGATACATACGGTTTATTCTCTATAGTCCACTTAGTACATAGTCACCTGATCAATTTGCCAATTTCCATAGTCTGGAGTAATCTATCTGCATTGGACTGACTTCTTTCTTGAGTCGTTGACGTGTCTTTGACTGACGTTAATATCACGTGTTTACTCCCTCAAGGTAGAGTATCCGATCGTACAGTGATTTTTACATACAGTTAGCTGTAATCACGACAAGTATCGGACCGACCGTATACGATCCCACCTAAACGATATATATCACGTGGATAGTAGTTGATCTAGTCTAACTATGTATGTACCATTGTAGTATATACATAGGGTCGTATATACTCTA
>Ga0306871_1000338_pt1 | contig 18364 bp, 9 predicted proteins | sample AntRauMeHopE1497_FD_190447 | JGI IMG/M metagenome (GOLD analysis project Ga0306871, IMG submission 190447) | Saline lake microbial communities from Rauer Islands, Antarctica - Metagenome Hop E1 #497 (v2) (version 2) | ecosystem: Environmental > Aquatic > Non-marine Saline and Alkaline > Saline ... | reverse complement strand
TCAGGCAGAGGCCCGTGGGGGCCTCTGCCTGACATCGAACCGTCAGCAAAAAGCTGACGGTTCGCATCGAACCGTCAGAAATGCACCGAACCGTCAGGTCTGCCCTGACGGTTCAAATGCGTTTTGAACCGTCAGAACTGCCAAAAAGCCGCCCGAACCGCCAGCCGCCTGACGGTTCGCACAGGTACCCACGGCCACCCAATACGATCGCAGCGGTCCGTGCTCGCCGGCCAAATCATGGACCCCGTGCTTGTGCAAGTCTATGAACTCCTCCGGGCAAGTGCAGGGTTCGTGCGGGGGGCTCCGGAGCTGTCAACGGCGAACAGGACCTATATCAACGCCCTCGAGCCGTACGTATGCGCAATTCTCGCCCGCGACGAACCGGAACCCAACATTATGAGGTTTCTTTTCGATCAAGAGCCCAGCGACGGCGCCTTGAAGGTGTTGGAGGAGGCCCTGGCCAACCTCACGGATTCCCCGACATTCAGTGGCCTTCTAAGCACCTGCCAGCGTCTCCATACGACCCAGATCAACTTTGAGCGGCGGGGCCAATTTATGGAGTGGTTCACTGCGCTGGGGCGGTGCCACTACCCCGGCCTGACGGGATTCAACTACAAGGAGCTCGCATGGCTGTTTGAGGTCGCCACTCCCAGCCTGGAGCCTCGCGGGCGGAGCACCAGGTACGCTCTGACAGGGAGCGACAAGCTAGCTGCGGCGCTCATCCTGTCTCGCGGGTGTGAGAGCGCCGGCAGCCAATCCGCCGAAAGCGCTCTGCGCCGCACGCCCCCACGCGCACCAGCGGCCACTTCCCCTGCATCCCTCGCAGCCATGTCTATCGGTGGACTTGCCCCTTTGATGGGCGTCAAGGAGGCTGCGCTTGCCAGCGCGTACAACCAGACCGCGGACCTCCTGTGGCAGCATCCCCCGCACAGCGCCCTGGACACGACCAGCGACTGGGAGGGCGATGCTCACTCCTGGGTGGACGAGTCTTCGGCGTGGTTCGCGAGCCGCGTCGGCTTCCAGGGGGTTGCCGGCGCCTTGGACGGCTTCAAGGCGCAGTGCCGAGCCCCGACGGACCCGCGCGACCGTACCGGGTTCTTCCAGGCCAAGGGCATCCCGTGCATGACCTTCTGCTTCCTGGTGGACGACTCGCGCTTCATCCGGTTCTGCGGTGGCGGGGTACCCGGCTCCAGGCACGACTCGACGGTGCTGCTCGCATCGTCCTTGTTCGACTCCATGCACGCCCCTGCGGGTGGCGTCGAGCCCGTGATCCCGCGGGGCTTCGTCGTGCTTGTCGACTCCGCCTACAGGCAGTCGAGCTGGGCCATCAAGCCCTTCGACCTGAGCCTGGACCGTCCGGATGAGGAGCTGTCGGTCTTCGAGTGCATTGCCTTCAACCTCATCCACAGCTCTTGCCGGCAGAAGGTGGAGCATGCCAACGGGCTCCTGCTGCAGATGGCGCAGCGCATCAGGCTCTCGCCGCATGAGCACTCGCCGGTAGCGACGATCAGGGCTGTCCGTCTTGGCGTGGTCCTCCACAACTTCGCCACCGCTGCAGCGCTGCTGGGGCGCAGCCGGGTGTGGGGCGAGTCGCACCAGCGCACGAGGTCTCGGGGCCGTGATCTGCCGACGCTCCCCGCTGAGTTTGAGCTCGAGCGCCCAGCGCCGGGCACCCCCTACGATCCGCGAGCCGAGGGGGAGATGGGAGCCCGCAACCGCCGAAGGCTGGCGCGGGCCTGGTTCCAGGCCCTGGGGGAGCGTATTGTGGTGTCCGAAGCGGGGGCATGGTGGAGGGACTCTGTCGCCGGGGCTGAGCGGCTCGCGCCCGCGACGCTCGCGCTGGCGTGGAAGAACTTGCAGCGGCACCACGCCCACGTGGCCGGGCAGGCGGCGGCGGAGCGCGTGGCGGTGCAAGACGCTATGGATGAGGCCGCGGGCGAGCTCGAGCAGGGCGGAGGCGTGCTCGCGCTTTCGCCTGCGTCCGGGCCTGACGGTGCCGGTGCTGCTGCCTCCGCCTCGTCGTCCTCCTCGTCGTCCTCCTCGTCCTCCTCCGCCGCCGCCGCCGCCTATGCGCATGAAGCCTTGGAGAGCGATGCCGATGGCGACGCCTCAGTCCCGGCGCCGGCATCTGACGGATCACCCCCCTTGCCCGGTGCCAGCAGTGCTGGCGGCGTCTGGGCGTCGTCCACGCGTCCGCGGCGCACGCACAGGGGCCAGGGTCTGCGCCACGCGCTGGACGCTCTAACGAGTGAGCTGCATGACGAGTGATTGGCGCCCCCTGCAGAGTGCAATGGGCAGAATGCGATGGAGCAGTCAGGCGCCCCACACATGGACCAGGTGCAACGGGTACCGGCCCACACATGGACCAGGTGCAACGGGTACCGGCGTCGGGAAGGGCTGCGTCTCCTCAGACGGCGGAGGCTGCTTCCTCTCCGTCGTCTTTGGGGGCCTGCAGACCAGCGAACGCTCCAGGCATCACCGCGTTCATGGTGCTGAACAACTCTTGAATCCAGCGCTTGACCGTCCCCAGCCGAACCACCGCCTTCTCCTGGTGCGTCTCGAGAAGCTCGTCGTGGGGGTGGAAGCTGGATTCCCATGTCGCGATGGCGTCCTCGTTCTTGGACCGCTGAGCTTCCTTGTAGCGACGCTCGGCCGTTGCAAGGACAGCGTGGTACGTTGGAGGTGCCCGAGCACGGCTGGCTGCGGTCCGGAGCAGGCCGAGCGCGAAACGGAAGTCGTCCTTCGCACGATCGCGCAGCCCGTCAACATCCGCGGCCTTGGAGCGCTTAGCAAACCTCGACCCCATGGACGCAAGGTCCAAACCACCAGACCGTCGCGCTAGGAGGGCACGCGACACGGGGTTGCCAGCCCGCGGTGGACCAGCTGCGTCGGGGGTCGTTCTGTCGACGGCAACGCCCTCGGCCCCCTCCTCCTCCTCCTCCTCCAGGGCGTCACCATCGTCAGCCTCCCGGCGGCGCTTCTGTGGGCGCCCGCCCAAAGTGTTCCGCCCACCAGGTGCGGCGGGGACGGCACGCTCGGCAGCCGAGGCCGCGGACTGGGCCCTCGCGCCGTCGGTGGCCAGCGAGTCCACTGCAGAGTTGTACGCAACCCCAACTGTGCTGCCCTCGTCCGCCATGCCGAATGCCTCCTCGAACAAGTAGATGAGCAGCATGTTCCGGTCCACGTTGGGGAGAGCCTCGCCCTTGTTGATGCGCCGCTGTACCTCCGTCGATGTGATCTTGAGCTGCTTCGCCGCTTCCGCACACGCCTTGACGCGATCCTTGCGCCTCCGCAGGAACTTGTTGTCGACGATAGCCGCCGTGACGCACGAGCCATGGAGAACCTCGTCGGCCCCGAGAAGCGCCGTCCACACCGTGGACCGGAGTTGGTACGTCTTCCGCGCGATCCCCTTCCGCGTCGCGGTCCCCTTCGCCTTCACCCGTGACTTTCGGGTTGATGCGGGCGTCGCCGATGCACTGGCGCCGGGGCTGTCATCGGAAGATGCTGGAGATGCTGCTCCCCCCGGGTATCCGCGACTGGGAGGCCGTGAGCTCTTGCCTTGACCGCGCATGTGAGTTGCCTGGCTCATTGTTTTGCGTGCCAGCTGCACGTTCAGGTTCAGAAGGGGCTCAGACCGCGCCAGGAAGGCGAAGAAGTCCACTTTCGACAGGATCGTCTCGTTCGGCCGCCGCCCTGCGCCCAGAGGCCGACGCGGGGTCTAGGAGTAAACTTGAGCACTTGTTATCGCATTCAAGCAAACGATCACAGGCGCTTAGCCTCACCCTGCGGAGCACCAGGCGACGCCGTTGCAGTCTCTGCGCCCCCCGCATCACGCCCGCCTGAGGAGGTAGACGATGGGGACTCCGCCAGGACTCGGCGGTCTTGTGTCATCTCTTCATCTGCGGCGGCTCCGGCCATGGTGCGGCCTCTGGTGTGCACATCAAATCCTGACGATTCGGCAGTTCAAGCCGTGAATCGGCGAACCGTCAGCCTGACGGTTCGATGCGAACCGTCAGGCTGACGGTTCGATGTCAGGCAGAGGCCCCAGGGGGTGGGCGCGCCGGAAGGCTCTGTCACCCGGCTCGCACGATTTCGGAACCGGCGCACCCGAGAGGCCTCCATCAGGCGGCTTTGGCGTTTGTCGCATCAGAGCGGGGCGTTCTGGAGCGGGGCCGGCGGCCGGCGGCAGATGACCGTCCCCGCCAGTGTGGCGGTCGCTGCGGCGTCGGTCCTCGCCCTGTGCTTGCTACTGGGCCGACCCGCGGCAGGAGCCGAGGCACCAGCATCTATGCGCGGCTGCTTACACGAGTGGGGTGATGGTGGGAGGTCTGACGCCTGGAAGGCAGCGCTCAACACCGGCAACGCCTCCAGGTTTGGCAACGGGCGCCCGCTGGGCTGCCAGCGGCCTCCCGGCGATGAGCCTGTGGTAGAGTACGACGGCGTTCCGTCCCCCGGCGTGCTGCATCACCGGCACGTCCTGGCGAGAGTGCCGGCCGTGTTCCGGGGCGCGGCGCTCGGCTTCGCGGCAATGCCCCGAACGACGGGGTCCGGGTGGACGGACGAGACCCTCCGCGCAGGGCGCCACAGCGGCATGGCAGTGCTGGTGGAGGTCCGCCATGAGGACCGCCGCAAAGAGCCGAGGCGCACCACGGTCGGGACGTTTGTGTCCGAGTTCATGGCCCCGGGGTCAACGCGCGACGGTTACATCGTGTCGGTCATCCCCGAGCCGATGGCAGAGCAGGTCTGGGGACTGCCCCCGGTGACATGCTCGAGCTACCGCCGCACCCTGCTTGAGACGAACGTCTGGCTGAGCCGCGGGGACACCGTCAGCGCGCTGCACAACGACGCCGACAACATCGTCAACTGCCTTCTGGAGGGGACCAAGCGCTGGATCTTCGTCCACCCCCGCCACCGGCGGCGCCTGTACATGGCGAGCCGGCGGTTCCGGCGCGGCGTCGACGACCCCTCGGCCTTCCTGCAGCGGTCCGACGTCTCGGACATCAACACTTCGTCGGTCGACCTGGACCGATACCCCGACGTGTCGGCCGTGCCATGGCAGTGGGCGGAGCTGGCGGCGGGCGACTGCGTGTACCTCCCGCCCGGATACCTTCACCAGGTGGCTTCGCCTCCGGGGAGGAATCTTGCGGCGTCGTTCATGTTCGCGTCGCTCTTCAACTCCTCGCAGTGGCGGCAAGACGAAGCGTGCCTGGATGCGACGCGGCAGTACCAGGCGCTGGGGGCCGCCGCGGTCGCAGCGGACGGCGCTGCCCGGCGGCATGCGGCTCCTGGGATGTTCCAAGCGGTGAAGGAAACGCCAGCTGCAGCAGCCGTGCGGGACTCGGGGGGCTGGGCGTCACTGGCGTCACTCCCGGTATCGTGGAAGTTCAGCGGCCACGGGTCCGTGCCCATGGGGTATCAGTCCCCGGCTGAGGTTGCGTCGAGCCTGATCGCCGTCGTGCGCGGTGCAGGTGGGCGTGTGGGTGCCGAGGGCTTCGTCAAGGGATTTGTGGCTTCGGGTGGAGGGGACGAGGGCACAGCGGCGCGGGCATGGGCGGTGCTGATGCGGTCTGCGGGGCTTTCGCGGCTGCAGGCAGGCTGCGAGCGCCGACCGGCGCTGGGGGTTGGGGTGGCAAGCATAGCTTGCCAGGGTCGTGTCCCACTCTGCCGCGACGCATACCGTGCGACGACCGCGGCAGACCTTGACTGGTGGTGCTTCTGCGAGCTCGATGAGCGCGACGCGGAGGCATTGTCCATGGCCGCTCTGAAGCGGCTCGCCCTGCTCATGGACTCAGCCCACGCCATGCTTGCAGAGGCCGCAGCAACTAGCGGCATAGAGGCCGACAGCGACGGTGCGCATCGGAGCAGCCCAGCCGTGGGTGCAAGCGCAGGCCAGCCGCTGGCGCACAGAGCCAGCTCCGATATCGCTCACAGCCGACTTGCTTCCCGCGTGCTCGCAGCCGATGACGAGGAGCCTGATGACTGGGGCGATGATGACCCAAGCGAAGCGGATGGCCAGAACGACGACCAAGCAGATGACGACGATGAGGATGGCGACGACGACGACGATGGCGACGACGACGACGACGACGACGAGGATGGCGAGGAGACGGTGGGCTTGGTTTATGGCTCGTCGGAAGTCACGATTCCAGCGAGAGGCAGTCTGCCGTCGCGGCAAGACACTAGTCTCAACTCCGGGCCACACCTGCGCAGCTTCTGGCTGAAGGCCTTCGTTGACGGCTGCGCTGCGTGGGATGACAGGAAGGAGCGCTCGCCCGATCGGTACGACTTCTCCGCCACGGCCGACGCAGATGCCGTGCCCGCCCTTGCGGCAGGTGCGCTGCCGCAGCATCGCGTGCTCGATGAAGCATCTGCGCCAGGGTGGGCAGAGGTAGGGGCAGAGGGGCCACGTGAGTACTGAGAGTGGAGCGCGCTGCGTGCTTAGCTGTGAGTGTCAAGCGCATACATGGCACGCGCTCCCACTATCATCCAGTTCCGACTCCCGGGCCTGTCACATAAAGGCCGTAGTTGTGAAATGAGCGGCCGTGGAGAAATTAGCCGCCCGTTTTGAGTGCCGTGGTGCCAGGTGCTTCGTTGACCAGATTCCCTCCCCGTACGACCCGGCCGAAGTGCGGTGGCTTCCCATCCGGCGCTCCGCCGTTGCCACCCTTGAACCCTCAAGACGCACCGAGGCTCGAGGATCAAAGGTGTACTTGGCGTCACCCAGCGTCCTGTCGTAGTCGGTGAGCGTACGGCCTGAGACGCGCGCCGGGCGCGAGACACGTGACTGCCGCAGCTCTTTGGTCAGCTTCCGGATTTCCCTGCCGGTGAGGGCTGAGGCCGGCCGCCTGACGCTACTTGAGCCACCGCGCGACTTATTAGTACGGACAAGCTCCTTGCCCTTTTCGGCGGTGCGTTGCTCCGACAGGAGGGCCTCACGATAACGTGCGACCTGGTCGGCAGTGCGGCAATGCTCGCGACACATGCGCCCGCTCCGCTGAAAGCCTGCGACGATTCCAAACGGCGTCAGGACGCGAACAGCTCGCTGCACATAGACTGACAGCTCTGGCGCAGTACGCGGTCGACAGTGCAGGGTGAAGCGATCGGCGACCTTGCAGCAGCGCACCAGTCTTCTTCTCCTGCTCCGCTTTGGAAAAGCTGGGGAAGTCGTTGAACTTCTCGGAGGCGTACTCGACCTTGTGAAACGTTTGATCATGGACAGCACGGCCAGCACCGAGCGTCTTGGACACCGCAAGCCGCTTGCCCTTCCACCGGTTGGGAACGTCAGCGTCTGCTGGCCTGTACTTGCCGCCCAGAAACTCTGCGCAAGCAGGCAACACAGCGCTTGCAGTGAGGCGTCGTGCAGGACTGCGCTGCTGGCATTCCGCTTCGCAAGGCGCCCACCCCAGTGGCAGCCCCGGGGCTCGAGATCTCACCGTGGGGCTTTCCTGCCAATCCCCTCGTGCGGTGGGACCCGTGCCTCGCCTCGTCTGACATCACCTCCTTTGTCGCCTCGGCGCGATCCCAGATTCAGCTGCTTTTTAGGCAACGGCACAGTCTGGGCCTGCAGGTGCCGGGCGCGGGCGCCAGCTGGTTTCGTGCGCCAGCTGGTTCACATGAGCTGCGCTCTGCCGACTCATGCAGCTGAATATCAATAACTCACAGAGCCCCTGTTGTTTTTGATGCTGCCGCCGTCGGGACAATGTTTGCGATCTCGCAACATCACATTCCTTGGCCGCCGGGTCCCATCCCCCCTCCACTGCCCGCGAGCCGTAAGCCGGCGTTCGGGGGAATGTCTGGCGCGGGCGTCGCCCGGCAGGACCGGTTTGACGTGCGCCTCTCGCAGTTTGAGCTCGTGGAGGCCACGTGAGGCCGCCGCTCGCGGCCGTGCGCCGGCCGCCCTCCCTCCATTCCCTCTTCGAATGGGGCGCTGTGCGCTCACCCACGTCATGCCGTGCTGCTTTGCTCGCAGTGGCGTGGAGGCGAGGTCGCTTGCGGTGCGCACGGACTTTGTGTTCGGATACCACACGTCGGCGTCGGCCGCCGAGGGCGCTTCCGGCCGTGACCGTGTGGCATGGCCGGCCTTTGAGACAGCATTTACATATTCCACCAAGTTTCCGGACCCCGAGACCCTGGCGACCAAGAAAAAGCTCAGGATCTCCTTGGTCGAGGTTCGCTCGTCTTGGTTCCGCGCGTCCGAGGTCCAGGTAGCAAGCTGCGAGGCCAGCATGCTGAGCCTGGCGTCGGGCCCGCAGCTGCAGGCGCTGACACTGACTGACAACGCCGGTGTCACCGGCGTGCTGCGCTTTCGTGCCGAGGTGGCCCACCGGCCGCCGCTCAGGGTTTGCCTTGCCGGGCTGCGGCTCACTGGCGTGCCCCCCGGCCTGTTTCCCACGGGATCAGAGGTGCTTCAGGTGGCTGTGGGCACCGCGGCGAGCCGGGACGGCGCCGCTCGGCGTCACGCGGTGCGCTCCGTCGCCGCAGGCACGGTTGCTGGTGGAACGCTCCGCCCCCACGACCCGCCACCCCTGGAGCCGATCCCAGGCATGAGCATGGACGAGGTTTGCGCCGCGCAGCTCGAGGTTCGCGTCCTCCGGCCGTCGGGCTTCGAGCTGGCCCTCGGGACCGTCGCCCTTACCTCGTTCGTGCAGCCGGCCGCCCCGGACAGGCGCGTTCGCGTCGCAGGGCAGCTCCGGGTGGACCCCCGCGCCACGGGGGGGCGACCCGTGAGCCTGTTCTGGGAAGCCACGGCCTGGTGCGCCCGGCCGCCCCGCTTCTGCCAGATGCCCGACGGCGTGCACACCGGCGCTGCCATCGTCGCGGCGCGCCCGTCCCGCGCCCACGCGCTCATCCACCCCGCGTGCCTCCCGCGCTGCCGTGTGGACTGGCTTCCCGGCTGTGCCCCCGCCGCCGCCGCAGCCGCCTCGCCGCCGCGCGGCCCGCGCTCCGGCGCAGGGGATTCCCTCGCCCCCCCGCCCCGCTACGAGGCTCCGCACCACCGCCCCCTGTCCGGGTCAGACCTGGCCGTCGGTCTTCTCGCCGGAGCCGCCCCCGCCTCCGCGCCCCCTCCCTACTCCGACCACGCCCCGCCTGCCCCCAGGCCCGCCCCGGCGGCGGACTCCCCGGCCCACGCGTCCCACCCGGGCATCGGCGCGCGCTACGACGTCCACTTCCACGCCGCGGCCAGCACGCCGCTGGGCATTCGCCTCGACCGCCGCGGCGCTCCGGGCTCGTCGGCGGACCGCGGCGCGGTGGTGACCGGGGTCGTTCCCGGCACGTACTCCGCCGGCGTGGGCGTGCCGCCCCGCTTCGCCGCCGGCGTCAGGCGGCTGCGCCCCGGGCACGTCGCCGTGGCCATCAACCACACGTCAGTCCTCGCCTGGGGCTTCGAAGGCGTGATCTCGGCGCTCCAGCGCGCGGGACGGCCCGTACTCGTCACGTTTGCAGACCCGTCGGCGCCCCCGAGCGGCGGAGCCGGGCCTGCCGGCGATCGGCCGAGGCACAGGGCGGGCGAGGCACACTCGGCGTCGTCGCCCTCGCCGGCCGGCCCCGTGGAGAGCCGTGTGACGGACGAGGACCTGCGGGGAGTGATGCGCTCCCACAGGGGGGCCTACCGGGGCAGCTTCTCCGCCGACGCCACGCGGCCGGACCGCGGCTGGCAGCGCATGGGGGACGCCACCACCGTCTTCTACTCCCACCCCGAGACGGGCCTCTACAGCATGGTATGGCCCCCGGCGCCGGTGCGCTGACCACTCCGGCCCCGTGGTCCAGGCGCAGCGGCGGCCCCGACGCTGGCCGGTGCGATGGAGGCGTGTGGTGCCGGGCAGTCGCTGTGTCCTGTCGCTGCCATCGCCCGCGAAACTATCGCTCAATCACCGAGCACACGACCCGCCACGCGTCCGCCGCCGCCTCGGGCGACCAGCCGGGCTCCGACGGCGACGCCCCCGACCGCGGCCCCAGCCGCAGTCCGAAGGCCTCCAGCGTGGCGTCCCCCCTTGACTGGGCCACGCGGCCGGTCCTCGCCGCGGCCGCCGCCTCGGCCAGCGCCGCCGCCTCCCATGCCGGCCCCTCCGCGCTCGTCGCCGCGAGGAGGAGCCACCGAGCGTGCTCGTCGTCCGGGGGAGACTGCGTCAGCGCCGACGCCAGGTAGCGCACCCCCGCAGCCGGACCCGCGCCCCCCGCCGCCTCTTTCACCGCCCTGACCACAGGGAGGACGCAGCGCACGGCGTCGGCGCGCAACGCCCCGTCGTCCCGGTCAGAGAATCGCTCCCGGAGCCATCCCGGCGCCCGCGGCACCGCCACCGCCGGTGCGCCGCCGGCGCCGCGGCGGGGCCCTCCCATGTCCTCCGGGAGGACGAGCGGGTGCGGGAGCGACGAGCACCACAGCGCGAGGAGGGCGGTCCAGAGCCCGGCGCGGGCGACGAGGCGCGCGCGCTGCGAGGCGTCGGCGCCCGAGCACCAGGCGTCGTCCACCTCCAGCAGCGACCAGTGCCCGTCGTTCACCCCCGCCACCAGCGCGTCCAGCTCCGCCCGTGGCGAGCGGCCGGCGAAGCAAGCGGCCGCGGCCGCCGCCGCCAGCCCGTCGCGCGGTGCCTCCTGCTGCTGGGCTCGCGCCGCCGCCCGGGGCGACCTCCCGCGGCCCGCAGCCGGCTCCCTCATGAGCAGGGCGCACCGGAGGATGACCGTCACTCCCCTGGCTGCCCGCTGCAGGACCGCGGGGGCGTGCCGCAGCTCCGCCGCCTCCCGCCCCCGCAGCAGGAAGGCCTGCGCCTCGAGGACCCCGCGGATGCCCGGCGCCGCCCTGCCGCCCCCCGCGCCCGCCGCCCGGCCCACCGGCCTGGGGAGGAGGAAGGCGCGGCGGCATGCCGTCACCCGGGCGGCGAAGTCGCCGACGAACTCGGCCTGCTTCCACGTCTGCACGCTCCCGGGGCGGTCGGCGCGGACCTCCTCCACGGCCTCCTCGGCGGAGAGCCGGTACCGGTATACAAGGAAGCAGGCGATGACGAGGCCCGTGCGGCCCAGGCCGGCGTGGCAGTGCACGGACACCCGCCCGCCCTCGTCCTCGTGCTTGGCCATAAGCTTGACCACGACGGACATCGCCTCCAGCGTGGGAACCCCAAAGTCGGCCCAGCCCAGCGGGTAGTACGCCAAGCCGCCGCGCCCCAGCGTCTCGGGGCGGTACGAGAACCCGGCGGGGGGCACGATGCCGTCGCCGCACCACGGGTGCTCCCCCGGCTGCTGCAGGTTGAACACCGCCGTCACGGGCGGGTCCTGCCCGCGCATCCAGGCCACGAGGCCAAAGTCGCGGAGCGAGCGCTCCGACGGGCGCGCCATCGCAAGCACCGACCACGGCCGGCGGCGCCGCACGGGGCGGTCCGCGCCACCCGCGCCCCCCGGGCCGGTAGGAGCGCCCAAGTCCGACGCTCCGGCCCCGCCCGGCCGCTGCTCGGAGGCGGTCAGCCCAACGGACGGACCGAACCCGATCCAGTTGGAGTGCAAGCCCGGAGCCGCGTTCGTGCCGTCCTGTGACAGATACGCCAGCACGCCGCATCGCCTGCACTGCTTGCCTCCGCACGCGATGCACACGAGCCTGTTCTTTGGCGGCGCCGCGGGGGCAGTTGTCCGCTTCCTGCGCGGGCCGTTGTGCGCCCCACGGCGCGGCACGGCTGCGGCCGCCGCCATACGGCCAGACGCGCCAATCTGGCCTCAGCTCGCGCGGGTGTGGTGGCGGGAAGGCCGCCGCTCGAGCGGACGGGCCGGCAGAGTCGCGGGAACCACAGACCCCAGCCGCGCCGCGGTCTCGCGGCAGACCACTCGCGGTCGACGGAAGGGATGGCCAGCTCGGGGCAGCGCAACGTGCACTCGAAGAAGCTGGTGATGCTGGGCCAGACGGCCGTGGGAAAGACCTGCATCGCCGTGCAGTTCGTCCGCGGCACCTTCGTGGAGAAGCCCGACCCGACCATCGGAGGTGAGCGCGGCCCGTCATCCGTGCCGTAGCGCCGCCTCTGCGCCCATAGCGGCCCGTTTCTTGGCTGCGCGTATCTCTTGCGGAAGCCTTCTGCCAGACACGGCCTCGTTGTGGGTGCAGGGGCCGCCCGGCGGGGCACCGTGCCGCCGCGTTCGCAGCCCTGGCAGCCTCCGGCTTGTGCCGAGCGCGCTGCCATACGGGCCCCGCCGTTGGGTGTACGAGCGCACGCCAGCGTGCTGTCCCCGTGTCCTGTCGCGCCTCGCAGCGGCCTTCATGACCAAGGAGGTCACGCTCGTGGACTCCACCATCAAGTTCGAGATTTGGGACACGGCGGGGCAGGAGCGGTACCACAGCCTCGCGCCGATGTACTACAGGGGTGCGGCAGCGGCTGTTGTGGTGTTTGACCTGACGGAGCCGGGGTCGTACGACCGCGCCAAGGCGTGGGTTAGCGAGCTGAAGCACAGCGGCGAGGATGACTGCGTCATCGCGCTCGCCGGAAACAAGTGCGACCTGACCCCCGCCGTTGCAGTGGACGACGTGGAGGAGTATGCCAGGGAGCAGGGGGTGCTGTTCTTCCGCACCAGCGCCAAGGCGGGGACCAATGTGCCGGAGATGTTCAAGGCGTTGGCCGAGAAGGTGCCAAGGAAGGCCGACGAGGAGGACGCCTTTGTTGTCAGCGACGCCCCGAGTGGTGGCGGGTGCTGCTCCAAGGGGTGAGCCGCGGCGGCGCGTTCGTGTGCATGAGTGGCGGGCGCTTGCAACCCCGGCGGCACCGGCGATCGACGAATCGTCCGGCGCGAATCCTGGCCTGTCACTCGCCAGCTGCACGCTCCGAGAACCGCACGACCAGGGTGCCGACAGCTGCACCGATCAAAGAGCGGCGGGGTCGTGGCGGTGCAGCCCGCGCTGGCATGCGCGCAGGTTCGATGGTGGGCGCTTGCTCGCTCGTCGTGGCCGCCCTCGGCGCGCCGGCAGCCGTCCCTGACGCCCCGGTGGGCCACATGAAGCCCCTTGGTGCGCACCTCCCGCCGTCCCCCGGCGTTCCGGTCGAGATCGGCTTCCCTCCGGCGGAGGAGTTCTTTCGCAAGTACGCCCGGCCCAAGCAGCCCGTCATCATGCGCGGCGCGTGTGACGGCTGGCCGGCCAGGGAAAAGTGGACGGACGAGTACTTCAGGGGTGCCATGGGCTCGCGCTCGGTGGAGCTGTGAGATGGGGCGGACCGCGAGGATGATCGCGTGCGAGCAGTCAGACGCCCTGACGGTGTGACGGACCTTGGTTGCCGCGCCGTGAGCTCACTCCCGAGACAAGCCCGACGTGCCTGTATCATATGCTTCCGGTTTGCGCAGAGAGTACAGCAAGAAGGAGGACAGGAGCGGCGACGGGGCCACGGTGACGGTCAACGAGTTCCTCGACAACTACGACATGGACGGCCTCGCCGCCGGCCCGGTGGTTGACCTTGACGGGCCCTTCGCACCCAACGGCGAGGACTTTGCCAGGGATGTGGGTGCGCTGAACGACGAGCCGCAGCGGCGGAAGCCTGGCAGGTTCGCGGGCAAGGGCGGCATTTACCTGGTCTACGAGGCCCCCCCTGCCCTCCTTGGCGACCTCTGGCTGCCGCCAGGGTACCTTTCGTTCATGAAGGGGATCGTCCGCGCGCCAGTCATGTGGATGTCGAGCGGGGGCACGTCCTCGGTGCTCCACAACGACGGCGACGACAACATCAACTGCGTCGTGGCCGGCCGCAAGGTCATCGTCCTCATCAACGAGTCCTTCGAGGAGGACGTCTACCACGGCGCGCAGTGGTCCGGGTACGGCTCCCGCTCGCCCGTGGACACGTCCTCGGTGGACCTGCTTCGCTGGCCGCGCGTGGCGGGCGTGCCGTGGCACCACGTGGAGCTCCTGCCCGGAGACTGCGTCTTCATGCCCGTCTCGTGGCTGCACGCCGTCCGCACGCCGCCCGGCCGCTCCATCGCCGTCAACCTTTGGTTCAACCCGGCCCATGACCCTGACTGGGCCGTCGCGGAGCGGATCAAGGCGGCGGCCGCCGAGGAGATCACCGAGGGGAGGAGGCGCGGCGGGGAGTGGGAGGAGGCCCCGCCGCCGGGGCTGGCCGCCGGCGTGGACCGGTCGTGGCAGCCAGAGCGCGAGGCCGCACGCGAGGCCGAGGCCGTGGGGGCCAGGGGGTCCGGCCAGGTGGCCGAGCCCGACGACTGGCGGCCGGTGGTAGACCGGCTGCCACTGACAGCGCCGGAGTGGGACTTTGCGGGGGGCGGGAGCAGCGCCGCCGAGGTGCCCGACGACGCCCTGGCCGCCTTCCTGCACCGCGACGCGCTGTGGCTCGACCGCTGGCTGGAGGGGGCCGCGGCCTCGCTCGTCCCGCCGTGGAGCGACACGCCGGTCCGGGTCCCTCACTGGCTGCAGACGGCGGCTCGGGAGCGCGAGGCCAAGGGCCCGGGTGGGCCGGACGAGGCAGAGGGCGAGGAGGAGGGCGAGGAGGAGGGCGAGGAGGAGGACGAGCAGGAGGACGATGGGGAGGACGATGGGGAGGACGAGGAGGACGACTACGGAGAGGGGGAGGACGAGTGAGCGGGGGCCGGCGAGGCCTCGAGTGTGGCTGGGTGCCCCGCGCGACCATGGTGGCACCGAAAGCATTGCAGTATTTTGCGGTCCGCGTCACCGCCGCAGCGACTCCTGCGCCGTCGTCCACTCGGCCTGCCACCGCTCCTCACCGCCCGTGCCCTCTGCCCTGGCCGCCGCCCCCGCGGCGAGCAGCGCGTCCGTGACCACCAGGGACGGGTCGCTGCGGCCCCGCCCCGCCACCAGCGAGAGCCATAGGCCTCCTGTGCCGGCCTCCACGGCAGCCGGCTCGGGGGCCACAGAGCACAGCTCGGGCGCCATCCACGTCGCCCCGGCGCCGCCCCGCAGCTCTGCGGTGTCTGTTTCCTCGCCCGTCTCCTCACCACTGTCGCCGGCCTCTGCAGCGCCGAAGAGCGCACGGCGTGCCCCGCCCAGCCCCCCCGCCGCCGCGCCGTGCCTGGCTTCGCCATCCTCGCTGTCGCTGCCACCTCCCACCGCCATGCGGCGTGGCCCCATCGCGAAACCGTCGTCGTCGTCGTCGTCGTCGTCGTCGTCGTCGTCGTCGTCGTCACTCTCTGCGGCTCCGAAGCTCAGCCGGCCGCCCCACGCGGCCGGTCCCCCACCCGACGGGCCTGCCACGCGTCTGAGCGCCTCCTCCCTCCCGCCCAGGGCGGCGTCTACCCGGAGGTCCCCGACGTCCCGCGACCGGGACAGGACCGAAGCGCGGCGGCGGCGGGGGTCGACGCAGACGCCGCCCAGGCAGCGCAGCGCAGCAGAGCCCGCCGCACGCCAGCCCCCCGCCTCGCCATCGTCTGGCATTCCCGCCGCCGAAATGCCAGCGCCGCATCCGAGGAGGAGAGCGCCGAGCCCGTGAGCCGCCGCGGGCCAGCCGCCGTGTGACGGCGACGACGCCCCCAGGGACCTGGCCGCCGCCCGGGCCGCCGCGTGGCATGCTGAGCGCCCCACCGGCTGGCCGCAGCGGCCAAGGATGCCGCCGGCAGCCGCGAGGACGGCAAACCCGAGGGTGGCGCCGCCCCCTGACGACAGCACACCGTCCACCGCCGCCGACAGGCCGGCCGCGTCGCCCCTTCCGTGGAACGCGGCCGAGCCAGCCGTGAGCGGGAGGCGGTGGAGCAGCGCCGAGGAGGCCCGGAGCGACGCGGCGGCGGGGCGAGGCCACGGCGACGCTAGCATCCGCCCGGCGCCGGCCCTGGCCGCCGACACGATGCCGTCGCGCGAGGCGCCGGAAGCCGCCGCGGACACGGCGCTCGCCGCGGCGCACGCCTGCGCCACATCGGCGGCGAGATCCAGGGCGGCGGCGAGCGACGAGGCCGAGTCGGCGTCGAGGCGCCAGGCCGGGCCCGCCGCCGCCAGGTCCGCCGCGGCTCCCGTCACTGAGGCGTGGCGGGTCGGGGCTGGCGTCGCGGCGGCCCGCGCGGCAGCCGCTCCGGCCCAGCCGCGAGCCGGCGCTGCGCTCGCTGCCGCGCGGCGGGGGGGTGTCCTGGGGCGGACGACGCCGGTGGCACGGCTCCCGGCACCGCCCACCGCCGCTGCCACGGTCTGCGACGCCATGTCGGCCGCAACGGCGAGCCACGGAGCCAGCGTCCCGGCCGCCGCGCCGGCCACAACCCTTCCGCAGTGCTCCACCGTGGCGTCGACCGCCGCGGGGCCCGCCCCCGCCGCGGCACCGGCCGCCGCCTCTTCCAGGGCCGCGATGAGAGCATGCCGGAGCGTCCTGAGCGCCGAGGCGGCCTGGCCTGCCGCCTGCCGCCGCCCGACTCCCGCGGCCGGGGCGGCACCACCGTCAGACAGCGCCCCGGCGCCGCCGGCCACCCGCTCCACGAGGGCGACGAGGACGAGAGGGTGGCGCCGGCCCAGCGGCCTGCCCAGGCCGGAGACCGCGGCGGCCGCAACCCCGCGCAGCGCCAGGCCCGGCCTCGGGTCCCGCCCCCACGACGCGGCAGCTCCCTCGAGGGAGGGCCACTGCGACGACAGCGCGGCGGCCGCCGCGTCCGTGGGGCAGTCCGCCGCGGCCCGGCCCGGCGACACGAGGCCGGCGAGGAGGCGACTCCACGACGCCGGGGGCAGCGCGGCGGCCCCTCGGACGGCCGCCTGGGCCGCGGCGAGAGCCCCCTCCGCTCTCGTCCTGGCCGGGCCGCCGAGCGTTCCGGCCTCCGAGTGACCCTCCCCGGCCACGGCGACGGCCAGCGCGGCGGCGCGGCGCAGCATCGCGTCAGGCACGTCCTGCCAGGCGGGAGGGACGGGGCTTGGCTGGCCGGTGGGGGTGGCGGCGGCAGCGAGGGGGCATCCGAGCGCGGCGGTCTCGACCAGATCAGCGACGGCGCAGGGCGCGAGCGACACCGCGAGGGCAAGGCCCGACCAGAGGGGGCCGTGGGCGGCGGTCCCGAGGAGAGGGAGGTCGAGAAGAGCGAGGGAGGCGGCGGCGGAGGCCCCGGCAGCTGCGACGGCGGCGGCGGAAGCCGCGGCGAGGGGTGCCCTGTCCGCCCGGCCCGACGCGGCGAGGGCGGCATCGGCCGCCGCTCGCTCCAGCATCGCCTCAGCCACGGCCCGCATCGCAGAGGCGGGCCCGCAGAGGGCCGCGAGACCGCCCGCGGCGCCGGCGGCGATGGTGCCGGCGCCGACGGCGGCGATGGCGGCGTCGGGGGTCCACGCTGCGGCGGCGGCCAGGGCGGCGGCGGCCGCTGCCACGGCCGATCGCGACACGTCCCCGTCCTCGACCGCCGCGCAGAGGCCCGCCGCCCGCCGGGCCCAGGGGCCGCCGGGGCAGAGCGCCGCACGCCGTCCGCACGCGTCCGAAGCCGCCCCGCCATGCGCGGTCGCCCCAGTCGCGCGGACGGAGGATGCCGTGCGGAAGGCCGAGGCTCCGGCCGAGGCGAAGCGAGGGGCCGCGCCGGCCGCGTGCGCCGAGGCCCGTCCCGGGCCGGAGCCAGACACGAGGCCCATGCAGGTGGCAGCCGCAGTGCACGCCGGGGGGCTGGCCGAGACACCTCCCTGCTCCGCCCGCCCGGCGATGGCTGCGAGGCTTCCGGCGAGGCCCGAGCGGGCCACCCGCCACGACGCGCCAGCGCCCGGGCCGCCGCCTCCGCCCCCGCTGCCGCCCGGCCAGCCCCTGGATCGGCCCGACCCCGTGCCCCCGGCTGCCGCTGCGAGGAGGGCGTCCGAGCCCCCGTCGCCCCCGGCCGCCCCGCCGTCTGTCGGGCCGAGACGGAGCCCCGAGGCGATGCCAAGCGCCGCTGCGCGCACCGCAGCGTCGCTCCATGCCCCCGGCACGCGCTCCCCGCAGGCGTCCTCCACGCCTGGCAGGTCGGCGTCGTCGGGGAACAGGGTGGTGGAGCCAGGGCCTGCGCAGCGGGCCGCAGCCGCCGCCGCTGCCGCCGCCGCCGCCAGCAGGACGTGCCTGAGCGACGCCACGGCCTCCGCCGTTGCACCGGCCAAGACTTCCAGCGCCGCAGCGGCGGTCGCGCCGGACTCCCCCGCCGCCACGACGGCCGGGCCCAGTGCCGCCACGAGCGCCACGGCCTCCCGCCTCACCGCCGGGACACGCACCACGCCCCCGACCGACGACAGCACGGCGGCCCATGCCCGCCTCCTGGCCGCACGATCATGGCTGCGGCACGCGGCATCCAGCGCGGCGCGTCCTGCCCTCCCGTGCGACGCAGTGTCGCCCGCGCCAGGACCAGGGGGCGCGCGGAACCCGCCCGCCGCTACCGCCACCGCCGCAGGGGCCGAGCCCGGGGGTCCTGCGCGCCCTGAGGCCGGCATCGTCGGCGTTCCGGTCAGCCTGGGCCCGCGCCACGGCGC
>Ga0306871_1000336_pt1 | contig 18376 bp, 5 predicted proteins | sample AntRauMeHopE1497_FD_190447 | JGI IMG/M metagenome (GOLD analysis project Ga0306871, IMG submission 190447) | Saline lake microbial communities from Rauer Islands, Antarctica - Metagenome Hop E1 #497 (v2) (version 2) | ecosystem: Environmental > Aquatic > Non-marine Saline and Alkaline > Saline ... | reverse complement strand
CGCCACTTTTGGCCCGTCTGCTACGGCCTCACCCACTCCCTCTGCAGCTGGGACTCCAATGGCAACTGTCACGGCGTCGCCGCTGCCATCGCAGCTCGTCTACAGGCGGACATTGCGAGCCTCCCTGGTGTTTACTGCCTCCAAGACGGCGCTTGAGCTCGCGGAGGACGACGTCTTCAAGCTGGAGATCCGGACCAAGATTGCTGCCGCCATTTCCAGCAAGCTTGCCCCAGGCACGGTTGCCCGCCGGCTCCAATCCGTGTCTGTGACTGCTGACGACGTGGAAATCGTCGAAATCAAGCAGACGCCGCTGGGGGCGCTCCAGGTGGACTTTGCAATCACGGTAACGGCGCCGGGTGCCGACGTCTCGAACTCGTTGCAGATGGCCCTTGAGCGGGCGAGCCAAGACGGTACGATGAGCTCAACGCTCCGGAACAGCACCGTCCTCGCTGCTTTCATCACCTCGGGCGTCGTGACGACCGACATTCGCACCGACGTTTCGGCGGTGGCCCGCCCATCAGCGAGCCCGTCGGCACCGCCAGCGCCGGTCACAGCTCTGACTATCGGCCTGCTTGGGGCTGTAGGTGCCTTGTTGGTCGTCGGGGTGCTGCTCTTCGGGTACGCAGCGGCGCAACATCGCACGAGGTCTGCCCGAGGCACGGAACGGCTCATGGAGGTCGGTGGGGGGCTCACGGAGGAGCAGGAGCGGATGAAGAGCGGCGCCGCATCACGCGGGCGCAACACCATCCGTCAGTCTGATCCGGCTGTCTCTGCTGCGGGCGGACCAATGTCACGCGCTCGCGCCGATGAGCTGGTCACGTCCATGACTAGCGGGCCCGAGGCACGCGCACGTGCAAGCCCTGCCCCGCGACAGCGATCTCAACTGCACTGAGCCTGAGCAGGAACAAGACCTCTGATAACTAGATTCAAATGTGTCTCCGACAGAGCTCTTGCTGGCTAGACTCGTGTGTGCGACCGCCAGCACCTCGACCTTGCTGTGTGCGCATGCTTGCCTATGAGCACGCGCGATTGTGTGAAAGCGTGAACCTGAGATCATCCCGGCAGGGGATTCAAGAACGGCCACACATGCCGCTACTGCCCACGCCAGCGAAGTGTGACATAGCCTTAGCCCTCACCGGCCCATGAAACGGTGCTACCTTTTGGCGGCGTTTCCAGCGCTAGGTAAGCGCGCCAGCGTGGGGTCGCTGGGCATCCGCACCCTGAGTATCGGGCCCGTTTGCAGCGCTTGTGCCCGCGCCACGCCAGGACCCGGCGCCGTGAGTCGTGGCAAGAAGCGCCGCAGCTGAGTCCCAGAAGACAGAGGCCCGTTCGGCTTGCTCTCTCGCGCGCTGTCGCAGAGCCGGAGCCGACGAGCTGACCAGCACGGTGAGCCTGGTCAGAGCAGGAAGCGACTGCTCGCAGACGCGCGCTGCTGCCTTCCAACGGCTAGCAACCGCGAGGAGAGCGCCTGCGATCCCGTCAATGTGGGCGAGGAGCTCATCGAAGGCCGAGGACGAGGCCGAGGCCGGGGGAGCCCCCTGCCCGCCGACGGCAGACGGCACACGTCCATCAAACTGCAGCTGGCCCTGCCCGGTTGCTGGCAAGCCCAGGCGGAGCGGTGCAGCGTCGAGGCTCAGGGCCCTCCTCAGGAGGGGGGCGATGGGCGGCGAGGAGGGGCTCCCGCTTCCGGCCCGTGGGGCAGCGGATGCCGGCGCTGGTCCCTGGTCTGCGGTGGGGCTCCGATCCGCCGGCCCGGGGCCACTGACGTCGCCGGCAGGGCAATCCGAGCGGAATGCGTCGCCGTTGGCGAACCACGCCGTGACGTCGCGTCGCATGTCGCCGATTGCCGGCCGTCCGTCGATCGCGGCGGCGGGGCTAGGGGCAGCGGGCGAAGGGGAGGGGGACGACGAGAGCGGAGCCGTCGGTGTCGGGGAGCCGTCGCCCTCGCCGTCGTCGCGGGCAGCGATGGTCTGCTCTGACGCCTCGGCCATTCGCGCTCCGAGGTGGTCGGCGGCCTCAGCCGCGGCCGACGCCTCGGACACCACTGCGGCGGCCCAGGCCCTGGACTCCCCGAGCAGGGCCTGCGCCGTCGCGGCGTCGCCCTCGCGCAGAGCGATGGACACGTCAAGCATCGTGGCGGAGAGCGACGCCGTGAGAGACGCTCCGCGGGCGGCGGCCGACCGGCAGCGCTGGACCACTGCGCCGGCCCGCAGCATCGCCGCAGACGTGGCGGAGGAGCTCGACGACCGGGCGGCGGCGAGGACGGCGGCTGCGGCGAGCGCCCTCCCGGCTGCAGCCTCGAGCCTCTGCACCGGCTGCGTGACGTCGAGCCCGGCGCCACCTCCGGCGCCGGGCTGCGACCACGAGGCAGCCGACGACCGCGACGAGGCCGGCGCCCTGCCATGCGCCTCCTGCCTGTCACGCGGCGGCGCCCTGTCCAGCGGGGGTCGCGGCGCCGAGGCCCGGGGCGAGCCCGCGGCCGCGGAGTTACCTCCCTGGTCCAACCAGCCGTCATTCTGCGGGGCCGAGGCCCGGGGCGAGCCCGAGCGAGGGGGCATACCGTCCCCGGCCGCCCATCCGTCGGATGGCGTCCAGGGCGACACGGGCTCCACGTGAGGCGCCGGGGAGGCTGACGTCATCGGCGAGAGGTCGCCTGCACCCCAAGCGGCACGAGCGCGGCGCGCGCCGGTCCAGGGCAGTGCCAGAGCGCCGCTGCCGCCTCTGGGCCCGCTGGCGTCGGCGTCGCCGGTCCGGCTGCCTCCGCTGGCGTCCGGCGAGCCCGCGGACGGGCCGCCGCCCACCGCGTCTCGCAGTGTCTCGGCTCGCCCGCCTTTGATGCGGAGCCGCCCACGGTCCGACCACGAATCCGGCCGCCTCGCGTGCCGCTGCGAGCCGGCCTGGGAGGGAGGCTGGAGCCACTGCGATGCCCAGGCCATCGCGGCGCGGAGGACGGTGGTCTGCGCGGACCGCATGTCGGTTGCGCCGACAAGGGAGGCTGGGTGGGAGGAGGGGGCGTCGCCCAGCGCCGCGGACCGTGCGAGCGTCGCGGGCGAGGGCATGGACGCTGCGAGGGAGGCAGTGGCAGCGGCAGACGCTGCGGTGGCGTCGTCGGCGCCGCGGAGGCGGCTGGCGTGGGCGGCGTGGAGGGGGAGAAACCAGGGGTGGCGGAGGCACTCCAGGGCGGAGGGGCGGCGGGCCGGATTGACCTGCAGCATGCGGGTGACGAGGTCCCTCGCCAGGCCGCTGACGTGCGTCCACACGGGGGGGTCGAAGCGGAAGCTCCCCTCGAGGATGCGGCGGACCCAGCCGTCGTCGGAGCCGCCGCCTCCTCCGCCGCCGGCGCCGTCGTGCGCCGCCACGGCGTCGTAGTCGCCCTCGTCGAAGGGCAGCTCCCCCGCCAGCATCACGAAGAGCACCACCCCGGCGGACCAGACGTCAACGGGGGTGCCATACCCGGCATCGCCGGCGGGGGAGCCGGGGGAGGCCGGGCCTGACGCGGCCGACGACCCGGCCTCCCGATCCGCACCCCGGGTCCGCCGCCGAGCCGCTGCGGCGGCGTCCCGCGACCGGAGCACCTCCGGCGCGACGTACTGTGGCGAGCCGCAGAAGGTCTTGGCGGGTGTGCGCCCGACGTGCCTCGCGATGCCAAAGTCGGCAAGCTTGATGGTGGGGAGGAGGGTGCCGGAGGGGGAGAGACGGAGGGGGGAGAGGGTCGTGGGGACGCCGGGGGCGAGGCGGGGGCGGCTGAAGCCGAGAGCCGGGTGCGAGATCGGCGGTCTGCCGCCCGACTGCCCGCCGCGCGGCGTGCCGTTGCTTCCCGCTGCGGCGGAGGAGGCGGCCGAGGCCGCGGCGGCGGCGGCAGGGCCTTCGGCCAGACTCACCTCCGCGGCCGCCGCCGCGGCCGAGGCCTCCGCCGCCGTCTCGATGACGAGGATGTTCTCGGGCTTGACGTCGCGATGGACGAGGCCCCTGGCGTGGATGTGGGCGAGGGCGGTGAGGAGCTGCCACGTCACGTGCCGTGCCGTCATCTCGTCGAAGTTGGACGCCTCCACCAGTCGGTCGAACAGCTCCCCGCCGGCCGCGAGCTCCGTGACGAGGAGGACCGTGTCGCCGCCCAGCCGGAGGGAGGCGTCCCCGGACGAGGTCCGGACCTTGGGCGATCGCTCGGAGCCGCCCTCGGGGGACCGGGATCCGGTCCGGGGTCCGGCGGCGTCCCGGGGGGCTGCCACCCCGGCGTCTGGCGCATCGCCCTCTCCGGGCGACGACGGGGGCGGAGCCTCGGTCAGGGCCCGTCTGAGGCGGCGCGAGATCACGGCCTGAGCTAGCGCGTCGGCGTGGCCGACCGCCACGGCGGAGCGGACGGGGAGGCTGGGGGCGGAGGGAACAAGAGCCGTGGGGGGGGAGGCGGGAGGCGACGGGGAGGAGCGCGGCGGCACGGGGCTGCCGACGGCGTCGGGGTCGAACGCCGTCGGGCGGCGCGCGAGGGGGGGGCGGAAGCCCGGCGGCGGGGTGCCCGCGCCCGTACCGGTGGCGCCAGGGCGGCGGCCGCCCGCCGCTTCCGCGACGCCGGAGTGGTGGACCTCGGGCCGGGACGGGGCCAGCGCCGCGGCCTCGGCGGCGGCCCGCGGGCAGTCAACGAGGCCGCGGCGCCCGTCGGCGGCGGCGGCGGTGTCGGCGCGGTGGCAGTGTCGGTGGTGGGGCCTTCCCGCCGGCTCTGCCTCGTCGCTGCTCCTTGCCGAGTCGCTCTCCGCGGCGCCGCGCCGGGGCGGCAGGTCGCCAACGGCCACCCCCGTGGTGGGCGCGAACCCGTCGCCGGCGTCCGCGTCGCCTCTGCGGGAGCCAGGGGACCCTTCGCCCGCCGCGCCGCCGGCGTCCGTGTTGGTTCCAGCCCTTGCCCCCTCGGCGGGGGCGCCGCATCCCGCGTACACGCCGTGAAGCTTCACGATGTGAGGGTGCTGCAGCCTCGACAGCAACGCGACCTCCCGCGCCAGCGCGACGGGCACGCCCTTGGAGCGGTGCTTGCGCCGGCCGCCCGAAGCGGTGCGCAGCCGGCGGACGTTGACGGCCTTCACCGCGCGCAGGCTGCCCGTGCGCAAGTGCCTGGCCTCGTAAACAGTAGAAAACATGCCCTTTCCGAGCACGCGGATGAGCTCATAGTCCGCGGTGAAGCGGCTGAGGGCGTGCATCGGGAGCTCCCGCTCAGGCGCCCTCATCAGGGGCCCCGACGCACCGGCAGCGCGCTCCATTGCGCCAGGCGTGTTGAACAGGGCCGCAGTATCGGCAAGGACCCGCATAATGGGCGGGGTATCCGCACGAGGCGACGAGTCGTCCCGGGGCACAAGCGCGTGACCTGACCGAGGAACACTCAGCGGCGCGAGGCGCTCGCGCGCGTTGAGGTCCGCCGCAGACGGCCGCTGCCGACCGCCGATGCGCCCGAGCACCGGAACAAGCGCGGACGAAAGCGGGCGGTCAGCGACCGGGTGAACTCCCGGCCCACGTGGCGAAAGCGTGGCCGTCCGCGAGCCGCGAGGTACTCTGGCCCCCGCAGCCTCCGAGGGACCAGCATCACTGCCCGGACCGTGAGGTGCGGCAACAATCGACACAGCGGCAGCCATCGCGGGCGCAATGAGGGCAAGCCGCCGGGGAAGCACGGCCGCCCCCACCAGGGATCGCGCGGCCCCAGAGGCCATCCCCACGGGCCACTGCAACAAGTTGTAGAATGAATGTGCCCCCGACCGCGCCAGCACCTCACGAAGCGCGCAATGAATGGTCGAGCAGAGCGCTTGGAGGCCTTCCCTGCAATCGCGTGAGCTCCCGCGGTCCCGCAAGGCTGAGTCCAGCTAAGCCTACGCACACTCAGCGTATGCAGTGGCACGGGCTGCTTGCGGCTCGGCGCGTGCGTCCAGATTCTGCGCATGTTCTCGGCATTTTGGCTCCCGCGATCGCCTCCTGACGCCCGGGACACGCCTGCGCCCGCCGGGACCGGCAAGCTACATTCGCACACTGTACTGTGCGTGCCGTGGGTTATCCCTTGCTTCGCACAGCTGCGCAACGGTGGATGTTGATTGCCGCCAATCCTGGCCGCTCCCGGGACCGAGGGTCAGGGTTTCAAGCCCGGGCGCCGGCGCGTTCGTCCGTCTGCACGCATTCAGGGCACTTAGCCTCCCCGCCGAGGCTGCCGCCGGCAGCATCTGACCAGCTGTTGGCCGGCTGAGAAAACGCTGGCGCAGAGCCGAGTTTGAATTGTAATGTGGTGCGCACCCCTCGGCCATGGCCGATGCGGCGGCGAGCTCGTCCTCATCAGACAAGGGCGCCGAGGCGCGCGCCCGCGGTCGTGGAGGCGGCGGTGGCGGCTCCTACCAGCGGCAGATGAAGGGCGATAGGTCAAGCCGGGGCGCGCGGACCAAGCGCGGCGGTATCCTCCAGAGCGCGGGCCGAGCGCGGGCCAGAGAGTCAGGGGAGCGGTTTGACAAGGAGTGGGGCTTTTCTCACCTGGAAGACGGCGAGGAGCACGTCGGGTACCTTGTCAACATGATGGCATCCACCGTCGCCGCCGAGGACCGCACGGAGCGCTCGGGCATCGACCTTTACTTCCTCAAGCAAGACGGGGGCACCTTCAAGTCCACGCTGCTTCATGAGCCGTACTTTTATGTGGCCTGTCGGCGCGAGTGGGCTCGGATTGTGTCCAGCCTGCTCACTCGCAAGTTCGAGGGCGTCCTGAGCGGCATCGACCACGTCGAGATGGAGGACTTGGACCTGCCCAACCACCTGACGGGCATCCGGGCGCCGTACATGCGGCTGCGCTTCCGCAGCATCGGCGAGCTCATGGACGTTCGCAACGAGGTCCGCTCCGCCGTGCAGCGCAACAGGACGCGCGAGGCCGGCGAGGCGGCGTTCGAGGAAGCAGACGTGAGACTTCTAGGCTGGCGCAGGGGCTCCTGCCGTGGCTTTGCCAGGCCCGGCGTCGTTCCCAGCCAGTGCAGCTTGCCGCCCCCCCTGCCCCGCTCGCGACACCATGGTGCCCCCTCGCCGGCCCTCCTTGCGATCATCCCATCGTATGGCTCTGTGCGTCTGTGACGGAGAGCAGTGCTCGCCGCATCCCCCCCCGGCCAGCCTCCGCCCGACCCCCTGCGTCCGTCCCCGCCCCGCAGTCCGACGCCCTTCCCGACGACTTCATGGACGCGCTGAGCGACATGCGAGAGTACGACGTGCCGTACGTCACCCGCTGCGCCATCGACCTCGGCCTCAGGGTCGGTGCCTGGTACTCCTGCACCATGCGCAGCGGCCGCCCCGCCGCCACGCGCCTGCCCGAGTTCGTGGAGAAGGCGGAGCCGCGCGTCCTCGCGTTCGACATCGAGTGCACCAAGGCCCCTCTGAAGTTTCCCGACGCGGCGGTGGACCAGGTGTACATGATCTCGGCCATGATCGACGGCCGAGGCGTGCTCCTCATCAACCGCGAGGTGGTCTCCGAGGACGTGCCCGACTTTGAGTACACCCCGAAGAAGGCCTTCCCGGGGCCCTTCGTGGTGGAAAACCTTCCCACGGAGCGAGAAACGCTGCAGCGCTTCTTTGACATCTGCAAGGAGACCCGGCCGCAGGTGTATGTCACCTACAACGGCGACTGGTTCGACTGGCCCTTTATGGAGAAGCGTGCCGCCACGTGGGGGATCGACATGGAGGAGCAGATCGGGGTGCGGGAGACCAACGGCGAGTACCGAGCCCGCACCGCTGTGCACATGGACTGCCTCTACTGGGTCAAGCGCGACTCCTACCTGCCCCAGGGGTCCCAGGGCCTCAAGGCTGTCACAAAGTACAAGCTAGGATACGACCCGGTGGAGGTGGACCCGGAGGACATGCTCAAGTGAGGGCCGGTGACCTTGGCGCCTCTCTGCGTGCCCCGCCCCGCGCTCCTCACGCGAAGCTGCCCCCCTGCCACTGTTCCCCGCAGGATGGCCGTTGCAAACCCGCGGCACATGGCGTCGTACTCGGTGTCCGATGCCGTCGCCACGTACTACCTGTACATGAAGTACGTGCACAACTTTGTGCTCAGCCTGTGCACGATCATCCCTCTCACCGCGGACGACGTGCTCAGGAAGGGCTCGGGGACGCTGTGCGAGATGCTGCTGCAGGTCGAGGCCCACGCCAACGATGTCATCGCCCCGAACAAGCAGGTGACGAAGCGCGAGACCACGTTCGAGGGCCACCTGCTCGAGACGGAGACGTACATCGGGGGGCACGTCGAGTCGCTGGAGTCGGGCGTCTTCCGCTCCGACCTGCCCGAGGACTGGCGGCTCGACGCCTCGGCGTTTGACGAGCTCATCGGCAACCTGGACCGTGCCCTCAAGTTCGCGCTCGAGGTGGAGGAGGGCGTAGACATCTCCGACGTCACCAACTACCGCGAGGTGCGCCGTGGCATCGTCCGGGACCTGGAGAAGCTCCGCGACCGCCCCGTCCGGCGCGAGAAGCCCACCATCTACCACCTCGACGTCGCGGCCATGTACCCGAACATCATCCTCTCCAACCGCCTCCAGCCCAGCGCCGTGGTCTCCCCCGAGACGTGCGCGGCCTGTGAGTTCAACTCCCCGGACAACGCGAACCAGTGCAAGCGTACCATGGACTGGACGTGGCGGGGGGAGTACTTCCCGGCGTCGAGGGCGGAGACGGAGATGATCCGGATGCAGCTGGAGACCGAGACCTTCACGGCGCCGCCAGACCGCTGGGGCAGGGGTGGTGGCGGGGCCGGGCGGTTCGGAGGGCGGTTCGGCGGCGGGGCGGCGGCGGCCTCGGCGGTGGGGAAGCAAGTCCCGTACTCGGAGCTGCCCCCCGACGAGCGGGAGGCGCAGCTCCAGGCCCGGCTCAAGCTCTACTGCCAGCGGCAGTACAAGCGGGTCAAGGACACGCGCGTGGAGCCGCGCAAGGCCACCATCTGCCAGCGGGAGCACCCGTTCTACATCGACACGGTGCGCGCGTTCCGCGACCGCCGGTACGAGTACAAGGGCCTGACCAAGCAGTGGTCCAAGACCCTCTCCAAGGCCGAGAAGTCCGGCAACAAGCTGGCGGCCGAGGCCGCGCGGACCCGCGTGGTGCTGTACGACTCGCTGCAGCTCGCGCACAAGTGCATCCTGAACAGCTTCTACGGGTACGTCATGCGCAAGGGCTCGCGCTGGTTCAGCATGGAGATGGGCGGGGTGGTCACTCAGACGGGCGCGAACCTCATCAAGCAGGCGCGGGAGCTGGTGGAGCGCATCGGGCGGCCGCTGGAGCTGGACACGGACGGCATCTGGTGCATGCTTCCATGCTCCTTCCCCGAGGACGTGCGCTTCCAGCTCAAGACGGGCCGCACCGTCACCGTCTCCTACCCCTGCGTCATGCTCAACGTGGACGTGCACGACCGGTACACGAACCACCAGTACCAGACGCTGGTGGACCCTGCGGCGCGGCGGTACGCGACCCACTCGGAGTGCTCCATCTACTTCGAGGTGGACGGCCCCTACCGCTGCATGGTGCTGCCGGCGAGCCAGGAGGAGGGGAAGCTGCTGAAGAAGCGGTACGCGGTGTTCAACCCCGACGGCTCCCTCGCGGAGCTCAAGGGCTTCGAGCTGAAGCGCCGCGGGGAGCTGAAGATCATCAAGATCTTCCAGTCGCAGGTCTTCTCGCGCTTCCTCGAGGGCGCGTCGCTGGAGGACTGCTACGCCCACGTTGCGGCGGTGGCCGACTACTGGCTCGACGTGCTGGACTCGCAGGGGGAGGACCTGGAGGACGAGGAGCTCATGGCCCTGATCGGAGAGGCCCGGAACATGAGCAAGACGCTGGAGGAGTACGGGAACCAGAAGAGCACGGCGATCAGCACGGCGAAGCGCCTGGCCGAGTTCCTCGGCGCCGAGATGGTCAAGGACAAGGGCCTCAACTGCAACCTTCTCATCGCCCGCAAGCCCGAGGGCGCCCCCGTGACGGAGCGCGCCATCCCCCGGGACATCTTCAACGCCGAGCCTGGCGTGAAGAAGCACTTTTTGCGCAAGTGGTGCAAGGACCCGGGCATGACGGACTTTGACGTCCGATCCATCGTGGACTGGGGCTACTACCGGCAGCGGCTCGCCAACGCGATCCAGAAGATCGTGACCATCCCCGCCGCGCTGCAGCGAGTGGCCAACCCCGTGCCCAGGATCGCCCACCCGGACTGGCTCCTTCGCGTGGTGCGGCAGAAAGCGGACCCGCGGAAGCAGCGCAAGCTCGGCCAGTACTTTTCCGCAGGGGGCGCGGCCTCGGCGTCGGCGGCGGCTGCGCCGGCGCTGCCGGACATCGAGGACGTGCTGGGGCGCGGGGGCGGCACGGGGGCGTCGGCGCTCGGGCTTCATGTGGCCCGGGTGCGCGGGATCGGGTCGAGGCGGGCCGATGCTGCGGCCGCCGGTGGCTCGTTGCCGGCGTCGTCGTCTTCGGCCGACGGCGGTGCGGGGGAGGAGAAGGAGGCCGAGGCGGAGGAGAGCGACGGGCCGGCGATGGAGGACGACGTGGTGGGGTGGCTGGACCGGCGGTCCCGGCTTTTCAAGAAGCGGAAGCGCGCGAGAGAGGCCGAGGCCGAGGCGCGGGGCGCCGGGGCCGAGACGAAGCGCGGGGCGATGGCGGTGGCGGCGGCGCCGCGGCTGCGGGCGGGCCTCGCGGGCGGGCTTGCTGGGTACGTGGACGACGTCGCGGGCGCCCTGGCGAGCGGCTACCTGCAGGTCCTGGAGGTGCGGGACACGGGCAGCGCGGGGGAGATGGTGGTCTGGGCCATGCCGTCGGCGCGCTCGGTGCAGCGCCTGCGGCTCACGGTGCCCCGCCGGCTGCTGATCAACTGCGTGCGCGCCGTGCCGTCGCTGGAGTCGCGGCGCCGGACCATGACCCTGCCGCACGGGCGGCGCGCGATGCACCTGTACGAGATCTGCCGGTCCGAGGCGACGTTCCGGTCCAGGGGGTCGGACCTGCGGCTGTCACAGGGGGACTCGCTGGTGGAGGGGGTGTACGAGAGCAGGACGCCGCTGCTGATGCGAGCCCTGATGGACATCGGGTGCGTGGTGTCGATCAAGTCGGAGGAGGATGACGAGAGGAGGCGGGAGCTGCTCCAGGGGCGCAGGCCCGCCGCCGCGGCAGCGGCGAGGAGGAGGAGGCGCCACCGGCAGTCCAGGATCGGCGGGCCGGGGGCCTCGGCCGGCCGGTCCGCGAGCCGCTCCCGCACCGGTCCCTCGGCCGGCGGCGACGAGGGGGAGGACCTCCTCATGCTCCGCCCCGGCGGCGACGACGGACGGACGTTCCTACCCGATCACTTTGACTTCCTCCCCGCCGCCACCCACCCCTACCTGGAGCCGGCGTCCGCGTCGCTCCGCCGCGCCTTTGTCTTCCACCTCGCCTCGGAGGGCCGCGACGGCGTCCGGGGGGTCACCCTGCTGGCCTTCGTGTCGGAGACCACGGCGCACGAGGCCCAGCGGCACGTCGCCGCGGGGGGCGCGGGCGGGGCCGACGGGGCCATCGGAGGGGTGACGGTCCCCCTGGACCTGGAGGCGTACGTCATCACGGTGGTGCCGCCAACCCGGGGGGGGGCGCCCCCGCTGCCCCAGACGCGGCAGATCTTCGTCGAGGAAAACGCCAAGCGCCGGGGCCACCGCGGCAACGCGCTGCGTGCCAAGACCACGTCCGTAGCGTCGATGCGTGACATGTGGGGCGCTGCCTCGAGGGCGGTGTCGGACTTTGTCCGGCGCAACCCGGGCCCCCTCGTGGTGTCCGCGGCCTCTTCCGTCCCCAAGGCCGCCCTCGTCGGCCTACTGGCGCCCCTGGGCAACCTGCCCGTCGTGTTCCGAGGCCTCACCCCGGCCGAGGCCGCGCCCCTGCCCGCCCTCGCCTGGCACAATGCCGCCGCCACGCGCGCCGTCGTCGCCCTTGTCTCCTGGTTCCAGCAGTGGCCGGAGACCCTCGCCCTGGCACGGTACTGCCAGACGCCCGTCGGGAACCTGGACGTCGGCGCCTGGGCCTCGGCGGCCGACCTCTTCTTCGCCCGCCTGCTCCGGACCAACCACCACGCGGTGTGGATGTCAGAGACGAGGCTGCCGGACCTTGGGGGCGCGGAGCTGCGGTCCGAGACGGACGCCCTGCTCGAGCTGCGGCCCGTGCCGACGTTCGACTGGGCAAGCGGCTTCCGCTCCGCGCAGGCGTCCCACGCCCAGGCCAAGGCCGCGGCGGGGTCCCGCGGCGGCGGCGGGCGCGCGTTCGACGGACACGTTGCCGACGCGGCGGGGGCGGACGGCGGGGCCTCCCAGCGGGACCCGAGGGCAAGCCCGTCGGTGAACCGCCCGGGGGCCTACCGCCGCGCCTGCGTGCAGCTGGACATCTCCCACCTCGCGCTCAACACCGTGCTGCACGCATCGCACCTGGACGACATGGCGGGGGTGCAGCACGAGGCCGCGGGGGCCGAGGACGACGACGACGACGCCGCGGGCGGTGCGGACGCCGACCTCGCCGCCGGGCTCGTGGACCACGCCGGCCCGGCGTCGGGCCCGCGGTGCCGCGCCGCCTTCCGCTGGCTCCAGGCGCTGGTCGCGTCGTGGCACCGGGACCTGGTCGAGACGCAGAACCCCTTCGCGGACCAGCTCCTGGTCAACCTCTACAGCTGGCTCTCCTCCCCCTCCTCCCGCCTGCACGACCCGGCCCTGCACCGCGCCGTCCGTGCGCTCATGGTCAAGGTGTGGCAGCTCCTCGTCACGGAGGTGCGCCGGCTCGGCGCTGTGGTGGTCTACGCAGACTTCTCCCGCCTCGTGCTCGCCACGCCCAAGCACACCCCCGCGGCGGCGTGCGCCTGGACGTCGTACCTCCTCTCCACGGTCGCCTCCCGCCCCGTCTTTGCCACCCTGGCCTTCTCCCCGTCCTGGTTCAGCGCCGGCCTCCTGTGGCTCGGCCCCGCGGACTTTGCAAGCCTCGAGGTGACCCACCCCGCCGTCCTGGTGCCCGAGGGCAAGGCAGCCGCCCTCGTCGCCGGCTCTACCGACCCGGCCCTGCTCCGCGGCGCGGACGGGAGGCTGGACGGGTCCCTGGAGCTTCTGCACACGATGGGGCTGTTCGATCCGACGGGGAGGCTGCGGGTGCCACGGGCGGCGGAGCCCGAGGAGGGGGAGGAGAGCGACGAGGAGGAGGAGGAGGACGATGAGGATGAAGAGCGCGGGAGGCTGCCGGCCAGGGGGAAGGGCCGGCGGCCGGCCGTGATCAATCTGAGCGACGACGAGGCCGAGGACGACGACGAGGCGGGGGGCAGAGCGGCGGCCTCCTCATCCGGCACGGCGGCCGGCTCCGCCGACGATACCACCACCCCGCCCAGGGACCAGCCCCCCGCGACGGGCGTGCCCCGCCTCGTCGACGCCGTGCAGTACGCCGCGCAGTGGAATCTCGCGTCGTTCCTGCCCCCGGATGCCGCCAGGCGGTTCGGCGAGCTGGTCCAGATGTTCCTCGAGCGGCCCTTCCGGAAGCTCCACGGCAAGGAGGCGGCCGCAGCGGCGTCGTCGGCCACCGCCGCGGTCGCCACGTCATCGGCCGCGCGGGAGGCCAGAGTGTCCGAGTCCGCGCGCCGCTGCGTGGCGTCCTTCCTCTCCCCGCGCCTCCACAGCGCCGCGCAGGAGCTGGTTCGCGCCGGGGGCGACGAGAAGGTCTTTCCCGACCGCCCGGGGAAGCACCTCTCCCCTCGGTCACCGGCTCTCGAGATGGCCAAGAGCGTGTGCTTCGTGCTGGCTCTCGACGCCGCGGCGGCCGAGGAGGCCGGGCGCCTGCGCAAGTCCGTGCTCCGCATGCTCGACGTGGCGGACTTCAGCCCGGAGGCGGTGTGGCGCGACCCGTGCCTGTCGTACGTCCTCCCTGACGTGGTGTGCGACAAGTGCCGGAACACGAGGGACCTGGACATCTGCCGGGACCCGTACGTGCGCCCGTCCACGGAGGAGGAGGCCCGGGCGGGCAAGGTCGGCGGGACCTGGTTCTGCCCCGAGTGCGAGACGGACTATGACGTCGACGAGGTGGAGACGGCGCTGGTGACCACGCTCCAGCAGCGGTCCGCCGCCTTCCAGCTCCAGGACCTGTACTGCACGAAGACGCGCGACGTGCGCTCGGGAAGGCTGTCCGAGGTGTCCGAGGTGTCGGCGCGCTGGGTCAACGCGGAGCCGTCGGAGCGCTTCCGCGAGCGGCTGCGGGTCTTTGCGCACATCGCCCGCCAGCACGCCATGGAGTGGCTCGCGGACGAGGCGGCCTTCCTGCTGGGCGAGGCCTGAGCGGCTGGGCCGCGGTTGGGGCTGTTTTCCCGCCGCGTGGCGGCTCTGCCAGAATTGTGCTGCTTTTTTTGATTGCGCTGACAGGTCAGGTCGACTTTGTCAGCCCCCGTCAGGTTGTGTGACGATCGCCAGCTCGACGCCTGATCAAAGCCCGGACTCTGCTCTCCCGTCAACAGCGCTCCAGCTGACAGCCTAGCCTGGTGCGTCAGCCGACGCTGCGCTGCACGGTCGTGGCATCGCTTGCTCGGAGATTTCCTCTCAGTCGAAACGCTGCGGGCAAGCTGAATTATATTGCTCATAGGCCTCTGGCTCACGCTGTTGTGCGCTAGAACGGCGTGCCATTCCATCATGCAGCTGCCATGCCGCGCCACGCGCCGATCCAGGCGGAGGCGACGGATCCGCACACGGCGCCGTGTTACAGCCGGTGGCCTTGACGGTGCTCGGCCCTGAGTCCCCGCTGCGCTTGCATGCATGTGACGTGCCCGTCACCCCTTGGCGGTCGTCGCCATCGGCCAGCCAGCTCCCAGCACGGCAGCCGGAAGAAACTCTGTCCGCAATATGGGGTGCTGCATCACGTGCATCATCTGTGCGTAGCGCTTGGGTGGCCTGCGCGCTTCACACAGGGGCAGGGCGCCAATGCCTCACTCCCACTCGCCGTAGCCGAGCGCGGCGGCCATCCTGACAGAGTCAGCGTCCGAGGCGCGGCTCTGCCTGCGCCCGAGCACGTAGAGGGCTGCCTCGCTGGCCTGCCGCCTGCCGAGGGCGCCGCCCGCGGGCCGGCCTCCCAGCGCGCCGTCCGAGAGCGAGCGCCCGACAGCCCCGTCGGTGCCGTAGGTACCCGGTCCGTCCCCGCCCGCTGGCCGGAGCTCCGTGGGCGCTTCAACACGCTGCGCGCGCCCTTTGCGCAGGAGCGCCCGCAGCATCACGGGCAGGTACGGCCCCGCGCCCGGCGCCAGGCCCGACATGTCCCTGCCCCCGTCCTCGTCGGCGATGGCCGCGCGGGCCGAGAAGAAGGCCTCCTCGGTCACCGCGATGAGGGCGTTGAGCGCCGCGACGAGGCACACCAGCACGAACGCCGTCAGCCACGCGTCGGTGAGCCAGGCCCAGCCGGTCAGGCCTGGCGGCCTGGCGTGCTCGTATGTCTCGAGCATCGCGTCGCCGTTCACCACAGCGAAGAGCATCGTCGCGGACGACAGCGGGCCCGCGAACCGGGGCGTGTACGGCAGAGCCGCCACGGCGAAGAGCGCGAAACCGATGACGATGGGGAGCACGCCGGCGAGGAGGCGGAGCGCGCCCGGCGCCGCGGCCGCGATCGTCCTGGTCACCACAGCGGCCTGCGGCCAGTCCTTCAGGGCGCCCAGGCAGGCCAGCGAGAGCAGCGCGGAGCTCGTGCCAAGCGCGAACTGCGGCCACTCGCCCGTGGGCGGCAGCCCCGCCGGGCTCGCGCCGAGCACCGACCCGCTGTACGCGAGAGCGAGCCCGGCCCCCGCCACCCCGCACGCCTGCCACGGCCCCAGGAGGGCCAGTATCCTCGGCCACGTCATCGAGGCGAGCAGGGCGCGGGCGGCCCGCCGCACGTGCAGGCTGTCGCCCTGAAGCGAGCCGACCGATGACGATCCGTCGTCGTCCGGCGGGGCGCCGGCCGCGGCCGCGCCGGGGCTCTCATCCGGGCCCTGGTCGGCAGCGTCGCCCGGGCCGCGGAGCAGGCTCTGCCTCAGGTCGTCATCCTCGTCGCCGTCCTCGTCGCCAAAGCCCCCGCCTGTCGCGCCAGCACCGCCCGAGCCGAGCGCCGCCGCGAGCCGCCGCCGCGCTGCCAGGCCCTGGAGCACCGTGGCCGCGGCCCGGAGGACGACGAGCGACGCGAGCCCGGCCACGGCCCCTGCCACGGCTTCCCCCTCCTCTCTGTCCTGCGACGCCTCGTCGTAGGCGTCCTCGCCCCCCGTGTCGCACGGGCCGCTCAGGACGGCCCGCGATGCGGTCTCGACGAGCCCGCGGGTGTCGAAAAAGTATGACGCCATGATCTGCCACACCATGCATGCGTGCGGCGACGTCACGTCGTCGTCGGGGATGGGGTCGTGGATCGCGAGCGGGAGGTCCAGTGTGAGGGTGCGGAGCGATCCGATGGCACGCACGTCGCGCGGGAGCGTGCTGTTGAGGACGTCGTCGAGGAGGAGCGAGCACTCCGCCTTGCTGCCGCACGTTTGTGCGTTCTCCCCCGCCGGCGCGTCGCACTCCGCGAGCGAGCCGCCCGAGCCCCAGATGACTTCTCTGGCAGCATCCATGCACGCGTGGGACGCGAACGACCACGAAGCGCGCGGCGTTGCGCCGAGGGGCAGTGGAATCACTCTTGCTGCCGCCTCGGCCGAGACTGCAAAATACCCGTTGAGGATACCGTGGGAGTGCTCGACCACCGCGGCCCGCGATGCTAGCAGGACCCTTCCCCCCGGCCAGTCGGTCTCGTCAATCGCCACGGGGGCCAGCGCGGGGTCCGCGCCGCCGGACCTCAACAACAGGTCGGTCATCGCCCCCGCGATCGTGTGCGGCCCCGCACCGTTCGCGTACGCGAACCTCAGCAGCTCCATGGCCACCGCTATCACGGCCGCGACCGCCAGCACCGTGGGAACCAGCCGAGAAAGCAGGGAGCGCGGCGGAGCGCCGGGGAGCTTCCCGCCCGCGAGCACCTTGGCGGCCTGAAGCACGGCCATGTGCAGCTCATCGTGCGGGCCGTGCATTTTCCGCGGCCCGGGCTCGTCCCGACGCCCCGGGTGCGGGCTGCCAATCAGGCGGCCAGAGCTGCCGACGGCCGTCAACAACCTCCAGAGCTCGCGACAGACTCGCACTGCCCGCCCGCGGTCGAGCCCCAGTGTAACAGGCCGCAGTTTAAAGGCCCAGGGGAGCCGCTTCGCCACACAGGGGCAGTCAGGATGGAACGCCCGGGTCGTGCTGGAGCGGCCGACGCCATCGGGTGGTGTGGCAGCCGGATGGACGCGCAGCTGCACGCGGCGCATGGTTGGTACGAGGGGGCTGTGGAAAGGGCCATTGCTGCGGCGGGTCGTGATGAGGTCATGGGCGGCGCCGACCCCGGCAACGGCCCGGAGTCGGCTAACTCCTCGGTTGCGCGCCCACGGCCGCCACGCTCTCGCCGCAGTCATCCGCGACGCAAATTGAAGGCCAAGGCGGCGGCCGCACGGCCGGTTGCCGAGGCGGAAGCCCGGGAGGCCGAGTCGCCACCGGCGGCCGCCCCGGCCTCGCAGCCCAGCTTGCCGGCGATCGCCGACGTGCTGGCCGACACTGCCGACGCTGCCGACGAGCTCTCGCTGCGGCGGCGGCTGCGGGACCGCCCCCGCGCGGGCGATGAGCCGGGCGCGGGCCTTTTGCGGACTGTTGCGGCCGACCTTTCGGGCGCGGGGTCTGGCCGCGAGCGGCTCTCGACGGCCGAGGAGGCGCGGGCCGTCCGCGCGGCGTGGGCCGGCTGGTCGGTCGGCGAGCTGCAGCGGCGCGGCGTCCGCCCGTTTGGTTGGCACGCCCAGGAGCGGCCGCCGGGGCGGCAGAGCCAGCCCGGCTCCCCGGGTCGGGACTCAGCACCGCCGGCGCGGCCGGGGGGCGCGGAGTCGGCCCGCCCGGCGTCGGCCGCCGCGCCGTCCCTCGTCCGGCTCTCGCCGCCCCGCCGGCCTCGGAGCGTGGTCGGCGCGCCGTCCGCCGCCGTCACCGCCCGGCCCCCGGCGGGCCTGGACGCGACGATGCGATCGGAGCCCGGCGGGCGAAGCCGCGGGCGTGCAGAGCGCTCCTCCTGGCAGAGCCGGGCCACCGACCGGCAGAGCCGGGCGGAGCCCCCGGCGGGCGGGCGGGCTGGCTCCGGAGGCAGCGCCTCCTCCGGGCGCGGGAGCCGCGGGTCCGGCCCGGGCCCCCGCTCGGACGGCGGGGAGCGCCCCGTCGGATTCGCGCCGCGGGCGGGCAGCGTGGCGTCGGCGGGCGGGTCGTCGGGGCCCGGGGCGCGCGTCCCGGCTCTGCCGCTCACTGGACCGGCTGCGGCGTGGACGGGGGGCGCCCTGCGGCGGACCGCGCCGTCACGGGGGCGGGGCGGCGGCGGGGGGGGGTTG
>Ga0306871_1000335_pt1 | contig 18395 bp, 13 predicted proteins | sample AntRauMeHopE1497_FD_190447 | JGI IMG/M metagenome (GOLD analysis project Ga0306871, IMG submission 190447) | Saline lake microbial communities from Rauer Islands, Antarctica - Metagenome Hop E1 #497 (v2) (version 2) | ecosystem: Environmental > Aquatic > Non-marine Saline and Alkaline > Saline ... | reverse complement strand
GCCCGAAGAATGCTCATTGCGGCATCCGAAGATATTGGCCTAGCGAACCCTACCGCCCTGGTTATGGCCAATACTACTTTCCAGGCCGTTGCTACCATAGGCTATCCGGAATCCAGGATAATCCTTAGTCAATGCGCTATATACCTAGCTACTTCGCCTAAAAGCAATGCGAGCTATATGGCGATCGGAAAAGCGCAACAGAACGTGAAGCAAACCGGCAACCTTTCCGTGCCCTTGGCACTACGAAATGCCCCTACCAAATTAATGAAGGATTTGGGCTATGGCGAAGAATACAAATACGCCCACGATTTTGAAAACAATTTTGTGGCGGCGGAGTTTCTTCCCGAAGAAATTTCAGGAAGTACATTCTACAGACCCGGTAAAAACCCTAGGGAACATACCTTGGGCGAATTTTTAAAAAAGCGGTGGAAGGATAAATACGATTTTTAGAACTTAATGTTCAATTCTTCCTGAACCAGTTTGTCCCCGGAATAATACTCAAAAACCCAAGCATCCCCTTTTTGGAACAGTATACCGTTTTTCCCATCTCCTTGGGCCATGTACACATTTTTCATAGAGCTAGTCAGTAATTTCATCCTGACTTTTGGGCTACTGTCTACCAACTGATATCCGTTTTCTATAGCTTGCGCGTAAAGCACATCGGTAATACTGGCATCCGTTACGGCAGCTTTTACTTTGGAAGGTGCCTGTTTAATGTCAGATGCCACGGGCGTGCGGTCTATGTAACTTTGCTCGGTAAGGGTTGCTACTTGCTTTACCGCTGCATCCACATTCTTTGGCATATTAGTAGTTTTCTTAAGGCTTGCCCCTTCTTCTTCCAGTTGTTTTACATCGTTTTTGAAACGTATCGTTATTATTTTATCATCAACCAACTTTTCCTTATAACTGTAATTTAAAGTGTCAAAAGAGGTCATCGCCTCTTTAATAGCCTCCCTAAACGCGGGGCTATATTCCTTTATCTTGTTTTTTGCCTCCTTGGTAGTAAAAACTTCTTGACCCTTGCAATCCTTCAATACAATGGTCAGTTTAGTGGAAAACATCGAAGAATTGTTGTTTAAAAATGCTTCTAGCCCCAAACACCTATTACTTAACAAGTCTTCTGGCAAGGCATCGTCATACACCGCCAAAAACCCTTTTTCACCAAACTCGTGCTTGAGTATGGTGCTGGTCTGATATTGGTTCTCTTCCTTAAATTCACTTAATCTTTTGGGGATGATGATATACTTATATTCGTTCAGATTTTCTTGACCGATACCCGTATATCCGATAAGGGCAAAAGCAATGAGTAGTATGTTTTTCAAAATAATTTGTTTTTATCAGTGATTGGAAAGTATGAAAAAAGTGTGCCAAAAACCACCGAATCACCTTATAGTTTCTCCTATCGTTTCCTGCCCCAAGATATGATATTTAATCCTAACTGAAAAGATGCATAATTGGAAGCGGCTATATTTTGATAGGACAGCAGATTATCGCCGATGACATAAAGATTGACAGGTCCAGCCTGAACATTAATTCCCAAACCTACGTTGGAGGCACTAAACCTATCTATGGTATAGGTTGCTTTCAAGGCAAGAAAATGACCAAATCTCCGTTGATAGAATCCGGTTAACGCGGGTTGGGGGCCTCGTGGCCTTTGTATGGCAAATAAGTGGGCGCCAATGGCATTTGCATATTTTGGCGGTCGTTGATTGACTTTAGACACCCTACAATCACAATCCTTTTCCGGCCCTATGGTTTTTCCGAAGTCGTGCCGGACAGAGGCATTCAATCGTATAGGCCTAAACGTAACATAGCCACTATTGGTTGTTTCAAAAGGAAGGGATTCCTCTATTTCATCTACCAGATGCTGCCAAAAATCCCTGTTCAGGTCAGCTAGTTCTTCAAGTACGTTTATCTCTATTCCCTCTGCGCTGGCACTTCCGTTGAGACTATAACTTTCTATATCACCGCTATGATACATCAGACCCACATCCAAAAGACTTCCCGTAAGCACCGTGCGATCGCCTAAACGGTAGGTAAAGCCCAAATCCAAACCTAGCCCAAGGTCACCTCCAAGGAGACCTCTTTTTAAAAGTGTGCCTGGGAGCGCATCATCTTCCACAGCGTCATCAAGCGCCTGAACGCCGGAAGTCCGTAATTTCAAATCCGCGTCTATGGTCGTGGAAAGTATGTTGTTCTCCCCTTCCGTATTTACCAAAAGGCCACTGTTGTTCGTGGAATTATAATCGGCTATTCCCGAATATACTTTAGCCCTTGCCCCAAGGGTAAGATTTTTGTTCATCTTTTTGTTCGCACCAAAATGGTACACGGCCACCATAGAACCCCGTGTTTTTAAATCTCCAAGATCAAAGCTTCTGTTCAGTTGGCCTGCGTTCCCTTCAAAAGCCAAAAAGGCATAGTCCTGCGGCCAATACGTGATATTATCCAGTTCTACATACGCACCAAAAGAATAGAAAATATTGGAAAAGGCACTACGAAAACCACCGTTGAACAGTTCTATCCGTGCAGTTGCACTAAATTCGTCCCTAGTGGTCAGGGCACCCACCAAACGTTCCCGCACCTTATCATTGATATCAAGACCATCCGCAGCAAAAATATCGTTTACGGAAACCCCATTGGAACCTGCATGACCAGAAATACCCGAAACAAAGGGAACACCTGCAAACCACTGAAAATCGGTTTCCATGCCAGGATTTACCATCAAGGCTTGTGGAATATCCGTAAAGTCATAGAGAACCTGTTTGTTCTGGGCAACTAAAACCGTACCGTGTAAAAGTAGTATAAGAAAGACACAATGAGCAATTCTCATTTTAAACGAAGCATAAACTGGGCACTGGAACGCAATTCTACGGCTGCACCTGAAATTCCCGAAACACTGGAATTATCCCCAAAATTAGAGGCATTGAGTCTTACTTTAGAAGTGTTCCTTAAAAAATCCAAACTTTCTCCGGAATTACCGTAAGCTACCTCACGTGTTAATAATGCCGTTGGAGCGGCATCCATTATAAAAATTTCCGTATCCAGCAAGAAATCGTTCCCGTCCAAAAATTGTAATTCTATTTGTATGGGCTTACTGGTTGTATTCTGTAATTCATAGGAAATAGTACCTTCTAAAACACGATCCGCAAAGAAGTCGGCTTCAAAAGCATCAAAATTAAAATCCTGAGTAAAGAAATTTAGGTTTACAGCCCTGTTAATGAGACTTTCCTGAACTTTTACAAAAAAAATACTGGTCTCCAGGGTAGGGGTGATACTTAAATCGTCGAATTGAGTGAAATCCTGTTTTTCTGAACAGGAAACCAACAGACCGATGCCTAAAATAACTATTTTAACCTTTAGTAAAGCTTTCATTCTGTAATCCTATAGTTTAACGCTTACTATTGCAGTCGCACAGCCCCAATAGTATTAACTCTATAAATAGCTTTTTATTTCCCTTAAGTCGGTAATCATGGGGCTATGCTGGTGTAATTCCCCTCCGTGGGCGTTAAAATGTATAGCATGCAGCCCAGCGCTTTTCGCCCCAAGAATATCTGCCTCCAAACTATCACCGATCATCAAGGCCGATTGTGGCCTTACCTTTGCTTTTTCTAAGGCGAGGTTGAAAATAATAGGATTGGGTTTCTTTACACCGGCCATTTCAGAATCTATAACTTCCTTGAAATAAGGAAGGATACCGGAATTACGCAGTTTTTTTTCTTGAATTTCCTGAAATCCGTTCGTGATGATATGCAGTCTATACTTCGGCCTTAAATAATCCAACACCTCCAAGGTATTTGGAAATAAGTGGGTATGGGAGGACAACTGATCTATATATTCAATGGCCAAGCTATTGATAATAGCATCCGAAACGGAATAGTTCAAAGTATCAAAAACCGACTTCAAACGCTGGTAACGCAATTCCGACTTGGTTATCTTCTCCTCCCGGTACATTTTCCAATAGACCAAATTCGCCGGTACATACACCTTTAAAAAATCGGTCAAGGCAACCGTAACACCATAGGCAGGTAAAAGGTTGTGAAATGTGAGCGCGGAGTTCTTTTCAAAATCCCAGAGGGTATGATCAAGGTCAAAAAACACATCGGTTACGACATCTTTAAACATTGTAGGTAGTTATTAAATTCTTATATATTTTTTGCCAGTCGAATTTCTCCTCGCCCCCTATCAGCTCATTGGAAAAAACGGTAATAAACGAACCGTTCACTTTCTTGACCTTAGCATAAACAAGAGCTATTTTTTGAGCTATTTCCGACTCCTTTTTTGCCGTTAAGAAAGCATAATCATGCAAAGCGAAAGGATGTATACGTATGGGCTGCTGCACCTCCAAAGGGATATCGTAGAAGGGAAACGAGGTACAGGTACCCGCCCTAAAACCAATTTCATGGGTGTAGCCCATGGTAAAATCATCGGTAAATTCCGCAGCCACGAGATTTCTATAGGTCTGGGGCACATCTACCCTATTGTAGCGCATCCTGGAAAAGTTGACGGGCCTATGGATGACATTCTGTAGTTCCTGCTTTTCCTTTTTTAGCAAGTCGATATCCCTAAACGAACTGTAGGAGGCCGCCAAAGCCACTTTGGCATAATCCGAAACATATTTTATGAGGGAAATAAAACTATTGCTATTGGTAGATACATTTTTATCATATTTTGAATAATCCGCAAATTGGAAGAAGAAAATGCTCTTAACCGCATTGCCTTGATGCCATTCAATAAGCGTTGCAAAATTATCATAAGGATCTTTTCTAAGCTTTATTCCCACCGCTATGCGATCCCAGACCCGCTTAAATTTAAAAGTGCCCAAATCCAACACAAGTCCCGCTACCCCTCTGAACAATCCCCGATAGGAATAGGCGTGGGAAGTGGTAACATCCAAAAGCGAGGTGTACTGATAACTCCTTTGTTTGTATGGAAGCGCAGGAAACCGTTGCCTTAAAAGCTCCAATACCCGCAAGGCCCACAAATCAACGACAGGGAGTTGTAGAAAATCATTTTGATAAGCCAAACTGTCTTTTGGTGAAAACCTCCCGTGGATATCCTTTACATGGGGAAGGTACTCCTCATACCTGCTGAGCAGGTAAAAACTGGCCGCAAAAATATCAAAGGGTACCGCACTGCGATCTCCGGCAGGAAAGAAGCACGGCAAACCATCCCAATCCGCTATATGTATCTGAATATCTTCTATACCTTGCTCAAAAAGCAACTCGTTGCTACGAATAAAGAACTCGTTTTGCAAAGGCTGTTTGGTGTAGGTTATTTTCTGGTCACTATGTTTGATGAACTCCTCTACCTTGGTGGTAAAACCAACTTCTATCCCCAAGAGCTTGGTAAAGACCTGCTTCATGGTGTAGGTAAAGCGTGGCGTAATCTTATGTGTGTATATCAACAACATTTACAACACGTTATTATCCGCAAAACTGAAATATGCTTTCTGCGTTATGATGAGATGATCTAGCACCTTGATATCCAAGGATTCCGAGGCGCGCTTAATTTTTTGGGTAATCTGCTTGTCGGCAGTACTGGGCTTTAAGGTGCCACTGGGATGGTTATGGGCCAAAATAAGGCCAACGGCGCCCAGTTCCAAAGATTGCTTCATTAGAATACGGACATCTACCAAGGTGCCTGTAATACCCCCTTTGCTCAACTGCGCCTTGTGCAAGACCTTATTGGAATTATTGAGGTATAGCACCCAAAACTCCTCGTGTTCCAATTCTCCCATAATGGGTTGCAAGAGCTCAAAAGCATCGGTACTGCTGCCTATCTTAGTTATTTTTAAAGCGTCCTCTCCCCGCCTGCGCCTTCCCATTTCCATAGCTGCCGCGATGGTGACCGCTTTTGCCTCGCCGATACCTTTAAAGACCATCAACTGTTTGATGGACAATTTCCCCAACTCGTTTAAATTATTATCTACTGAGGCAAGGATACGCTTGGCGAGTTCCACAGCACTCTCGGACCTACTTCCAGATCCGATAAGAATAGCGATCAGTTCCGCATCGGAAAGTACGGCCCTTCCCTTGTGTACCAACTTCTCCCTAGGTTTATCATCATCGGACCAATGTTTTATGGAAAAAGACGTAGACTTTTCTTGCATGGGATAAAGATAGCGAACTAATTATTTTATTGTAAATATCTGTATGGATTAAACTAAAAACAATGAAACGATTTAATTGAAAAAATCGATATTTTATATAGGAAAGACTGTTAACCTTCCTAGGGCTTCAGCAAACATTAGCTATCTCTCTTGTCTCTTTGTCTCTTGTCTCTTACCTCTTGTCTAAAATCTAACGTCTCACTTCTCACATCTAAATACTACTTTCCAATCTCCCTTTTACATCGTTAAGGTCAAGTCCCCCATAGGTGCCGGAACTCATGAACAACAAAACGGAATTATCGTATTCCGTACCCAAAACCTGTTGCCTAAAGGAATCGGAATCAGTATAGATCTTAAGGTCTTTTCGTTCAAATGCCTGCCTGATCTGTTCCGGACTCACGGCATCCAATTTTTTAATGGCCACGGATTCCGGCAGGTAAAAAACCACGGCTTCATCGGCCGCATCCAAGGCACCCTTGTACTCCTTTAAAAATTCGGGATTAAAACTACTGTAGGTATGCAATTCCAAAAAGGCGATTACTTTTTTATCCGGATATTGCTCCTTTACGGCATTCGTAGTCGCCATAACTTTACTGGGCGAGTGTGCAAAATCCTTGTACGCGACACTATTCTGACCCTTGGCCAGCTTCTCCAATCTTTTGGAAGCTCCCTTAAAAGTGGCAATGGCCTCATAAAAATCATCCTCGTCCACACCCATGTTTTGGCATATCCATTTTGCGCCTGCCAAATTATTTAGGTTATGCTTTCCAAAAATAGCTATGGGCATAGGGCCTTCAGGAGTTTCTAATAAGGTTTGTCCGTCAGCTACCTCATAATCGGGCGTGGTGTACCCTAATTTTCGAATCGTGTTTTCCGATGCTTCAACAACTTTTACAACCTCGGCATCCTCTAGATTGTAAGTGATGCTTCCGCCCTTTACAATACTATCCACAAAGATTTGAAACTGTTCCACATAATTTTCGAACGTAGGAAATACATTGATATGGTCCCATGCAATGCCACTTAATAATGCGATATTGGGCTTGTACAAATGAAATTTTGGCCTGCGGTCTATGGGAGAGGATAGATACTCATCGCCTTCCAGCACTATAAAATCGTTCTCCTCGGTCAAATGCACCATACGGTCAAAACCCTCCAGCTGGGCACCCACCATATAATCCACTTTGCGACCATGGAAATTAAGGACATGCAAGATCATGGACGTAATCGTCGTTTTTCCATGACTGCCGCCAATGACCACCCTTGTTTTGTTCTTGGACTGTTCGTAGAGGAATTCCGGATACGAATATATTTTGATTCCCAACTCCTGCGCCTTTAACAGCTCGGGATTATCTGCCTTTGCGTGCATTCCTAGCACCACGGCATCTAAATTGTAATGGATTTTAGCCGGAAACCAACCGAATGCTTCCGGTAAAAGTCCTTTTTTAGCGAGTCTAGACTTGGAAGGCTCAAAAATAACATCATCGCTTCCGGTTATGTGGTATCCCTTATGTTCCAAGGCCAAGGCCAAATTGTGCATGGCACTGCCGCCAATGGCAATAAAATGAATTTGCATTACATCTGAATTAGTTTTCAAAGATACGTATTGCACCTAGCATCAAAAACTGTAGTATTATTTTTATCTTAGTCAACAAAACATCTCACATGAGCCTAAACCTATCAATGATTCCATCCAAAGAAATAATGCCAGGCTACCATGGCAAACTGGTGCATACAAAAACGATGTCGCTAGTTTTTTGGGATGTTGAAAAAGATGCCAAGGTACCAGAACACCGTCACGTTCACGAACAAATCATGCACGTGATGGAAGGCGAGTTCGAGTTTACGCTGGACGGAAAAACCAAAGTCTACCATGCTGGCGATATTGTTCCCATTACCTCAAACATTCCACATAGTGGAACAGCGCTTACGGCGTGCAAATTGATGGATGTATTTAGTCCGGCGCGGGAGGAGTATAAATAAGTCCCCTAGCCCCCAAAGGGGGAACTCTTACTCGGATGAGAATTTGTGTTTGTGTTTGATATTTGAATTTGACACTTGAACTTGAACTTTTTCCCCCCTTCTAGAACCTTAAATTAGATTTTATGATTATCTCTCTTAAAAATAAAAAAGCCCTTGTTGGCGGTAGTAGCGGTGGTATCGGGAAGGCCATTGCGCTGCAATTGGCGGAAAGCGGGGCGAGTGTTACTTTGATGTCCCGAAGTGAAGACAAATTAAAGAGCATCGTTGGCGACCTCCCTACCGACCAAGGCCAACAGCACCAGTATTTGGTGGTGGATTTTTCTGACTTTGAAGGCTATTCAAAAATGATTTTAGAATATTTCCAGCACAACTCGGTTGATATTCTCGTCAACAATACCCAAGGGCCAGCTGCCGGAAATACCCTTGAAAAACAAGTCGCAGATTATCAGGAAGCTTTTGACCTTTTGTTCAAAACCGTGGTACTTACGACAGAACTCGCCTTAAAACAGATGCAAAAAAATAAATGGGGCAGAATCATCAATGTTGCTTCGGTTTCCGTGAAGGAGCCCTTGTCCTATCTGGCACTATCCAATACCATTAGGGCTGCTGTGGTGACTTGGGCCAAGAGCCTCGCTACCGACGTGGGTACCGATGGCATTACTGTGAACAGTATCCTAACGGGCTACTTTGATACCGAGCGCATTACCCAGCTCAACGCAAAAAAAGCCAAACAACTGGGCATTTCACAATCTGATGTCCGTCTGGATATGGAATCAAAAGTTCCCGTGCAGCGCATTGGCGATCCAAAAGAATATGGTTATCTAGTGGCGTTTTTAGCTTCCGACAAAGCGGCTTATATAACAGGTACGCAGATTCCTATTGATGGCGGGTTGTTGAAAAGTCTGTAAGAAGCCCCCCAACCCCAAAGGGGGAGCTCTTACTCGGATGGCAAAGTTATGTTTATGGTTAGGACTCTGTTGCCTTGCCCAAACCATAGGTTTATGGTGTAATGGCTCATATTTTGGCTACTTCAAACTTATTTATAAGGATTCATTGCGGTTCCTTCCCCATGTAGGGGAAGGTGGATTGAATCCTGACTTTTTCGTCAGGATTCAAGACGGAAGGGGTAGAACCCGTGCCTTTGCGGTTTTACCCGAGCTACTAGTTTATTGATAATTGGCTTGCCAACCTAAAACCCTAACCTAAAAACAATATAACAGTTCCCCCTTTGGGGGTTAGGGGGGCTTCTTACTAACCCAAACTATCCATTCCCTCATTTCTCATTGTTTACAGGGAGTTTTGGTCACATCTTTGTATGTAACTTTACATCCTATACTTAAGTACCATGTACCTTAAGTGTTTTAAGTACGTATAATGAATTCATTATGAAAAAGATTACAATCCTAATCACGATACTGGTATTCGGACACATAGCCCAGGCACAACAGAACAACGGTACGTACGACGCCCTTTGGAAACAAGTACAGGAACTGGAACGTGAAAATCTGACCAGCTCCGCTTTAAAAGTAGTCAACACTATTTCAGAAAAAGCGAAGAAGGAAACGAATTCCCCACAGATCGTAAAGTCCTTGCTATATGCGTCCAAATACGCGATGACCTTGGAAGAGGATGCCCAGTTGAGCATCGTCAACGATTTTAAGGCCGAAATTAAAAAAGCAACATTCCCCACCAAAAATGTATTGGAAAGCTATTTGGCGAATCTGTATTGGCAGTATTTTCAGCAGAACAGATATCAGTTTTATAATCGAACTAAAACGGAAGAAAAAATTAATTTAATAGATTTCCGAACTTGGGACCTAACCACCTTATTTAAAGAAATTGGACTTCATTTTGGTGCTTCGCTAAAAAACAGCCTTGGTTTACAACAAATTCCGGTTTCCAGCTTTGATGTGCTGCTACATCAGCAAACTAATTCGGAAGACTACCGCCCTACCCTATTTGACCTATTGGCACACACGGCTTTGGAGTTTTATAAATCCACCGAAAACTCTATTACCCGTCCGGCGGATAAATTTGAGATCAGCGACCCCGAACTGCTCTGCGAGGCCAAAGCTTTTTCGGAACTACGCATCGACCTACAGGATAGCACTTCCATGCAGGCGCGTGCGCTGGAAGTTTATAGGCAGCTCATCAACTTTCATTTAAACACCAAAAAACCGTACACCTTGGCCGAGGTAGATTTGGAACGTTTGCAGTTTACACGCCAAAATGCCATTTTTGAAAACAAGGACGAACAGTATCTTGAAGTCCTGCAGAATATGGCCGAAGCCACCAAGGGCAGACCAGCGGCATCACTTTACACCTATGAAATCGCAGCACTTTACCAGCAATGGGGCGCGACCTATACACTGGACGATACTACGGAACACCAATGGAAACTTAAAGAGGCCATTGCACTATGTGAAGCCGTCATTACCGACTACCCCAAAAGTAGGGGCGCAGAAAAATGCAAGGCGCTAAAAGCGCAAATTTTGGCACCTAGCCTAGGGCTTACCAATGAAAATAGTATTCCCGTAAACCAGGTCGCCCGCCTTTTGGTCAACTATAAAAATCATGACGCACTTAGCCTTTCCGCTAGAAAAATATCGCAAAAACAATGGGAGCAACTGGAAGATATTTATGAGCAGCCCGAACAATTGGATTTTCTCAAAAAACTGACTATCGTTACCGCATGGGAATCCGACTTAAAAAATGAAAATGATTACCAGCAGCACAGTACCGAAATAAAACTACCAGCCTTGCCCAACGGACAATATGTGCTTTTGGCCATGCCCAAGGAAAACGAGTTGGGCAGCTTTGGATTTAGTCGGGTTCAGGTTACGGATTTTGCCGTAATGGAGACCCGTACGCCTAGTCAGCATATCTTTCAAATCATTGACAGGGAAAATGGCGCACCTATTTCAGGGGCATCCGTAAAATTGAGTTATCAGTTGAGGTATGACGGGCCAAGAAAAAACCAAAGCTTGACCACAGATGCCATGGGGATGGTTACCCTTCCTTTGACGGACGATTACTGGAATAACCTCAGCTTGGCTATCAGCCATCCAAAAGGCACGGCTTTTTACGATAATTACAACATCAACCAGAAATATGAAACAAGGAATTTTAATCATGACCACACAGCCTTCCTCTTCACGGACCGCAGTATCTATCGCCCTGACCAAGCGGTATATTTCAAAGGTATCGCACTACGGCGAGAATTAGGAAAATCGACTGTTCTGGAAAATACCACGGTTACGGTTTCCCTTAGGGATGCCAATTACCAAGAACTGTCGCAACAGGAGCTGAAAACAAATGCTTTTGGTTCTTTTTCGGGCGAATTTATACTGCCTTCTGGCGGACTTACCGGTAACTTTACTTTGGAAGTCCGTTCCAACCAACCCAGTTTAAATGCCAGCACCAATTTTTCTGTAGAAGAATACAAGAGACCAAAGTTTCAAACTTCCTTTACCCCTGTAACCGGAACCTACAAGGTCAACGACAACATAACCGTAAAAGGAAATGCCACCGCTTATGCGGGAAGCACCATTACCGATGCCAAAGTGGTGTACCGCGTAAAACGGGTAGTGAACTTTCCGAGATGGTATTCTTGGTACCGACCGTATTACAACAGTACGCCCCAAGAAATTACATTTGGGGAAATTAAGACCGATGCATCGGGGAATTACGAAATCGATTTTCAGGCGATACCGGATACACAAACCGATGCGAAAAACCTTCCTGTTTTTAATTATGAGGTTACGGCCGATGTAATTGACATCAATGGAGAAACCCATACGGCAACGACAACCGTACGAGTAGGGTATCACGCTTTGAACGCCACTATTTCCCTACCAGACCAGCTTGATACAGATAGTAAGGAAAACAAATTGACACTAGCAACTACGAACCTCAACGGACAATTTGTACCTGCGGAAGGAACGCTAAAGATGTACAAATTGACACCTCCATCACAGGTGTTGCGTCCAAGGCCATGGCCAGCTCCAGACTATGCCGGATTTACCAAAGCCGAATTCCAAACCCTGTATCCGCATGACGCCTATACCAATGAGCATGATTTTACCCAATGGGAGAAAGGAAAACTGGTATGGGAAAGCACTTTTGACACGGATAAAAGTGCTGAAATAGAATTGGGCAATCTAAAAAAATGGGCATCGGGCAAGTATATGATGGAATTACAGACCACGGACAAATTTGGGCAAGAGGTCAAGGATGTAGCCTATACCACCCTTTTTAGCGAAACAGATCAAAAATTGACCGATAATCAGTTGTTCGATATCAGGACCGATAAAGACAATTATGCCATTGGTGACATGGCAAAAATAACCCTCATAAGCAGCGCGGAGGACCTAGATGTTACCGTGTTTATTGAAAAAGCCGGCCGAATCGCAGAAAAACGCATCATTCGCCTTAATGATAATGCCAAGAGCTTTTCTGTACCCGTTACGGAGGAAGATTTGGGCGGTTTTGTGATCAACTATAGTTTTTCGGCCTTTAATTCGGCCCACAACGGCAACATACCTATCTCAGTTACCTATCCGGAAAAAGTATTGCAAATAGAAACCCTCACTTTTAGGGATAAGCTAAAACCGAATAGCGAAGAAACTTGGTCATTTAAAGTCAAGGGCGAACAAGGGGAAAAAGTAACAGCGGAACTATTGGCCAGTATGTACGATGCTTCGCTGGATGCATTTCGAGGCCATTATTGGAATTTCAACCCTATATACCGACCAACGTATTGGAGCAGCATACGCACGAATGGTTATCAGAGTTATGGGACGAGTAACTTCAATGTGTATTATGGTACTAGAACGTCTTACAGCCATACCGAACCGGCTTTTGATTCCTTCAATTGGTTTGGATTCCAATTTGGTTATGGTGTCGGGTACGGTGGCAAGATGATGACACGAAGAATGATGAAAAGTGCGCCTGGAGCAGTATCCGACGTTATGATGGATGACATGGAACTTTCAGAAGTCCTAGAAGGAAGAGCCGCGGGAATGGCTATAGAAGAGGCAGATGTTTCTTTTAGAAAGGAAGCTAATGAAAGTGCTCCGAGTCCAGAAAATCAAGAAGGATTAAATAAGAAGGATATAAAAGAAGCCGATCAAATCCGAAAAAACCTGCAAGAGACCGCTTTTTTCTTCCCACAATTACAAACGGACAAAGAGGGCAATGTATCCTTTACCTTTACCACACCAGAAGCCCTTACCCAATGGAACTTACAGCTATTGGCGCATACCAAGGATTTGCGAAGCACGTACACAACTAGGCAGACCGTGACCCAAAAAGAGCTCATGGTTATTCCCAACGCACCCCGATTTTTACGGGAGGGCGATGAAATCGTTATCAGTACCAAAATTGCAAATCTTACCAAAAACGCACTTTCGGGTATTGCTACCTTGGAATTAGTAGATGCCGTATCAGGTAAAACAATTACAAACGAGGTCTTAAGTTCTCCTCCTTCGGGGGAGTTAGAGGGGGCTTTTTCTTTTTCGGTCGATTCCATGGGCAACACCCAAGTCTCGTGGCGTTTGAACATTCCGAAAAATATACAAGCGGTTCAATATAAGGTAATCGCCAAGGCCGGGGATTTTAGTGATGGCGAACAAAACCTGCTACCCGTACTCACCAATCGCACCTTGGTTACCGAAACCCTTCCTATGTGGGTGCAAAGCAACGAAACGGAGACTTTTGTTTTGGATAAATTGAAAAACCTGTCCTCTGCTCCCTTCGACTCCACTCAGGGAACGTCCGGCTCCGCTCAGGGAAGGACCTTGAAGCACCATAAATTGACCTTGGAGATGACGAGCAACCCCGCTTGGTATGCGGTACAGGCCCTCCCCTACTTAATGGAATATCCGTACGAGTGTAACGAACAAATTTTTGCCCGCTATTATGCCAATAGTCTGGCGGGCCATATTGCCAATTCCAATCCGCATATCCAAGACGTTTTTGAGCAATGGCGCAATGCCGATGCCCTGATCAGCAAGCTGGAAAAGAATCAAGAATTGAAGTCGCTCCTCATCCAAGAAACACCTTGGCTGCGCGATGCACAATCGGAAACCGAACAAAAAAAGCGCATTGCCCTGTTGTTCGACCTAAATAAACTAAAGAACGAACAAGCAACGGCGTTAAATAAACTGCAGCAAAACCAAAAGAGTTCCGGTGCTTGGGCCTGGTTCAATGGTGGGCCTGACAATAGATTTATTACGCAGCATATTATAACGGGGCTCGGGCATCTGAAACAGTTAAATGTCACGCTGAGCGCAGTCGAAGCGCCAAATGCTACTATAATCGAAAACGCGATCGCCTATTTGGATGCCGAGTTCATAAGGGAACATGAATACATGAAGCGCACTGCTTCCAATCTGAACGATGACCATTTAAGCTCCCTACAGGCACATTACCTCTACATGCGCAGCTTTTTCCCAGATATTAAAAGCTCCAAAAAAGTGGAGGAAATAACCGGGTACTATAAAGGACAGGCCCAAAAATACTGGATGAAGCGCGGCTTATATGAAAAAGGAATGTTGGCCTTGATCATGCACCGTAACGACGATACCAAAACTTCCGAAAAAATACTAAAGGCATTGGAGGAAAACAGCATTACCTCCGAGGAGCTGGGCATGTACTGGAAGGAAAACACCAACTCTTGGTATTGGTACCAAGCGCCTATTGAAACCCAAGCTTTACTTATTGAAGCTTTTTCTGAAATCCGTCCCCAAGATTTGGCAACGGTGGACAATCTTAAAATCTGGTTGTTGAAGAATAAACAAACGAACCAATGGAAAACCACCAAGGCGACTACGGAAGCGGTGTATGCGCTATTGCTCCAAGGCAGTGATTGGCTTTCCGTTACCGATGCCGTTGAAGTTTTAGTTGGTGGAAAAAAAATTGACCCCTCCAAACTGGAAAACGTAAAAGTGGAAGCCGGCACCGGCTACTACAAAACAGCATGGAACGGGTCCGAAATCCAGCCTAAAATGGGCGAAGTACAAATCACTAATAAGGGCGAAGGGTTTGCATGGGGCGCACTTTACTGGCAGTATTTTGAGGATTTGGACAAGATCACATCGGCAGAAACGCCTTTAAAACTCAGCAAAAAATTGTTCCTAAAAACCAATACGGCTACGGGAGAAAAGATTTCCGAAATAACAGATAAGACCGATTTAAAAGTAGGCGACCTCGTCCGGGTTCGCATAGAACTGCGCGCAGACCGCCCTATGGAATTCGTACACATGAAAGACATGCGCGCCGCCGGCTTTGAGCCCATCAACGTATTCTCACAATACAAGTGGCAAGATGGCCTAGGCTATTATGAAGCCACAAAAGATGCCAGTACCAATTTCTTTTTCGATTACCTACCAAAAGGCGTGTTCGTTTTTGAATATGACCTACGCGTAAACAACGCCGGAAATTTCAGCAACGGCATTACGACCATACAGAGCATGTATGCGCCGGAATTTAGTAGTCATTCGGAAGGGGTTCGGATTGAAGTCGGTCAATAGTGGGTTGAGGGTAGAGGGTCGTAAAAACAGTGAAAAGTGAATAAGAAAAGAGTTTCTCCGTTTACTACTGAGCTGTTTGCTCATTGACGTATGGCCTACAGCGATTAGCGCAAAGCCATTTTGAGTTTGTATTTGTATTTGTATTTAAACCCTCCTACTGTTTTCGCTGTTTAGGAGGATATTTTTCGAATATCTTGCCAATCAACTCCTTCATTTTTTGCTCCTTGACTATTGGCGTATCGCCTTCCCTAAAAGGACTTTCACTTACGGCTTGCCACAGCAACAGGTCTTTTTTGGCGTCTACAAAATCTATTTTGAGCTCCCTTACCGCCTTTGGCTCGCCCGCGGGAATACCAACGGAAATTCCGCCACCCATGGCACCGCCGCCGCCGCCAAGACCTACACCAACGGCATTATTCTGCTGGCCTTGGAATACCATACTTTGTATGTTTACCAGCATATCCGGTTCTTCGGAGAACAACAAGCCCTTGGATTGCATGGTCATATCCATGGCATTCAGTAGACGTCTTTCATCTAACTGACTCAGTCCTGTCTCCATATCAGAAAAGTATGCATAGGTTGAGTAAGCAGAAAAATCGGCAGCCTCATCATAATCGTAGTTTACTTTGGTGGCAGCACAGGAAGAAATCAACAGTATCAAGAATAGAAATCCAACATGTTTCATACAACGTATTTTGCCCCAAGATACATAAAAATCAATCCTCTGCTTTCTTGTCCGCTGTCTTTGTTAAATTAACGGAGATACGAAAGAGGTTTAAGGAACAAATACATCACACAAAAATTCTGAAAATAATTTTATTGATAGTAGCGTTTAAAGCCTTATTCACTTAGCATAGTCCAAAGCTTGTCCTTTAGCTCCGTTATACCCATTTGGGCAACCGAGGAGATGAACATGTAAGGCACACCTTTTAGGTCTTTGTCAAGATCTATGCGCATTTCATCCATAAGTTCTTCATCCAACATATCGCTTTTGGAGATGGCGATAAGCCGCTCCTTATCCAACAATTCAGGATTGTAGCGTCGTAGTTCGTCCAAGAGGATTTCATATTCTTTGCTGATATCCTTGCTATCGGCAGGAATAAGAAACAACAGGGTAGAGTTACGCTCAATATGCCTTAAAAAGTAATGTCCAAGGCCTTTTCCTTCGGCGGCACCTTCTATAATACCGGGAATATCCGCCATCACAAAACTCTTAAAATCCCTATATTCCACAATACCCAAGTTGGGCTTTAGGGTCGTAAACTCATAATCCGCAATTTTGGGTTTCGCGGAAGTAATAACGGAAAGCAAGGTTGATTTACCGGCATTGGGAAAACCTACAAGACCTACGTCCGCCAACACCTTTAATTCCATGATAAAATCCTTCTCCTTACCGTCTACGCCCGGCTGCGCATAGCGGGGGGTTTGGTTGGTGGCCGACCTAAAGTGCCAGTTGCCACGGCCACCCATACCGCCTTCCAATAGTATTCTTTCTTCGCCATGTTCGGTTATCTCCAAAAGCACTTCCTGCGTCTCCGTATCCTTAATGATAGTTCCTAATGGCACATCTAAATATACATCCTCGCCATCTGCCCCGGAACTGCGATTCTTACTACCGTGTCCTCCGTGGCCTGCCTTAAAGTGTTTTTTGAACTTAAAATTAATGAGTGTCCACAGGTTTTGATTGCCCCTAAGAATCACATGACCACCACGTCCGCCGTCCCCACCATCCGGCCCTCCTTTGGTAATAAATTTTTCCCGGTGTAAATGCACCGATCCCTTGCCTCCTTTTCCGGAGGTCAAGAACACCTTTACATAGTCTACAAAATTACCTTCGGTCATGAAGTTTGTTTTAGTTTATCGGCAAAAAGGCCTTAAGATCAATACAAAAATACAGAAAAACACTAGGCTGCTAGCGCATCTGTACTTAAATAAGCTGCTCTAGCTCTTTTGGGGAGATTACAAAATAGATTCTTAAAATTTGACATAGGACGAAACGACGTCGGACTTAGGACTTTTTTCTCCTCAAATTTTTAGCATTCGGTTATTTGCGTTCTTGTTGTTTTTCCGGGCAAAGATATTTGTTCTTACATCCTATGGTCATAAGTCCTAAGTCGTGCCAGTATATTGCTTCTATTCCACGATATCCATGGTAGAGGCAAATACCCTTATTCGTAATTTTTTGGTAGGGAATCGTCCAAATAGAACACATAGATAAGATAGCCAATGGATACCAAAATGAATACAAGCAGCACAAAACCGCCTACCGTCAAACATCCTCTTAAGGCCGTTTTAGGCCCAATCACTTCTTCGGCCATACTTGTATTTTTGCTAGCTATTTATGTAGATCGGCCTATAGCCCGTTTACCACTTTAGTCAAACGCTCCGTAATCTCGGCGATAGTGCCTATACCGTTTACACCGTGAAATTTAATCTGCTCCTCATAGTATTCCTTTAAGGGCGCGGTCTTTTGATTATACTCATCAAAACGATTTCTGATTTTCTCCGAATCCTGATCATCTGTTCTGCCACTTACCTTGCCCCTTTCCAACAAGCGCGCAATCAAAATTTCATCGTTGGCCTCAAGGGCAATAGTCGCATTGATCATCATATCCTTGGATTCCAACAAATTGTCCAAAGCCTCGGCCTGTGCTACAGTTCTGGGAAATCCATCGAAGATAAATCCGTCCGCTTCAGGATTTTTATTCACTTCGTCCTCCAACATTTTAATGGTGATGGCATCGGGCACCAAATCTCCTTTATCAATGTAA
>Ga0306871_1000333_pt1 | contig 18439 bp, 5 predicted proteins | sample AntRauMeHopE1497_FD_190447 | JGI IMG/M metagenome (GOLD analysis project Ga0306871, IMG submission 190447) | Saline lake microbial communities from Rauer Islands, Antarctica - Metagenome Hop E1 #497 (v2) (version 2) | ecosystem: Environmental > Aquatic > Non-marine Saline and Alkaline > Saline ... | reverse complement strand
CCGCCCTTGCCGCCCTTGCCGCCCTTGCCGCCCTTGCCGCCGCCCGAGCCCCCGCCGGAGGAGGAGGACGAGGACACGTCCGCCAGCGTGATCCAGGTCCCCCGCCCCGGGTGAAACCGCGCGACCCGGATCTCCGAGGGCTTGGTGCCGGGCGCGGTGAGGTCCGACGCCGCGAGCTGGTGCTTGAGGATGGGGAGGGTGGGCCTACCACCCTTGGGGATGCCGCACTCCGCGGCGGCCTGCACGCTGAATCGGAACGTGAGCCGGGGCAGCGGCCACGCGGGCTCGTTGACCCCGGCGATGGAGAGGACACCGCTGTCCGACGCGGCGGCAGCGGCCGCCCTCGCCGCCTGCGTGTCCACGTCGATGGGGTCCGCCCACGAAGCGGCCGCGTGCCGCGCTGCCTTGCCCTCCCCGACGACTTCCGCGGCCTCTGCCGCCGCCTCTGCCGCGGCCGCGCGCTCGTCGCGGATGCGGACGAGTTCCCTGAGCGCCCCGGCGTTGGGGTGCCGCCTCTGGACGTTGAGCACCCACGTGTTGGTGGCCGCCGCCGCGGCGAGGGGGTCCGCGGCGGGGAGGACCTCCACCGCGTACAGGAGGCCCGGGTTCACGTGGTGGGTCTTGAGGCTCTTCCGGTCGCCCAGCAGGGGCCCGCCCGGCATGCGGAGGCCGCGCCGGACGGGGGTGATGCGGATACGCGACGCCCAGTCGACGCCGCGATCCCCCGACGTGACCAGTGTCTTGGACGGGTCGGCGGGCGGCGGCTTGGTGGGCCCGGCCGGTACCACGAGCTCGCCTGTGGCGGCATCGTCGGCCTCACCGCCCTCGGCGGCGGTAGTGGCGGCTGCGGCGGCCTCCGGGCCGGCAGCGTCGCCGACCGTGCGGAATCGCGATCCGACGGGGTCGAAGGCGCTTTCGCCGCCCTCGTACCACGCGTGTGCCGCGAAGAGCTCGCCCCAGACCGCGAGCTCCGTCTTGAAGTCCCGCAGGGATAGCTTGCTGCTCACCGCCATGGTCCCGAGGGGGAAGAAGGAGGCGTAGCGGAGGCGCATCATGAAGTCGGCAACGCTCGCGGGTCGGCCGGGACCGCTGCCCGAGGACGACACCACGCGGACGAGGGGGACGGCGCCCTTACCGGCCGCCTCCCCGTCGTCCTCGTCGTCGTCCGCGGCGGCTCCGTCGGCCTTGGCCCCGGCCGCTGCCGCGTCGTCCTCGGCGTCCTCGCGCATCTGCCGCGCGAGCGAGCGCAGGCCGGCCTGCATGGCGGCCTCCGCCGCGTCCCTGGCCACGGCAGTGGCGTCGGCGTCCAGGCCGAGGCGCCGGGCGTCGGCCTCGGCCGCCGCCACCGCCTCTGCGGGCAGCGAGACCACCCGCTCGGCGAAGTCGAGGTCCGCGGGGCTCGGCAGGGCCCCGGGCGGGAGCGACGCGGCGACGTCGGCGGCGAAGCGGGGCGTGTAGAGCACCATCGTGACGGCGACCTGCCCCGGGACGGGGGGCGACCCCTCCTCCAGCAGCAGCTTGTCCCCGTGGCTGATCCCCGCGGACTTGAGGGTGGCGGAGTCGTCGCGGAGGAGGCCGTCGGAGGAGTTGGCCTCGCCAAAGGCGTTGGTGGTGCGCAGGCGGCGGTCCGCTGCCGCGCGGCCGAGGTCGAGGACGCGGCCGCCGCCGAGGGAGACCGACACCCCCGGCTCCGCCGCCCCGGCCTTGCCGTAGGCGGTGGCGGGGAAGGGCCCCAGCTCCAGCGCCGCGTCGGCGGCCGCCTGCAGGATGCGGCGCTTCATCTCCCCGAGAGTGGTGGTCCCCGGCACGGTGAGCTCGAGGTTCCGCGAGGTGTGCCCCTCCCCGCCCCTCTCCGTGCGCTTGTTCCCCACCAGGAGGCAGCAGCGCACCATGCGCTCCGCGGCGGCCAGCGGCGCCCCCGGCTCCACGCTCAGCCCCGAGCTCCTCAGCCCCTCCGCCTCCACCGTGCTCTCCTCGTCCTCCACCAGGCTGTCGACCTTGCGGCACCGGCCGCCGCCGCCCGTCTGCGACACGTCCACGCGCAGCGCGGCGGCCACCCTCGCCTTGAGCTCTGCCACGGTCGTCCCCGAGGTGACGTCGACGTCCACCTGGCAGGAGCGCGGGGGCCGGAAGGAGTCGGCCTTGGCCACGAAGCCGGCCCTCTGCGCGAGCTGGAAGGCGTTGGGGGGGAGGCCGCCCGCCTTCCACGTCACCGACACCCTGACGGTGGTCTCGAGGCCCCGCACGACGTCGTGGGCGAGGAATACCTTCTTCTGGGCGCCCTTGGGGCCGCGGTGCGTCTCGAACATCACCGTGGCGCCGTCGTAGAGACCCAGCGTGCCGAGGCTCGGCTCGCGGCCCGTCCTGGCGTCGCGCGCTGCCGTGACCCGCTCGGCCTTGCGGCGTCCCTTGTTGACGTCGCTGACCAGGAAGACGGCCTCGGAGGAGGCGTCGACGGCGGCCACGACGGCCTTGGCCGCGACGCGGAGGTCCGTGAGCGTGGCCGAGCGGGGCAGGGTGAGCTCGAACGGGGTGATGTCCGGCCCGCCGTCCCGGGGAGCCGCCCGCAGGTGCTGGCACTGCAGCGTCATGGCCTCCCCCGCCGACCCGGGTGTGACGGCCAGGCCCCCGATGGAGGTGCCGTTCCACGCGACGAGGACCACGTCGTGGCCGAGGCCGCCCTTGACCGCCCCGAGCGGCGACGAGGCCGCGGCGGGCCAGAGCTCGGTGCCGAGCAGCGGCGCCCCCGTCTCGCCGTGCGCCGGGACGGGCTCGTACAGGTGAGAGCCGGTCGTCGTGGGCCGCACGACGTGAAGTCGCAGGCCGCCGAGCGACTGCGGGGTTTGGTCGTCCGCCCTCGCGGCCTCGAAGGCCAGCCGGCAGAGCTCCCCCGCGGGCCGGCGCAGGTCGACGAGGAGCGGGACGCCGCCCATGTCCTCCACGGAGAGGTCCGCGGCGCGGCCGGCGGCGGAGGCGTCCGCGGCGGCCCCGGGGGCGTCGCCCGTCCGCAGGGCTGGCACGGACGCGGCCTTGAGGGCCGCGGCCAGGGCGGGCGTGCCGGGGTCGAGCCCCGCGATGGTGCGGAGGTCGACGCCGGACCGCTCGACGCCGAGGCCGTCGGGGGAGGGCAGGTACATGGAGGGGGAGTGCACCCAGACGCGCATCTGGTTGGTCTTGTCCTCGAACCGGGCGCGCTCCCGGGCCAGGGAGTGGTCCTCGCGGCCGATGCGGCGGGCCCAGTACTCGGGAGGGGCCGGGCGGGCGGCGAAGGGCGCCAGGCTGCCGGGGGCGGCGGCGCTCGCCCTGGCCGGCGAGGCGGCTCCGGCCCCGGTGTCGGGCGCCGCGTCCCCCTCGAGGGCCGCCCTGGCCGTGGCCTGCAGGGTCCTGGACCGGTACATGAGCATGTAGGCGCAGGAGGTGCCCTCGAAGCCGCTGGCGACGTCGTGGAGGCCGACGGCAGAGACGTCAGAGTCGTTGAAGGCGAACCAGTGGCCCCACTGCCCCGCCAGCGAGCGGTGGAGGGCCTCGGCGCTGCCGGCGGGGGCGCGCTTGGCCGGGGAGCGGCGGGGCTTGGGGGGGCTCGCGGCCGCGGACGCCGCGGCGGACGCCGGCGCGGCCTCCGGGCCCTGTCCGCCCGCCACTGCCCACTCGGCGTCCCCGCCCGAGGCGAGTCGCTCCGCCACGAGCCTGTCGCTGTCGATGAGCGCCTGCTCCTCCTGGGCGAGCCGCATCGCCATTGCCATGTCCGACTCCCCCTCCCTCACGTCCATGGCCACGCCACCCCTGGCCTCCTCCTCGTCCTCCTCCTCCTCCACCTCCTCCTCCTCCTCGGCGGCGGCCTCCCCTCCTTCCCCCAGCGGTGCCGGCGGCTCCTCCCCCTCCATCCGCATCACGTCCTCCTCCACCAGCACCATGTACCGGCCCAGGCAGAGCACCACCTCCCCCAGCGGACCCCACTTCTCCCCGTAGGCGTGGCGGTACGATTTGCCGGCCTTGCCGGCTAGCTTCCGCTGTAGCTTGGCCAGCTTGGCGGTGCCTCCTGGGCTATCGCGAAGCAGCTCCAGCAGCGGACGCAGCGGGCTGGCCCCGTCCAGCTCCGCCCTGGAGCAGAGCTCGGCGCGCTGCGCGTCGCTCATCCCCTCCGCGGCGGGCGGGCCGGCCGGGACGGCGGGGGCCGGCGCCGGCTTCGCGCCGCCCGCGCGCTTCCCCTTGCGGAAGACCGACCCGGGCCCCTTGCCGTCGAGCTTGAAGGGGCCCGCCGGCGGCCGCCACTCGCCCTCCCCGACGGTGTCGCGGATGTAGGCGGTGTAGTGACCGGACCCCGATGACCCGCCGTGGTGCATCACCACGCCGAACAGGTCGTACACGTCGCCCAGCTCCTCCGCGGGCAGGGCGGACAGGCGAGCGGACAGCGCCGCGGAGGCGCCGCGCCCCTCGTCGCAGTCCAGCGAGGAGATCCACACGCAGGCGTCGCGCGCCGCCTTCTCCTGCCGTCGCAGCTCCGCCGTGGCCTCCTTCACGCCGCGCACCGCGTCCAGGACCGCGGGCTCCGCCGTGGGGGCGGCGTCGTCGCAGAGCTCCCGGTCCTCCTTGGTCTCCTGCCCGGCGGCGTCGACGAGGCTCGACACGTCGCGCTCGCCCATCCGCGCCGCCTCGGCCGCGGCCACGAGGCGCGCCTTGGCCTCGCCGAGCCCCGAGTGGGCGGCGGCGACGGCGCCGGACTCGAGGTATGGCCGCGCGTCGAGGACCAGCGGGTACTCGAAGCGGTCCTTGATCTTGTACGGCTCGAAGGTGGCCAGGTTCATGGCCGTGCGGTTGGCGGTGACCACGAGGACGCCGGGGAGGCGGTGGAGGACCACGCCGCGGAGGGTGGGGGTCTTGGCCCCGCAGTCGTCGCAGTTGACGGCGTTGGACTGCGCCATGAGCTCCGGCGCCACGTGGCCGCTCATGGCCGCGACGAGGTCCGCGTTCCCGCTCACCTGGATGCTCAGGTCGAACGCCACGTCCGGCTTGGGCCGCCGCGTGTGGCACCGAAGGCAGCGCATCGGCGTCTCCAGGTGCGCCCGGTAGAGCTCGCCGACGAGCCTCTCCCCGGGGAGGCGGACGAGGCTCTTCTCGATGCGCTCGTAGAGCTTCTTGTTGAGCTCTGCCACGTCGTGCTGGACGCTGGCCTCGGAGCCCGTCCACTTGAAGCCTCGCTCCGTGAGATCCGTCGTGGGGACGGACCGCCGGTTCAGGAGCTGCAGCCGTGAAAAGAGCCGCTGCAGCTCCAGGGGCATGACGCGGCAGTGCTTGCGGAGGTGCGACTTGCGCTTAGCGAAGGCGTCGTCCTCCCCCTCCTCGCTCGCGCGCGCCAGCTTCTCGGCCTCGGCCTGCTCCGCCTCGACCGCCTCGAGGCTCTCCATCTGCGCAGCGCGACGGGACGTTGGGGGGGGCTGGAAAGTGGGCTGGGGCGGGCGGCTTGCCGGCTCGGCGGGGAGCCGAGGGGGCATCAGCCCACCTGACCATCAGCCGGGTCAGGTGACGGGAGCTCACGTGCTTGATGCCAAGGCTGTCCGTTGGCAGCGCATACATGGCCTGGCGGACCTCGGGGGTCATGTACAGGCACTGGAGCAGGGAGTTCATGTAGCACGTCGCCCCTCTGCGGCGTCACGAGCGAAGCGCAGAGGGCAAGCAGGCTGTGATACATGCCATCCGCGAGGACGGCGTGCGATTCCCGCGTGACGCCCGGACTGCGGCGCGCAAAGCCATGAGACGCACTGGTTGTCCAGCCCGACGAACTGGGACGACGCCCGAGCGCTGGGCGGGATGCTGATTCCCTGCGCAGAGACGAGAGAGACATTGCATACACGCGCGCGGTCATGTGGCGCCGTGCGTCGTTCGTAGGCTCAGCCAGAGCGGGGCGAGCGAGGTCGAACCTCTGCGGCCGCCGCCGTGACCCCTGCGCCGGTCGGCACAGTCACGGGGTCGTCACTGTCGTCATCCAGCGCGAACATGCTTCCAAACGCCCCGCCTGGGCCGTCTGAGTCGCTCATGCCTCCGCTCGGCGGAGGTTGTGGAGGCTAAACAAATTCCAGCAGGTATCTGGATTGGCGGCTCTGCCTCTTGCGCCGCGCAGCGCGCGTGGGCCAGTACGGTCAGCGAGGCACTGTGCTGGTGTTAGGGGGCTGCCGCTCAGGCCCGTGCGGGGTGGCGCGCGGCAGCGACGGCATGCTTCGTTGACCGGACAATCACTCCAACTCGTCGCCGGTGCCAGCCCCCCCCGCCGCCTGGGCGGCCTTGCGCTCCTTCCACTCTGCGCTGAGGGCCCGCATCACGGCCCCATGGGTCGCGCCCGCGCCCATATCCGCCTTCAGGTCGCGGTACCTCTCGCCCACAAACGCGCTGAACGCCGTCGCCTTGCGCGGCCTTGCGGGCGTGCCGTCGGCGTTGGTCCCCGCCTGGTACTCCAGCTTGCCGCCGCAGGCGCCGCAGCGCTGCTTGTCGGTGTCGATCGACTTGGAGTGCCGCCCAAAGTCAGCCGCACACCCCACGCACCGCCACCGGTGCCGGTACTGGATCTCGTAGGCGTGGCACGTCTTCACCGAGTACTGTGGGTACTCTCCCGACGCCCGCGCCGCCCAGCGCCGGAACACGGCCCCGTGCGGCGGCTTGGCCACGCCGTCCACGATCCACGCCGCCGCGTGGCACATCTCGTGCAGCAGCGTCGAGCGCACGCGGTGCGCGTCCGTGAGCACCTTCTCCGCGAGCTCGATGCGCGCCCGCCGCACCACCTCGTCCCCCACCGCCCGCCGGGACGTGTACGTCAGCCCCGCCGTCGTCCGCAGCCGCTTGTTCCACGTCACCGCCATCCCCTCCGGCAGAGCCCCGTCGAACACCCTGGCGTTGAACTCGGCAAACGCGCGCTCCACCGCGGCCCGCTTGCCGCTCGGCCCGAGTGGCTTCTGCACCGTCACGGCCACCGCCGCGGCCGAGCGGGGTGGGGTCACCGCCGCGCCAGCATCCATCTCAAAGTCGTCGTCGCCGTCATCGTCGTCATCGTCGGCCCAGCAGTCGCTGCCGCTGCCCGCGCCCCCGGAACCGGCCCCCTCCTCGTCGTCCCCGAGCGAGGCCTCGCCGTCAGAGCCCCCTGCAGCGGCCGGGATCGTCTCCCCCGAGCCGCAGGACGCCCCGTCCTCGTCGGACTCGACCTCGAAGAGGCTGTCCCCGCCGCCGCTCCCCGTGGGTGAGGCCGCCCCTGGGGACGGTATCCTGGGCGGCCTCCCGGCGGCGCGGCAGCCCGGCCCGTCGCGGCAGCCACCGGGCTCCTGGCAGGCGTTGCCGCATCCGGGTGAAGCCTCCTCTTCCTCGTCCTCCCGATAGCCGTCGTCGTCGTCGTCGTCTTCCTGGGACTCCGCCTCGTCCTCCCCCTCCCCCTCACTCCAGCCCTCGTCGTCGTCGTCACCATCCGCCTTGCCGCGCCGTCCGTGGACGCTGCGTGCCCCCCTGACCTCTTCGTCCTCCCCCTCGGAGTCAGAGTGGAACAGCTGCGTCGCCACGACAGAGGCCGCAGCGACGCGAGCAGTCGGCGCGACGACGGTCGCCGCTCGGGACTGTGAGAGCCACTTGGGGGTGAAGGCGGGCCGTGTCATCACCGCGGCGCGCGGGAGTTCGCCAACCGGCGAGTCAGGGCGCGGCAGCGTGTCGGGGCTGCTGCAGCCGAGGTCCTCGTCGTCAAGGTCGGGCTGCGCGGGGGCCGAAGCCCGCACGCTCTGTTCGCTACCTGGAACAGTCGCTGGCGACCCGCCGGAGCGGGGGGACGCCTGCCGCAGGAACCCCGGGGGCGCTGCAATGGGCGAGAAGCCGCGGGCAGCCTGGCCCGGCCTCAAAACTGCCTCCGCCCTTGGGCTGCCCCTGCCAATCCTCGACCAGAAGTCACCGTAGCCTGTCGTGGCGTATGGCTTGGCCTCGGGGGTCAATGCGACGGCTCGAATGGGAGAGCAGTCAGGCGGAGACGCTGCCTTTGGTGGTGATGTGGCCGGCGTCGCCGTTGCCATCATGCACATCACCGGGGATGCCATCGCGAATGCCTTTGACCGCCGTCCTGTGCCTCGGCGCCTCGTCGTCACGAACGGGGTCGTGGCCGGGAATCCCTTGGACGGCGTGATGCCCGCAGCGCCGCGCCCCTTCGGCCCCGACCTGACAGGGCCAGCTGTGTTTGGCGACCGAAACGCCAGCCCGCTCATGGCAGCCGCGGTCGCGCAAGCTCGGCGGGTGTGGTGCGGTCTCGCGCTGCCGAAGCTCCGCAACGGGTGCGAACGCTGGCGGCAAGCCACCGTCGGTTCTGACCAGCTCGTGGCTGCGCCCAGGCGCGACACGCATGCAGTGGATCGTTCCACGCGCAGCAAGGACCACACAAACACGCAAGCGGAGCTTCGGGGGCCGTCCCGTCCGGCGGTCAGGCGTCGCCCGGCATGCGAACGTGCGGGCAGGCTTCGCGGATGGCATCCACCCACCTGGCGCGGGCGTCCACGCTCGGTGCGCTCAGGGTGAAGGAGCGCGTCTCGCTGAGCACCGTGCTGATGGCACCGATGCCGTTTGGGCGCCTCTCGGCCTCGTCGGCCGTCGGCTCGACCGCCCCGCCCGAACGCATGCGCGTTGCCTTTTCGTCCGACAGGTGGGCCGGCGACCAGCCGTCCGCCACGGCGCCGAGGATCGCCGACCTCGGGTACCTCGTGCCCTTGACGCGCGCGACCGTGAGGATGAACGTCGAGGGCGTGGGGCCTCGGGCGGGCACCTCGACCCCGACGATGCTCTCCAGGGGGATGGACGTGGCCGCACCCACGGGGCAGTTGCCGAACCGGGTCTCGAGCACGCGGTGGTAGTACCTGAGCTCGCGGATCTCCCCCAGGAGCAGCACAAAGTACCGCGGAGCAAGCGGGTGGAAAATCATCCTCGTGTCCACGCGCTTGAGCAGAATGCCTGCGGGAACCCCAAATCGGCAGGACGGCGATACAGTTGGACTACTTCAGCCGCGGGCGAGATCCTACGACGCAGCTCGCCCCGCACAGGCCGTCTGGGGCATTGCCACCCGTTTGTTGCAAGCGACCCGGCCTGCGCTCACCCTCCATCTCCACCTTGACGTGGAGCGACTTAGACGCCGGCTTGGGCCGAGGGCGACTGCGGTTATGGTGACGATGCACGTACCAAGCCAGGTTGGGGGTTGCGCGGCGGAAAGGCGCGGGGCGTTGCGCCGCGCACAGCGACTCCAACCCGCGCGGGCTGGAATCCGCAAGGAAGGGCACCGCCTCGGAGGGCACGGCCAGCCGCTGAACTGCCGACGTTGTCGCTCACACAACGGTGCCGGCCGGGCCGTCAGCGCCCTTGCGCCTGCGCAGGACGAGGGCCGTGGGCACCTCCACCGGCACGGTGGCCTCCCCCACACCGGGGATGGGCTTCCGCTGCTTCGGCGGTGCTGCCCCTGCTCTGGCATCCCACCCCGACATGGCAAGGTGTGACTTCGGGCTGTGGGCCGAGTGTGCCTCTCCGGCGGAATGCAGAGCAGGTAAGTCAGGGGCTGGGAATCGCCAGGCCCAACCACTCCATTCGCAAGCCATGGCACCGACGGCAAGGTTGGTCATGTGCTGTGTTGTGGGCCTGATCGCAGCGGCAGCGGCGCTTGACGTCGAGGAGGCGAGCAGGCACGCTCAGAGTGAGGGGTTCCATCGAGCCGACTGCCGAGCGGGTGGCAGCGCTGCAGAAACGAAGGATGCGTTCGCCTCGGTCGGTCTCGCAGGGCTTGTCCAGCCACTCCCCTTCGCGGCAAGCGCGAGGCGCGGGATTCTGGAGCTGGAGCGCAAGCTGAAACACATGGAGCGCGACATGGCAAACCTTGCGGCCTCGGAGGAGACGAAGATCCGGACCCGCGCCATCAGGCTTGTAGCTATGGAGCGCTCAGCGCTCAGCGCAACGATTGCTGCAGGCGAGGCCATGGAGCGCGCGCTGCAGAGTGTCCGCAACGTGGAGCGTGCCTCCAGCGTGCGGCTGCTGCCGCTGTGGCCGTTCAGCGAGTGCAGGCCGCTGGCCCAGGCCCTGATCCTGCTCGTCTTCCCCGTGGTTGCCTTCTCGGCGTGGCAGGCGTGGTCCGTGAACTCGCACCCGACCACAAGGATCGCGAGGCGCCGGGTGGAGACGAGCCACATGTTCTCGGCCGCGGACGCGGGCCTGAGCATCCAGGCGCCCAAGCAGAGCGTCTACATGCGGCACCGGAGCTCCGGCAGCATCGGGTCGGCGAGCGGGGCGGGCGGCTTCTCGTCTCGCTTCTCCTCGCACGCGTCCCCCGCCCTCTCGGCCATATCCCCGACCTTCACCGGCTCTGACGGCGGCATGACACCCAAGTCGCCGCGCTTCGAGCTCTGATCGCCGAGCGTTTGGGCTGCCTGCTTGTCGCCTCCGATGCCCCCTGCTCGCGGCTGTCTCACCAAGCCTTCAGTCCGACCCGGCGCGCAAGCGCGCCGGGCCGGCAGATGCTTGGCTCGCGGAGCCAGGGGCGCAGCATGAGCGTTCGCCCTGCGTGAGTGCAGAGGCGCGACCCGGTGTTGAACATCGCGCCCGGCACTCACGCGATGCGCGCAACCATCCTAGCAGCCGCCGGGCTCGCGGCCGCCGCAGCCAGTCGGGAAGCACCCACGCTCATTGACATCGTGGTCGCCGAGGACACCCCGTACGCGTGCCTGCGAGTGCCTTCGGCCGTCAGTCTGCCTGGCGATCCTCGCATCCTTGTTTTTCTCGAGGCCAGAAAGGGGTCGTGCGAGGACCAGGCCCCGAAGGACATCGTGCTGTGCGAGTCGAGCGATAACGGGACGACCTGGAGCGCTCCAAGGGTCGTCGTGGGGTCGACCGTCGCCCTCAGCAACCAGACGTACCGCAACCCGTACGCTGGGTTCGCGCATGACGGCACGCTGTTGCTTCAGTTCGTCAACTCTACGCTCGACGAGCCGTGGACCAGCCTGTGGCAGTCGTCAGCGGACATGGGGCAGTCGTGGGGCCCGATTCAGCGAGCAGGCTTGCCCTTGCAGGCCCTTGACGGTGTCCTCGCCGGCCCTGGGTCATCCATCACGCTCGGGAAATGGTCATCGCGCTCAAACTACTCGGGGCGAATCGTCAGCTGCGGAGCCACGGGCTACCACGACGGGCACTCGATGCTTGCTGCGCTCTGGTTCTCGGACGACAACGGTGTCACGTGGAAGATGTCCACGCCGACGTTCGACGGCATGGCCGAGTGTCAGCCGGCGGAGCTCAGGGACGGCACGCTCATGGTGACCTTCCGCGCGAAGCACAAGAACAAGACTTGCGACTGTCGTGCCCACTCCGTCTCCGCCAACGGCGGCGAGACATGGCGGCCCAGCCTGACCTGGGACCCGCAGCTCATCGAGCCGGTGTGCTCCGCCGGCCTGCTGGCGACAAAGTGGGGCTTGTTCTTCTCCAACCCCGCGTCGCGGTCCAAGCGCGTGGACATGACGCTCCGCTGGAGCCAGGACGAGGGGCGCACCTGGCCTGAAAGTGAGCTGGTGTGGGGCGGGCCGTCGGCGTACTCGACACTGGTGGAGCTTCCCTCGGGCGTGGGCGTCGTCTTCGAGCGAGGAGACAAGTCCACATACCAGAAGATCACGTTTTCTCTGCACCAGGGCGTCATGCCAGACAGCGGAGCTGCTCTGTGATGAGCCGCGGTGGGCAGCTGCTTGCCTTTGTGCATGTGAGCCCCACTTCTCCCCGATGGGTAAGGGCAACAACAACAACTGACAAGAGGCAATCGGACGCCTGCTCTTAAATGCACACAATGGACGCGGCCAATGTGACCTCCAACCCTTGTTATACTCACGTCACACCACGTTCGCACGAGCCATGGAATCGGCCTGTTACCTCCAACCCTTGTCGCTCACCGGTTCTGATGAAACGTACGCCCCTACACTGGGGCGCGGCTTTCGGATGCGAATGAGCGCGGTCTGCCGCCTGGCGAAGGTGCTAGCTCCCAGCGCGTACATGGGGTTGGCTACGACCGGTGCACCGCTTGCTGAGACCGTGACCACAACGGCCGTGCCCGGCTCGGCGCCATGCGGCGCCTCGATCGTCGACAGGTGATGGAGCAAGGTCTGCGGTGGCGACGTGCGCCTGCGCGCCGGGATCCTGCGGCTGGGCATCACCCGCTGGGCGTGCTTGCGCCGCTGGCACGGGCTGGCGCAGAGGGCTGCGCCCCACCGCGCGAGCAGCCTCCTGAGCGGGGCGAGGACTCTCCCGCACAGCAGGGCGATGGCAGTGTCCCTGGCCATGGCTGCGAAGGTCATGCCGACGAGAGCCAGCACCACGAAGAGGCCGAGGACGAGGACGATGCCCGCGATGGCCGCGAGAAGAGCGTCGGTGCCGTCCGTCGTGGCGGCCCCCTCCCCGAAGCTCTCCGCCGCCTGGAAGTAGTTGAACCACGACGTGGCGGCGGAGAGCCCGAGGATGGCGCTGCGGAGGAAGCGCTTGGTGCTGTGGCCCCGGTCGTAGGGGGAGTCGAAGAGGACGAGGCCAGCGGTGGCGGTACACACGGCCGTGACGAGGACGCTGCCCGCGGCCATGACGGGGAGGTCGTCCTTGGATCGTGCCCTGAGCAACTGCGTGGCGGTGCCGATGACGGCGATGACGGCGAGCGTGAGCATGACGTGCCACCAGCGGGACGGAAGGTACTCCCGGTTCACGCACGTGGTCAGGACCGGGTCGCTCCGGATCGACTGGCTGGTGTCGATGAGGTGCTGTCGCGTCTCCTCGTGCCCGGCCACAGGGCGGCGGGAGGCCTTGGTCCTCCGCCACAGGATTGAGCTAAGCAGCCGGCGCGACGACCGACTGCTGAGAGGGGTGCTGGGCGTCCGCGGCGACGGGCCGAAAGAGCCTCGCAGGAGGATCTCCCACACCACCTCCTTGTCCATGCGGGGGCCGGTGGTGTAGGTGCCCGTCGTCACGATGCGGCGCGCGGCGTCGGGGTCCCAGTTCGCGCTGCCCCGGCGCGATCGCGAGGCCGGCTTGGGCTCTGGCCGCGGGACGGCCTTTCTATCGCCGTTCTCCCCGGCCGCGTCGCCTGTCCTTGCCTGCTGCGTCGGCTGGGCGGGGGGATCCGCTACGGGGCGCTTGATGATGTGAGGGAGTGCGACGCCGGGGCGGACCTTCCGGCTGCCGCGCCTCCCGCCCCCAATAGGCTGGGACGGCACGGGCTCTGGGCTGGCCGACCGTACGCTCTCGTCGTCAGACCAGTTGTTGCTGTCAGCGCTGCCGTCAGCGCTCCCCAAGCGCCCGCGGGCGGATGGCGCCGCCAGGGGGGCACGAGGCATGGGCCACGGGGCCGCCTCCGCGGACGGTGGCGCAGTGTGCCCCGGCGCCGTCAGGATAGCGTCCCCCGGCTTGTTGGGGCTCCCCCTGTTCTGCAGAGCTGGTTCGCGGCGCGGTGGGCACGCGAAAACGGGGTTGAGCCCGGCTCCCGCTGCCATGGATGTGCCACACTTGCCGGGAATGGCAGGCACAGTGACGGAGCGCTTCAGTGCGGCAGGCGCGGGCGACTGCTGCGGCCCCGGGGCGGCAGCGAGCCGAGCGAGGATCTGCGTGAGGTGCCACTCGACGCGACGCGACACGAAGAGAGCGCTGCCGGCGAGGAGTCCAAACGTGACGACGATGAGAGCGCAGACGGCGAGGACGACGGCGAATTCGCGCCCGGGGCCCTCGCAGCGGACGAAAGGGTTGGAGGCCATGACGGGGGCGCCGCCGTCCGGCCCGGGGACACAGTGGAGGACGGCGACGGCGGTGTTGGTGGTCAGCGAGTAGAGGAGGGAGGAGAGGACGAAGCTGGGGGTGATGGCGGCCGCTGACACCCTGCTCGTCAGGCCGGCCACGAGGATGACCGCCGCGTTCACGGCCATGAAGAGGGAGAGGAAGACCGTGCTGCCGAGCACCGCCGTCTCGATGGCCAGGGGGGCAGAGCTCAGGCACTGCGGGCTGACGGCCACGGTCGGGGCGAGCTCGAAGACCGAGAGCGCCCCGAAGCCCCGGCGCACGGCGTCGGGGACGTCGTCGCTCATGGCCCGCGACACCTGGACCAGGGCCTGGAGGCTGAGCACGGACCACATGGCCAGCTGGCCGGCCCGCGACGCCGACCGCCTCAGCGAGGTCAGGTCCCACGCGCACAGGGGCACGCGGCCGCGGTTATCGTGGATCAGCTTGCGCACTGCGCCGTCGCCCTTGACTTCAGCCTCCTGCTCCAGCACGCCGCCGTCGACCAGCGCCGCCCGCGCGCTCTTGCGAAGCGCCAGCTCCCGGAACCTCGGGGGCGCCGCGCACTGCAAGCAGATGAAAACCAGCACGAAAAGCACGACCATGGCCATCGCAAGGCCGGCGTACAGTGACAGGGGCACCAGGATGAGCTCCGCCGGCGACGCCGTCGGACATCCTTCGCAGCTGCCGCGCTCCAGGAAGAAGCCCGCGGCACATTTCCTGCACGTAGAGCTTCCGTTCACGCGATCCTCGCACGCCGCGGCGGAGCTGAGCCCCCTCATCTCCGCCAGGGGGAGCGGGCTGCCAATGACATGGCCATTTTTGGACGCGCGCGGGTCTCGCTGCCCGTGCCGCAGGAGTCGGGCCCCTGGCCCCTGCTTCCCCTGGGTATCGAGGCGCGAAGCATGGTTTCGCGGCCCGGGGCCAGAAGGGGGCAAGGGAAGGAGGGACAGCGACCGCCTCGCGCCAGACACCACCGTGGTGGTGGGCCCTGACGGTCCTGCACCTGACGGCCGCGCGCGGGCAGCCCCGGTGCTTGCCGCCTCGGAAAGCCCGACCAGAGCCACACCTTGATCACTTAGTGGCGGACCGGCCCGCGCTGCTGGTGCAACAGCCCGCGCCTGGGCCGGGAAGCCTGGGAGGAGCGTCGCCCGGTCGTCCTCTTTGGGTCGTTCCCATGGGCCTCCGACCGTCCCTGCAATCGGCCCCAGCTGCGCAAAAATGATAAAAGCCACGGACAGGCAAGGTCATGGGCTCGGGGAGGCCAGGGCTTGGCGAGATAGGGCTTGAGAGGGCGCCTTTTCCTGGGCTCCTGCATGTGTTCCTTCTGTCCACGCCTGCCGCGCACGTGGGGGCGCAGAGGGAGGAGGGGCGCGCACCAGCCTGCCGGTTTCCGCGGTATCTCTCACGGTAGGGGGGCTCGGCTTCCACGCCGCGCTTCCTGCTCTCAGCGCCGAGGCGCCGGAACTGGAGCCTGCAAGTCGCGCGCTAGTCACCCACACCACCAGGACGAACACGATCGATGCCGCGCTGGCACCACGGGCCTTGAAGGCCACCATAGAGTGCTACCTCGGCGCAAGGCCACCAGCACCCGTGGGTGGAGCCTCGCAGGACTGCGCGAGGATGAGTCTTTGCGGTGGGAGTGGTGAGCAACGAGGCCGTTTCCGCGGCAGAGCTCGGCAGCGGCGACAGCGGGCAAGCCTGCGCCGTTGGCGCGGCCCCCTAAATGGTGTGTGCAAGTGCTTGCTGATGAGGCGCTCACGCATCGTCAAGCCGGCCTGTGCCGCGCAGGTCGCGCCACATCTGCAGCCGGAGAAAGCTCCGACTCGAGTCAACCGCGTCCCCACCGCTCCTTCCATGACGAGGAATGCCCAGCTGCCGCGCCGCGACGACCCTCTGGAGCTCAGAAAGGCCGGGCACGCTGCCAACCGACCGCCCGAGCGACCCGGAGGACTCGATGCCGCGGCGTGGCGCCATACCTGCGGCAGTGTTCGTTGCTCCGACGCCGGCCTGGGTGCCGTGAGTCCCGTCATCGGGGCCCTTGGATTCAAGTTCCGATGCAAGCGCAGCCTTGCCGGCCTCTAAAAACGGTCGGTAGGTGCCGCCCACCGACGCGCGGGGGCGTGGCGGCGGCCGGCTTGCGGTGGTGCGGGCGCCGCCGATCCTGGCAACGGCGGCCGAGCGCCCCGGCTGGCCGCCGACCGCCTGTTTTCCCGCCGTAGACACGGCCGGCCGAAGGAGCCGGAGGATGGGGTGAGCGGCGGACACGCCTCGGAGCAGCCGCCTCATGCCGCCCGAAATCGCCGCCGGTGCCATCTGCCTTGCAGCCCCGGCGGGTCTCGCGGCGGCCGCGACCTCCTCGGCCGCCCTGACCACCTCTGACGACACGCGCTGCAGCTCGGCGGCGGCGACGTCGGCCGGGATCGGCACCGGGAAGCGGTCGTGGGCGCCGTCCGGCGCATGCAAGGAAGCGGCCTCCGGCTGCCTGTCGAAGTTCGCTTGCCGGCTGCGGGTCTGAGCGGCCGCCAGGTCCGACGCCGTCAGGGAGAGGAGTGCAGGACCCCCTTGAGGCCACGGCCGCCCGGCCCCGACCCCCCTTCCACGAACGGTGCGGGGCAGCTGTGCCTGCCTCGCAGCCGCCGCGCCGGGGTGCCGGTGCACGGGGGGGGCGGGGACCTCCGCCCGCCCCGCGCCGCGCCGCCGCGCCGGCGACAGCGTGTGCCCCGGGCGGCCGAACAGCGGCGCGGCGTCGGCCTTCTCGCCCGGCAGGCAGACCACCGACGTCAGCGAGGGGCGGCTCGCGCGAGACAGCCGCTGCGGCCGCCGCGGCTCCCTGGCGGAGAGCGCCGCGGGTCTGTCCGGGCCGGCCGTGTCGGTCGCGACCCCCCAGGCATGCACCCCGGATCCTCTCATCGTCATCGCCTCCCCCGGGCCGGAGCTGTCCCGGCGGAGCGGGTGGGACGGCCTCAGGCCGGGGGACCGCCAGGCGGCCGGCCGTAGGGTCGTGGCGAGCCGGGCCGACCCGGAGGCAGGGCCACGCTCCGTCCCCGCCCCCCTGCCATCTTTAACCGTCGCGCTGCCAAGGCGCAGCGGGGGAACGACGGGCCCGCGCGAGGGCTGCGGGGGCGGCCCCGCGGCGGGGACGAGCGACCTCGTCGCCCTCGGGCCGTGCGCCGAGCCCGCAGCGGACCCCGTGCCCGGCCGTGACGGCTGGGAGGATGAGGCGCGGACGGCCCCGGTGTCCGGCACGGCGTGGCGTCCCTCGCTCCGATCGTCGCCCGAGGCCGCGCCGCTGACCGCCGTCTCCGCGTCCCAGTCGCTGCCCTCGGACCGACCCGACCCCCTGGCAACGAAGCACTCGTGAGTCACTGCCGTCGCGTCGGCCACGTCGCCCAGGGAGCCGGCGTCGCCGCCGACGCCCGCCCCGCTGCCCTCCTCAGTCACCGAGCGACGCCCGCTCCGCACCGCCCCGCCCTCTGTTGACGCCGCCCCGGCCCGCCGCACTGCGCCACCCGCCTTACCAGCCCCCACACCGATCCGCCCGTGAGACCGCGCCGACGGCCCGCGGCCGGACCGCCCCCGCCGCAGCGGCCGGCGCATCGCCCTCCCAGGGCTCGAAGGCGATCGAACGGGGGACGACGTCGCCGCGCGCCCGAGCGATGCGCCCCGTGACATCGTCCTCCGACCCATGGGCGCGCCGCCGGGCGACCGTGGCGGCGGAGGCCGCGGCGACCTCGGCGACCCGGACCCCACTCGCGGCGACCACACGCCGCCTGGGGACTGCGCCTCAGTCCGCGGTGACCATTCGCCTCCCGCCGACCCACGACCCGGGCTCACATCGCGGTCCGGGCTGTGGCCCGCTGCCCCGGCCTCGTCGTCGTCGTCGTCGTCGTCGTCGTCGTGCCGCCCGTCGAGCCCTTCCGCCACGCCCCATCGGTCCTTGAAAGAGCTGTAGCGGCGCACCGCCTGTCGCTCCTGCGGCTTTGCGGCAACGAGGCTGGGGACGGTCATGCCAGCCGCGAAACGGCGGCGGTGCAGAGCCGCGAGTGCGCCGGCGGGACGGCCGTCGGCGGACCGGCCGCGGCGTCGGGCCGAGGCCGCGAGGCGGGGCGACGGGGAGGACGATCCGGGGAGGACGATGCCGGGCGCCGGTACGAGGGAGGCTAGGGGTACAGCCGCGAGCGACGCCAGCGCCCCCGCCTCGTCCGCCCGTGGCGTCGCGTCCCCCGCGGAGCCGAAGCCCGCGGCAGAGCCGGAGGACGCGGGACGGCCGACGTGGAACCCGACGGCGCCGCCGGGGGAGCGGCCGGCGGGGCTGGTCGGGATGGCCGCTGCGCGGGTCGGGGTGTGGGCGCCGCCGCGTGGCCGCCGCCGGACGGGTGATGCGGACGCGTGCCGGCCGGGGGATCCCTGCGCGGCCCGCGACGACGCGACCGCGACGCGGGGGGCCCAGGGCAGGGACCCCGGCGCGTCGCGTCCCGTCTCGGCGGGCACCAAGATCCGCGCTCCGGCGAAGGGTCGCCTCGGCGCGTCGCCCCCCGTGCTCCGCCGGCGGCCCCCGGGGGGGGGGGGCGCGGCGGCTGCCTCGCCGCCGCCGCTGATTGTGCCGGCACCACCGGCCAGCGGCGGTGGCCGCAACGGCGCCCCCGCCGGCCCCGTC
>Ga0306871_1000329_pt1 | contig 18565 bp, 23 predicted proteins | sample AntRauMeHopE1497_FD_190447 | JGI IMG/M metagenome (GOLD analysis project Ga0306871, IMG submission 190447) | Saline lake microbial communities from Rauer Islands, Antarctica - Metagenome Hop E1 #497 (v2) (version 2) | ecosystem: Environmental > Aquatic > Non-marine Saline and Alkaline > Saline ... | reverse complement strand
AAGGTCGTCCAGGTCATCATCACCCCCGTCCCAGACGCCCCCCCCACCGGCCGCCTGCTCTGCCTGCATTGCCGCCTCCACGGCAGCAATGTCCTCCGCTACCCGAGGGTCGATCGCACGACCCTCTGCAGCCGCTTTGAACGAGGCTTCAAAGGCACTTTCCCGCACTGCGCACTGAGGCCAGTCCCGCCCCTGCACGATCGGCGTTGGAGGTAGGCAGGCCACCGTGCCCGCGTCCCCTGCGATGGGAGACTCCTCGGGTGCCAGTCGATGCCCAGGGGACATGCTGCCGTCGGCCACAGCCGCAGCTGCAGCCCCGACCGAACTTAGGTCGGGCAAGGGCAGACCGGCCTGCTCCATTGCTGCTTGCAGCCTTTCTTCGTCTTCACCCAGCCCGAACGTCTTGGCCGTGGCATACGCTAAGGCAACCTGCCCTGCGTCTTCGAGCACCCGCACCCGCTCCGCGGCGTCGCCCAGATACAGCGAGTTGTGGAACCGCGCAAGTGGGTCTGCGCCCTTCTTCGCGATCGCCAGCATCCTTCCCAAGAAGGCTCGCTGGCCCGCGATGAGATAGAGGAAGGAGAGCCTGTCCATGTCTCTGACCTTCTGATACGCCGTTTCGGCTGTCTCGAAGCTGCCCTGCCGCAGCGCCTCTGCGGCGAGCCGCCTCCAGATCTCGGGCTTGTTGACCCTGCTGGCGGCCTCCTTGGCCTGCTCAAGGTTCCCGCAGGCGAGAGCCAGACCGAATCTCGTCTCCGGGTCCTGTACGAAATGCAGAGCCACCTCTGGGTAGCCGGACCTCTGGAGGTACCCGATGACGGCTTCGCCGACCATGGAGCCCGTTCGGATGAGCTGCACGACCCTGGCGTACTCCTTCCTCTGCAGGGCCTGCTTGAAAAGGTACTCGGTGGAATCGTACCGAAGCAGCTGCACCTTTGCGTTCCTGTCCAGGCACCTGGCGCGAGAGCCCTTGGCCTCGAAGACGTAGACGGGGGCATCCAGAGTCCGCAGCACGCCTCGCTCTCCCTTCTCTGTTGGCAGCAGGTACTTGAGGTGGGTAAGAGTCGAGTACACGAGCACGCCATTTTCATCCCAGGCCGCGCTCTTGACCTTGGCCACCTCATGGACGGCGCACACCTGGTGCATGTCCTGTGTGGCAATCACGATCGTGGTCTTGGACATGAGAGCCACGTGCTTTCCGTCTGGAGACCAGGCAACGTACCGCACCTTCACCCCCGATATTTCGTTGACGGTGCGGAGTGACTGCGTCTCGAAGAGGCACACTCTGTCCGCTTTCCTCACGAGGATGCGGCCGGGGGTCGAGGCCTGGAAGAGCTGCTCCGTCTGTTCCCCATACGGAGGCTCGATCCGCTTGGTCGTGCGATTGGAGAGGTCTTTGATGGCCAGCTTGCGGTTCGTGTCTAGGACTACGAAGGATGATCGAGAGAGAAATGCCACGCTGAGACCCATCCCTCGCTCAGGGACCGGGCTGCTCTGGTTGAGGTTGAACAGACGGTAGGATCCGCCGTCCTGCCTCGAGAAAATCAGGACGTTCTCCTCCCGGCGGTTGTACCTGTTGTGCTGGAGCTCCCGGGGCACATTAGCGGCATTGTAGACGCTCGCCCCTGAGCTAACGTCAGCAACACGGACGTCACTGCCCGATTCAGAGACTGCTCTTCTCAGCTTGAAATCGCTCACGTAGAGGAGGAGGCCATCCCCCGCAGCCGCGTAGGCAGGCCGCTCCCTCTGCAGCTTGAAGACAAGCATGCCTGAGTCGTGACCTGCAGCCATGAGGCGATTCGTCGGATGTGCCGCCAAGATCCAGAACCTATCCGAGGACCGGCGGAACGTCTGCAGTGCAATGCGTTTGGTGGCATCCCAGATCCGGATGGTTTTGTCCTCGCCATTCGACGCGATCAGATCGTACTGGGGGTAGAATAGCACGCTCGAGACGTTGTTTGTGTGTCCGCGGAGGTTGTCTACTTCCCAGGCTCGTGTCTCCGATGTGCGCCAGATCTTGACGTGGGTGTCGTCGGCGCCCGACACGATGAAGGGCTTCGAGGGAGAAGGATGGAACTGGGCCCAGTTGACCCCCCGGTCATGTCCTTCCAGCACGAACTTGATGACGGCATCTGCGCCGAATAGATCGCCGTCCTGCTGCTGCTGCGCTGCGATCATGTCTTGCGGGCCGGACCTGACGTGCTTGCGACGCAGGCCGCTAATGTCCCACACGCGGACGGATTGGTCAAGAGAGGCAGAGACAATCATGTCTTCTTGCGGATGGAACTGTGCGCACATGACGTAATGGTTATGACCAGCAATGACAGTAAGACCCGTCCTAGACTGCCAGTTCCAGATGCGGATGGTCTGGTCGTCCGATGCCGATAGGATCCACGGGTACTCGTGGTGGAACTGCGAGTTGTAGCAGATAAGTACATGGTACGGGCAAGAGCTCCAACGGGGCGAAATACAGGCTTCATGACGCGTAGAGAGGGCCGAGTGCGGTAAATCGCGGAGATCCTCGCCTAGCTCGCGCCATGCATAGGATGGCAGTGGGGCGAAATACACGTGGAGAGGCAGAGAGAGTGCGGGCACCAAACGAATGCGATAGACCAACGACGCAAAAAATCTAACCTATACTGTTCTGATGTAATCCATGTGCCCTTGAAGCGTGAAGAGGCTCCGCCTGGACGCATTCTGGTAGTTCCAGACCTTAATCAGATAATCATCACCTCCGGACACAAAGAGCGGCTGCTACAGGTGAAAATCGACTCCACGTACCGGGCCAAGATGTTCTTCATACTTCTCGAGCAATGTTTGCATCTAATAGTCGTACAGACAAATGCTTCCATCGTGGAGCGACGCTAAAATCCATGGCCGCTTCGGATGAAAACTCAAGCCCTTAACGCGTTTGCTTCGCGACTCAAATTTTGTGAGCATATGATGCTTCAGGGGTTATTATTACTGTAGCACTACGTTTGCGCCTACCCTACCAGCGCTTAGCTCTCAATGCCTGTCAGACCGTCTGTTCGAGGAGCTCGATTGCATGAAGCTTGGCAGTCTGGTTACGATATATAAGTACGCTACAATACATCATAAAGTGAATTCAAGCCGAAGTCCCTTCCCGTACCCGAGTCTCGATTGTGATCCCGCACCATTTAAGGATGCTACTCGCATAATGTAAATCTACGACTTCGCAAAAGCATACGTCCTAGCGCATCATCTAGGCCGTGCAAGGAGAGAAAATGTGGTGGCCTTGCTGAACTACCCCGGCGCTTTGAAGCTATATCAGGCTGAGTGTTCGTTTTCTCATATTTTGAGCGCACAGTCGCTCCTAGCCGCGCCTTGAAAAGCAGTGGTGTGACTCTCTGTCTTTTGGGCAATAGAGACGGGCATTACTAGAGCCAGATCGCCTTGTCTGACCATCTACCGTAAGAACAGCCACTTTGCTGGGACCAGGTGTTATGATGGAGCAACTGGGAGCCCTTCAACGGCGCGTCGAAGTGTCCGGAGGAACCAAGACCGTGCGGCGTGCCGCGTAGGTTTGCCGGTGTGATCATATGAGGCGCTTCCCCCGTCGTGAATATCGTTCGATTCAGGAGTTTTCGAACCCAATTTTCTTGCTGGTGCTTAAATCTGAGGCCGAGTGCCACGGCATGGGTCGCGAAGGAGAAGGGCCGTGAACACCAATGTGGGCGGGATCTGCTACGTGTTATGCCACCATACCCTCGCTATGGTCCTCTCGTGCGCTGCAGGCGACGCATTGGTGCTGGCCGGCCAAATGGGAGGGCAGTGACTGACAAACCCAAGTAGGGTTCTGAACTGAACTGGTTCAAACGCTGTCCATGTCGGACCGGACAATTGGGCAGCACAATCGAATCTTGCAAAGAGCAATCGATCCGGTGTCGCGCCCATAACGGAGGTCCTCCTGGTATGTGGTGTGTGAGAGGGGCAAGAGCACCTTTAGTCTAGTTGATGGTAGTCGCCGTCACAGCCGCGGCAAGAGGTAATTGCATGTACCTGGGGTTGATTCCACCCTGAGGTAGTACCCTACCAACTGCGAATCGTGAATTGATTCGTGGTAGACCTACAAGAAGAAATGAGCACGGTACCACTTCACAATTCTCAAAGTTGCGACACTTTACTTAAAAAAAACGGTGAGGAGGGGGTTGCGCTAAAGTGCACAGTCGCTTTTGCAAAAACTGTGCCATAAATAATCACCGCACGACACCCTTGCCTCGTTACCGAATCCCTCGCGTTATTTGCTCGTAGAGCAGCCGTTCGACCCGAAGATGACCCACTTCCTGTGCCAGCTTGGCTCAAGAAAGACTCGATATATTACACTACCAGCAAGTCCGTTCTCGCATCATCAGTCATGTACGAGGGCATCCTTGAGCCGCTCGGACCACGCCAGACGGTTGACACCTTGCTAGAGCAACGGACAAAGGCATGGTCGACAGGCATCGTTTTGAGTGAGCTGGGATGGACTACGAGGCCTTCGATCAGTGCCATCCCAGCTGTCCGTGTGGCTGTGGCCCTCCTTCAGATCCAGTTCTGAATCTGCAGTTCGACTGACCGTGGCCCTACCCCCCGATCCTTTCGAGCGAGGGTTGGTGAGACTCTTGGCAGACGGCTTGCACTGTACTACAGTGCATTGCAGTGGATTGCAATGTGGACACTCGGCGAAGCCAACATCGACTGGCCCTGCCCGCAGCCTCACCCCCCTTGCTTTCCTCGGCCTGCCCAGCCTTTTCGATGGTGGCACTTGGTGGGACCCACCTCAGCAGCTCTATCCGCTCACCCATTCGCCTCAACCCATGGCCCCACTACCAGCGACGACCCGTCCGCTCCATGGCTTACCTGATCATCACCTGACCCATGCCTCTTCCAGCCCGTAACCCATGCCTGTCTTCCTCTTCCCCATACTTCCGGGCGACACCTGACCCGGATCAAGTTGATGTCCGGTTGCAAGCCACTGGGGTGGCCCCCCTAGAGGGGGCCGGCCCCTTTTACTAGAACCTCTTGCCTAACCCTAACCCGCAAAACCCGGCCCAAACGATCGCTACGTGCCTACGGCCGGCGCTGCCCGCTGCGCGCGCGCGCCCGGTGCTCTGTCCTTCGAGCAAATCCTCGGCGACGGGCGGCCGGCGGGCGCTCCCGGGCAAAACTCGCCCCGACAGCCCTTTGCTGTTGACGAGTTCGGCCCGCGCTTCCGCAGCAAACGAATGGCATGCCAAAATGATTAGGTTTACGTGGTCGGAATTTTCGATTTTCTCGCTCGGGACCGCGCTAACGCTGTCCGAAGGAGCGCTGACGTACGTGCTTGCCGGCACAGCTTCACCCATGATCGAAATTGATCCGTGCGGCGCGTGCCGGATCGGAGCCGGCTTCACCCATGATCCGTGCAGGGTCGGAACCCCGAATCTTCACTTCCGCGCTCTCGAAACAACGATTTCATCAACTTTGAACCAGCACAATACTGTGAGAACTATATGCAAGCCAACATGTGTGACATTGCCGGTGTTACGTTTACCCCTGCAACCGCTGGAGCCGCCCGACTCACTCCTGAGAGACCTCGCTGATACAGCCGAACTGTTCGCAGAGCATGCTAGCTAATCACGACCAATTTTAACAGCATCTTTACTACAGCGCGACCCTGAGATGCTGCACCTTTGTAGAACTGCCGTAGGAAGGGTGGGATGGATTTGCTAAGCCAAGTGGTCGTCAGCAACCCTTAGCGGTAAGGCGTGGCCCATGCTACAATCGCTCGCTGTACTCAACACATTGCCACAAAAACAGCGAGTAGTGTCAACTGCGGAGTTTTATTCATTGCAGTAATAAAGGCGATGAATAATCTGCGAAACCAATCATACCGCAAACCTATGGCTAAGAAAGCGAGTCTCGGAAAAGCTGTAGCAGATGCATCGCGCACAAACAAAGTCCAGACATGCCGTTGCCATCCTAAATGCTTGGACAGTCCAGACCATATCCACTTGCACGATTCGAATTAGCAGGATGAATCGAATGCGCATGAATTCGGTCTCGAGGGTACACTTTATGGTGGTGAGTTGATCGACCGTGGGTCTGCTATAGAATTCACACAAACAGGGCATCGTGGAAACGTTAGGCACATTCAATCTGCGATCAGGTCTGATTACGAGCAGCTCGAGCTGGACCAGCAACAAGGCCACTTAGGCTATGACAAGTGCAGGTGCAGGGAAGCCATGGACCTGTGGAATCGAATGCACGGTCGATAGCCAGACCGGCCCCTGGTCATCAACAGTGACACGGGCTAGATCGAAGGCACACAGCTCCACGACATCGTTCGAGAGCACCAGCGCCGTCTAAAGCCATGGAAAGCTGTATGCAAGGCAGTCATCCAGTATCATCTGCAGCAGGGCGAGCAGTCTGACCATGCGCTCATGGTAGAACACGTGTACCCGTTCCATGAGCTTAGCGATGGGTCCGAGGTCTGTCGAAGCGCCGTGCTGTCCCGCGTGCGCACAACAGCCAAGCGAGTGGCTCACTGGCAGCCAGAGCTGTCCAAGAGGGCACTCGAGGCCATCCAGCTTCTGCAGCCATCCCAGCACGACTATTCGCCGGGCAAGGCGGTGCTGATTCTGCAGGTGGCGCGTCGGTTTGCCGCTCTGCCCCCGAATACAACCCATCGATGGCACAGCGCAGGCCCTGAGCGCTCCTAGGGCACGATGCACGTTCCCGCGCTGGCCGTGGGCGGACACTGCAACAGTCCTATGCGAGATATCTGGAAGTGTGACGGCGAGGCTGCGGGCAAGCTAATGCACTGCGTGATGTGCTCCAAGTTCTGCTCTGCTAGAACAGGCCGTGATTACCGCATGACTACGCCGGGCGAGCTTCGTCTGTGGCACAAAGCCGATCCTGACCCTGAGACGATTCGAGGGATGCACAGGGTCGAGTTCCAGCACGCTGCATGCCCTGCCTTCGTTGCCCAGGGGCTCAACTTCTGCGAGCGGAAACTGCGGGGACAAGACGACGCTGGCAGAGACGTGTTCGGCATCGACCCGTGGCCCATCGGACATTGTGGTGCAGTGCCGGATGAGCTGCAATTTACCGTAGACACGGCTTAGCAGGCGCTGGTCAAAATTCTGAAGAAGCCTCGAGCGCTGCAGGAACCGCTGCCCTAGGCCGGTGCTGCGCGCGCGACCGGTCCTCGTCGTGACCCGTATCAGGCTGGCTAGCGCCGGAGGCCGAGTAGAGCGTCTGCAAACCGCCTCATCTAGCAGCGAGCCGGCCGGCCTGACCGGGTGCGTGGCCACGAGTCCAGCCCCGGCGAAGTCGTTCCCTATCGGATCATGACGTGCGGATCTCAGGCTTGCACGAAGGCAATGGGGATATTCATCAAGGATCTGAACGATACGTTCGACGACGAGAACATCATGGGTAATTTTCATACCGATGATGAAATGCGTGCAGTCCGGCTGCGAGCTGCGGTATCGCTGAAGGACGATGGTGTTATCGCAGTTGCCCCTGCGGTGACTCCAGCAGAGCTGCGTGGGCTGAACGACGGAGAACAGGCACTGCTTGCCTACGTGCCCATGAAGGTGAGGAGCCAGATCACCTTGGACAAGGACAGGTTCACGTACAAGGCGGACGAGTCAACCCGAAGGTCTCTTCAGGACCAGATCCGCGTGGATGCTAGCCCCTTCGTGATCGGCTCGCACGCTGACAAGCCCCTTGACAATGCGACAGTTACAAGCAAAATGGCAGAGGCCGGCAGGGTGGCATCCATGATGAAATCACTCGGCGAAGCGCTCCTTCATCACGACTAGGCACGCCTTCGGAACGATTAGGATCCTGGGGGCGCAATGCTAGCTCAGCTGAACCGAAACAAGAACGGGTTCTCCGTTCGACCGCTCAAGGTTCTTCTGGCTGCCTTCAGGATGTGCATGCTGCACGAGCCGTACGTCGCCAGAGCACAGCAGATCATTGGCGTGTTCTAGGAGCGGATGGGAATCAGGCTTGGCTCGCAGGTGGTGATGGCTGCATTCCGTCAATTCTCCGAGAACGAGCCCGAAGCTGCGAACCCGCTCGGATCTTCTCTTGGAGATTGGCTTCGGAGTACTGTCACGCCGCGTGCAGAACCCGAAGTCGATGACGGAGTGGACAGCAACGAGGACGGGGACGATGATGATGATGACGATGATGAAGCCGACGAAATCTTGATGCCGCAACCTGGCAGGCACAGGAACATCCAGGATCAGAGAACTGCATAGCTTGCGGCAGCAGGCCACAGTGCTGACGTGCAGGCCGCCCTACTCGGGCGATTGCCTCCGGATGACGCCGCGGAAAGGCATGCAATTCCGACACTAGAAGCCAAGGGAGCGCGCGTCGTGCGAGGACCGGTCGACCTCACAGCAGGTTCAGAAACTGCCCACCGCAACTTTGTATACACAGGCGCTGAGGATGCTCAGGCTTATGCGGCTGCCGTGACCCGAGAGCTAGATCGTCAGCGCGCAGCCAGGAAGGAGGCAGCACGCGCTGCAGCCGGGCTGCCCAACGCACACGCTGCGGCAGAGCATCGCTAGGAACAAATGGATCTAGATCCGGAATAGGATGATACCGGCAACATGCTACCGGCAGAAGCGATCGTTGCAGCAGGAATTCATTTGCCTCGCCTGGAACCGCTCCTGCCTAGGGCTAGGATCCACTTGCGTGATCCTAGGTTAGAACCCTCTATGTTTCCCCAGATGTTCATTCCTTAGCTGCTGCACCCTACGGAAGCAGACATGGAGGCGGATGACGACGTGCCGGCATCTCTGTTCAAGTTCAACAAGAGCTTGGCGATCATGAAAGGCTTCAAGTAGCACGTCACGAACAAGCTTCTCTGTGCCAACCCCGTGTACCGACGCAACCTGTCGTGGTTTGCCACGCAGTACGATCGATTTATTAGGCTGCGGATCGCGGCAGAGACTGCCATCAGGAATTCCGGTACGCGCATGACCGCTCTTCCTAGCAGCATGCGGGTGAGCGAGATGACTCCGTAGCGGGCAATCGAGGAGGCTGCGAGGGCAGCTCGGTCCGATACGAACCTACGCGTAGATCTGCCGGGCTCTGCGTCGACGTTGTACAGAACGGCTGCCCTGGCCCAGTGCTTGGTGCAGCAGTACGGTCCACCGAGCAAGTTCCTGACTTTCACTCAGAACGACAACTGGCCCGAGATGCAGTTCTTCAGAGCGCACTGCGATCTCTCGTACCTGGAGTCCGGGACAAACGCCGTCCGTTCCAAAGACCGCTGTACTGCTTCGGTTGTGTCGTATCATGCGAGGCAACAGGCGTACCGAGCCATGCTGCACGATCCCGTCTGTTCACCCATCGGCAAGGTCACGGACAGTTTTTCGAGGCTCGAATTCCAGAGCAGGTCGACGTCACATTCGCACCTCTTAGCGTGGACCGATCGGTCGGTGAAGCCGCCGTACCATATGATAGTGTCAACGGCCCCGCACATGATGAACTTTGCCGAGGTGGAGGCCGCCATGCAGTCGAAACGCAGGGTTCCTCCCGTGCGGCTGAAGCCAACGGGGGACGCAAGGACCGATGCCGCTTTCATTGCGTACCGCAGCACGGCCAACCACAAGTGCAGCGAGATGTGCTACAGGGTCCACGGCCCTGGAGGAGGCAAGTCCATCGATCACTGTCGATTTGGATTTCCGCACAAGGTAGCCGGCGACGAGGTCAAGATGACAGGGTTCCGCACTAGCGAGCACCATAGAAGCCCCCAGGACGTCCGCCTGGCAACGAGCTCTCCTATGCTTTGCGACCTGATGAATTGCCATGTCAACTTGCAGCACGCCGACTCGACAGACTGCGCAGCGTACATGTCCGGCTACGTTGCGAAAGCAGAAGACACCATCGTCTAGGTCCCGGCATACGACGAGAAGCGCATAGCAAAGCTTCCGGTTCACGTGGCGTCCACGACAGGTCGGGTCATTGCAATCATAGAGATGATAACGCACCAGCTCGGATATCCGACGACGCAGGCGACCGTGGCGTTCGAAAAGCTAGACTTGCAGCCAAGACATCGCAGAGCCCTGGTCCTCAAGTCGTTAACCCAGCTCAAGCGCGAATTCCCCGACTCATGGAGCGTCATGTAGCAGGGCCGACGGCAGGCCATGGAACACATTCGCGGGTTCAGGCATCTGGTCAGAGACCAGAGGGAGCGGCTGGCGGCACGTATCGATAGGGCACAGGCGAATGTCCAGCCAGCGCTCGTTGACAGCGGGAGTGAGCTGGACTCGGAGGAGGATGACGCTGCGGCACTTGACGATGTGGCAGTAGAACGAGAGCATCTGCGGGAGAGCGTCGACCCGCGCCTGGTGCTGCCCACGGATGTCGGTGCCTATCAAGTGCGGCCAGTCGGTATCCCGCTGTCGAACGTTGTGGTGGCGATTAGGACAAACGGAGCTCCAATGCAAGCAGACGGCGAGGGCATCTCCACGCTTGATCGCTTGGTCCAGATCCGCGAAGACATACTTACGCCGCTAGAGCTGGACCTGAGATCGGCAGGTGGCATCGTTGGAACAGAACTGCATGCTGTGAAGGACGAGGCCGATGCGGTGTCGGATTTGCATTCGGACACGCATGAGAACATCATGGCTCGGAAGAACGGCATGGACCTTGGTGTGCTTCGAGAGGTAGGCAATGCTTTTCGTGCATGCAGGGACTACGTACTTGACAGAGTTCATGCGGGGGCGCACGACACGGCATGCGAGGAGGCAGCCACGACGCCGGCCAGTGCACCCGAAGTTGCTGCCCCCAGAGGCATGCTCCAAGCGATGCAAATGACCCTTGACGACGGTAGGCACGATGCAAGGCGAGACTCGAGTGATGACGATGGAAGCGAAAGCGATTCTTCAGCATGTTCGGACGATTCTGCGGACGGATTGACAGTCATCGAAGGGCTCAGCCTTGAAGACGAAATCCGAGGGCACACGGACGCATCAGCTGTGCTGACCACAAGCGATCTAACCATCGTGGAATGGAAGCGGCTGTTCGTGAGGCAAACCGGTGTCTCCAGATCCGTCGTTGCTAGCGAGTACGCGAGCAGGAACGACGGCAGGGACCCGGTGAACTGCTGTGTGCGAATGTCTAACGGACGATTCGCATACTATGACCTGGAAGGGACGGAGTACAGGCTGCGAAGCAAAGCCGCGCTCGTGCAAGTCCGCGGGCCAAAGGCAACCGACGAGCTGGAGGTGCATTTCCAGCACCTGCTCCTTCGATCGGTTCCATTCAGGGATGAAACCAGCATGCTGGCCGAAAGCAACGCATCCTAGACTTTCTTTGAGGAGTGCCAGGCCCGAGGCATCATCGATCCCATGGCACTGCTAGGACTAGGGCCATTGCTTGCGTCCGAACCCGTGGTCAAGTCTTCGGCGCTGGTCCCGGTACTAGCGGCCATCTTAATGCAGGCAGGCGACGCTGGCATTCCTGAGACTCCGTCGGCACAGCTAGCCGCGCTTGACATGATCCTTCGGTCGGTCAAGTTCCACGTAAGGCAGGTTGCTGCCGACTCGGGACGGTCAGTCGCAGGGCTGCCCGAGGACCGCTTACGGCCACCCTTCGTTGCCGTAGACAGCATGCGCTCCGCAGTCATTGTAAGCCGTGGCTAGACTGACGGTGACGGTGGTGCTGCCATTGACCCCAGCGTGCTTGCTGCGGATGCCCTTGCAACGTGCTCCATACTACCGGCAAGGCTGGGTCCGGCATCTCTGGCTGATGCTGTTGCAGGCTCGCTGAACCGAGCGGAGGGCAGGTCGCCATCAGCCTTACTTACCGGACACGAAGTAAGGCTTTCCATTGTACGCGCTTGGCTGCACGAACTGTCTACGCAGAAAGTACCTGCAGAGCTAGGTGACTGCGCTGTAAGCGCGATGCTGCCGAGGCAGCACCCCGGTAGTGATCGAGTCGAGCGGTGCGACCTGGCCGCAGCAGCAGAGTTCACGCTATGGTCTCATCGTGGCGTATGCTTCCATGGACTGCCTCATCTCTAGAGGGTTGCAGCGCTGCACGAGGTCATGGTGCACGTGTTCGCCCCAGACGAACTCCAGCTGAGACTTGACGAAACTATGGCTACGAACGGCACACCCTAGGGGGGGAATGTGTACCTCAGGCATGCATTCTCGGTCGTGCCGTTGCGAGCGCCTGCGTCGGGTGCAGACCGAGCGTTCCTTCTCAAGCTCGGTCGTCTGCATGTGGGTGCCGCCAGTCATTCCAACACCGATCGGGATTCTGAAGATCGTATCGTGTAGCGGCTTCGGGTTCGAAGCTCCTGCGGGGACGATCTAACCGGTGCTGCATCATCATTAGCCAGCCTTCTTAGCATGAGCGATGATGATCTCAGCGCCTGCAAATCGGGTATGTCATTCGCAACGTCGTAGCAGCCGGTCATCATGGCCTCAGAAGACCGCAGCGACGGTGCGTACCGACAGGCTCGTGCCATTGCAAGCTCCGAATCGCTCATGCAGATATCTGTTGCGTACCTTGGTAGGGGGCATTACGCTGAGCTTTCTGAACTGCGGTTCAGTGACTCTGCTCACAACGATCATACTGGAGGGCTACCAGTGCCTCAAGCGACCGCAGCCGATGACAGTGTTGATCTCCTGGACGAAGCCGGGATGGCAGATGCATAGCCTATGCATGACGACCAAGAGGTTCTGGACTGTTTCTCCAGTGCTGACTTAGCTCGAATTGCAGACTTGACGATGCACCGCGGAAGACGAGTAGTGCCTGTTGCAATCATGCCTTAGGTCGCGGCTCTTCTCAGCAGGGGCAAGCTGACTGTGGGACGAGGAGCTCACGCAACTGCCGTGGCGTCCCGATCATCTCCCCTGACGTCTCGCTTCTCGTAGACTGCTGTCTCCCTGCTGCGAGAAGACCGCTAGATGGAGCTTGCAATGCATGACTTAGACATGTGGGAGTGCATTGACGTCGATCGTGCCCAAAAGTGCCTCGACGTCGCAGTCTGCCAGTCCCAAGAGGCTGGTGTTGACGTCCCGGAGCTGCAGGACAACAGGCACGATGACGCAGGGGCCGTAATGTTGGATCATCTCGACGCGGGTGCTGCAAACGGCTTGCTCGGAGCCGGGCTCCAGGCGGTCGGCCGTGCTGGAGAGGTCGTGCAAGGCGATCAGATCTCCGAAATGCTGAGCATGTCTCAAGACCAAGCGGACCTCCGGCAGTCGGAGATCGATCGAACATATGCGTGCATAGATACTGCGTCAGCTCTAGCATGCAATACCATGGCAGGTTTTGCGTTGGAACGGGCATTGGTATTGCAAGCATAGGCCGAGCTGCATGCAAGGCACGACCCCTTCATGCTGCCACTGCTAGACTCGGACTCCGAAACGTCATCTGAAGATAGCTATGATGATGAGCAATGCCTATCCAAGATTGGCCCCCAGTCGGCAGGGATAAGCCCAAAGGCAGCAACAGCTCGTGAATCCCTTCAATCTGTATTCAGCTCTCCTGCTAGCTCCGTCGGACACAGCATGAGGCTCAGGCAGTCCGCCGCTGCGGCAGATGGATCGGACACAGACAGCGATAGTTCTTTGTTTCGCTTCCGACCGGAGAGATCCGCAGCCATGTCTCCTCCGATGCTTGCAAATGAGAATGAATCAAGGGGCCAAGTGAACACCATTGATGCGTCATTCGCGACCAGCGATGATGATGATGATCAATGCCTATCCAAGCATGGACTTGAATCAGGCGTTGTGAACCGCAAGGCGGCAGCAGTCCGTGGGTCACGTAGACACGGCATGCTGCTCAGGCGGTCCGCTACTGCGGCAGATGGATCGGACACAGACAGCGATAGCTCGTTCTCTGACTCCCAATCGGAGGTATCCGCAGCCATGTCTCATCAGATGCGTGCGCCTAGGAACGAATCCCGCGGATTTCCACTAGATGCTGCGACGCGTCGACCTGGATCAGATCCCGCTCGAACAGCAGATACCACAGGTATGCTTGGTTTCACGACAAGCCGTCAAGCTCGGCATTCAGAACGACATGATGGAGCTAAAGACCAGCCATAGATGCAGCATGCGTCTGACAGACTCATGCTGCTGCAGCAGCTTATGCGTGCTGGGTTCCAGAACGCTGTGAATGCAGAAGCCGTCGGAACGCCGACGTCGATGATGCTGCAGCAGAAAGCCAAGTGCCGCCTAACCGTTCGTCAGGCTCGGCGGTTGGTCAACGGACTTGGCGTCCTCTTTCGAGTGTTCAGGGAGGCGGGTGTCCAGCATCTGGACGACAGGCTTCAACGATAGTTCCGGATAGCCTCCTGGCATGCAATTGAGCGCGTGTCTACAGCCTAGACCGACTTGGGAGCGATCGACTGTCTTACCGACGAGCAGAGGATCTGTCTGGAGCGCATCACGTCGTGCCCAGGGTTTCGGCCCTGGGTGTAGAATCAGCAAGACGCTGCCGCACGAAGTACGACCGGGTCACTGCACTTGCTCTTGGCAAGGGCGGGCTGCGGCAAGACTTTCTTGCTGCGAGCCCTCATGGCAATTGTGACTGCTAGCGGTATGCAAGCAGCCGTAACGGCAACGACTGGTGTTGCGGCGGTCAACATCAAAATAGCTGGGACCACGACGCTGCATCGCTTCTTGCACATGACATCTGGAGGCGGTCTGTCACCGAGCCAGGATCAGACGAGGTGGAACTTTCTCCAGTCCATTGATCTCATCGTGGTAGACGAATGCGGCATGATCACCGCTGAGATGCTGAACCACCTGGATGAAGCTTTGCGCATGGCAACGCACACATACAGAAGTCTCATTGACGGCGGCATGCTAAAACTCGACGCATTAGCACGTGTGCAGCCGTTCGGTTACAGAAGTGTTGTCCTTTCTGGTGACGTGTCTCAATTGCCTGCGATCCCATCCGGATCTAAGGCCGCAGCTTGCTCTCCTCTGTACCCATCGGATTTTAAACTGAGCACTGGCATATCTCAGGGGTACCGCGCCAAGTGGTACGAAAGCAGACTGTGGTCTAGAGTCAAACAAGATGCCGATCGGGCGCACGCAGCCAGCCTGGCTGATTAGCCTAGTCCTGTCGGGCAGCTCTTCGACAATCCTATTATCACACTGTTCGGGCGTCTCGCTTTGACGGAGAACCAGCGGGCCCGTGGTGATGTCGGATTCGCTCGGATGCTTGGACATGTTTGGAGCGCTAGCACCACTGAGGCTGATTTTGACGCACTTTCTGGGTTCTGCAGGAGACAGCCGCCGTCACCTGCTCAGATGGCGGCCGATTCAAGTTCATTGTTCATCGCTGCCCGAGTCGCAACGGTGCTTCAAAGGAACAGGACGGCCCAAGCTGCTCTAGAACGAACTACTGCCGTGGCAGCCGCTTCTGCTGTAAATGCGAGCCCGTCGTTCAGCCTGGTTACGCCGCGCGGTGAACTGATTCGACGAGTGAGCATGGACGTCGAGCAAGACCGTATGCTGATTCTAGCTGTGTTAAACAGGGCGAAAAGAGTAGGCCTTCTCAGCAAGCATCTGGCACCGCACATGAGGCTATGCAAAGGTTCGCGAGTGACGCTGACTACGAATCTATCCGTGGAGAACGGAATTGCGAACGGCGTTCAAGGGACGGTACTACATGTTCTGAAGGACAAATTCTTGGTGATCAATGTTAAGGGACGCAAGCAGCCCATCGTATTGCGGCGGCTTCCAAAGCTGGTGCCCTTAGATATTCGCCAGAAGGACCGCGCGAGACGAACCTGCCAGTGCCTCAGGATATATGCATTCCCAGTTCGATTGGCTAACTGCCAAACCGTGCATTCTTGCCAGGGCCTAACAGCGCAGACGATCTCCGTTGATACGACAGGAATGGATTTTGCAGCCGGCAGTCTGTACGTATCCATCAGCAGAGCCACGGCTTCGCATGGTGTGTCAATCTCACTTGACCCAACCCAAGGCATCCGGTTTCTTGAGGCGGCGAGCATCGGAGACCCTCGGATGTTTCAGTTCTCCCAGGAGCACCAGTACCTTGCGAGCCTTCAAGCCACATCGTACTCAGCCTCGGTGCACACTCGTCGTCATGAAAGCGCCGTTGCAAGCTTTGACACCATCGCTGCAGCAATGGCATCAGTATTACCGCTGACATCCAGCGATCTGGTGGAATTAGCTGAACAGATTGCCCTCGCACGCGGCTCATGGGAACTTGATGGTCTGGCCGACCCATCTTACCGCTGCTTATGTTCCCTACGTACGTGCTTGCAACGCAGTCAAGACATGATGCGTACGCATCTGTCCTACCCATGGACGCTCCTAGCAGACGCACATGACGATGCACTGCAGCATCTGTCTCGCATTATTGGTATGTAGCTCAGAATATTAATGATGCAGCTTTCTCAGATGCAACAACCCGTCGTGTACACGGCTCGCATCAACGATGCAATAGCCAGGGCCATCCATTGTTCAGGTTCTGCTAGCGAACGTGTTGGTGCAGCTATCGTTACTCTAATGCTTCAGCTGGGGGTTCTGTCTACAGCTCGAAGTTCTGACGCAACGTCCCCGTTCATTCCGAGCGGGCGCCTGGTGCTGCAGGCGCTGCAACGCATCGATACAGCTGAGATTCCAGTTCTGGTCGAGCGAAAAGCCGTAGAGGCCGACCGCCGTGCGAGTGTTGTCGTTCTCGAAAGAGACTGCTTGCTATCACCACTGTTTGTCGAGGCCAGAGCTGTCAAAGCGGATGAAGTTCTGCAAGGAGCACATGCTTCACAAGATCAGTTCAGCTTTTCAACGCCGTTGCTAGGCAAACGTCGGGCTATGCCATGCCTGCAAATGTTTCGGGTCATGCCAGTGCCCGAAACGGCATCACCGACAGCGAATGACGTCACACTATTAGAGGCACTGATAGAGTTCCAAGCGCGAGAGATCTCCCGATAGAAAACGCCTTTCGGCAGGACCACCTGGAAGGTTGCTCTCCTCGTTACCGAGTCCCTCGCGTTATTTGCTCGTAGAGCAGCCGTCCGACCCGAAGATGACCCACTTCCTGTGCCAGCTTGGCTCAAGAAAGACTCGACATATTACACTACGAGCAAGTCCGTTCTCGCGTAGTCAGTCATGTACGACGGCATCCTTGAGCCGCTCGGACCACGCCAGACGGTTGACACCTTGCTAGAAGAGCGGACAAAGGCATGGTCGATAGGCATCGTTTTGAGTGAGCTGGGATGGACTACGAGGCCTTCGATCAGTGCCATCCCAGCTGTCCTCAGTAATGCTACCACCCCGTCGTGCGGTTCAAACGAATATCATCTACAGTGGTAGCCGGCACTCCTAGGGCCTTCGGCGCTACGTGGACTCGCCGTCGCCCCTCCTGCTACTCCTCTCGATGCCCCGTCTGGTGTCTAGAACCGCGATGGCACCTCGTGCTTTTTGGCAGCTGCTGTTTAGTTGCTGGCCGCTTCGCCCGCCGTTAAGTCATTCATTGCTGACGATCGCTTGGCTTTGACAACAGACCCTACCCACCCTTCCTACGGGAACTCTACGGTTGTGCAGCATCTCAGGAACGCGCTGTAGTAGCTAGATGAGCGCAAAGGTGCAATTTCACTCGCACGGCTTCGGAGCGCCCTGCATGCTCAATTTCCGGACGATAACCTAGCAGTTGGCCAGCACGACTGTTCTCAAGTGCTCACATACTTACTGGACTCGCTTCAGGACGTTGCTCAAGTGTCTGCAGAAGACGTAAGTACTCTGTTTGATAAGCTGTTTCTGGCTTACATTCAGTGTAGACATGTATTCCATTGCTGTGGAGCTCAGGCGTCGAGAACGCAGTGGGTTCTTACATGTCGCTTCCCCGTACGCTCTGCTGAAACGCTTATGTTTGGTGACGAGCTCATACAAGACTTTCAGGCCCAACGGGCTTTTGAACCGTCTAGATGCCCTGTTTGCCACGCCAACGCAGATAATGACCGTCTTCATGCGGCCTTGCTGCAGGCTCCGGACGTGCTGATCGTTGTAGCAAACAGGTTCTAGACAGATGCAGACGCCCCCTGGGCATCTTCCAAGGTGCGAACGAAGCTGCAGATCGAGCCGACGTTAGACCTGGGGCCTGTATAGCCTGCCGATGACTCAGACAACCAGTCTCTGAAATACAATCTGTTGTCAGTGGTAGAGCATATCGGACCATCTCTAGCTGGGGGTCACTACGTCGCTACAATTCATGACCCGTAGGGGTCGATCTATTTCACGATGGACGATGATCGAGTCTGTGAGTCAGCAGAGTTTGGGTAGGATTCAACTATTGCTTTATACGAGCGGTCGCGACCTCCCCCACATGATGCTGACCTGTAAGTGGTGAAATGGTGTACGCGGTGAGGGATGTCTTTCTTTCTCCTGCCTGTACTCTGGTTTGCCAGTTGTGCTGTGTACTCTTTGCTTTGAGTCTCTATACTCAGAATCAGAATCAGAATCAGAATATGAGGTCAAGGTACACCTTACCATAGAAGCGCAAACCGCCCACCATGAAAGGTCGAACAGATATACTGTTCCCACTCAGCTAAACAAAACCGAGCCTCGTT
>Ga0306871_1000328_pt1 | contig 18610 bp, 10 predicted proteins | sample AntRauMeHopE1497_FD_190447 | JGI IMG/M metagenome (GOLD analysis project Ga0306871, IMG submission 190447) | Saline lake microbial communities from Rauer Islands, Antarctica - Metagenome Hop E1 #497 (v2) (version 2) | ecosystem: Environmental > Aquatic > Non-marine Saline and Alkaline > Saline ... | reverse complement strand
AATCACTCGGCAATGCGCGGCGCATACTACAGTATTCATGCCTTTAATATTGGGCTTGATAGTGATTACTCGCAGCAGCAGTTTGCTTTTGTGAGGCAAAGTGCGGACACGGCACTGCTAGTACTGAGCAATTTTAGTGAAGAAGCGGTTGACACAACAATACAACTTCCGATTAGCCTAGTGGTAAAGTGGCAGCTTAACGAGGGGCGACACCCGCTAACAGACTTAATCAGCGAACAGCAAAATACACTTACCGTGGGCAGGAAACGCAGCGTCGCCAGCATAGATGTTAACTTACCGCCGTTGGGATCGTTTGTGTATGAACTGAGCTTAAAAGATTAACAGTGAATATGTTGAGCGAGCGCTTACGCGCAAGTAAGAGAACGCGCCTGAAACGCGCTTAGTGCTCCGCGGCAGTTGCCCTGATTAAGCAGTCATCTAAGTGCTAATCCTGCAGTACTTCTGTAAATAAGCTTTGTGGTCGGGCATTTGTTGCTCAGCTTCGCGCATTGCACCGGCTATATGAGACAGGTTTTGTTGGCGCTGCTGTTCGGATAAGTTATTTACTAAAGGATGATAAGCTTTGGGTACCAACCCCTGCCCGTTCATCACTGAAAGCCAGCTTATTTCACTGAACAACTCATTGTTTTCCCTAAATATGCGCCCGCTAGACTGATAGAGTTCGATTTTATTTTGCAGTGAATCAGGAATAGGCATTGACGCACAATAGCGCCAAAACGCTGAGTCATTTCGCTGGGTAGCTTTATAGTGCAGAATAATAAAATCGCGAATGCGCCATAGTTCGTCATCCGTGTAGCGATTGTAGGTGTCGATATCAACTTGTTGGCACCTGCCACTGGGAAATAACGACAGCAGTCGCATAATCGCTGATTGAATTAACTGTAAACCGGTGGATTCTAGGGGCTCAATAAATCCTGCGGACAGCCCAATGGCAATGCAGTTGTTTTTCCAAGCTTGTTGGCGTTTTCCATTGATCCAGTTTAGCTGGCGTGGCTCAGACAAGGCTTTGCTTGGCAAGCGTTTAGCCAAACAGTCAATAGCGAGGTCTTTAGACAGAAACTCTGACGAGAAGACAAAGCCGTTGCCTATTCTATGCTGCAATGGTATCTGCCACTGCCAGCCGAACTCATGTGCGGTGGATATTGTGTAAGGTTTTATAGTGGGTAAAGACTCACTTGGCTGCGCTATCGCTGAGTCGCAGGGCAGGTACTGTCGCCAGTCTTCAAAGCCCACCTTAAGCGTTTGCGCGATTAACAGACCTTTGAAGCCAGAGCAGTCGATGAACAAATCACCTTCAATGAGTTCGCCATTGCTAAGCGCCACTGATGAAATGTCTTGTGTTTGGGCATGCTGATGAACTTTTGTAATCTGTGCGATGATTTTGTTAACGCCGCGTTTCACCGAAAACGCGGATAGATACTCGGCGTATTTTACTGCATCAAAATGATAAGCATATTTAATATTTGCCATCGCCGAGCGAGACTGTGCCTGTGGATGGCAAAATTTATTATTCAACGCTGCTTGGTATTCTAGGCAATAGTCAGACAACGGGCCTTCTTTGCCCTGTAGCTTATCTTTGAGCCAATAATGATGAAAAGGGATGCCATTCATGTTCACGCCATAAGGCCCAAAGGGGTGCATATACTGATGCCCCTTTTTATACCAGTCGTGAAACTCTATACCCAGTTTAAATGAGCCATGCGTAAAACTAAGAAACTCAGCCTCATCAATCCCCAGCATTTGATTAAATTCAAGGATTGATGGGATAGTTGCTTCACCCACAGATATTGTACCAATGGTTTTTGATTCAATCAGTGTAATGGCGAAGCGGTCGCGCGGCAGTAGATGCGATAGCGCAGCAGCGGTCATCCATCCCGCCGAACCGCCGCCGACTATTACTACTTTTGATTTTTTTTCTGTGTCCATGTTTCTATCATTTAGCTAATGCTTAGAAGTTGTAGTTGAACTGGACCGTGTATGCTCTTCCGCGAGGATCAGCGACACGTGGATCAAATGCAGCACCGGGTGAAAAATCATTTTGATGCGCCGTAAAAGGTGGATCTCTATCAAGCAGGTTTTTTATGCCCATTATCAGCTCGATATTTTCAAAGCCGGTATAGTTCATGCTGTAGTTGTATACTAAATAACTATCAACCGAATCGTCATATAAAGGTGGATTTGCTTCGCCTGAAGCCACCCCTGGAGGTGTCTCATCGTCATAACCAGAGCGAAAAATTTGCGTGAAGGTATGGATGAAATCGTCGTAGTTGTAAGTAAATACTGCAGTATTCTTCCAACGAAGTGGGATGTTACCGCGGGAGTGTGTGCCGACTAAGTTTGGCCCAAAAGGCGAGTTATCGCGCTCTTGTTTTTTGTCCTCAATTAGATAGCTTGCGTTAATGTTTAAGCCCCAAGTACCATCCCACAGCTCGCCGTTGGTAGCAATACCAAGCTCAATACCGCTGGTGGAGCGCCCACCCGCGTTAATAAAGCGTCGGTCAATAGAAACAATCTCTCCACTGGTGCCGCCTCCGTCAAAAACGTAGTTGTCTCGAAACAATTCCGGATTTTCAATGAGCTCTTTAAAGCCTGGTGTTTGTATAGTGCCTTCAATTTCAATTTCCCACCAGTCAACGTTGACTATCCAGTCTCCCTTGGCAAATAGGAAACCGAAGCTAAGCTGTTCAGATTCTTCAGGTCCAAGATCAATCTGACCGCCAAATAAAATTTCGGGCGTGATAATCTGGCAGTTCGGGTCGCTGATATCTACCACACCGTCTTGACATAAAAACGGATTAGCTAAGTCAGTGCCAGTATAGGGCTCTTCTGTTACCCCATTAAACAACTGGTTGAAGCTGGGTACTCTAAAGCCTGTGCTGTAGGCGCCGCGAAACAAAAGCTCCTCAACAGGGGTAAATTTAAACCCGACTTTCGGATTAGTGGTGCCACCAAAACCATCGTACTTGTCATGGCGTACTGCAAGGTTTAGTTCAAAATTCTCACTTACGGGTATTAACGCCTCTACAAACACTGCTTTTATGTCTCGACTCACATTATCAAGTGCATTTGCATCGTCAAACGGAGCACCATAAATTCTAGGACGGGTGTCGGCCGCGCGGCGGTCGCCGTTGAATTTGTATTCTTCGCGTCGTAAGTCTATACCGGCCGCCACATAAATGCTGTCACCGCCAAATCCTAACTCATAGCCGGTATTGCCGGAGATTGACGCATCTATTTGAGTCATGGTGGTTTCCCCCCCAAACAGTTCTATGCCTCTTGCTGAGGCGGCATCAAGGGCTTGAATAGCCTGTGTAGTTTGCGACTCACCCGGGAGTAAGAACGGATTGAGTACGCCGGTACCGATGGCTTGTGCAAGTCCAGAAGTAAAGTGGTAGCCATTGCCTAGCTCGGATGTAGACTCGTTTGCCGAACGCGACAAACCGGCCATGTAATCCCAATCGCCAATAACGCCTTCTAAACCAAGCTGGATTTTATAGGAGGAAGTGGTGGTTTCGATTTCGCGCGGGCCACAGTCCATGCAGCGCCATCGATAGGCGATGGGTGCGCCTATGTTTAATTGGTCAGCGCCATAAAAATCAGATAAGGCATCAACAATATAGTCATATGATGCACCTGTGCTTGGGTAGAAGCCGCCGCCAAAGGTATCCCAGTCACCTGCACCAATCGCCCATGGGGTGATTTGGTTAGGCTCAAATACTTTTTTAGAGACCACTTCCGATCCGAGTAATTCAACAAATGCTTCAGAATCCTCACCAATTTTCATGGTGGCGCGGCCAACAAAGTCGATATTTTCAACAGGCTGTTGTAACACCGACGCCCGTGGATAATCCCATGAACAGCTTACGCCTAAGTTGCGCGATCGGTTCCACAAGTCAGCGGCGTCTGGTCCCATGTTTTCAAAGGCATCACAGCCGGGTTGCCCAGGCAGTGCCAAAACATTGAGTACGTCGTTTTCTAAACCAGTGTTTGGATTAATAAGCCCAGAACCAACTAAATTGTACTGGCTTGATGTGGGATCATTTGGACTACTAAAACGGTCGTTGACCGATGCAAATGGCGCGCCGCGAGTGTCGGGCGACAAACCTCGCAGTGGTTGGAAGGTGTTGGTAAAGTCACGATCGGAGCCGCGCAGTATTTCGGCCGACTTATACGTCAGCGACCCCATTATATTAAAGCCGTCTCGTTCAACATCGCCGGTTCCGGCAAGTACGTTGAAGCGGTAAATATTGCCGCCACCCTCTTCGGTATGATCAGCAAAGGCACCAAGTTGTGCGCCTTCAAAGTTCTTTTTCAAAATAAAGTTTATAACGCCGCCAATGGCGTCAGTACCATAAATGGCTGACGCTCCGTCACGCAGCACTTCAACACGCTCGATGGCGGCAAAAGGAATAGAGTTTAAGTCAACCGAGCGGCCCTTCAAACCATGCGTGGCAACGCGACGTCCGTTTAATAACACCAGCGTTGAACCAGCGCCCTGTTGGCGAAGGTTAGCGCTTGATGCTCCGTTATTACCGCGCTCTTCACCGCCCACTATCCCGGCATTACTAGCGAGGTTGTCGTTAGAATTAGACGAAATGTTAAGCTGTAGCAAGAGTTGTTCGGCAGAGGTAATACCGCCTGCGTCTATTTGCGCCCGTGTAATCACGGTAATAGGTAGGTCTCCCTCCAAGCTAGTTCTCTTAATATTCGAACCGGTGACTGAAATACGTTCTATTGTTTGCTCTGATTCAGTATTATCTTCAGCTGTCTGCTGGGCAATGGCGTGAGCGCCAAAACCTGACATCGCTAGCACTAATGCAATTTTATTTAGCTTCACCTTGCTTTCTCCCTATGTGATTAATGTTAGTTTCGTTTTTATCACTTGTGATTAGTCGAGGTTGAAGACGCGGCAGCAGATACTCACTGAAACCCAGATTATGCATGACTCTTTTAGCTCACTTATTGGCAAGCATAAGATTTACTGTTTTGAATTCTCGCCTTTACCCTACGTTAGCATAATCAAAACTAATGTAAATAATAAATTATTCCGGTTGTAAGGGGTAAAGTTAAAATAAATTATTTTTTTAAAACAAAGGCTTACTTTAACGCTAAAGGTGGGCCTTGTTTAATATGCAACCAATTTGGAGATGAAATATCAGTGATATTCTGTATAAAGTGACACCCTTGTAATTTCTTAGTCTAATTCAATTAGCGCGCCATTGATGATGGCCGCAACGACCGATTCGCCCTTGCGCATTAAAAAATAGGCGGGCTGTTGTAATACGAGCGTCTGTGGGCTAGCTTCAATTGGCTGATTGAACAACACATGATAATTAGATTTGTTGCTAAGGTGATGGCTCTCTCCTTGAAACTTAATAAGGCCTTGTTTTAAAAACCGTTTATAACTTTCGTTGGTTAGTACGGTTGGCTCACTAAGTGTGTGTACCTTGCCAGGATCGTATGTTAATTCACTTGCGTCATAGTCAATCAGTCCTGCTTGAGCGCTTAAATCGCCCACTGCGTCTATAAAAAACTGTTGTGAGTAGCGCGCGGTTTGTTTAATGCTTACACTTGCTTGATAAGAGTGCACGCCTGAAAAATGCAATCCTCGAATAAGCAATGATGAAAGCGTTTCACAGATGTTTTCAGGTATTTTCCAGTATTGCTGTTGGTATTTATCAAAAGCTGCTTGGCTAATTTTTTGATGATGCCTATCTTGCAGCATGCTCATCGCTTCAAGTATCGCTATAACGTTCATTGAGCGTGCAATCTGTCTGTTAGGATCCCCGCGCGCTGCGCCAGATTCAATTAATATAGTTGCAGCGCCTTTACCTGCAATGCGATCGCCAAAGGAGCGGGAAGAAAAGGTGTCGTCGTAGCGTGCTACGCAGGCTTCAATATGCGGGTAAATCGCCTCTGTCATTCTGCCAATAAGCGCCATGGCTAACTGCCGGCTATCATCCACGCTTTTCTCAATGTCAAAAGCGGGTGCTAAGAAGGCAATGGTCGATGGATTACCCGTTGTACCACATTGATAATAAGGGCTTTGGTCATGCAAATTAAAGGCAACATTAGGCTGCAGTGTATCGACTAAATGCATCAATATGTTGCCTTCTGGCGTTTGCTTGGCCATCGCGTCGCGATTGATATCAATACCTTGGGCATTATGGCGAATGCAGCGCTGGGCACCGTCGGGATTAAGCATGGGAACAATATGCACAGTGAACAGCGTTTGTGCGTTATTTAGGCGTTTATCGCTGCCTTGTAAAAGTGTGTCGAGTAAGTCAAATGCCGAGGCCGTTGCCGTTGCCTCATTGCCATGCATTTGGGTCCACGCTAAAATCACGATGGGACCGTGTCCATAGCTTATACGCTTTATGCTGCGTCCCTCAAAGGAGCTTCCCTCATGGGTAATTTGCACCCGCGTTTCTTTGTGCAGCACCTCAAAAAATGGCTGTATGTCGCTATGCGTAATGTGCTCAAGATTAAGCTTGCTAAGCAAATGTGCAATGGATGATGGCATGAAAACATCAATAATAGTTATCAATAAAGTATTGTTACTTTACCGAAAAAATGTATCTTTATGCAAATTATTCTATTATTAATCAGTAAATAGGAATAATGTATTCATTAAAAGGATTTTTAATGGCCGCGTTCTCTAAAATAAAAGCCTTACTGCCCTCTTTATCAAGCAGTGAAGAGAAGCTAGCACTCTACATCTTAAATTCGCCGGGCGATCTTCGTGACCTGTCGTCGCAAAAACTTGCAAGCATAGTTGGGGTTAGCCAAAGCTCAGTCATTAAGTTTGCTCAAAAGCTAAAGTATAAAGGCTACCCAGCGCTCAAGCTTGGCATTTTAGATGATTTAAATAATGTTGAAACCGACCATCAAAAGCTGCATGGCCGCATTGCTGTAGGTGATGATTATGAAACGATGTCGTCAAAGTTGCTGCAAAGTAAAATTGCAGTGCTCAATCAAACTAAAAACCTGAACGACAAACATTCTTTTGCCGAGGCGGTTATTTTGCTTCAAGAAGCCAAACGCGTATTAATAACAGGGCTTGGTGGCTCTGCTTTAGTGGGTAAAGATTTTTCATTCAAACTACAAAAGCTTGGTATTGCGGCTATCTGTGAAATTGACGGGCACGCACAACTGGCCATCGCATCAACGCTGGGTGAAACCGACCTGGTGTTTGCCCTGAGTGAGTCAGGCGCAACGCGAGAAGTGGTCAATGTCGTAACCGAAGCGGTGGCAAATAAAACACCTGTTATTTCGCTTACTAAATTTGGTGATACAGCGGTTTCAATGCATGCTCAGGTAAGACTTTACTCGGTGGCTGAAGAAGCTGCTACGCGAATATCGTCGATATTGGCGCGCACTGCACAAGAACTCGTAATAGATATGCTGTTTATTTCATTGATGCAGACGTCGAGTAAGCGACGAGCAATGCTGGAGAAATCACGCACGGTGGTATCTGAATTTAGAAATTATTGAGCGATGGGGCTTTTGGTGTTTAACAAATTAGTTAACAAACATGCTCGTGTTTTTTTGATTTTAAGGAGATGCGGACCGCTTTATAAAAATAAAGCTCTTAACTTTAGTCGAATTAGGAGCCGCGGGCCGCTGTAGGCTATCTTAATCGCCGCTCAATTTTGTATTCGGAACCTAGTTGACTTTGTGTTGCGCACCACGCTGCACCTGAACGTAGCAGCCTCGACAGACCTTAGATTTGAATGGGATACAACCGTTGAAGTTAAACGTTGCCTAGCTAAAAGCATTAATTCATTCACTTCGTCAACTTTATGGACACATTTTGCAACTTAAAAACTTTCATCATAAATTTGTCCATTATGCCGAGTGTTAATCCGAATACGTCCCATTTAGAAAGAATAAATAAAAAACATCATCACTTCACTTTTAGAATACTTCAACGACTACTCCTCGCCCTATTTATAACTTACTTTTCAACACGGCTTTAGTCGGCTTTGAGCGCAGCCTAATGATAATCTTTAGACAAAGTCTCAACGACTGGCCCCTTTTGGCACCGAGCCGATAGACGGCAGCGAGCGAGGAGCGGTCATTCGGTTTACTTGCGAACGTTTAAGCTTTGCGTGGCAGTATAATCATCATGTGTTGATGACATATGGCACACAGTGCTATACTTTCAATCATGAAAACATTTGATTGGAATCCTGATAAAAACAAGCGCTTAATTGAGGAGCGTGGCATTTCATTTGAAGATGTCATATATCATTTACAAAATCAGTGTTTATTAGATGACTTAAAGCACGTAAATCAAGAAAAATATCCGAATCAAAGGATTTTTGTTATTAATATTGAAAATTATGCTTATCTAGTTCCGTATATTGAAACTGATGAATCAATTTTCTTAAAGACAGCCATTCCTAGCCGCAAGGCTACAAAAAAATATTTAGGTGACCACTTATGAAAAAGGTAAAGCTTGATCAAGAAGAACGCAGTTTACTCGATGATTTTGAGAACAGTAATTTTGAATCAACACTTACAGACAAGCGTAAGAGGGAAATCCAGTCATCTGCAGAAGTAGCTTTCAAAAAAGATAAACGCATTAATATTCGATTATCTGGACATGACTTATCTGCAATCCAGCGTCGTGCTTTGGAAGAGGGTATTCCATATCAAACGTTAGTGTCGAGTGTTTTACACAAATATGTATCAGGCACTTTACAAGATATAACTGCTAATAAGCTCGCCAGGCGAGCAAAGTAGAATTAGAGTCACATTAGAAAACTGAGTTAATAACAGTGCGAACAGGTCTAAGTCTAAAAGTATTAAAAAACGTCAAATCATTGAAATCACGACTGAAAAATCTGAGCGATAAGCGGAAGTTTAAGTGATTTGTATAGCGCGACAATCAACTTGACGACCGTTCAAGTTGATTGTCGCTTAACAAATTTGTAAATCTTTAGCTTTGTTAATATTTTTGGTTGGCATCCTAACGGCAGAAGATCCGACGAGGTGTTGTGATGCGTGGATCCTAGATGTATCAATTTGAGGCCACAAAACAAGACGCAAAACGTGCCAACCTAAATCATATTCTCAATAGGATTAAAATGGACTAAATATGTTTCGTTTATTATTTGGAAATGAACTAAAAATGCTTGATTTATTGTTTGGAAATTAGCATAAAAGTGCTAGTTTATTGTTTGGAATTGAACTATTTTGAAAAGCCCCATAGGAGGATTCTTTGTATAGAAGATGTATTGAGCAATTGAAATCGTGGGCTAGCGCTACTTCTCGAGGTGTTATGGTGCTACGAGGTGCGCGACAGGTTGGTAAAACCACATTGATTCGTATGCTGGCAAAAGAGCTTGGTTTAATATTAATTGAGCTTAACTTTGAAGATACCCCTAGCTTTGCAGGGATGTTAAATAAGCGCTCTAATGCAAAAGACATTCTAGAGCTGTTGCTGTTAGAGAAAGGTGTAGTAGCCGAGCCCGAAAATGTTTTGTTTTTCTTCGATGAGATTCAAGAGCTTCCTGGATTCTATGAGTATCTTCGTTACTTTAAAGAATTGGCGCCCGAATATAAGGTAATTACAGCAGGCTCACTGCTAGAGCTTGAAATCCAAAAAGAGAAGTCAGGGCAAGGGCCTTCTGGGCGTGTGGAGTTTGCCTATTTAGACCCTATGACGTTTGAAGAATTTGTCTTGGCGGCGAATCCAGTTGCATATAAAAAGCTTACTAATTTGGATGTCTTAGCGCCTATAGGAAGTAGTTTTCATGAAATTTTCTATAGCTTGTATAAGCAATATATGGTTTGCGGCGGTATGCCTGCAGTGGTGGAGGCATTCGTTAATAATGAAGGTGTGCTGCGACTAGACGAGATTAAGAATAACTTACTCACTGGCTATATCAATGACTTCGCTGACTTTGGTAAGTTGTCGGGGCAAAAATACGACCCAAAACTATTAGAGCTCATTTTCAGGCAGGTTTATAGCCATCCATGTAACTCTATGACTTTGTCAAAGCTTGCGCCAGGGTTTAGAGCAGATAAAATTCGCGATCATATAGAAATCCTGGTTAAGTCAAAGCTGATTAGAAGAAGTATTCATACTCACGAAAACAAAGCCCCTTTGCTCAGTGGAGCCGATAAGTACACTCACAAGCTATTTGCATTAGATATCGGCTTGGCTTACTCGTATATGGACTTATTACCACAAGAGGTCTATGGCAGTGGGGATGTTAACAGTGTTGCCGAAGGTGCAATGGCAGAACAATTTGTAGCTCAGACCTTACAGTCGGTGCCTCCGTATTACAAGGCTAAGTCCTTGTATCATTGGGAGCGAAAGAAGAAAAATGCTATCTCTGAGGTTGATTTTGTCGCCGCATTGGATTCAAGAGTTGTTCCTATTGAATGTAAGTCTGGTCACTCGAACAAGATGATATCTTTGAAGCTAATGCTTGGTGCCAAGACATACCCCATGGCCTTAAGGTTATATGCTGGCGATATTGAGTATGGATTAATTAAACCAAGACCAGAGCAGCAAGATTTGAAAGAAGTGCCTTTGCTTAGTATGCCTCACTATATGCTCGAACGATTCGTGTCTAAATTTAGCACTATAAGCGCTAAGGCAATATCTTAATTTGGAAGCGTGGGACAAACCATACATTTTCCTAATTCATTTATCAGAACAAACGTAAGGATAACGTTTTCTGCCTTTAACCACGGGATTTACATAGATATCGAACTGGTTCACTTACCGCTTTGACAAATTAAATGCATAAATCGCCGTCATCAAATGGCAGACCATCACAAGCAATATACTGATTATATGTCTCTATTTTCTGTACCTAGTTCAACAGATTGAATAATCATTGGTATTGCATTACTTAGGTGATGTTTTGTTAAAATATTTATACAAGCTTGCCAAGCGATAGTGCCTGCACGGTGTTTTCGAACTAAGGGTGGCGTAAAAACCCCTTACTTAAGTTGATATTACAAAGTAGTGCTTGCTCTATATCAGGCCGACTGCGTGTTCATTGGACGAATTTATGATGTTACCATTAGGCTCCATAAGAAGACTATCACCTATTTTACAGAAATAGCTGATAGACTATTTGTCAGTACCTAACCAATCTTTATTTTTGCCAATGCGAGCAAAACGCGCAGCGTTTAAAATACAGTGACAGTTATTGGTCCATATAACGAGCGCATGCAACTGGATGCGGCAAAGCCGTGGGCAACGCGTGAAATTGGCCACGGCACAAGAGGAGCCTTATGATTCAAATATTGCTTAAGGTCTGGCCCCTTCTACTTGGCATGATGCTTATCATGCTGGGCAATGGCATGCATTTCACCCTTATTGGCCTGCGCGGCACGATTGAGGGATTTACCTCAACTGAGCTAGCCGTTGTCACCTCCGCCTATTTCATGGGCTTTTTGGCGGGTGCGCGCCTTTCTCCTGTGATGATCAAACGGGTGGGGCATGTTCGCGTTTTCGCAGCGCTTGGCAGCTTCATGTCGGCGGGGCTAATTGCCTTTCCGCTGCTAGCTGAGCCTTGGGCCTGGACGTTGCTGCGATTACTCGTGGGCTTTTGCATGTCGGGCATTTTTGTCGCCGCCGAAAGTTGGTTGAACAATGCTGCCACCAATGAGACTCGCGGCAAAGTGCTGTCAGCCTACATGACCGCGCAAACCCTAGGTATCATAGGAGCTCAAGGACTGCTGACCTTAGCCGATGCCAAAACCTCTGTGTTGTTCATCGGAGCATCAATTTTGGTATCAATCTCTTTTGCGCCAATCCTTCTTTCTGCCACCCATGTTCCGCTGGTAGAAATAGCACGCCCGATGTCCTTACGCGACCTTTTCTCGGGCTCGCCCCTTGGTACAGTGGGGATCTTCTTATTGGGCGGCGCCTTTGCGACGCAATCGGGTATGGGCGCGGTTTTTGGGACGCAAATTGGGCTAACAGTTGCCCAAATATCACTGTTCATCGCGATGCTGTTCGCCGGGGCTCTGGTGTTGCAACACCCTATTGGCTGGCTGTCGGATAAAGTTGATCGGCGCAAGCTAATTTTCGGGGCGGCCTTTCTAGGCTTAACATCATGTGCATTTGGGTGGAGCACAAGCGGCGGTTTGTGGCCCTTGATGGTATCGGCCTTCTTCGCAGGTGGAGTTACAACGCCGCTCTATGCGCTGTTTTTGGCCCACGCAAATGATTCACTTGACACCGATGATATGCCGTCGGCCTCTGGGGGACTTGTTTTTACCTTCGGACTGGGCGCAATTGTAGGCCCACTGCTGACTGGCTGGGCGATGCATATGTTTGGCCCTTACGCGTTTTGGTTAGTGCTTGGTGCAACCTTCAGTACCATTGCGCTGTATGCACTCTATCGTATGACGCAGCGCCCGGCAACTCCAGTGGAAGAAACTGAAAGCTATATTGCTGTGTTACCCACCACATCATTGGTAGCGTTAGAAGCGGCCAATGCATGGGCCGCCGACAAAGCCGAGGCAGAACGTGATAAAGACGCTGCGCCCTAGTCGGAGAAACATAATATTCACGATTTTGCAATTAAACCAGAGTATAGACCCGTACAACTAAGTCAGCGAATAATCAGTAAAATTCAAGAAAGCGCGATATCAAAGCGGTGTTTGGGAGAAACCACTTTAATATCACTTCATTTATTCATATATCGATAAATGACGTACCTGCGATACTCTTTTCCTGGCCGCAAAATATCTGGCGCTAGTACCGAATGATTGATGGCATCGGGATAGCCTTGAGCTTCTAAGCATAATGCTGCTTGTGGTATGGGTAAAAAGTTACCGGAATAAAATTGAATACCAACGTGGTCCGACTCTATCTCCAGGCATATCTTGTGTTTTTGAGACTTGAGTCTCGCCATCTTTGTGCTTGTTGTGCGGTAACAATGGTCAAATGTACCGGATGTTAACCGTTCAGCTAAGGTTGCGGGACTATTGAAATCGAAGCGGGTATTTGCTACTGCTTCAAAATGCCCGAGCGGGAGGCTGTCAGCATTCACGGGCAGGTAAGCATCACCTTGAATGCATAGCTCTAAGTTATCAATATTATCCTCTCCCATCGTAAAATAAGCATGGTTGCATAAATTAATGGGTGTTGGTTTTGTTGATGTCGCTAAAAAGTCGAATTTAAGCTCATTACTTTCATTCAGAGTAAAAATGATTTGCGCATTTACTTCACCAGGGAAGCCTTGGTCGCCATCTTCTGAGCGAAGTGTGAAAGTTATTGCATTGCCCGTGTTATTTGCCCCGTCGGTTTGCCACATTCTTTTTGAGAAACCATTTTCGCCACCATGCAAATTGTGTATTCCGTCATTTGTGCAAATATGATGCTCAACGCCGTCAAGTGAAAATCGGCTGTTTGAAATTCGATTACTCGTTCTTCCCACGGTCGCGCCCATATAAAATCCGTCGTTTACTATGGCTTCATCAGTTGCATGGTTAAGCGTTGTTTCTATTAATTCTCCAAGATCATTGGGCACTCTTATCGATAGAATGCGAGCACCAAAATTACACAATTCAACTTGCATTGCATTGCTGTTTTGCAGCATGAATCTTTTTAACTTCGACATTGACCCGGCCCACCATTTTTATCTTTTTTAATGCACATTTTTGCGCTTGCCTATCGATTTGCTTAAGTTCCTTCAGTGCACGCTCATCCCATTCAACTTGCAACCGCTGATCCATTTATTCGTCAAAGCCTAATTCTTTTTCCACATCTTCTAATGAGACACGATTAGTAGGCTTTTCAAGTCGATCTATTGCTATAGATGTATCTTCCATTTCATCAAGATATTTTATGATGGCTTCTTTAGCATAGAACGACTTTGTGCGGTCTGTTGTCTCAGCTAACAGACTTAACCGGCTTTCAATTTCATTTGATAATCTAAGAGATAACGTTTTTGGCTTAAGCTGAACATGTCACACATGCACAGCTTAGGCTATTTTATAAAATGTGCATAGTCCTTAAACACGTTTATTAAACATTATAACGCTAGCGAAATGGTGTGTTATGGCACTGTTTGCGTCGGTTTCACAGGCGAACTGCTTCACGGTAGTAAAATCACCTTGGCTCATAGAAAATGAAAATCCAAGCTTTTTATAGGGGCCTTCATGATTTATATAAATTTTGTGCTTTGTATCATCAAAAACAAAACCCCGTGTAAGCGACCGCTAGTTTTGAATACTCAATGATAAAATTTAAAACCCGATGAATTAAATTGCATGACCCTAGGTTCAAGGTGTTCCAACTGAGGTGTCACCACAGCTAACTTGTGTTCAACGCAAAAAGTCATAATGACGTCGTCTGAAATGTGGTTTAGGGTCGTTAAGAGGAATCGGAGCCGTGTTTAAAAGTGATATTGAATATTACTCATATTTAATATTTCGCTGTAAAGCGAATAATGCATCAATTTAAAACTTTAGTTTATGTATTTTATTTATTTATTTTAGTTTATTTATTTATTTTATTTATTTTTATGCGTCAAAAACATTTTTTAGTGCTTGATTATTATAACAATTAGCTTAAAGGCGCGGCATATCAAGGGTCTTTAAATGGCAAAACTGTTCATAAATTAAACATTATCGTCAATAAAGTGGTACGATGTGCGCGAGAACTTAAGATGAATACAAGGCACAAAAGGACGAGTCTTCCATTTTTACCTGCCAATGTTCATCCAAATTTAATACAACTGGCTTTGCATGAAAGTACTATTTAGTCAGTCAAAATGAATAAAAATTAAAAGCAACCAAGGTTATTATGCTCAATCACGTGTACTGTTTAGTTTGGAGCGATGCTGCAGCCTCTTATGTTCCGGTGTCTGAAAAAAGTGATGGCCGCGGTAAATCAATCAGTGGTTCAACTCCAGCAGTCAAGTCTAGTAACAATCTTCCCAGCCATATTAAATTTCTAAATTTGTGCAAGTTTAGCGCACTAGCTTTAGCTCTATCGATAATATGCCATACTGCAAAAGCCGACATACTGCCAACGGGCGGCAGCATTGTTGATGGTGCTGGTAGCATTAGCCAAACCAATACCAATATGACAATAACGCAAACCACCGCTAAAATGGCGGCTAACTGGCAGACATTCAATATCGGCGCAAACAACGCAGTAAAGTTTGTCCAACCATCCTCATCATCGGTTGCACTTAATCAGGTGTTAGGCAGCGATGTATCTGTCATTCAAGGTAATTTATCGGCTAATGGCCAGGTTTTTTTAGTTAACCCAAACGGCGTGTTGTTTACCCCAACAGCTCAAATAAACGCAGGCGGACTCGTTGCAAGCACCTTAGACCTCAGTACCGATGACTTCATGGACGGTAATTTTACATTTGTCGGCGAGAGCAGTAATGCCATCATTAACCGAGGCAATATCACCGTTAACAACGCGGGCAGCATTGCTTTAATCGCCGCTAAAATCACCAACACTGGCACTCTCACTGCGCATATGGGGAGTGTATTGTTAGGTGCTGGCGCAAACGTCACACTTGACCTAGGCGGGCCTGTTGAAATACAGGTCACACAGGCGGCAATTGATGCCTCCATTGAAAACAAAGGCGGAATTAAAGCTGACGGCGGACTAGTATACCTTACCGCACAAGCCACTCAGGCATTAGTAACATCCGTCATTAGCAATACAGGCATAATAGAAGCGCACACGCTAGCCACTGGCGAAAATGGTCAAATAATGCTGATGGGTGGCATGGACAATAACCGCATAATGGTAGCTGGCATCTTGGATGCCTCCGCTCCTAACGGCGGTAATGGCGGTTTCATTGAAACTTCAGCGGCGCATGTACGCATTGCTGATGATGCAAAAGTAACCACTTTTGCTGCGACTGGCGATAGTGGCAATTGGCTAATTGATCCCGCCGACTTTAATATTGGTGATGCTAGCACTGACGCACCGGCCAATATAACTGGGATTGCACTGTCGAACAATTTAGTCAACACAGATGTAGAGATTATGTCTTTCAAGGGCACCGACGGAGGGTCTGGCAATATCAATGTAAATGAAGAGGTTTCGTGGAGCGCGAACACCTTAACGTTAACCGCCGCCAAAGACATTAATATTAATAGCGTGATGACAGCCAGTGGCACGTCGACTTTGGTTCTTAACACGGCAACATCCAATGGCGGTGATGTAGCCGTTGCCGGTGGGCAGGTCTTTGTTGGCATGGATGCCAACGGTTTCACTGGCAGAGTTGACTTTGCCGAAACTGACGGCACCAACGCACGTTCAGGTACCGGTATACTGACCATTAATGGTGCAGAGTATAATATTCTCAACACTGTGGATCAATTAGCAAACATGACCATTACCGGAAATTTTGCGCTGGGTGGTAATTTAGGCACTGCGGGATCTACCTTTGATTTTACGCCAATAGCCAGCTTTGCCAATAATTTTAATGGTCTTGGGCATACCATTACCGGAATGAATATTGATGGCATCGCCGCGGCTAACACGGGAATGATTAGGATCGCCGGCGCCGGCTCTGATGTTCGCAATGTGGGCTTGGTGGGCGGCAAAATTATCAATGGTGGCGCAGGCACCGGTGGCTTAATTGGTTCAGGTACAACGGGTAATGTGAGCAACAGTTATAACACTGGCACCGTTACCGGGGTGGCCAGCACCGGAGGCTTGGTGGGGAGTTTAACAACTGGGAACATTGTTAATAGCTTTGCCACTGGCGCTGTTATTGGAGCGGCTGGCACCGGAGGCTTGGTAGGGAGTTTAACATCTGGGAACATTGTTAATAGCTTTACCACTGGCGCTGTTATTGGAGCGGCCGGCACCGGAGGCTTGGTGGGGAGTTTAACAACGGGGTCAGTTTCTAATGGCTTTGCCACTGGTAATGTTATTGGAGCAGCTAGCACCGGAGGATTGATAGGCAATATTACCACTGGGCCAGTCAGCAATAGCTATGCAACCGGAAGCGTAGATGGCGATGCGGGCACTGGCGGCTTAATAGGCACCATCACCACCGGGGCAATTACTCGAAGTTATGCCGTCGGAAACGTTAAAGGTCATGCGGGCACTGGCGGTCTGATCGGCGTGAAAACCAGTGGAGATGTTACCGAGAGTTATGCTACTGGCAATGTTGACGGAGCAGCCGGTACGGGAGGTTTAATTGGCAGCGTGACTACAGCTGTTATTAAAGACGTCTACGCTACTGGTAATGTGACTGGCGCCGCTGGTGTCGGTGGCTTACTTGGCAACAGTACCGCTGCAGTCACAAATGCTTATGCTGCTGGAACGGTAAGCGGTGCTGCACCGGGTGGCTTATTTGGGACCACAACAGGGGTGCTTACTGACAATTTCTGGAACAAAGCTAATGCTACTCATTCGGTTGGCGTCGTCAATAGCACGCCGGCAGGCACCACTGGATTAACTTCCGACCAAATGATGAAGCAAGCTACCTTTCCTAATGGATGGGATTTTACAAACATTTGGTTTATTGATGAAGGAAGTAGTTTCCCCTTATTGCGTACTTTCATGACCGCATTGACCGTAACGGCAAACAGTTTTACTAAGACCTATGATGGCAATAAATTCAGTGGCAATGGCGTTACATATTCTGTCGCCGGCGCGACACCAAGCGGAACATTGAGCTATACCGGCAGCGCTCAGAACTCTGTTAACGCGGGCAGCTATACCATCATACCTGAAGGGCTAATTAGTAGCCAACAAGGCTATATGATCACTTATGTTGATGGCACACTTACCACCAACCAAGCGCTTCTTACACTATTTGCCTCTAAGGTTTATGACGGCACAACTAATCTTACAAATAAGGTTACTATAGGCGGATTAGTAGGTACTGAGACCCTCAATTACACTGACTCAAATGTAAATGATAAAAACGTAACAACCGCTAATAAATTTATCAGTAACATTACTTTAACTGATGGCACTGGATTGGTAAGCAACTACATGTTACCGGCGCTTAATGCCGCTAATGCAGCAGTGACAATTACGCCTAAAGCATTGACTGTCAGCGGCATCGCCGCCGAGAGCAAAGTCTACGATGGTAACGTAGACGCCACGCTGAGCGGACAAACGCTAAGCGGCTTAATTGATAGCGATAAGGTAACTGTAACGACAGCCGGCGCCTTTTCTGATAGAAATGTAGGCACCGCTAAAACGGTAAGCTTAACCAGCACTAGCAACGGGGCTGACGCTGGCAACTACTTTATTACGCAGCAAGCTTCAGTTGCGGCAAACATTACCCAAGCTAAGCTGACTGTGGGCGGGATCACCGCCGAGAACAAAGTCTACGACGGTAATGTTACCGCCGCACTGGATGTGAGCAAAAAAACACTGATAGGCTTAATTGCAGGCGATGACGTAAGCGTATCGGCAAGCGGCGCGTTTTCGGATAAAAATGCAGGCGATGGCAAAGCGGTGAGCTTTACCAGCGATGGCGCCGATGCTAGCAACTACCTTATTACGGGCCAAGCGCCAATTCTCGCAGACATAACCCGCGCTAAGCTAAGCGTGGGCGGGATCACCGCCGAGAGCAAAGTCTACGACGGTAACGTTACCGCCGCACTGGATGTG
>Ga0306871_1000323_pt1 | contig 18855 bp, 21 predicted proteins | sample AntRauMeHopE1497_FD_190447 | JGI IMG/M metagenome (GOLD analysis project Ga0306871, IMG submission 190447) | Saline lake microbial communities from Rauer Islands, Antarctica - Metagenome Hop E1 #497 (v2) (version 2) | ecosystem: Environmental > Aquatic > Non-marine Saline and Alkaline > Saline ... | reverse complement strand
TGGCAATACCCCGGCCGGTGTTTTTGGGCCGAAAAGTTCAATTTAGATTTTTAAGTACAAGTGTATCATAATGATTTCTTCAGCGGTATCATCCGACTGACCAAAAAGTTATTTATGATTTAAATTTCTTTAAAAGAAATATTCTAAAAGAGCGACCTCCCCAAGTCGCTCTTTTTTTTTGACTGGAAAAAGAAAGAGACGAAAACTCGGGTTTTCATTTGGCAGGAGTATATCAAGGTTGTATGTATAGGAGGTGCGGCAGGGATTGCAGGCCCAATATATTGAACCGGTATAATCCATACTACCGCTTTCAATAATGTTGTTTCTGCTCCAAGAGGAGGGCTGCTTAAGAAAGTTGGGCAGGCCATATTGGTAATTTTTTGCGCTATCATACTTAAAAAAGGATTCCAGAGTTATAGCGCCATCTTTTCCGTAAAAGTCTATTTTTACAATATTGCCATTTTCCCAAAAATATTTTTCAATCGATGAAGTCGTCCCTGTGTCCGGGGAAACCGATTTCCTCTCTGAGAGGTTGCCCTCGCCACCATACATATAATCGTACCAGAAATCTAAGACAAAATCACTGTCACCACCTTGGGAGAGGGTATAGATTTGTGCTACTTGTCCCGAGGCAGTATAGACTAAGGAATCTTTTGAACGATAGCTTCGGGTTCGGTCGAGAAATAGAGGATGCCTACCGGTCTTTCGTTTGTATATACAAGTTCGATTTTCCTCTCAAGCGGGGTATTATCCCGAACTTCCGAGAGTAGTCCCTCTGAATCATAGATAAAGTATTCCGTCCAAGTACGGTTTCCCTCTGCATATTGGATGCCGACCAGGTTGGTGCCCCGGGTTTCTACAATGCCGTCATCGGTACAGCCCAACAGTAGCGCTACCAAGGGTAAAACAATCATGTTTATTTTTTTCATCGGTCACATTACTTTGAAAATAACAGCATTGAAATATAAAATTTTACTGTATAACTTGATAATTCTTAAAAAGAATACTGCGTTGGCCGCAGCGCTACCGGGCTTGAATTTGTATTTGAGTTTGAGTTTGAGTTTGAGTTTGTGTTTGAATTTGTATTTGAGTTTGAGCTTGACACTTGAACTTGACACTTGAACTTGCCTTCGTCCTACTTCCTCCCAAAATCCGCAGGCACTTCTCCCCAAGCTTTGGTTTCCCATTTTACGATGGGCGTATTGTATTGGTTCTTCTTCAGCCAGTCTACCGCACGGCGTATTAAATCGAACAAATCTTTGTTCTTCGCTGTTTCCGGTAATTTTGTGTTGCAGTTTCTCTTCCGTACCCAGCTCATAGCGGTACGGGAATCGGTGTAGATAATGCGGTCGCTATTACGCTCTTTTAAAAATGCAAGTCCGTGTACGATGGCCAAAAATTCCCCGATGTTGTTGGTGCCTTGTGGAAAAGGCCCTTGTTTGAACAATTTTTTCCCCGTTTTGGTGTCCACCCCTTGGTATTCCATAATGCCAGGATTACCACTAGAGGCCGCATCCACGGAAATGGAATGGTAGTTGGGCTGCCCAATGCTCAACAATTCTTGTGGTGAGAGTGAGGATTCCCCTTTTTTCTTTCCTTTAAAATCGGCATAACTGCCATTAAAAGCTTTTTGGGCCAGGGCAAAGTTCTCAAAGGATTTGTATTCCGCCCCTTCGTATCCATCTACCGCTTTTTTGCAGTCCGCCCACGTTTTATGGATGCCCGGTTGCTTGCCTTTCCAAACCACATAAAATTTTCCTTTTTTTGCCATTACTACAAAGGTAAATCAAAACTATTTTTTACTCCTCGTCGGGAGGGGTCAGAAACGCTTTTTTAGTTTTTCCGGGGGAGAAATTTTTAACCATTCTCTAGAGGGGTCAATATCTCCCAAGGCTACAACGTCGAAGCTCTACGTTTACCCCTCCTCGGGAGGGGTCAGAAATGATTTTTCATCATTTGTGGGGGAGGACAATAACTTCTCGATGACTCTAGGGAAACAGTGATATTCCAGTTGTTGTACCTTCTTGCCTATGGTTTCTGCGCTATCTTCGGGGAGTAGCTTTGTTTTGGCCTGATGGATAATAGCGCCCTCATCATAGTTTTCGTTCACATAATGTATGGTAATGCCCGTTTCTTCATCCTTATTTTCTTTGACCGCTTTATGAACGTTCATGCCATACATCCCTTTTCCTCCATACTTAGGCAATAGCGCCGGATGTATATTAATAATTTGATCGGGAAATGCCCGGATGAGGTTCTTCGGTATTTTCCAAAGGAAACCTGCCAAAACTATAAGGTCCGGATGTAAGGATTTTACTATTTTTAGCACACAGTCGCTCTCCGTAAACGCTTGTCTGTTAAAGCACAATGAGCTAATTTTTAACCGATCGCATCTATCCAAAACTTGGGCATCCCTTTTGTTGGTGAGCACAGCGGCGATGCTCACGTTTGGGTCGCGTTCAAAATAGTTGGCAATGTTTTCTACATTGGAGCCAGAACCGGAGGCAAGTAAGACAATTTGTTTGGGTTTCAAAAGAAATGGATTTAATGTGGGGGCATACAGGTCTTATATCTCAATATAAGGAAACAAATATAATGTCCCGCCATTGTTTATGGTAGCTGTCCGGTGTTCAAATACCTTGCTGGACAACTGCAAATTGTACTGGAACAAAATATTTATTAGCGTAAAATTACTACTCTTGTCTTTAATTTTATTAAATTACCACACATTTTGACGACAAAACGTGTTATTAGACCAAAGTTTTTTATTTTTGCCATCAATTTAAATTTTTAAAACCAATATTATTATGTCAGACATTGCATCAAGAGTTAAAGCTATCATCGTTGATAAATTAGGAGTTGATGAAAACGAAGTGGTTACGGAAGCTAGCTTTACTAACGATTTAGGGGCAGATTCTTTGGATACTGTCGAGTTGATTATGGAATTCGAAAAAGAATTTGATATTCAAATCCCGGATGACCAAGCTGAGAACATCGCTACAGTTGGCCAAGCGATTAGCTATATAGAAGAAGCGAAGTAATTTATGATTTTTCATAGATAGAATTTTAAATTATCCATGTGGCACATGCTCCGCATGGATATTTTTTTTTAATTTACATTCGTTTATAGGTTAAACATAAAAAAAGTTCAATGCAATTAAAGCGAGTTGTGGTTACCGGATTGGGGGCACTTACCCCAATTGGTAATAATATTGAGGAGTATTGGAACGGTCTTGTGAACGGTAAAAGCGGCTCTGCGCCCATTACGTACTACGATACGGAAAAATTCAAGGTAAAATTCGCCTGTGAACTAAAAAATTACAACATAGATGATCATTTTGATAGAAAGGAAGGCCGTAAGCTAGATAAGTTTGCCCAATACGCCCTTATTGCTTCCGATGAGGCCATTTTGGATTCCAAACTGGATCTGGACAAGATCGATAAATTCCGTGTCGGGGTTATTTGGGGCGCCGGTATCGGCGGACTGGAAACGTTTCAGAACGAGATGTTGAACTTCGCCGCTGGTGACGGAACACCGCGCTTCAATCCATTCTTCATCCCAAAAATGATAGCGGATATCGCTCCCGGAAATATTTCGATAAAACATGGTTTTATGGGGCCTAACTATACAACGGTATCTGCCTGTGCATCTGCGGCAAATGCCATGATCGATGCGCTCAACTATATTCGTTTGGGACATTGTGATGTAATCGTTACAGGAGGTAGCGAAGCCGCGGTAACTATTGCGGGCATGGGCGGTTTTGGTGCCATGCATGCCCTATCTACAAGAAATGACAGACCGGAGACGGCCTCTAGGCCATTTGATGCCACAAGGGACGGTTTTGTTCTGGGCGAAGGTGCAGGCGCCTTGATATTGGAAGAATATGAGCACGCCAAGGCCAGGGGAGCCAAAATTTATGCAGAGGTTGCCGGTGGCGGATTGTCCAGTGATGCCTACCATATGACCGCGCCGCATCCAGACGGTATAGGGGTAGTTCGGGTAATGCAGAACTGTCTGCGTGATGCCGGGATGAAACTTGAAGAGGTAGATACCATAAACACGCATGGCACGTCTACACCGCTGGGAGATGTGGCGGAACTTAAGGCGATATCCGAAGTATTTGGCGCGCATGCCAAGAACATCAATATCAACTCCACCAAATCCATGACGGGACATTTGTTGGGAGCAGCGGGAGCTATTGAGGCCATTGCGTCTATATTGTCCATGGAACACGGTATTGTGCCACCTACCATAAACCACAGTACGGTAGATGAAAATATAGACCCTAGCTTAAACCTTACCTTGAACAAGGCGCAAAAAAGGGAAGTGAACGTGGCCATGAGCAACACTTTCGGTTTTGGCGGACACAACGCCTGCGTCGTTTTCAAGAAAATAAGTTAGTATCGTTTATGGAATTCCCTAAAAATATATTCAATTCCCATTCAAAGGCGGATGGGGATTTTTTTTTAGGGATAAAAGAAATATTGGGGTTTAAGCCCAAAGATCTTTCGGTCTATAAAAAAGCTTTTTTGCATCGTTCCATGAATAAAAGGGACGAAAGCGGAAATCCGATGAACTATGAGCGTTTGGAGTTTCTAGGCGATTCCATGTTAGGTACCATCATATCAAAATACCTATATGGTAAAGTGCCCGACGGCGATGAGGGCTACCTGACAAAAATGCGGAGCAAAGTGGTAAGCCGTGAGCATTTGAACGAACTTGGCAAAGATCTGAAGCTTATAAAATATGTGGAAAGTAGGATACCCAAAACCCATTTTGGCGAGAACATCCATGGCAACGTGTTTGAAGCTTTGGTAGGGGCCATTTACTTGGATAGGGGCTATGCATATTGTGAAAAGTTCATAAAAAAAAGGGTCATTGAACCCTATGTGGATATAGAGCAGTTAGAGGGCAGGGTGATCAGTTACAAGAGCTTGGTCATAGAATGGTGCCAAAAGCAAAAGAAGACCTTTGACTTTGATGTGTATGAGGATACGGGGAACGATTCCTTAAAACATTTTGCCGTTAAATTGAGTATAGCGGGGACTATTGTGGCAAAAGCAAGGGCCACTTCCAAAAAGAAGGCGGAGGAGCGCGCCTCTAAAAGGGCATTTTTTGCGCTTCAGGACAAAATAAAGAGGGAAAAATAATAGTATGGCAATAAAACGCCAACGTTTTCGTAACTTTTAATACCGCTTAAGCCCACTTGTTTTTAGGCTTTATTCGTGAATAGTTCTATATTTACGCCCTTTGTGTATCTATGGCAGCAGTCTACAAAATAAACGAGGATTTTTACGATGATTCATATCTTTTGATTGCTATACACAGCACACTGGAAGACCATACCTTAGCGTACCGGTTGAACCAAGTGCTCAAAGCAAACTTTAAAAGGGCCAGGAACGATTTTGACCTTGCCGAAAACAGTTCGTTCGCTTGGTTTGAGTGGCTGGATGAATTCCACGACAGGTATTGGGTTCTTATCTCAAACGTAAGTGCCAAAAAAGAGCTACTGGTCAATACTGATTTGTTTCAGAACGAAACAGTATATAGCACACCACGGCTAATCCCGGAACATAAAGATGTAGATTATTTTCTAAAAATAGAGGAGGATCAAAGTACGGAGACCGAGGAAATAATAAAAATGCTTACCGATATGCCGAAAGTGATGACGGCCTATACAGTAGGGACAGATAAATTAAAATCAAGGAAAAATTTAATATTTTAAGTATGCCAACTAAAAAAAAGACAAAAATAGTAGCCACACTAGGACCGGCTACAAGTAGTAAAGATGTGCTAAGAAGCATGATTTTAGCAGGGGTAGATGTCTTTAGAATCAATTTTTCCCATGCGGATTATGCAGATGTCAAGGAACGGGTTGCCATGATTCGTGAATTGAACGAGGAGCTGGAGACCTATACATCGATTTTGGCGGATTTACAAGGCCCCAAGTTAAGGGTAGGCGTCATGGCCGGAGAAGTGGTGGTAAGTCCCGGAGATGAAATAATATTTGTTACCGGTATCCCTTTTGAGGGTACCGCGGAGCGTGTTTATATGAACTACAAGGAGTTTCCAAGGGATGTAAAACCTGGTGAGCGCATACTCTTGGACGATGGAAAACTGATGTTCGAGGTGATTGCTACCAATGGGGAAAACGAGGTAAAGGCCAAAGTGATACAAGGAGGTCCCTTAAAATCGAAAAAGGGAGTGAACCTTCCAAATACAAACATTTCCCTACCGGCCCTTACGGTAAAGGATATCAAGGATGCCGAATATGCTATTTCTTTGGAGGTGGATTGGATCGCGCTTTCCTTTGTGAGGTTCAGTCAGGACCTTATCGATCTGCAAAACATTATCAGCAAGCATTCCAAGTACAAGATTCCTATTATTGCCAAAATCGAGAAGCCGGAAGCGGTGGAGAACATAGATAAAATTGTTGCGTACTGCGATGGTTTAATGGTAGCGCGCGGAGATTTGGGCGTCGAGGTACCCGCACACGAAGTTCCGTTGATACAAAAGCAATTGGTACTGCGGGCAAAAAAGGCAAGAATACCTGTAATCATCGCTACCCAGATGATGGAGACCATGATCACCAGTCTTACCCCTACACGGGCAGAGGTTAATGATGTGGCCAACTCCGTAATGGACGGTGCAGATGCGGTAATGCTCTCCGGGGAAACCTCGGTAGGCAATTATCCGGTGCAGGTTATTGAAAAAATGGCCAGTATTTTGGTAAGTGTGGAAGGAAGTGACCTTATTAAAGTGCCCCATGAGCCTCCACACGTTAAAACTAAGCGATATATCACAAAGGCCGTTTGTTACCACGCCGCACTTATGGCCAACGAAATAAAGGCCAAAGCAATTTCAACATTGACCAATAGTGGGTACACCGCTTTTCAAATTTCGGCCTGGCGACCTAGCGCACACATATTGGTGTTTACCTCAAACAAAAGAATACTTACCCAACTTAATTTGCTGTGGGGCGTTAAGGCCTTCTATTACGATAAATTTGTTTCTACGGACGAAACCATAGAGGACCTAAACAGAATTGCATGTCAAAAAGGGTTTTTAGAAGTAGGGGATATGCTGATCAGTTTGGCCGCAATGCCCATAAAGGACAAGGGAATGGTAAATACCCTAAGAGTGTCCGAAATTGAACGCAGTAATTTTTAAATAAAGGACAACTATTCTCCCATTACCAAAGTCTGGCAATTCCTGCCCTCTATTCCCCGTCCCTAAAGGGTGAGAGTGCAGAAGTCGTCTTGGTTCCCTTTAGGGCTAGGGCAAAACAAAAGGATTTCTGGACAGGGGTGAATAGTTAAAATAAAGGACACCTAAAATAGAAAAACCCGCAAGCTGCGGGTTTTTTAGGTTTTGGACCGTTTACTTCCTAGGCCACTTCGCGCTCAAATGCTATGAAATTGACTACTTTTCCCGTGTTATCCAAAACGGGTTGGCCGTATATCCAACACTTATAGGTTGAACCGTCCTTTCTGTAGTTCACTACCGTGGTTTCAAAAGACTTTCCTTCTTTTATTGCGGTTGATATTACTTTTAACGAAGTTCTACAGGTTTTTTCCCCTTGAAACATTTTTGGTTTGTTCCCAACAATCTGTTCGGGCTTGTACCCGTTCATGTTCCAAATATTCTTGGTGGCGTATACGATGTTCAATGTGGCGTCCGTTACAAGAATGACGTGCCCTTTCTCTTGCAACTCTTGCTTAAATACTTTTTTGTTGAAAGCCCAAGAATTTTCCTTTGCCAATTTGGAAAGTGAAGTTATATCCTGTATGTCGTTGCAGACCTTATCAAAATTCATAGCGTAAAAATCCCAGCTGGAAAGGGGTAGGGTGTTTATTTTTAATGTTTTATAAAACTTTCTTACAGCATCATCGTAATTTCCAATTTCCAGCATAATTTAAGGGTTTTAATAATCTTTTACTCTGTCGATATGTATTTGTTTTTATCGTTCAGACTTGTCTGCCCGCAAGTAGGTGTAATTCGCCGCTAACAATTCGGTTGTTGTCCGATGTCCGTTATAGCTTATTTCATAGCATCGGCAAAATTATTAAAACCAAAGCTGTAGTTCAAATTAATAGCAATCATTAACAGTCTTGTTTAATAATTGGCAGGGATAAATTTCTCAATAGAATGTAAAGGATGAACAAGAATGTGCACTAACCCCTATAAAATTGGCCCTACTTAAGCCTTTTGCCTATGTGTTACCAGTATTTCAACGGTACATTGGGTTCCCTTTTTGGGTCGCCAGCAATGGAAAAAATCCTAAAATTGGGTGGCCTATCGCTTAGGGTAAGATGGGGATGGGGCGGAATTACGTGCTAACCAATGGGTTTCTACCATCCTTTCACGGCCTGTTTCTTGCTAAGTTGGGTAGTGCGCTTGGCCGGATTTCTTTTAACAGGGCGTTTAGGTGTAAATGATGGTATTTTATTTATTAGAACCCCATCTAATTTAAAAATCGAACTTTAATTGCACTAAAATGGCTTCTTGGTTCGTCTTGGTTTTTTCCTTTTTGTCCGTGTTTAAATTGGCGAGTGAAATACCCAATAAACGAACGGAATTTTGAAGTTCTTCTTGATACAACAATTCCTTGGCCGTTTCTAGAATAAGGTCCTTATCGGCAATATAGTACGGCAAGGTCTTGCTGCGGGTATTTAGCGTAAAGTCGCTATACTTTATCTTTAGGGTAATGGTTTTCCCTGCGATATCGGTTTTTTTTAATCGGCGTTCCAGTTCTTCGGCTATCTGGCCCAAGCGTTCCAGCATAAAAATTTCGCTGCTTAGATTTTCGTTAAAAGTACGTTCCGCACCAACAGATTTTGGAATTCGATGCGGCTTCACCTCGCTTTGGTGGATGCCCCGAACCACGTCATAATAATACCGACCGCTTTTTCCGAAGTGTTCCCCTAAAAAGTCGACCGACTTTGTTTTTAAATCCTTTCCGGTAAAAATTCCCAGTTGGTACATTTTTTCGGCCGTAACTTTTCCGACACCGTAAAATTTTCGGATATCCAAGTCCTCCAAAAATTGAAATACCTCCTCCGGGTTTACGGTTTTTTGTCCGTTGGGCTTGTTGACGTCGCTGGCAACCTTGGCGATGAATTTATTTATTGAAATCCCCGCCGACGCATCAAGGCCCGTAACCTCGAAAATACGTTGGCGTATTTCCTTGGCAATTAAAGTTGCTGAAGGATTTCCCTTTTTGTTGATGGTTACATCCAAATAAGCCTCGTCTAAGGATAGGGGTTCTACCAAATCCGTATATTCAAAGAAAACGGATCGTATCTTTTGTGAGATTTCCTTGTACCTGTCAAACCGCGCCTTTACGAAAATAAGTTCTGGGCAATTGCGTTTGGCCAACACACTGCTCATGGCACTCCGGACACCAAATTTTCTGGCCTCGTAACTAGCGGCCGCCACAACCCCGCGTTGCGAACTTCCGCCCACAGCAATGGGTTTTCCCCTAAGCTCAGGGTTGTCCAGTTGCTCTACGGAAGCATAAAAGGCATCCATATCTACATGGATTATCTTTCTTTGTGGTATGTCCGCTGTTTTCTCCATGCTAACCTTGCAAAGTTAGGGTTCTGTTTTGGCTTAAATCGCTTCTAGAATAATAAAATAGCGTTCGTCTGTGTAGATGCTATATCCAGCCTTTTTTAAGTTTTGATGAGGATTTTGCCAAATGGAAGGAATGCTGCCAACCTTGGCGTACTTTGTCCCTTTGGACTTTGAAGCGATAATCCCGGAGAGATGAATTTCCTTTGCGCCGATCGGACGCAAGTCGCATTGAATCTAAGGGGCACCTACCCCGAGAAGGGCGTTATAATGAATCTCCACTGGTCAAGATGTAACAAATCACTGCAACATAATGCAGTATAAAGTAGCTTGACCCCAAGTTTGTAGCGATTATGCCGCCAAAACCCCGTCCTTTTCAATCAAAGGGATACGTTTTAAATTGGCAACGTTTACCGTTCCGCTCTCGAACATAAAGCGTTTTTCGTAGAGTTTGTTGTCCGCGTAGTAGGTCACAAAGAATTCATTGGTAAGCGTAAGCACCTCTTCCTGTACCACCTCTATCTTTTCAAAGGACTTGGCCGCAACAACGCCAATAGCGTGGCGCATGGTAGATGTTTTGCGTTCCCCATCAAAACCTTTGGAAACAACGATGACCATTTCTATAGGTGTATCCCTGTCATTAAGGATATAGGCGTTCCAGTCCCTCGCTAAAAACTCCTCGTTCCATTCATGGATCAGGGCTACGTAGACATCTTTTGCAATGGGGATCTCTATGTCTTTTTTCATGAAAAGTATGGTTTTTTATGGTGCACAGCTGCGAGTCACTGCTATAATGCGCTCTTAAATTGTTCCAGAAAGCGAATGTCGTTTTCGCTCAACAAACGGATATCGGAAATTTGATGTAATAATAAGGCGATACGGTCTATGCCCATGCCGAAGGCAAAACCGGAATATTCTTCTGGATTTATACCACAGTTTTTAAGGACATTTGGGTCTACCATACCGCAGCCCATAATTTCTAACCAGCCCGTACCTTTGGTCATCTTATAGTCGGTTTCCGTTTCCAAGCCCCAATACACGTCTACTTCTGCGCTGGGTTCGGTAAACGGAAAATAGGAAGGTCTAAGTCGGATCTTGGACTTGCCAAAAAGCTCCGTGGTAAAGTATTGCAGGGTCTGTTTTAAGTCGGCAAAGGAAACGTCCTTGTCAATATACAATCCTTCTACCTGATGAAAAAAACAATGCGAACGTGCCGATATGGCCTCGTTTCTATACACCCTTCCCGGAGATATGGTGCGGATAGGTGGTTTGTTGTTCTCCATGTACCGTACTTGAACGGACGAGGTATGGGTGCGAAGTAGAATATCCGGATCGGTCTGTACAAAAAAGGTGTCCTGCATATCCCTAGCCGGGTGGTATTCCGGTAGGTTCAAGGCAGTAAAGTTGTGCCAATCGTCCTCAATTTCCGGCCCTTCGGAAACATTGAAACCGATACGGGAAAATATCTCTATAATTTGGTTTTTTACGATAGATATAGGATGTCTGGCGCCCAGTTCAATAGGATTTCCGGGTCTGGTCAAATCGCCATATACGCCCTTTTCCTCCACATTGTTCTCCAGAGCGGCCTTTAGGTAGCTTACCTTATCGGTCGCCGCTTGTTTTAATTCGTTGATGGTTTGCCCAAATTCCTTTTTTTGGTCCTTGGGCACATTTTTGAACTCGGCAAAGAAATCGTTCAGCAATCCTTTCTTGCCTAAATAGCTAATCCGGAAGGCCTCTACCGCATCGGTGTTATCAGCGGTAAAATTTTTAACGGTCTGTATATGTTCCTTTAGCGTATCTATCATAGTTCTATTCTAAGTCGACAAAGTTAAAACTTTTGGCCAACCATACCTTATTTTTATTTATTTTGATTGTAGCAAAAGAGAACTAATATGGGGTTTTACGCCGTATTTACTCGTAAAAATCGACGCTCCCTGTAGCGATGTCGTACATGGCACCTACAATCTTTATTTCGCCATATTTTTCCATATCGTACAGCACCCTGCTCCTCGCCCTTATATTATCAATGGTAAAGTGTACATTTTTTTCGGCTACCTTATCCACAAATTCTAGGTTCTTGGAATTTCTAAGGCTTTCGTCCTTTGGTTCTCTTGTCGCTGCCACGGCAGGTTCCAGCTTTTTGATCAGGGTAGTCAAATTACCCAATCTCACGTGGTCACAGGCCCCTTTTATGGCACCACAGCTTGTATGTCCCAAAACCACCACCAAATTGGTGCCGGCAAGCTTACAGGCGTACTCCATACTGCCCAAAATATCGTCATTGACAAAATTTCCTGCAATGCGAATACTAAAAATATCGCCGAGCCCTTGGTCAAAAACCAGCTCTGCGGATACTCTTGAATCTATGCAGCTCAATATTGTAGCAAAGGGAAATTGGCCCTCACTCGTATCGTTTACCTGCTCCAAAAGATTGCGGTGGGCTTTTAGGTTGTCCTGAAACCGTTGGTTGCCTTCCTTTAAATAGTGGAGCGACCTATCCGGGGTAAGGGTAGCTTGGGTTTCTCTTGTATGTGCTTTCATGGGTTTGGTTTCGTTACCTCCTTCTTTAACAGACGAAGGTAATGATACGGCTAAACAACCTTATAAATTTGTAACGCAATATACATTTTTGATGGTTTTTTGACTTGAGTACCGCTCTACTATTTAAAATCCTTTTTATGTTGCCCTGCCTTTGTCTTATGTTTTTTTTACCGCAACCCAAAGAAACGGAGCAGGAGAGCGAAAACAGGCAGTGCTACCAATTTAGTTTTCCCCTGAACAAAGTGCCATTTGGCCCCCAACTAGTGCCGTAGAATGTAGCCGTATTATCATTATGGATTTGGAGACGGAATGTTACAATAGGGGAAACTTCGCTATCGCTTGTAAAATCAATTTCTTGAATAATTTGATTGTTCCGTATTCTTAGCATCTTATTTTCCCGCGCGGCCTTCGCGAAAACATCACCGTTCCAAATTTGCAGGTATTCGGGGTAGTTCAATGGTAAATAAAGCGTTTTGGTATTGAGCACTTCGGGCATACCCTCCTTCCATTTCAATGTAGCCGTAACCAGTAGGGAGTTCTCAAAATCGAGATAATACAGTATATTTTTATCAAGTTTCAATCCTCCAAAACTTTTTTTATCACCCTTGTTCTTTCCACTTTTTATAATAGTTTTCTTGGCCCAGTTTTCATTCTCCATAAAAATATGGATGCCGCCATAGTGATCCCCGACAAGAATATTGCCCTTCTCGTCCAATGCAATGCCATAACCTCCCCAAGGGCCTTGGAACCCACCTTTTATAATGGTTTCATAACTTTCGTTTTCCTTGTCGATCTTCAGGACACAGTTTTCTGCCACCGCATAGATATAGCCATCCTTGCCCAGCTTCATGTCATGCAGAAATGTATCGCCATATTCATCGTTCCACGCCCGCGTTACTTCTTTTATGGTCACAATGGTTTCGGCCTGGACAGAGCTCGTCAAATTGAACTTATTTATATTTTTTCCGTTGGTAGCGAAATATATGACGTCCGTTTCTTTGCCCAGTTCAATACCCATACATTCATTATATCCTTTTGATGGACATAGCGGTTCAAGGGACATCGTATAGCTATTGTTCAAAGAATCCGGACTGCTTTCTTCTTTTGACTCTTTCATGTCCAGCCTATTAAGTGCCCTCTTTTCTTGAGACCAAAGAGTGAAACAACCTGATACTAGTAGTAAGATGAATAGTGTTCTCATTTTTTTATTTGAACTTTTCTATTAAATCCTTAAACTTTTGGGCATCGCCCAAGGAATGGTTCCCATAATCGGAGACCACTCGAAAGTTAACATTGTTGTTCACTAAGAATGTCCCTATGCGCTCCAGTTCTTCAGGAGCACCCGTAATTTCAATTTTGGCCATGGCAAGTTATTAAATCATTACTGTTAGATCAAGAAGCTACACCGTCCCGAAGCCGTGGCTATAAGAACCGAGACCTACCTGCCTTGGCGGCAGGGTCTAGACAAAAATAATAAATAATTAAAAATCAAAGCTTGAGCCTACTCCGTAAACTCAAGTTAAAAAATAAAATTGTCAAAATTCCCGGGTTTTCATTAAGCATGGTATATTTGCCTACTGACGCATAACAAACGTATCTGCTTACACTTAAACAGGGGGATGACCTGTATTCCCTCTGCAGGTTGGGGGTAAAACAAGTAAAATTTATCAGCTCCCTTCTCCAGCAGACACTATTTATGATTCAAAGGCCTAGGTCAATTACTCCTTCAGAAAAACGGAATACGATTTAAAAATCCTTCAGAATCTTCAAATGCTCCGCCGATACCCAGCCGGTCTTGCCATCGGTAAGCATTATTTTTTTCCAATCGTTAAGTTCTTCCACTATGTTGACCTTCGTGCCGGCATGGAGCACAAAAACCGCATCACTGGCCGCATTGGGTTCTGCCTGTATTTCAATCTCGTCCGCAAAAATAATCGCGGGCCTGTCCGCATTAAAGTCCTCATAGGCTATATAGGCAAAGGCAAGGGTAACAAGTGAAGTAAATAGGCAAACAAGACTTCCTATAAAGGCCCATCTTTTTCTGGAGGAGTACCTAAAATAGTAGAACAAAATGTAGAGCAGTACAAACAGGAACATGAAAGCCACTGCCGTATAGGCCCATTGATCAAAGCTAAGTGCGTTAGTGATTTTTTTGTAGAATCTTGCAAGACCAGTTTCCGGCAAGGTGTCTATAGCGTCCAAGGTCATTTGTTGGGCATAGCCTAAATTATTTTTTATTTCAGCATCATTGGGCGCCAAAAGCAAGGCTTTTTCATAAAAATAGATGCTATTGGGAATGTCGTTAAGTTTATAATAGGAATTTCCCAGGTTATAGTATAAAGCAGCGGAATGCTGGCCATCTTCCAAGATGGAAGTATACAAATCGATGGCCTTTTCATAGGCCGCCTCATTATAAGCGGTCGTAGCTTGCTCAAAAACAGGCGTGTCCTGAGCGGTAGCGATACCGCCGAATAGTAAAAGAAATATGACGATGCTATTTTTCACGCTATTATACTTGCTTGTCTATTAATGAAATTACTTCACTCGCTTTTTCATAGTCCTGTTGCATCTGTACATTGGAAAATGGACTGTATCTTGCCGCCTCGCAGTTTTTAAGAAGGGCTATAAAGTCGCTTACGGATTCTACGTCTACCTTCTTTTGCAGCAATAGCTCCGAAATCTTATCCTTACTGAACTCCGATGTCTCTATCTTCAGTTTTGCTTTTAAGTAATTGTGCAAGGCTTTTTCCAGTGCTACGTAAAAGGATTCCTTGTTGCCCAACTCCCTCTTTGCTTTTGACAAATAGCGCCTTGCCAACCTATTGGCCTTTTTTACTTTGTTGCCTACCACGTCACTTGCGATCTCATCTCGTTTTTTACGGAATACGATAGCCAAAGGAATGAATAACAGAGGTCCCAACAGCAACAGATAAAAGGGATTGGACCTGAAGAAATACGTGCTGCCTACGGGGATTAGATTCGCGTCCAATTTTATAAAGTTAAACTGGGTATTGGCGGCAATAACGTTTCGTTTGTTCGTGTTATCGGCGGCAACTCCCGTATTTGCTATACTGTTGGGGCCTTGTAAAACATTGATGACAATTTCTTCCGAATTCAGGGTAGTATAGGTCTCGGTGCTGGGGTTAAAAAAGCTGAAGGGGATGGACGGCAAAGGATATTTGCCCCTAAAGGCAGGGACAACGGTGTAACTGTTGCTTACTTTTCCTTGCATTCCGGCTAGTGTGGTGCGCACACCTTCGGTAAACTCCGGCTCATAGACTTCCAGGGAACTGGGTAGGTCCAACTCCGGAAGTTTAAATAGTTTAAGGTTTCCCTTTCCGGATACCTCAACGATCGCTTGCAGGGATTCCGTAGCGTTAAGACTGGTCTTACTTGTGGTAACCGAAAAATCGAAATCGCCCACCGCACCGTTGAAGCCTTCTGGCTGATTTTTCACAGGCAAGGCTTTTACGTTAATGGTTCGGTTACCTGCGGATACCGTTTTATTGGTCTGGGCATAAATCCTACCACCAAAAAAATCGCGCTTGCTCGTTGGTACGTCTACGGTAACATCCAAGGAAAGCGGCTCTATATCCAATTTACCGGATTTCTGTGGATATAATACGACACGCTTTAATATGACATAGCGATACGGTTTTCCTTGATACGTGCCGTTTTGGGCGTTAAGGCTCGTTACCTTTATATCCTGGCTCCAAAAATTATTATAGGTAGGATTGTCCAAAGGCTGATAGTTGGATACGCTGATAGACGGACTCACGTACAACTTATACACCACCGTAATGGCTTCGTTCATGTAGGGGTTATTCTTGGAGACTTCTGCCACTAAATGAAGGTTTTGGTCGGCTACATCGTCCGCGGTCATTTCGTCACTGGGCTTATCTACTGCTGTAGAAACCTCAACATCCTCCGGGAGCGATTTATACACCTCACCGCCAATAACAATGGTCGCCTGATTGATTCTGAACTTGCCCGTAGCAGTAGGCACCAAGGTGTATGAATAGGTCTTGGAATAGCTGCGCACCCCATTGATCCATGAGGAACTAATGGACTGCGATGGTCCCATGAGCACACGGAAACCGGAAAAATCGGGCGGATTAAAATTATCGCCATCCTTGTTCATGGTAAAGTCCACCCGCAAACGTTCGTTGAGCCCCAGCTTGGGTTTGCTGAGCTTCATCTCAAACGTAACGTCAGCAGTATCCTGTGCGGTTGCCCCAAAGGCAAACAGAAACACGCTTATGACTACGGCAAATTTTTTGTAATCCATGTTATACTACCAGTCCTTTTCTGTTTTCACTTTTGAGCCCTGTACTTTCTTGGCATCGATTTTTTCCTGTACTTTTCTCTCGGCATTCTGCATGGCGCGTAACAGGTTTTCTACCTGTTGTTTGGAGAGCTGATTGGGTCTAGGTGCTGGCTGGTCCTGAGGATTGTCTCCCTGTTCGGGTTTTTTGTTCTGTTCCTTTTTTTCGTCGCCATCACCCTCTTTATTCTCATCTTCCTTTTGGTCGCCTTTATCTCCTTGGTCTCCCTCATCACCCTTGTCACCTTCGTCCTTCTTATCTTCGTTTTGATCTTCCTTGTTGTCGCCCTCGTCTTTTTTCTCTTCGTCTTTTTTCTCTTCTTCGTTCTTGTCGTCCTGATTTTGATCTTTATTTTCCTCGTCTTTTTTCAAGAGTTCCTTGGCAAGAGCCAAATTGTAACGGGTTTCTTCGTCGGTGGGGTCGTTTCGTAAGGCTTCTTTGTAGGCTTCCACGGCCTTGGCATAGTCTTTACGCTTCATAAAAACATTGCCCATGTTATGGTAGGCATTGTGCTTCTCCGGTTTGGCCGAAGCGCTTTCGCCGGCTTCCTTGAACCTGCCAAAGGCCTCGCTAAAGCTTTCGGTATTGTAATAGGCGTTCCCAAGATTAAAGGGAGCAGCGGCGTTTTCCGGACTTTCGGAAATGGCCACCCTATAGTCCGCCTCGGCGGCTATAAAATTATCTTCGGACAGCTTTTTATTTCCTTCCCAAGTATAGTTTTTGGAAGTTTTTAGGCTTTTTTCCTTTGCTTTCAGGTCTTCTTCCTGCGCAAAGAGGGGTGTCGATACAAAAAACACCAGCAATACGACTACGAATTTTTTCATCTTAATCTACCTGTTTTTCGTTGAATAAATTCAGTTTTTTCAACCATTTGGTTTTTCGATCTAATATAAAAATATCCAAGAACAGCAGCAACAATGCGGCACCTAAAAACCATTGAAACTGGTCTTTGTATTCCGCAAACTGCTTTGCCTCAAATTCTTTTTTATCCATCTGAAGCAGCTCTTCTTTTATGAGTTCCACGGCTTCCTCCGTATTGGAACCATCTATATACTTGCCATTGCCTTCATCGGAAATATCAACCAATATCTGTTGGTTTAGTTTTGTAATCACTACTTCACCTTGGGAATCTTTTTTCAAACTTTCTAAAATCCCGTTGCGTTTAAGCGGAATAGGAGCGCCTTGGGGCTTGCCCACACCTATGGTATAAATCTGGATTCCTGCTTCTACGGCATCTTCCACGGCTGCCAAGGTAGTGCCTTCGGAATGATCTTCCCCATCGGAAATGATAAATAGAACCCTATTGGTCTGTTCCTCATCGTCATAAAAGGTGGTAGCCAATTCTATGGCTTCGTTTATGGCGGTGCCTTGGGAACTCAACATATCGGTATTCATGCTCTGTAAAAACATTTTTGCGGCACCGTAATCCGTGGTAATGGGAAGTTGGGGGAATGCCTGTCCGGCATAGGCAATGATACCTATGCGGTCACTGGCCAGTTGGTTGATGATCTCGGACACCAAGCGCTTGGCCTTTTCTATCCTGTTGGGTGCAATATCCTCTGCCAACATACTTTTAGACACATCCAGCGCAAATACGATATCCACGCCCTCGCGTTTTACCGTTTCCAGTTTGGTGCCCACCTTGGGGTTTACCAGACCAACGATCAAGGCGGCCAAAGCCAATAGGAAGACAATGAGTTTTAAGGTGCCCTTGTTATAGGAACGGTTTGGGGTAAGCCTTCTTAAAAGCTCGTTATCCGCAAATTTATTTTGGGTTCTTTTCTTCCAAATGATGACCAGCAAGAACAGCACGATGATCACCGGTATGATGAACAGCAAATAAAAATATATTTTCTCGTCTAACTGTACCATAATTTACACAAAGCTTCTAAATATTGTATTCCTAATGATCCATTCCAGGAGTAGCAGCAGACCTGCGATATAGATCCACGGTCTAAATTTTTCCTCGTATCGATAATATTTAAACTCTTCTATATCTGTTTTTTCCAATTTATTTATTTCGTCGTAGATTTCCTCAAGGGATTCGTTGTTGGTTGCCCTAAAATACCTGCCGCCGGTAACCTTTGCAATATCCTGAAGCAATTCCTCTTCTATTTCTACCTGGCGCATGCCGTACCTAAAGGAACCATCTGGATTGTAACTAATAGGCGTAAGGGCGTTCCCATTGGTGCCCAATCCTATCGTATAGGTCTTAATTCCATATTCTATGGCAAGATCGGCAGCGGTCCGAGGTTCAATAAAGCCAGAATTATTGACACCGTCCGTTAAAAGAATAATAATTTTACTTTTTGCCTCGCTTTCTTTTAACCGGTTGACCGATGTTGCGAGTCCCATTCCTATGGCGGTACCGTCCTCCAATTGTCCGTAGGTAATGTCACGGAGCGAGTTCAG